>Ga0209633_10004853_pt1 | contig 11990 bp, 20 predicted proteins | sample Cruoilmetagenom1_FD_187290 | JGI IMG/M metagenome (GOLD analysis project Ga0209633, IMG submission 187290) | Oil polluted marine microbial communities from Coal Oil Point, Santa Barbara, California, USA - Sample 1 (SPAdes) (version 2) | ecosystem: Environmental > Aquatic > Marine > Oil seeps ... | reverse complement strand
CGAATTCGCCTTTTTATTCTTATTCTTCTATCTTGCTTTGTTAAAGCCATGACTCTATCCTTTTAAAACGTTATACTTTAGCTGCTTTACCTGCTTTTCTACGTAATTGTTCACCAACAAACTTAATACCTTTACCTTTATATGGCTCAGGTGGACGTAAAGAACGAATTTTTGCAGCAACTTGTCCAATCAGTTGTTTATCAACACTATTAAGTATTACGATTGGATTACTTCTTCTTTCTTGCTTTACTTCAACCTTTACTTTTTCAGGTATTAGGAAGTGGATATCATGTGAAAAACCAAGACTCATTTCTAAAACTTGTCCTTTTGCTTCAGCTCTGTAACCAACACCAACAAATTCTTGCTCAGTTGTATATCCTTCAGAAACACCAATAACCATATTATTAATTAATGATCTATACAGACCATGTAATGATTTATGTTGTTTTTCGTCCGAAGGTCTGCTAACTATAACTTGGTTTTCAATTACTTCAACTTTAATGTCTGGATTTACCTTTTGCGATATATCTCCTTTTGAGCCTTTAACTGTAACCTCATTAGAATCGCTAATAGTAACTGTAACGCCACTTGGTAAATCTATCGGTAATTTTCCTATTCTTGACATTTAAAATTCCTCCTTATTAATGTACATAACATAATACCTCACCACCAACGTTTAAAGCTCTTGCCTCTTTATCTGTAATAACACCTTTCGATGTAGATAAAATGGCAACACCCAATCCATTAAGTACTCTAGGTATTTCGTTAGTATTTACATATTTTCTTAACCCTGGCTTACTAACACGTTCTAAAGAACGGAATGCAGGAGCTTTAGTTTCTGGGTGATATTTCAATGCAATCTTAATTATTCCCTGCTTGCTATCATCCTCGAATTTATAGGATAAAATATAACCTTTATCGAATAATATCTTTGTAATATCTTTTTTTAAATTTGAAGCAGGTACTTCTACTACTCTATGTTTTGCCATTACAGCGTTTCTAACACGAGTAAGATAATCTGCTATCGGATCTGTGATCATATCTCTCTAGTTTTAATTACAATCTACCAACTTGCTTTCTTTACACCCGGAATCAATCCTTTTGAAGCCATCTCTCTAAAGGTAATTCTACTAATTCCAAATTGTCTCATATATCCTTTTGGTCGTCCAGTGATTAGACATCTATTATGTAACCTAATTGGATTTGAGTTTTTTGGTAATCTGCTTAATCCAACATAATCACCTTCAGCCTTAAGTTTCGCTCTTTTTTCAGCGTACTTTTCAACCAATTTTTGTCGCCTTTGTTCTCGGGCTTTCATTGATTCTTTAGCCATACTATCTATTTCTTTTTAATATTTTTAAAAGGAATTCCGAATTCTCTAAGCAAAGCTTGTCCTTCTTCATCAGTTTTTGCACTTGTAACAAATGTTATTTCAAGTCCTAAAATTTTATTGATCTTATCAAGATCAATTTCAGGGAAAATAATTTGTTCCTCAATACCTAATGAATAGTTACCGCGTCCATCAAATTTAGAATTAACGCCTTTAAAGTCACGGATACGAGGTAAAGAAATACAAATTAGTCTTTCTAAAAATTCGTACATTCTTTCTCTACGTAATGTAACCTTAACACCAATTGGCATTCCTTTTCTTAACTTGAAGTTAGAGATATCTTTCTTAGAATAAGTTCTTACAGCTTTTTGTCCTGTAATCAGTGTTAATTCTTCTTGAGCGTAATCAATTAACTTCTTATCAGATACTGCTTGTCCAACACCTTGATTTAGAATTATTTTTTCTAATTCAGGCACTTGCATAACAGTTCTATAACTGAATTCTTTCATCAAAGTAGAGATTATTTCTTCTCTAAACTTTTTCTTCAAAACAGGCGTGTATTCCATTATTTGATTTCCTCCCCTGATTTTTTTGAATATCGCACTAACTTATTTTTATCATTTAATTTTCTACCTATCCTTGTTGGATTTCCAGTAGAAGGATCAACCACCATTAGATTTGATATATGTATTGGTGCTTCCCTTTTTACGATACCACCTTGTGGATTATTTGCATTAGGTTTAGTATGCTTTGAAATCATATTTACGCCTTCAACAATTGCTTTTTCCTTGTCGTGAATTACTTCAAGTACTTTACCTTTCTGTCCTTTTGATTCTCCCGAATTAACGTAAACAGTATCGCCTTTTTTAATGTGTAATTTCCTTCGCATGAAGCAATATTTTTTATATTTATAATACTTCTGGAGCCAATGAGATGATCTTCATATAATTTTCGCGTAATTCTCTAGGAATTGGGCCAAAAATACGAGTACCTCTTATTTCATCTGCTGTGTTTAACAATACTACTGCATTGTTATCGAATCTAATATATGATCCATCTGGACGACGAATTTCTTTTCTGGTTCTTACCACAACAGCTTTACTTACTGTACCTTTTTTTACTTCACCTGATGGTAAAGCACTTTTTACAGCAACTACTATTTGATCGCCAATAGATGCATATCTTTTGCGAGTACCACCTAGTACACGAATACATAGTACTTCTTTGGCACCGCTATTATCTGCAACTGACAATCTACTCTCTTGTTGTATCATGACTATTTAACTCTTTCAATAATTTCTACTAATCTCCAACATTTTCTCTTGCTCAAAGGTCTAGTTTCCATAATCTTAACCTTATCGCCTATATTGCAAGTATTCTCTTCATCGTGTGCAGTAAATTTATTTCTACTTTTGATGAATTTTCCGTACATAGGGTGCTTAACTTTTTGTTCAACAGTAATAACAATAGTTTTATCCATTTTATTACTAACAACAACCCCAATACGTTCTTTTCTCAGTCTTCTTGTTGTTTCCATCATTATAAATTAACTGTTCGAATTTTCATTTAATTCTCTTTTTCGCAACTCAGTCATTAGTCTTGCAATATTCTTGCGTGCCTCTTGAATCTTTAACGGATTATCTAATGGTGAAACAGCATGATTGAGCTTCATTCGAGTTAAGTGAGTTTTCTCAGTATCGATTCTCTCTACTAACTCCTTTGTTGTTAACTCTCTAATTTCAGAACTTTTCATTTTTTCTAATTTGTTTTTTCAACGTAATCACGTCTAACAACTAACTTAGTAGGGATAGGCAATTTTTGTGCTGCTAGTCTTAAAGCTTCTTGCGCAATTTTAAATGGTACACCTTCAGCCTCGATAATTATTCTACCTGGTTTAACTGGTGCAACAAATCCTTCTGGCGCGCCACGACCTTTACCCATACGTACCTCTGCAGGTTTTTTAGTGATTGGCTTGTCAGGAAAAACTCTAATCCAAATCTGACCTTCACGTTTCATGTATCTTGTCACAGCTTGACGTGCTGCTTCGATTTGTCGTCCTGTCATCCAACACTCATCCAACGCTTTGATTCCAAAAGAACCGAAAGCCAATTGATTTCCTCTTTGGGCATTGCCTTTCATTTTGCCCTTTTGGACTCTTCTGTATTTAGTTTTCTTTGGCTGTAACATCCCTAATAATTAATTTAAATTATTTTCTTTTTTTCTTATTGAAACCTCCCTTGCCACCAGGTTTTTGTGTCTTATTAGCGCCAATGTTTGGAGATAAATCTCTTTTCCCAAAAACTTCCCCTCTACATATCCAAACTTTAATTCCAATAAGTCCAACCTTTGTTAAGGCTTCACTTAACGTGTAATCTATATCAGCACGGAACGTATGTAACGGAGTACGTCCATCTTTATATGCTTCTGAACGAGCCATTTCAGCTCCACCTAAGCGACCTGATATTTGAACTTTAATACCTTCTGCACCCATTCTCATTGTTGATGCAATTGCCATTTTTATCGCACGACGGTATGATACTTTACCTTCGATTTGACGAGCAATTGAGTTACCTACTATTGTAGCATCTAATTCAGGTCGTTTTATTTCAAATATATTTATTTGAACTTCCTTATGAGTAATTTTCTTTAATTCCTCTTTTAGTTTGTCTACTTCTTGGCCACCTTTACCAATAATGATTCCTGGACGAGCAGTGTTAACAGTAACGGTTATTAACTTTAAAGTTCTCTCAATAACAATCTTTGAAATACTTGCTTTTGCTAATCTAGCTTCAAGATATTTTCTTATTTTATTATCCTCAACTAATTTCTCGGCGTAATTTCTTCCACCGTACCAATTAGAGTCCCATCCTTTAATAATGCCTAATCGATTTGCTATAGGATTAATTTTTTGTCCCATTATTGTTCTGTTTGAGTATCGTTATTTAAATTATCTAGCACTAATGTAACGTGATTAGATCTTTTTCTAATTCTATGTGCTCTTCCTTGTGGTGCTGGTTGAATTCTTTTTAGCATTCTTCCACTATCAACATGCACATCTTTTACAATTAGTTTGCTATCTTCAATTCGAACACCTTCGTTTTTAAGTTGCCAATTAGCAATTGCTGAAAGCAATAATTTCTCTAAACGATTCGATGCTTCTTTCGAACTATATTTTAACATATCAAGAGCACGGTTTACATCCTTCCCTCTCACCATATCGGCAACTAACCTCATTTTTCTTGGCGAAGTTGGGCAGTTATTTAACTTAGCAAAATATTGTGTTTTTTTGCTTTCTTTTACTTCGTTTGCTCTATTTCTTTTTCTTGCACCCATTATAGTCTAATGTTTAATTTTAATTATACTATCGTCAGACCTATCTATTACCAGAATGTCCTCTATATGTTCTTGTTGGTGCAAACTCTCCAAGTTTGTGTCCAACCATATTTTCGGTTACATATACTGGAATAAATTTATTTCCATTGTGAACTGCAATAGTATGCCCAACAAAATCCGGAGATATCATTGATCTTCTTGACCATGTTTTAATCACGGTTTTTTTCCCTGATTCGTTCATGTCTAGAACTCTCTTTTCTAATTTAAAATCAATAAATGGGCCTTTTTTCAATGATCGACTCATAGCAATCTATTTTATTTCTTACGTTTTTCTACTATATACTTATTAGAAGCTTTCTTCTTAGCTCTAGTCTTATAACCTTTTGCAGGCATTCCATTTCTTGATCTTGGGTGACCTCCTGAAGATCTTCCTTCACCACCACCCATTGGGTGATCAACCGGATTCATAACAACACCACGAACTCTAGGTCTTCTACCTAACCATCTTTTTCTACCAGCTTTACCCGATACCTCAAGGCTATGGTCACTGTTACCTACTGTTCCAATTGTTGCTCTACAAGTCGTTAATACCATTCTAGATTCACCTGAAGGTAATTTTACAATGGCATATTTTCCATCTCTAGAAGTTAACTGAGCGTATGTACCAGCACTTCTTGCAAGTGTAGCACCTCTTCCTGGTTCTAATTCAATATTGTGAATAATAGTTCCTAAAGGAATATCAGATAAGAAAAGTGTATTTCCTATTTCAGGGGCTACATCTTTTCCAGAATTTATTATTTGTCCTACTTGTAAACCGTTTGGAGCAATAATATATTTCTTTTCACCATCTTTATAAACTACTAATGCAATACGAGCTGTTCTATTTGGATCATACTCTATGCCCTTAACAGTCGCTTCCATTCCATCTTTGTTACGAAGGAAATCAATGATTCTATATCTTTGTTTATGACCACCACCTACGTGTCTCATGGTCATTTTTCCATCATTGTTCCTACCCCCTGATCTCTTAATCGGAGCTAACAAAGATTTTTCCGGTGTACTTTTTGTAATTGTATCAAAAGCACCGATAATCTTATGTCTTTGTCCTGGTGTAACAGGTTTTAATTTTCGTACTGCCATGTCAATTATATATTGCTATAAAAATCTATTTTTTCACCATTAGCTAACGTAACGATAGCCTTCTTATATGAGTTTCCTCGTCCTTCAATAACACCTGATTTCGTAAATCGAGATTTTTGTTTGCCTAAGTAGCGCATTGTGTTAATATTTTCAACTGTAACACTATACATTTCTTCAACAGCATCTTTAATCTGAAGCTTATTTGCTCTCTTATCAACGACAAAACCATATCTGTTAAGGCTTTCACCTTGCATGGTCATTTTTTCAGTTACTATTGGCTTCAATAAAATATCCATCGTATCAATTTTTTCTAGATTCTAAACATTTTATGTAATGTGTCAATCGAATTCTCTACAAAAAGAACAACTGATGCATTCATAATATCGTATGTAGTTATATCTGAAACTGTTACCACTTTTACATTCTGTAAATTTCTGGATGACAAATATATATTTTTATTTTGTTCAGATAAAACTAAAAGCACTTTTTTATTGGCTACATCTAAATTATTTCTAAGGTCAACAAATTCTTTAGTTTTAGGTGCTTCGAAGTTGAAGTTTTCTAAAATCTTAATGTTGTTATCAATTGCTTTATAACTCAATGCTGATTTACGTGCTAATTGCTTAACCTTTTTATTTAATTTAAAAGAATAATCTCTTGGTTTTGGGCCAAATATTCGCCCCCCACCTCTAAATAAAGGAGATTTAATGCTACCAGCTCTTGCGGTACCGGTTCCTTTTTGTCTCTTTATTTTTCTAGTACTTCCGACAATTGCTGATCTTTCTTTCGATTGATGAGTTCCTTGACGTTTATTTGCTAAATGTTGTTTAACATCTAAATAGATAGCGTGATCGTTAGGTTCAACTTTGAAAATTGAATCGTTTAAGTTAACCTTCTTACCAGTTTCTTTTCCTGCTATATTTACTATATTTAATTCCATTACTTCTGAATAATTAAATATGATCCATTTGCTCCAGGAACTGATCCCTTTACAACTAATAAATTGTTCTCTTTAATAACCTTCATAACTTTTAAGTTAATCACTTTAACTTTCTTGTTACCGGTTTGTCCAGCCATTCTCATACCTTTAAAGACTCTTGAAGGATAAGAAGATGCTCCTAAAGATCCTGGTGCACGTAATCTATTGTGCTGACCATGAGTTGCATCCCCAACACCACGAAAATTGTAGCGTTTAACGACTCCTTGAAAACCTTTACCTTTTGAATATCCTGTTACGTCAATCCAAGCTACTTCATCGAAAATGTCAATTGTAACATCTTCACCTACATTATAATCTTTGGCGAAATTAATAAACTCGTGCAACACTCTCTTTGGAGTTGTACTTGCCTTTTTAAAGTGCCCTTTTAAAGGATTAGTAGTATTCTTTTCCTTTTTTTCATCAAAAGCCAATTGGCATGCATCATAACCGTCATTTTCGACAGTTTTAACCTGAGTTACAACGCATGGTCCAGCCTCAATAACAGTGCATGGGATGCTTTTCCCCTCGGCACTGAAGACGGAAGTCATTCCGATCTTTTTTCCAATTAATCCTGGCATTGTTTTCCTTTTTTGTTAATTACACTTTGATTTCTACTTCTACTCCACTTGGTAATTCCAATTTCATTAATGCATCAATAGTTTTTGGTGTAGAACTATAAATATCTAACAACCTTTTGTATGATGATAATTGAAACTGTTCTCTCGATTTCTTGTTTACAAACGGAGAACGTAGTACTGTAAATACTCGTTTGTGAGTAGGTAATGGTATTGGACCACTAATTACAGCACCTGTGGATTTAACCGTTTTCACAATCTTTTCAGCAGACTTATCTACTAAATTGTGATCGTAAGATTTTAACTTAATTCTAATCTTCTGGCTCATTATTATCCTAATTAAACTTATTCGCTTTTTCCTTTTGCTTTCTCTACAACTTCTTCTGCTATACCTGATGGCACTTCCTCATAATGTGAAAATTCCATTGATGATGTAGCTCTTCCAGAACTAATAGTTCTTAACACGGTAACATAGCCGAATTTCTCTGCTAAAGGCACTTTCGCTTTTATTACTCTTGCTCCACCTTTATTTTCCATTCCTTCTACTTTACCTCTACGTCTGTTGAAATCACCAATTATATCTCCCATATATTCTTCAGGAGTAACAACTTCAGCTGACATTATTGGTTCTAACAATTTTGGTTTTGCTTTTACACAAGCATGCTTAAATGCCATTTTAGCTACTATCTCGAAAGATAATTGATCAGAATCTACATCATGGTATGATCCGTCTAATAATGTCACTTTTACGCTATCAACAGCGTATCCTGCTAATACACCATTGTACATGGCTTCTGCAAATCCTTTTTGTACTGAAGGGATATATTCTCTTGGAATATTTCCACCTTTTATTTTGTTTACAAACTGCAAGCCACTCTCACCATTATCTGAAGGTCCAATTTCAAACTGAATATCGGCAAACTTACCTCTACCTCCTGATTGTTTCTTAAATACTTCACGATGTGCAACAGTTGTAGTAATACATTCTTTATACGCAACTTGAGGAGCCCCTTGATTACATTCTACTTTAAACTCACGAACCAAACGATCTAGTAAAATCTCTAGGTGAAGTTCTCCCATACCACTAATAACTGTTTGTCCTGAATCTGGATCAACTTTTACAGTAAACGTAGGATCTTCTTCTGCTAGCTTCTGAAGTGCTATATTTAACTTATCTAAATCTTTTTGTGTTTTAGGCTCAACTGCAATACCAATTACTGGTATAGGAAAATCCATTGACTCGAGGACAATTTGATTTTTCTCATTACATAGAGTATCTCCAGTTCTCAAATCCTTAAATCCAACTGCAGCACAAATATCTCCTGCTTCAATTACATCTTTTGGGTTTTGCTTGTTAGCGTGCATTTGATATAAACGTGAAATTCTTTCGCGTTTTCCTGTTCTTACATTCATTACATAAGAACCGGATTCAATTTTACCGGAATACACTCTTATAAATGCTAAACGACCGACGAATGGGTCTGTAGCAATTTTAAATGCTAGAGCGGATAATGGCTCTGACACATCTGGTTTTCTTTCAACTTCTTCATCGTTTTTAGGATTAATTCCCGTTACACTTCCAACATCCAATGGACTTGGTAAAAATGCAACTATCGAATCTAATAAACGTTGAACTCCTTTATTTTTGAAAGCCGATCCGCATAAAACAGGCGTTATTGTCATATCAATTGTTGCCTTACGAATAACACCTAACATTTCTTCTTTCGTAATTGAATCTGGATCTTCAAAAAATCTTTCTAACAATGCATCGTCATACTCAGCAACTGCTTCAATTAATTTACCTCTCCACTCAACAGCTTCCGACTTTAATTCTTCTGGAATCTCAACTAATTCGTAACGAGTTCCTGTTTTTTCATCATCTTGCCAAACAATTGCTTTATTTTCAATCAAATCAATTACACCTCTGAAATTTTCTTCGGCTCCAATTGGGATTTGAACAGGAACTGCATTTGCTCCTAACTTATCTTTAATTTCGTTAACAACAGAATAGAAATCTGCTCCATTACGGTCCATTTTATTAATAAAGGCCATTCTTGGAACATTATATTTATCAGCCTGACGCCATACTGTTTCCGACTGAGGCTCAACACCACCAACGGCACAAAATACAGCAACAGCACCATCTAATACACGCAAAGAACGCTCTACCTCAACGGTAAAATCTACATGCCCTGGAGTATCAATAATATTGATTTTATACTCTTGATTATCATACTTCCAGAAAGTAGTTGTTGCAGCAGATGTAATTGTAATACCTCTCTCTTGCTCTTGAACCATCCAATCCATAGTGGCGGCTCCGTCATGAACTTCTCCAATACGATGTGTAATACCAGTATAAAACAGAATTCGTTCTGTTGTTGTAGTTTTACCGGCATCGATGTGTGCCATGATTCCGATATTTCTGGTATTTTGCAAAGTTTTACTCATCTTCTATTTCCCTTAACCCCTTTTTACCCTAAAACTAAAATCTAAAATGTGCAAATGCTTTATTAGCATCAGCCATTCTATGTGTTTCTTCTTTTTTCTTATATGCTCCACCCTCTTCATTAAAAGCAGCCATGATTTCCTGAGTTAATTTCTCAGCCATGTTCTTACCACTTCTTTGACGAGCGTATTTGATCATATTTCTTATACTGATAGCAGTTTTTCTCTTAACACTAACTTCCATCGGTACCTGAAAAGTAGCACCACCTATTCTTCTACTCTTTACTTCAACCATTGGAGTAACATTTTCTAATGCTTTTTTCCAAATTTCAAGAGGAGTTTTTTCATCGTCCTTCTTTTTCTCAGTAACCATATCCATTGCATCATAAAATATCTGATATGCAACATTTTTCTTACCATCCATCATTAGGTCGTTCACAAACCTAGTAACCAAAGTATCATTAAATTTTGGATCTGGCAACAAAAGCCTCTGTTTTGGTTTTGATTTTCTCATTTCTTTCTAAACTCTTTGATTTAGTTTATTTTTTTGGTCTCTTAGTTCCGTATTTAGAACGTCTCTGAGTTCTTCCTTCAACTCCTGAAGTATCTAAAGCACCTCGGATAAGGTGATATCTAACACCTGGAAGATCTTTTACTCTACCGCCTCTAATTAATACAATTGAGTGCTCTTGTAAATTATGACCTTCACCGGGAATGTAAGCATTCACTTCTTTTCCGTTAGTCAACCTTACTCTTGCTACTTTTCTCATAGCTGAGTTTGGTTTCTTAGGTGTTGTAGTATATACTCTTGTACAAACACCTCTCCTTTGTGGACATGAGTCCAAAGCAGGAGCTTTTTTCTTCTCCATAATCTGAGTTCTTCCTTTTCTTACTAACTGCTGTATTGTAGGCATATAGACAACTATTTTTAATTAAATTTTCATAAATTCGGTTCGCAAAGGTATTCTTTTTTTTTAAAAATCCACAATAAAAACAATTTTTATTTAGTAATTTTTAATGTCTTACGACAGATTTAATATCTTAAAAAGAATCCTAAAATATTTTCATTTTATTCTATTGTTAATTCGTTATTTTCAACTACAAAATGCCGCAAAATTAACCTCTTTTTAGCAAAATCCAAAATAATTGACATTTTTATTCAGGACAAACACACACTTTCCAATCGCAATAAGCATTAAAAACTATTCCTGCCATGACAACACAAGCAGATATAACTATAAAACATTTAAAATGAAATCGATTATAATTTAGCGATAAAGAGAATTAAAGCCAATAATTGAAAAAAATAAGGATGAATTTACGTTCTCAAAAAAACATAGGAACCAAATTAATATATACAGTTGATATAGTAGAATAGAAACAAGAAAATGCTATGTTGTATCAATACTTATGAATTATAGTAGAATGAAAAACGGAAAAAACAGGAATTGTTGGCAAAAAACTTAAAGCAAGATAGAATCAAGAATGTTTGTTAAAGATTTTGAATAATAAAGTGTGAATTTACCCTGTATTTATATTCTATTTTATTCAATATCAATAACTAATATGTAGTTTTCTTTATTATTGCTATTAAGAAATATTCGTAAATAATAATATTATGCGAGTACTTGCCTGTTGACAAAATTTTACTATTTTTGATGCCCACACATTTATCTTATTATATAATGTGTTGTTTTATAAAGAATTGAAAAATTATATTATTAATTAAATCATTAAATACATATGAAAACTTATCAAACTGATAAAATTAGGAATATCGCTTTGATTGGTAATGCGGGGTCTGGGAAGACCTCAATTGCTGAAGCAATGTTATTTGAAGGAGGAGTTATTGATAGAAAAGGTACCATAAGTGGTAAAAACACCGTATCTGACTACAATGAAATTGAACATGAAAATGAAAACTCTGTATTTTCAACTGTATTATATACTGAGTTTAACGATCATAAAATAAATATTATTGACACTCCCGGTGCTGATGATTTTATTGGTGGTGTAATTTCTTCTTTTACAGCAACTGGTCTAGCTGTAATGTTAATCAATGCACAACAAGGTGTTGAAGTTGGAACAGAAATATTAAACAGACACTGTGAAAAATATAATATGCCATTAATGTTAGTTTTTAACAAGCTAGATCATGAAAATGCAAATTATGAAAAAGCCATTGAAT
>Ga0209633_10004852_pt1 | contig 11990 bp, 7 predicted proteins | sample Cruoilmetagenom1_FD_187290 | JGI IMG/M metagenome (GOLD analysis project Ga0209633, IMG submission 187290) | Oil polluted marine microbial communities from Coal Oil Point, Santa Barbara, California, USA - Sample 1 (SPAdes) (version 2) | ecosystem: Environmental > Aquatic > Marine > Oil seeps ... | reverse complement strand
GATGTAATTCATACTTAAAGGTACGAATTTTAATCAAATTAACCAAAAATATCTGTGTAAAAATAAGTGTTTTTTTGAAAATAGTTTTTAGACAGTCTGACGATTTGTGTATGAAGCGTTGGGCGTTTAAATGCACTACGCTTTCTGTTTATCTCTATCTTTATTTAAAAGCACTAACTTTGATTTAATTACTTATTGCCCAATGATTTATACACTTTGTTCTCTGCAGGCTTTAAATCATTCTATTCATTTAATAATTGCTTAACTCTATTGAAATAAAAATGATTGATACCAGCACTCTCTAAATCTTTAATATCATTCAAAAATACTTCTTTCCAAGTATTATTATCATCATATAATTGGTACTTTAAATTTAAATAAATTCGTTTTGCTTTTTCAAATTCATCATTTAGGACATAACCTAAAGCAAGATTTGATTTTACTCCAATTTTATTTGGTGATAATTCTAATGATTTTTTAGCAGCAATAATAGCATCTTGCGGTTTGTTTACGAATAGACTGTACCAACTCAAATTCCAATATGGGTTATAATTATAAGGGTCAGCGTTAATTCGTTCAAGTGTTATACTACAAGCCATCTCAAAATACTCCATTGCCTTTGATGTTTGTCCTATTGAATAATAGTTTAACGCTGTTGAAAAAGCACTTTCGCTTTTATTAGTGCCATCATATTTTGCTTCAATTATCAATAATTTTGTTTTTTCTTTTATTAGAATATTAAATAAATCATCCACTTGTTGTAGATTCATTGTTGTAACAAGATTAAACCAATATTGCTTTTCAGTATTATCCATTGATTCTGAGTTAATGATTAGGTATATTAGAAAAGAATCATTTTCTTTCATATAACTGGGGATAGCAAAATCACTTAGAGCATTTTTATATTGAAACGTTTTTTTGTATTCTCTTTTAAAGGAACTTTGTAAATAAGAGTTTTCATATACTTCATTTATATTAAAAGATGTTCCGTTTATAAAGATAATAGGTTTGAAATTTGTAGGTAATTCAGTATTAATATTCTGACTTTCACTTTCATTAGTACCGTATTTTTTGTCTATTTGAGATAATTTAATTGCTTCTTTCAATAAAATACTATATAATTTTTCAATTTGAATATTATTCATTTTCTCATATAAATCAAACCAATATTGTCTTTCACTTTCATTCATAGATTGGCTATTGTCTATTAAATATATCAATGTTGGATCATTGTTTTTGAAATTTGTTGATATTGAATAATTATTAAGTGCATTTCTATATTTAGATGTCTTTTTATAGTTTTTACCAAAATGTGTTCTGCTTTTACTATCATAGAGTTTACTAAGATTAAAAATTCTACTATCTAAATAAGTGGTTTCTCCTTTAAATTTAATACTTTGAATATTACCATCTGAAACATCAATAATAACTTTACCTTCTTTAATTGAAATTTCATTTCTCCCATCAACAACAACTGTAAGATTCGCACCATTCTCTATTTTAAACAAATAATCTCCTTCGTTTGACCAAATATCTCTTATTATTACTAATAAATCTGTTTTTTCTATAACCGTACTTTTTATTTCTACAGGGCGTTCACTAACATTAACATCTGCCCAAACTCCCACATTTCCAATTGGCGTAACAATTGAAGTCTCACCGCTAACACTTATTCCATTAGTCCCTAATTTAATCTCAAAAGGTAAAAAAAAGGGTTTCCAAGATATTCCATAATCTTGAGAAAACAAACTATTTGATGCAAGTATCAAAAGTAATAAAAACAGTAAGTATTTTTTTATTTTGTAATTTAGAATTGTTATCATTTGTGTATTGTTTAGTTTGGTATTCATACAGATTTTTTCCTTGCTTGCAGAGAACGGTTTGTATAAGGATAGTAGCCGATTTCGGTAGTAGAATTTTTCAATTTACTACTAAGCTTTATGCGGACTACAATGTTCATATTTAATACTTTATCGGCTATTATTTTTATACTTTGTTGTGTTTTCGTACTTTATTTTCGTCTTGCTGATAGCGATGGCAAAGACATACTCTTTTGCAATTTTGGCTTTAGCATTGGCTGGTGCGAATTGCAAATGTGTATGGCTTTAAGTATTGGCATTTCTCTTTATAATTGAAATGAATAATTCCCTTTCTGTATCATTAATTAGTTCTAAATCAGGATAATTTTCATAGGCTCTTGGTATTCCACTTCCAACTCCAACAAACGGTAAAATGTATCTCACATTCGAAAATATAATAGGGTTTCTTGGAATAGAAGTTCCTGCTTTTATATTTTCTATTGTTAAAGTGTTTGGCAATTTTCCTGGGCTAACAATTTCAATTCTGTTGTCGAAAATAAAAACTTTGATACTTGTATTAATAAAGTAGTCTCTATGAACAAACGCATTTACAAGAAGTTCTTCAATAGTTTCAATTGGTAATTCAAGAACTGATGGTGAATTAAAACTATCACCTTGTTGTATCTTTTTTAAATTTCTTGTAATAAACGAAAGTGTCTTTTCATATAGTTCTTGAAGATTTCCTGTAAAAGGGTCTTCTTTATCTCTATAATCTTTAGAGCTAATATCGTTTCCAACTATAGAAACACATTGAACTGTAAATGTTGGTCTGTACTGTTGTGGGTTTTTACCAAACAAAAGCAATCCTCCAAGAGATAAACTGCCATTTTTTAGCATTCCCATATTTGATAAAAGTTCTGAAACAGATTGACCTAATTCGTCAATAGATTTCCCGTGTTTTTTATCAATAAACTTCTTAAAAAAATCATCATCAATATCATTTATAGTTGTTCCATTTACTAAGGTTTCATCAGCAAACATATTTCCACTATTCTGTAAAAGCCTTGCCATTTCTTCTCTGGATACAACAGTTCTTTTATCAGAACCATTTTTAACCCAAATAATACCTTTGTTATCTGTATGTGGTTTACTTATTCCTTCTGGAATTTGAACTACAATCACTTTTTCTTCTCCGACTTCAATAGTTTCTGTAAATATGTTAATAGCTGGTTTTACGTTATTTGTAGATACATTGGCCAACAATTGATTTGTTGCTTGAAGTTCTTCATAAGTTAAACCATCAATTTCTCCTGTCTCATCAACAATTCCAACAATCAAAATCCCACCTTTTGTATTCGAAAAAGCAACCATCTCTGTACCTAAATCATAGGCTGATTTTTTCTTGTCTTTTTTGTCAATACGCACTTTAAATTGTACAGTACTGGATTCACCTTTTTTTATTAAGTCTAATAATTCTAATGCGTCCATAATTCGTAAATTCTTTTTCTGTTATTAAATGCTTCTTTTCCGCCTTCCATAATATTCACAATATCTTTTCTTATCGTTTCATCATCAATACTTCCAAAATTGGTTTCAATAATATTAGAATCGTAGCTACAAGAAACTATTTGTTCACAGTCTCCTAAAACTGGAATGTTTGGATTGTGAGTAGCGAATATAAATTGAGATGAATTTTTTAATTCTTTCAATACTTTTATCACGTCATTATATATAGTTTGATTGTCTAAATCATCTTCTGGTTGGTCAATAATTATTAAATCACTATCCTTCAATGTGAGTAGAAATATAATTAATGCTGATGCTCTTTGACCTAAAGAATGTTCATTTAACGAACGTCCTTTATAAATGATTTCAAACTTATCAGGTATTCGATATGTTAAGAAAGCTTCTATGTTTGAATCAAAGTATTCTTTAAATGTATGAAGTTGATTATCTGACAAACTACTTTTAATATTACTTTTCTCTACTGATAAATCATTGTACACACCAATTAAATCACTGTAATTGTCTAAAACAGCCTGTATATTATTTTCTCTAAGGTTACTACCCCTAAGATTTTCTTTTAAATACCATCTGAAATTACCCTTATTCCCTTTAAAATTTACATTAATCGTAATGGCATCTTGGTCATCATTTACTTTTTTGATTTCTTCTTGAACAATTTCAAATTCATTGTGCCATAATCCTTGAAGTTCAATTAAGGATTGCTTTAATTTAATTTGCAACTCATTTTTCTTTTTAGATAATTTTTCTAATTCAGAAAGTTGAGCTTTTGTTAAGTCAAGTTCTTTAGTATATTTTACATAATCATCAGCTTGAATGTTAGGTAGATTTATTTCTCTCTTTATTTTTGAAAATTCTTCCTTTAATTCATTGTATTTAACAGTAAATGCTTTTTGTTTCTCTGTTAACTCTTCATTTTTATTAATTAGTCGAATCAAAATACCTCTTAATTCATCAAATACTTTTTCAAAGGCAATAAGAGATTGTGTAACTTGTTCTAAGTCTGTAACATTTTCTTTAGATACATATGTTTTAAAAGTTTCAAAGCCATCATTAAACTCTTGAATAAATCCATCCAATGCATCAATTATTTTGACTTCAAATCTATTCACACGTTTAATGAAATTTACGTCTTTGTTAAATACGATTTGTTTTTCAAGTTTTTTGTCAATTTTATGTTTTTTGAAAACTTGTATTCTATTGGTTAATTCAGCTTGTTTTTCTTCAAATTCAGTTTTTCTTGCGATTTTAGAATCAATCTTTTTAATTTCACCTAACAACTTTATTACCTCTTGGTTTTTATCTTCAACTTCTCTTTTCTTATCAGTAAGGCGATTTCCGATAAGTTTATTTATCAAATATTCGGTAGATAATGAGTCCCCAATCTGTGAAAGGTCTTTTTGTCCGAAATAGATTGGTTTTTTTACAATAGCATTTGGTTTTAATCCTAATTGAAGTTCTTCATCAATGTAAATATTTGTTCTATCTCCTAATATTTTTTCTGTTCTATATTCTACACCTTGGTCATCAACTAAAATACAAGTTATTTTCCCTCCACTCCCTAAAAGAGCATTTACCAAATTGTTTTTGTATTCAAAATCTACGTTTTGTTTTTTAGATAAATCAATATCTAAAGCATAACGAACAGCTTCTAAAACAGATGATTTCCCACTACCTCTTATACCAATCAAATTATTCATTGAGTGATTTAATTGAACTGTTGTTCCGTCCAATTTCCCACCATTGAAACTTATGGATTTAATATATCCGTTTGTTGGGTTAATTAATGAATTTGATTGACGAAACTTCCTATCTAATAAGGCGTATTTTATTGCTTCAAAATTAAATGCTCCAAGTTTTAAATAAGTATTTTGAGTATTACCATTAATTTCGTTTCCGATTCCTATAGTTTCTATTGATTTTGCATCTGAACCTTCAATAAAAGCGGGTAATTCATTGTTAAGCCATAGTTTCAAGTTTTCTACCTTGTCGTGTGTTCGTACCTTTTGAAAACCTAACACAGATTTTCTAAATATTGGTTGTTCGCCCAATTCTTTTATTCTTCCTCCGTTAAGTTCATTGTAAAATCCACTTCTTTGCTCAATGTGAGCCATAATAATAAAATAGTCTTTCTCAAAAGCATCTAATTTTTTAATTGTTTCAATTAGGTTATCATTTGACCTTCCATTCTCGTTTTCATAATTTGCTTTTCCTGTAAACGTAGAGGTTAAAAATTGATTGATAAAATCAGTGTTTTCTAACCATTCAGTTGGATTAAAAACTACTAAACAATGAATCCCGTTTGCACCATCATTTACGGAAAGTTCAATTCCTGGTAAAATATAGATTTCTTTTTTTCGAGCCTTTTTTGATAAAGCTTTGTATTCGTTTATGTCAAATTTATTGTGGTTAGTTATTGTAGCAACTCTAATATTTTCTTCTTCAAGCTTATCTATATAGGAAGAAACAAAAGAATTTTCTTCTCCGCTGTAAACAAACTCTTTATCCGCTTTCGTGTGTAGGTGAAAATCAGCTCTTAACCAAGAACTACCATTTTTAAATATTTCTAAATGCTTATCCATAGTATTAATTGTTTTTAGTTGAAACGAGTAATTCTCGTATATCTACATCTAAAATTTCAGATATGTTAGTTAAAACCTTAATGCTTGGTTGAGAATTGTTATTACAGTAATTAGTTACAACAACATAACTTTTTTCAATTTTTTCAGCCAACCAAGTCTGAGTCCTTCCTTGTTCTTTTAATATTTCTTTAATTCTATTCATTGAGTCTTTGTATTAGACTTTGATATGATTATATAATATGCAAAGATATAATAAAATATTTAGAAACAATATTTATGTATATTGTAATTCGATATATTGTTTTTTTGTGAGGTTGGAATATTTTACTCTTTTGTTTTTTTAGTGATGGGATTCAGCTTAGGAAAAAAAAACAAATGTGTAAAATGTGCGGCTGGCAGTATGAAACACAACGGTCTTGTATATGAAAAGTAGCGGATTTTTTAGAACTAACTTTTCGGTTTATAACTGACCTTTATTTTATTATTTATTTTTCGTTTAAGCACTAAAACCGCTATTTTTTATATACGTTGTTGTGTTTTCGTACTTTATTTTCCGTTCTGCTGATAGCGTTGGCAAAGACATACTCTTTTGCAATTTTTGACTTGTGTGTCGGCAGTAGCGAATTGCAAATGTGTATGGCTTTAGCGTTGGCTAATTTTATATTTTTCTATTTGTTCATCCCAATTTTCATTATTTAAAATGTTTTCGATTGGGTTTTGCTTCATAATCGGTTCATAACCTTCATTATTTATTTTTTCTCGGTTAACTAAATAAATCCAATAGTTTTCTAACTTTCGCTTTGCAACATTAACTTCATTTCTTGACCAGAAAAAATAAGGTTTATTACCTTCATATGATTTCACCTCAATAAACCTATTATACTCTTCATCATCTTTTTCATTATAAGAAGCAATATCATATCCTTCATTCACGATATATTGAGCAACCCAATCAATTTGTTTGTTATTTAATCTTTTCGTTTCAAATTCCATTACAAACTTTTCTGCTTCTTCTCCATAAATCTGCTGTTTTTCAATTGATTTTTTAAATTCATCAATACCAATTTTCCGTTTTTTAATTTCTGGTAAAATAGTTTTGTCAAATAATTTTTTAAACCTTGAATTTAGAATATAACTATTGAATTCAATCGTTGGGTGAGTTGTAATTGCACCAAAATCAATTAACAATTGTCTGAAGTTTTTGAATTTGAAACCAAAAGCGGAATTATTGATTTGAAATGATTTATAAATTATATCATAAGATAAGTATTGTGATTGGAATATTGTATGAAACGAATTTTCATCTTTTAATGATATAAAAAGAAATTGAACAAATTTATCTTTCATTTGATTTACACTGTTTAATGAATCAGAAAAATCATTATTTACAGTGTAGTATTCTCCATTAATTATTAAAACATTAATTCTAACTGCCAAATCAATACATCCATCAAAAATGTGATTGTCATCTATAACTTTATTGAAAAATAATGAATTCAAATCGTTTAATGACCAGTTTCCATTTTCGGAATCATTTACAGATTTTAATAATTGGAAAAAATAATTTGGAGTTCCTAAATTATGATATTGTCTAAGATCGTTCAGCATAATTTCTTATAAGATCTTTTATAATATCTGATTCGTCATTACCATTTATTCTTTTAAACAGAGGAATATCATCATTGATAATATTTTCCATTCGTTCAATTTTGTGATGTAATCTTGTATTAATTACTTCATCAATTGAATTCCTTGAAACGAAGTAATAATAATTAGTAACTTGGTTTTTGTCTAAACCAACACGATGAATCCTATCTTTTGATTGAAGAAAGTTAGAAGCGTTGTAATCTCTTTCTAAATATATAGCATTATGACAACCTTTGTGAAGTGAAATTGATTCTGCAACTGAAAATGGATTTGCAATTACAACTTGAAAATCGAAATTTTTTGGGTTGTTAAAGTCTTTAATTGTTTGTTCTCGTTCTTGTTGGTTTATTTCACCAATTAATAATTTCGATACTATATTACTATCTTTTAAATATGCTTGTAACTCCTTAGCGTTTTGTATGAAAATAGTCCAAATTATAACTTTTCCGTTATTTGGTAATATTTCATTTTTGATAAGGTTTAATATTTCTACAAATTTTTGAGGCGTTTCAAATGAAGTGTAATCGCATATTTTTTGAAAAAACTCAGAATCATTTACATATTGTTCATTGTAAGTGGTAAAAACTGAGTTAGGATCGTACTCTCCACTTAATAGATTACTTTCAAGTGAATTCACTAATGTTTTAGAAAGTAAAGAAGGATTTGTAGACGCTTGTCTTAGTCTAATCAGTTTCGCTTTATTCAATATATCTTTTACTGTTGCAGAATCATTTTCTTTAAATTCAGGAATATATTGTGCTTCTATAAAATCATAAATTTCACGTTGATATGGTTCCATATCAATTGTAATTATTTTTTCATTAATCGGAGGTAAACCCAAGTCACCTTTTTTTATTCTGATAAAAAATGGAGATAGATTTTCTTTAAGTTCTTGAACTCTTATGCTATCAGAAGAACTATTAATTGTCATATCTTCTAAATTCTGAAAATGAATTTGTAAAATATCTTTAAATTTAAAAGGATAAATAAATTTGTATAAATTATATATATCTTGATAACCATTTGGAACTGGAGTTCCAGTTAAGATTACCCTTGCAATGGCTTCTTTAGATATTTCGGTAACACTTCTTCCCCAAACTCCATCAGGGTTTTTTATTCTATGTGCTTCATCAACAACAACCATTGTTTTGTTTGCTTTTAAGAAATCAATAATTTCATTTTGCAAATTATCAACACCACCGTGAAATATTAAAGTAACTTCAGATGGATTTGGAGCGTATAAATGTTCAAGTTTTGTGTCTTTTGAAATAGAATTATCTCCTGATAATCTTTGAAAAGATGTTGTATAACCAAAACAGGCTTCATATTCATTCTCCCAAGGAGCAAATGAGGATATTGGTCCTATTACAAGAAGTTTATCTACGTGTTTAGGGTCTGATTCTGGTAAATTTTTTAGAAAAGCATAAGCGCCATAAACTATCGAAGTTTTTCCTGCACCTGGAACGGCAAAGTTGCAAGAGTTTTGAGCAAAAGCCATATGAAAAGCAGACAGCAATTGTAACTCATACAGTGTTCTATCTAATTTGTCCTTTAAAACTTGTTGAAAAACATCAAATTCTTTAACTAATTCCGGTTGGTTATTGAATTCATCATTTCGTATTAATTTTGCTTTATCAGAAAATTCTTGAAATAATTGATCTTCTCTATCGTAACTTTTAACTTCTTCTTTAGTGGATACAGACAACTCTTCTTGAAACCCAAATTTATTTAATAATTTTCGAATTTCTTGTAATACTTGTGTTTGAGTTTCATCTCTGAAAGGAACACAAATTGTGTCTTTTTCTATAAAATAATTAAGTCGTTTAAAAGAAAGAAGTAGTCTTTTTTTCTTTTTTATTTCATCAAAACTACCCTTGATTATAAAATTAAGGTTGTCATTGTTTTTATTTATGTCAATTGTAACATCCATTATAAACCTTTATCAAAATTATGATAACAATATGATGTTATTTTTTTTGAGATTAACTTAACTTTTTCAACTTCTGCATCTGGAATTTTGTCAATATCAATTGATTCTAAAAGATTAATTATATGATCCAAGACCTTTGAGGTAGATTTATCTTTTAATGAACTTATAACTTTTGTTCCTAACTCTTCAATTAAGTTTTGAACTGTAGGTTTAGAAAAAGAAGAATGACCTGTTTTTATTGCATCAAATGCTTGACTTGCTTTTTTAACTAATTTTTCAGGAGCATCTGATGCTCTATTGTAACCAACTAATGTTTTATTATTATTTATGTTTTCAATAAATTCACTTTCGCTTTTTCCAAATTTTGAAGTTTCAAAGAATTCATTATCTCTTGCGTTTAGATGCTTTTCTAAATTATTAGTATTAAAATCAATTTCTGATTCTTCTGGAATTCTGTCTAATGTTTCGAAATGTTTTGTGCTAAAGTTGTTCCAAATTTCCTTATTACCAAAAAAATGTTTCTCTTTATTACCTTCTGCTAAATTTCTAAACTCTTTACCATCATAACTGTTTCTGATTCTAAGAAAATCGAAAGCGATGGTTTTTAAATCATCTACATCTGTATCATCATAACCATCAAATCCTTTTTTACTTTCCGAACCGTAAAAGGTGTTCAGCCATTTAGTTAGAGATAAAAATTGGTCTTCTCTACTATCAAGTTGAGTGTAAATACCATCATATTCAAGATAATTAAGATACTCATCCATCAAAACCATAGTGTTCATATATTTTCTAACCTCACTATTAGTTTCTCCCATCCAATCCGAAATCTTTTTGATTGCTTCATCATTCAATTCATTTAAAATAATTTTAGATGATTTTGTTAATCTTAAATATATTTCTTTGGCTTTTAAATATTTTTCTGTTGCATTATATCCTAGTTTTTCATCTTCTCCCATTTGAAATTTAGTTTCCAACTCTTCAATTTCAATAGGATTTTCTTCTAAAGTTACAGGTAATACAACTGCTTTAAAATAATTATATTTTTTAGGTAATTTCTTTTTAGATAAAAAACCATCATTTTGAATGTCATTGAGAAGCATTGCTCTTCTATTTCCATCAATTATGATTCCATCTTTTGTAATAATACCAACTTTTTGTTGACCAAAGTTAGCAATGCTAATTTGAGTTTTTTTGTTTCGTTCTTCTTTAGAATCCCAAAGTAATTTTTCAATTATTTTTTTTCCAGAATCAGATTCTACATCAATTTTTTGTTTTTGGTTTTCAAGAGACTTGGTTCTACTTAATATTCTTCCATTATATTTATTGTATACTAATAAGTCTAAAGGAATATCATAAACAGGCATTGATTTTAATTCTCCTTTCCAAGGAATTTGTTGTTTCCAATCTGTTGTTTTATCTGTAATTGCTGTTATTCTCTCTATTCGATCTGTTCTATTCATATTAATTTTTGTTTGCCGTAGATGATATTTTATTGATTGCATAGAGAGCAAACAATTGCTTTACGGGAATTTTCTTTTTATGTTTAAATACAACAGTTCCATTTTGTTCAAATTCATTTTGTTCAAATTCCATTTGATTCAATATGTGAGTTATTTCTTCAACTAATTCAGTAGGTTGAGAAACAGAACAATTTGAAACTTGTAATTCGTAATATTTTTGCATTTCTTCCGAAGTTCCTATTTTTTCCGTAAAACCATTGTTAATGATTTTTAGAAAATTTTCACCTTCTTTAAACTTTAAAATAATTGGTTCAATTTCTTTATAGTATTCGTTTTTAACTTTTTGTGTAGGAAACCCTTCTCCTGTACCATACTGTATTGAAGTAAACCATTTGTTATTTGGTTTATTATTTTTCACAATATCATAGTTTGATAATGTTACTGTTAAGTTTCCTTCTTTTAGTGGTTGTCTTCTAAATCTCGAATTTTTATTTCGTTTAGGTTGCTTGTTAAATTCTTTTTCAAGGAAAGTATTTAGATTGAGTATATCTTTTATGTCTGGCTTTTTTACTAAAACTAATTTTTCAATTGCAGGAATTTCTAATATTTGTTTTAAATCAGAAGCAAATGCTCTGCTTACTGATGGACAAACCGCATTACCTACAAGTCTCCATTTGCTGTTTTCAGTTCCTAAAAATTGATAGGTAAAAGGAAAACCCATAACACTTGCTATTTCACGAATTGTAGGATTTCTGTATTCGCCATTTCCTGTTCTGCTATATTCAGATTTGTATATTAACGCTTCTCTTGATGTTCCTGATTTTGTTGCTGTAACAGTTCTACTTGGATTATCCATATTTTCAGGAAAAGACATTTTTCCCATAAATGGATGATTTGTTTTGTAATGTTTAGATTGTTTCCATTCACTTTGATATAAACCAGAATCGTAGAAATGATCAGAAAGTTTTGAAACTGTTAATTTGATTTCATTGTAGATAGGATCTGTAATTCTCTTTCCTAATTTTTGTTCAGTTGGAGATGGCAT
>Ga0209633_10004851_pt1 | contig 11991 bp, 10 predicted proteins | sample Cruoilmetagenom1_FD_187290 | JGI IMG/M metagenome (GOLD analysis project Ga0209633, IMG submission 187290) | Oil polluted marine microbial communities from Coal Oil Point, Santa Barbara, California, USA - Sample 1 (SPAdes) (version 2) | ecosystem: Environmental > Aquatic > Marine > Oil seeps ... | reverse complement strand
TGTCCCCGTCCTTATCCAAACCAGTTTTGCGCACGGGTATCGCCTAACGCCCGAAAGCTTAGCGCGCGCCATCACGCCCCGCACGAAATGGCTATTTCTTAATTCTCCTTCCAATCCAACAGGGCAAGCCTATAGCCGCGCGGAGCTCCTCGCGCTCGCAGATGTTTTGCGCGCCCACCCACAAGTGCATATTCTCACCGATGATATTTACGAACACCTTTTGTATGATGGCCGCGAATATGCCACCATAGCTCAGGCCGCGCCTGATCTTTACCCGCGCACCCTGACCATGAACGGCGTGTCCAAAGCTTATGCCATGACGGGCTGGCGCATTGGCTATGCGGGCGGGCCGTCTGCCCTGATCAAGGCCATGGCCAAAGTCATGGGCCAAACCACGTCCAATGCCGCGTCAATATCCCAATGGGCCGCCCTTGCCGCCCTGACGGGCCCGCAAGATTTCATCGCAAGCAGTAATGCCGCCTACACCCAGCGCCGCGACTTTGTTGTAGAGCGCCTTAACAATATCGCTGGTCTGAATTGCCCGCTCCCAGATGGTGCATTTTATGTATTCCCTGACTGTACAGACCTGATAGGCAAAACCACGGAGGCAGGAACTAAACTTTTAACAGACATTGACCTCGCCGAAACACTCCTCACCGAAGCCCATGTGGCCACCGTGCCAGGCAGCGCCTTTCACAGCTCTCCAAACATCCGCATTTCATACTCTAGCGACATGAAAACTCTAGCCAAAGCTTGCGACCGTATCGAAGCATTTTGTGTTGCATTGACGTGAAGCGCATACTGCAAACGCTATTTTACCTGCGCTAGCTTTCATGATACCACCCTTTTGAATTATAAGGATGACAATGAACAAATATATTTTCACGCCCGTTATAATCGGCGCATTCGCCATATTAAGCGCTTGCGCAACCGCCCCTAACCCTGCTGAAATATGCTCCGTAGATTGGATTAGTCTACGCGCCAATAAAGCCATGACCCAATTTGAACGCGATACAAAGCCGATTTTCAAAAACTTGCGTAAGCTTGGCGACCGCGCCCAAGACGGCCGCAATATCGGGCCTTTGCAAATGTACTCCCTGATGAACTCCATGAACAAGCTAGCGCGTAAATTCGAAAACGGGCGCGCTATGAAAGATATGCGCACCTTGGCCGCGACCTGTAACGATCCAGACCTTATCCAAACCGCCATGACCGATTTCATGCGCCAGCAAGGTTTTAGCGAGCAATTTATCGGCTTTTTAAATGGCTTTGACGCGTATCGCGACCTGCTTGATACGGGTAAACGTCCAGATTTAGACATCTAATTTCTATTTCTTTCGGCTTGCCCCAAGCCAGCCTTACCTATAGTTTCACCTTTCATTTTTGGAGGCTTCTATGAAACATGTGTTATTGCTAAGCTGTTTACTTTTATCGTCTTGCGGCGGAGCTCAATCCGCCGATGGGCCTACGGCCAAGGCTGAAAACGAACCCGATACGGCCAGCCTAAAACTGTACGCGCTTGATTGCGGTAAAATCGACATGCTCGATCTTAGCCTATTTGATAGCGGCGGCGCTTATGAAGGCCGTAGCAACAAAGCCGTTGATACTTGCTACCTCATCCGTCATGCCAAGGGCGATTTGCTCTGGGATGCGGGGCTCCCAGATGCTATCAACGCTATCGAAGGCGGCGTTACCAATGGCCCGTTCCATATCGAAGTTCCGGTCACGCTTAAAAGCCAGCTCGCAGCTTTGGACGTCACACCAGACACACTTGATTTTTTCTCTATCTCCCATTCCCATTTCGACCATGTTGGCAATGCGGGCCAATACGCCAAAGCCACATTTATCGTCAACGAAACCGAGCGCACCTTTATGTTCCGCGATGACGCGCGCAAAGCTGCAGACCAATTTCCCGCCTATGCTGCGCTTGAGGATGCCGAAACCATTAGATTTACAGATAGTTATGACGTGTTTGGTGACGGTAGTGTCACAATGATCTCTATGCCCGGCCACACGCCAGGGCACACAGTCCTAAAAGTTGACCTTGCTAATGCTGGGACTCTGTTGCTCACGGGCGACCTTTATCACCTTTACGAAGCACGGGAAAAACGCACAGTGCCTGTATTTAACACCGACAAAGAGCAAACCTTGGCCTCGATGGATAAATTTGAAGCACTGGCCAAAGAAACGAATGCCCGTGTCGTCATTCAGCATTCTGCCAAGGATTATGACGCGCTACCAAAGCCTCCACAATATCTTGACTAATATTCTGTACTCCTTTCGCCGCTGCCCGTTTGCAATGCGGGCGCGGCTTGCGCTTAATGTTAGTGGCGCAGAGTATGAGCACCGCGAAATTCTCCTGCGTGACAAACCTGCCGCCATGCTGGCTGCTTCCCCCAAAGCCACGGTGCCCGTGCTTATTCTTGCGGATGGCCGCGTCATAGACGAGAGCTTTGACATCATGCTCTGGGCACTTAAAAAGAACGACCCGCAAAGCTGGCTTGCGCCTGGCCTAGAAAATATGCAGCCGCTAATCGAGACCATCACTGGCGATTTTAAACATCATCTTGACCGCTACAAATATGCGAGCCGCTACGCGCAGACTGGGCGCGATACGGTTGATTTATCCCATAGAGATGCCGCTTGCGATATTCTTGGGCAGTTTGAAACTATTCTTACCACATCTCCTTACCTGATGGGCGAAACGCCAAGCTTTGCCGATTACGCCATATTTCCGTTCATACGCCAGTTCGCCAATGTGCAGCGTACTTGGTGGGACGCGCCGCAATTTCCGCACCTTCACGCTTGGCTCGAAGGATTTCTTACCTCTGATATATTCACCACAATCATGAGCAAATATCCCGTCTGGCAACCTGAATAACAGCTGAACTCCACGTTCAGCATTCTCATAACTGCGCCGCTCTATGTTAAAATTGAGTAGGCAGTGTATAGTGCCGCCTATGTTTTGGAGTGACTTATGAGATACCAAGCCGTTTTCCTTTCCGTTGTTGTGGCGATGATGAGCTTCGCCTTCCCCGCCAGTGCCCAAAATGACATGGGCGATATTTTCGGCGATATTTTCAAGGGCGGTCAATACCCGCCCCAGCAGCAAGCCACCCTTATCGACAACATACCCGTGCAGGTCCGTTTTGACGCGGGCCCGCAAGGTCTCCCAAGCGAGTCTATGTTAGTGGTCACCGCCTACGCGCCGCCGCCCGTCAATGTGCGCCGCGCCGCGCCGCTTATGCTGGGCGAGACGCGTTTGCTCCTTTCTGGCCTGCCCTCACCCGTCAGCATCGTTGTTGCCGCACCTGCGCAAATTACCGAGGGTATTGACTATGCCCGCATCGAAGCAAAAATTATCGACCATAATGGCACAATTGTTTTCGAGCTTCAAAACTCTGGCGAGTTTCGCGGCTACGAGCCTGCCAAATTATTCCTCACGCCCTATGGCCAAATAGCAGGCCCTGCTGCGCCTACGCCTTATGGACAGCCCGAACCAGCCGCCACCGAAACCGTGCGCGGCACCGTTAGCATAACCGACCCTTCCTCCGTATTTCGCGGCGCAAACCTTGTTATCCGCCTGATGGAAGACGGCCTTGCTGGCGGCACTACGCGCAATATTGTAGGCGAAACACGCACCGCTCTTGACGGCAAATCTGCCCCTTTCAATTTCAGCCTAGAGCGCGTCCTAAGCACCAACAATTCCCAAACTCCACTGGCCTTTGAAGTCTGGATTGAGGATTGGGCGGGCCGTAAAACCCATGTCATGCCCCGCCCCGTTCCGTTTAATGGCGCGGCAACCAATTACCGCTTTGCGCTCGATGCCATTACGTCGACACCACCACAGTGCACCCGTGAAAACCCGTGCACAAATATGCCAACACTGCCCGTCCCTATCGGTGTGCCTGCGCCAGGGATACCTGTCAGCCGCACCATTCAGGGTGAGGCCCAATTTGACGCCTATAAAGGCCTACCCAAGGGCAGCATCCTCACCGCCGAGCTAGAACGTTTCACCTCTGGACGCCCAGTGCAACTCGCCAAAACTTTGGTCTCTTTGGATGGCATGTCAGGCAATATCAACTTTGTGCTGGACGTTCCCCAAACAGAGCTTGATCCGCGCCTACCAACTCCCGTACTGCGCTTACGTATCGAAGATAAAGACGGAAAATTGTTTTTCTCAAACCCTGGCGGCACCCCACTAAAGGACGGGTTTAACGCAGTCCAGCTAAGAGCCGCAGCGAATTATTAGGCAGCGAAAGGCACTTAAGGCGCAAGACAGCCCCCTACCCTTTTCGCGCGCCGCCCCGACCTTTGGCAATCGCTTTGATCATGCCGCGCATGGTGCGCACTTCTTGCTCGGTCATTTTAGCCCGCGTGAAGGGGGCGCGGATATTTTGGGCCATGAGAGGGCGTTTTTCGGGCGGATAGAAGAAGCCTGCTTGCTCAAGCTCATCTTCAAAATGTTCGAACATACGAATAAGGTCTTCGCGGGCGGCGGGCACGCTGATGTCCGTGTCAAATAGCTCTGGCGGCGCTGCCCCTTCGGAGGACGCCCAGATATAGGAAAATACGCCCACAGCTTGGGACAGGTTCAGGCTTTGGAAGGCAGGATTTATGGGATAGGTCAGGATATGGTCGCACAGCACCACATCTTCGTTTTTAAGGCCAGACTTTTCAGGGCCAAATAGAATGCCAGTTTTGTGACCTGCCGCTTGCCAGCTCCGAAATTGCGGCCCTGCGTCGCCAGTGCCAATAACTGGGATTTCGATCTCGCGGCGGCGCGCCGTCGCGGCCATCAAATATGTGAGGTCGGCTACGGCCTCTGCGGTAGTGTCAAACAGCTTTGCATTGTCTAAAACGGGCGCAGCGCCCGCCGCCAATGACACTGCGCGCTCATTGGGCCAACCATCGCGCGGGGCGACGATACGCAATTCAGACAGGCCAAAATTGAGCATAGCGCGGGCGCTAGCGCCAATATTTTCACCCATTTGCGGATTGACTAATATGACGGCGGGCGGCGGCGTTTGTTGCGCGCGCACAGGCACCACATTGCCAAGCTGGTCTTTCGTTGTTTTGCCCATAATAATTATGCTCACTTTCTTGCTAATTCTTCATACGCCCCCTTTTAAAGTTTGGTTATGGGTGGTAAGGGACATTCAAAATAATTTAATCCGCTTTAAGAAAAACTAAAAGAGGCAATCATGGCAAAAATCAAAGTAAATAATCCAGTCGTCGAGCTAGACGGTGACGAAATGACCCGCATCATCTGGGACATGATTAAACAGCGCCTGATATTGCCGTATCTGGACATCGACCTACATTACTATGATCTTGGCATGGAGAGCCGTGACGCCACGGATGATCAAATCACCATCGACGCCGCTAACGCCATTAAAAAGTACAATGTCGGCATTAAATGCGCGACGATTACCCCAGACGAGCAGCGGGTTGAGGAATTTGGCCTGAAAAAAATGTGGAAATCGCCTAATGGCACTATCCGTAACATTTTGGGCGGCGTTGTATTTCGCGAGCCTATTGTCTGTAACAATGTGCCGCGCCTCGTACCGGGCTGGACACAGCCTATCGTAATTGCTCGCCATGCCTTTGGTGACCAGTATAAAGCCACCGATTTTCTTGTGCCAGGTAAAGGAAAATTGACCATGAAATGGGAAGGCGAAAACGGCGACACTATCGAAAAAGAAGTCCATGATTTCCCTGAAAGCGGCGTTGCTATGGGCATGTATAACCATGACCAGTCTATCAAAGATTTTGCCCGCGCCGTGTTTAGCTACGGCATGACCCGCAAATGGCCGTGCTATCTCTCGACCAAAAACACCATTTTGAAAGCCTATGACGGCCGCTTCAAGGACATTTTCCAAGAGGTTTACGAAACTGAATTTGAAGAAAAATTTGCAGAGTTTGGCGGCGAGTATCAGCACCGCTTAATCGACGACATGGTAGCCTGCGCGCTGAAATGGAATGGCGGCTATATCTGGGCCTGTAAGAACTATGATGGTGATGTGCAGTCCGACACAGTGGCGCAGGGCTTTGGCTCGCTTGGCTTGATGACCAGCTTCCTGATGACACCAGACGGTAAAACCATGGAAGCCGAAGCGGCTCACGGCACAGTGACCCGCCATTATCGCAACCACCAAAATGGCCAGTCCACATCGACCAATTCCACAGCCTCCATCTTCGCATGGACACGCGGCCTCGCTCATCGTGGCCGCCTTGATGACAACCAAGCCCTCGTCGATTTCGCCGAAGGCCTAGAGCGCACCACAATCGCCACCATCGAAAACGGTCAAATGACCAAAGATTTGGCGTTGCTCGTTGGCGACAAACAAGGCTGGCTGTCAACAATGGGCTACCTAGAAGCCATCGCCGAGAACTTTGAACGGGCGATGTCATAGGGGGAAAACCACACAATCTCCGTCTTAATCAGGTCACCCTTGGCGCGCCTGATATGGCGGAGAGTGTGATGTTTTATCGAAAGCTAGGGCTTATACTGATTGTCGATAGCGCGCCGCGTTATGTGCGCTTTGAGTTTCCGCAAACGGATATTGGCGAGCCTGCTACGCTATCGCTGCATGAAACCACTAACGATTGGCAGGCGGCTGATGGCCCTCTCATCTATTTTGAAGTCGATGATGTTGACGCCTATCTCAAAGACACAGGCATCACCCCCCTCGCCCCGCCCAAAACCCAAACCTATCTCTGGCGCGAAGCCGATATCCTTGACCCTGCGGGCAACAAAATTAGACTTTATCAAGCGGGCGAGAATAGACGGTATCCGCCGTGGCGGGTTGAATAAAAGTCATGAACTGTAGGGTGGATTAGGCTTCTTAGCCGTAATCCACCGCGTGGCAATCATTCAATGGTGGATTACGCCTACGGCTAATCCACCCTACGAATTTGCCCGCGGCCGCCGATGCGCCCACGCCACCAGCACGAAACTAATGAGCATTAGTAGATACCATGAGCCCAGCTTGGCGAGGGACACCATATGCCAGCCTGCGTCTTGGCCAGGATAGGCCCATGCCCGCGTAAATGTACCTATATTTTCAGCAAACCAGATGAACAGTGCGACTAAAAATAGTCCTAGTATCAAAGGCATAGGGCGGTGTTTCTCATCTGGTTTGAACCAAACCACACTGCGGCCATAAAGCGCCACAGAGCCTATGAACAAGGGTATGCGAATGTCAGGCAGATAATGATGCGCGAAAAAATTTATGTAAACTAAAACCGCCAATAATGCCTGCAATTTCAAGGCTGGAAAGCGGTCAAACCTAAAATCAAATATCCGCCATACCCTAGCGATATAACTGCCCACGCACGCATACATAAACCCGGAAAATAGCGGCACGTCCATGATGCGCAATACGCTCGCTTCGGGGTAGGCCCACGACCCCATATGGGTTTTAAATATCTCCATGACGGTGCCGACAATGTGGAATATCAAGATAATTTTTGCTTCCTCCAAAGTCTCTAGCCGTAAGACCAAAAGCATGAATTGAATGAACATGGCCGCCAAAGTAATAAAATCGTACCGCGCCAACGCCGCGCCCTGCGGATACCATAAATAAGTCCCGATAAGCAGGCAGAGCATCAGAGCCCCGAACAGACACGCCCACGCCTGCTTAATACCAAAACTAATAAATTCAAACGTGAATTGGCTGAACGGCCCGCGCACATACCTTACGTGCAGCGCGGCGCGGCGCCTATGCAGAAACTCTTGTGGACTAACACTTTTCATAGACATGCATTATGTATGAAAATAGCCAACATTTTGTTCGCTTTATGCTGCTCTTAAGGCCTTTCGCGCCCTAATTGCCCTTCGTGGGTACCGCGCCAAGCTTCATGTTGACGCACAGTCCATTCCACTCAATATGGTTTTTCGCCACTTCAGAAAATGTGGTCTTGTGCGCGGTTTCATTCGTGCACTCAATTTCCAAATCTTTCTTGACCATATCGGAAAGCGGCGGGCTTACGCCGTCATCAAATAGATAAAACGCTTTCGTAGATTGCCCTGTCCGTCCCGCGCGCGGATAAAACACGCGCAAAGCATCAAGCGCAGCAGGATGATAAATAGAGCCATGATGTTCAGACCCGCGCCTATCAACATAGCTCCATTTCAGCCCATCTGGCGCGCCCTGTTCTAGGTTTTCAATTAAAATATCGAGGCCCTTTTGCATATTCCAGCCTTCATTTGCCATGGTCAGATAAAGCTCCCTCTCACCGCTCGGAAAGTTGGCAAAAGCTTCTTTAGAGGACTTTGCAACGTCCATATTTTCCCACCACAGGCTAGGACTAATAGCTGCGTATTTGGTGAACATATCTGGCTCTTTAAGCAAAGTTTCGACCACCCAAAGTCCTGCTAGGCTTTCCCCCATAACCATGCGGTCATCCGATACCCGGTACTCGCTTTCTACCCATGGCATCACATCTTTGCGGATAAAATCGCGCAGTTCTTGCGAGCCGCCAACTTTACTGCCCATTGCCTCTTCATAACGCGGGTCATCACTGGGCGGGCTAACCTCATAACGGCGGTTGACGGTCTCCACGCCCACGAGAATTACAGGGGCCAGCGTCCAGTTAATATCAACGGATTGCAACATGCCCGCAATATGCGGAAAATCCTGCTCTGGCCCGCCATCAATTAGGTAGAGTACGGGGAATTTTTCATCCTTAGACTTGGCGTATTGTATAGGAAGTTTCACAGAAATACGGCGGTCTTTTCCATAGACACTGGACGGGATACTATATGTCGTTCCAACAGTGACGGGTATGCCCGCATTCTCCACGGCTGGCTTACCCGCTTCATTAGTTTGCTTAGCTGGCGCGCAGCTCATAAGCACTAAAACAGAAGCAGCTATTAGGATAAATTTTTGCATTAGTTTCCCCTTATTTTCGAGCCCTACCTAGCCCAACAAGCGAAAACTAGCAATCAAATTGCGTTATTCCTCTATCACCCAAACCGCCAATTCATTGCCGCTCGGGTCGGTGAAATGAAAACGGCGACCGCCGGGGAAGGAGAATATGGGCACTGTGATAATGCCGCCCGCTTTTTCGACGGCTGCCTGCGCCGCGTCTATATCTTTGGCCAGCAACACAACAAGCGCGCCGCTTTTGGACGGACTTCGGTCAGACGCCGCATCCATGCCGCCGTCTATGCCTGCGCCTTGAAAGGCAGCATAGGTCGGGCCGTAATCAACATAGCTCCAGCCAAAAGCGGCCGCGTAAAACGCTTTGCTTGCTGCCATATCGGTGACGGGCAATTCAATATAATTGATTTTTGTGGCCTCGCTCATGGCTATGTCTCCGGTTTCTTTTTGGGCTTGCGGCGCACAGCTTGCCATAACTAACATGGCAAATATGATTATCAAAATACGCATTTTTATCCCCTCGTTTTGACAGCATAGCATAGGGAAACCCTATTTGTGTCAGTAGTCACAATACACCGCTCACCCCGACGAAAGTCGGGGTCCACGGCGTAGCCTTCACAATGGATCCCGTCATGCAACGGGATGAGCGGGCTTTAGGGTAGGATGTACCTACCCGAGCCCCGCTTTAATTGCCGCGAGGGCATCGTCCGCGCCGTCGACATTAGAGCCGCCTGCTTGGGCCATATCCGGGCGGCCACCGCCGCGCCCGCCGACTTTTTCTGCGCCCAAATTAACCAGCGTTGCAGCGTTATAATCCTTTGTCAGGTCATTCGTAACGCCAACGGCGACGGCGACCTTGCCATCATCAACGGCCACAAAGGCGACAATACCAGAGCCAAGTTTTTGCTTTTGCTCTTCGATCATCGTGCGCAAATCTTTGCCGCTCACGCCCTCAAGCACACTGCCGATGAATTTAACACCGCCGATTTCCTCAACGCTCGCGGCCCCACCAGACCCGCCCAAAGCCAGTTCTTTTTTCAGCTTAGAGACTTCTTTTTCAAGCGCCCGCTTGTCAGCGGCCAATGCCGCGACCCGCGCAGGCACGTCCGAGAGTTTGATTTTTAGTGCGCTGGATACGTCCTTGGCATAGCCAGCCTGCGTTTCCAAAAAACTGCGCGCCGCTTCGCCCGTCACGGCTTCAATGCGGCGAATACCGGATGCGACGGCGGCCTCGGAAGTGATTTTGAACAAACCGATATCGCCTGTGCGCGTAACGTGCGTACCGCCGCACAGCTCAACCGAATAAGGATGATCTTCACCTGCAGGCGTATTGCCCAGAGATAACACTCGCACTTCGTCACCATATTTCTCGCCAAATAGCGCCATCGCGCCCGCCTCTATGGCAGCGTCCGCCGCCATGAGTTTTGTGGCCGCTTCGGAGTTCTCCAAAATTATCTGATTGACCTGTGTTTCAATCGCCGCAATTTCACCAGGCGTCACGCCCTTGCCGTGAGAGAAGTCAAAGCGGATACGTTCCCCGTCAACCATCTGTCCTTTTTGTGTAACATGAGTGCCTAGCACGCGGCGCAAAGCTTCGTGCACTAAATGAGTAGCAGAGTGGTTGGCCATAGTGGTACGGCGGTTGTCGGGTTCAACGCTCAAATGCGCTGCGTCGCCGACCTTAAACGTGCCCATAGTCACTGTGCCGATGTGAACATGCATGTCGCCCGCAAGTTTTTTCACATCGGTAATGTCGATGGTCGCCGCACCGATAACTGCACTGCCTTTGTCACCTGCCTGTCCGCCGCTTTCTGCGTAAAACGGCGTGGCTTTGGAAATGAAAGAGATGCTGTCACCTTCCTGAGCTGCCTTGGTCAGCGCCCCCTCTTTGACAATCGCTAAGACATCGCTCTCGCCTGTTAGGTTTTCATAACCTGTGAAATCTGTCGCGCCGTATTTTTCGCGCAGCTCAAGCCAAATGGCATTACTGCCGGCATCGCCTGAGCCGCTCCAATGGGCGCGCGCGGTGTCTTTTTGCACTTTCATGGCGGCGTCATAGCCCTCAACGTCTACGTCAATGCCCTTGGCGCGCAGGGCGTCTTGGGTCAGGTCGAGCGGGAAGCCGTATGTATCGTAAAGTTTAAACGCCACATCGCCCGGTAATGTATCGCCTTTCCTAAGCTTGGCGGTGGCATCATCTAGCAAGGCCGTGCCGCGCCCCAAAGTTTTGCGAAAGCGTTCTTCTTCTTCCAGCATGGTGGTTTCGATATTTTCCTGCGCGCGTTTTAACTCGCCAAAGGCGTCGCCCATTTCGGTCACAAGCGCGGGGACCAAGCGGTGCATGAGCGGCTCGGGCGTGCCAAGGATATGTGCGTGACGCATGGCGCGGCGCATGATACGGCGCAACACATAACCGCGCCCCTCTTTGGACGGGCTCACCCCGTCCGCGATGAGGAAACTAGCCGAGCGCAAATGGTCGGCGATTACGCGGTGGGAAAATTTAGCCTCGCCTTCGGCTTTCACCTTGCTCTCCTCGACACTTGCAGCGATGAGGTTTTGGAACAAATCAATGTCGTAATTATTGTGTTTGCCTTGCAAAATAGCAGCGATGCGCTCCAGCCCCATGCCTGTGTCTATAGACGGTTTAGGTAGATCGATTTGCCGCCCGTCCGCAAATTTTTCGTTTTGCATGAAAACCAGATTCCAGATTTCTATGAAACGGTCGCCGTCCTCGTCGGGGCTGCCCGGAGGGCCGCCAGCTACGTCTTCGCCATGGTCATAAAAAATTTCTGAGCAGGGCCCGCACGGGCCTGTATCGCCCATGGCCCAAAAATTATCAGACGTAGGGATAGAAATGATTTTATCATCGCTAATGCCCGCGACTTTCTTCCAAATGGCGCGGGCTTCCTCATCGGTGTGATAGACGGTGATTAGAAGCTTGTCTTTGGGCAGGCCAAAATCTTTGGTCAATAAATCCCAAGCGTATTTGATAGCATCATCTTTGAAATAATCACCAAAAGAGAAATTGCCGAGCATTTCAAAAAATGTGTGGTGGCGGGCCGTGTAACCGACATTGTCCAAATCATTATGCTTGCCGCCCGCG
>Ga0209633_10004850_pt1 | contig 11993 bp, 14 predicted proteins | sample Cruoilmetagenom1_FD_187290 | JGI IMG/M metagenome (GOLD analysis project Ga0209633, IMG submission 187290) | Oil polluted marine microbial communities from Coal Oil Point, Santa Barbara, California, USA - Sample 1 (SPAdes) (version 2) | ecosystem: Environmental > Aquatic > Marine > Oil seeps ... | reverse complement strand
CTAGAGCTCAGAGAGAGCACTCACTATGGCTGTGAGAAGATAGCCATAACTCTAAGAGATGTATCTCACATGAGCGTGTATAGAGTGCTCTTATCGTTCAACAGGATAAAGAAAGGAAAGAAGAAAAGGAGGATATGGCACTACTTCGAAAGGGAGCATCCCAATAGCCTATGGCAGATGGATATAAAGCAGATAGGGGATAGATGGTCGATAAGCATCTTAGATGATCATTCCAGGCATATCGTGGGATGTGAGATCTACGATCATGTTCCCACGACTGATGACGTCTTGGATCTGGTAGAGAGTACCGTCGAGGAATATGGTGTGCCCATTCAGATTCTGACCGATCATGGTACTCAATTCTATGTTAACCGTAATGATGGTCTGGGAGTGAGCACCTTTGATCTGTGGTGCTTTGAGAATGGGATTCACCACATCTTAGCTGGAGTGAGAAAGCCCACTACGATAGGGAAAGTGGAGAGGTGGCACCGCACTATGGGAGACGAGTTTCTTAAATATACCGACCATTCCAGAATACAGGAGAAGCTAAAGGAATTCCTGGACTGGTATAATAACAGGCGAATTCACTTCGGTTTTGTGGAGATAAAGAGAGAAGATGGATCCATCAAGAGAAAGAGGATAACCTTCATTCCCGCTGAGAGATTCTTCGTGGGAGTTATATAGGGGGCGAGTGATTATGTGCAAGACGAGTAAGAGAGGATGTCAAGCATGTCCTGTGATAATACACTCCCCTGAGCTCTATAAAACCCAGATAAAGATAAAGGAGGACAAGTTCAGAAGGCAAAAAGAGAAGGGGAACAAAACCCTGAGGAAGAGGAAATCTACCATATTACCTTCGGACAGGGGATGGGTAAAGTTAATCCCCCCATCTTCAGGAGTTTCTTTTCCATAGATAACCCATACTTAAGGGACAGAGGGGTTCTTCATCCTCGAGAGCTCAGTTAATGAGGATCCTGAAAAGATCTTGAGAATATACAAGGAGAGAGACAAGGCGGGAATTTTCAGAGCGATGAAAGAGGGAATCGAGCTCAGATCCCTAAGACATTGGAATACATGGTCTGTCATAGGCATATTCTTCATCTCTTTCCTCGCGAATTTCCTGATAAATTTGACACTTTTACTAAGGGATAGCCAGGGGAGCCTAAAAAACGTGAAATTACTCAAAAAATCCCTGATTAATTTGACACTTACTGTTGCTTACCCCAAAAATGGGTTTAGATTCTCCCTATTGAGCAACGTTTCACCGTTAATGTTGTCCATTTTTGGGGATTTTGTTTGGAGATTTGATGACAAAACCCTAGATTTGAGGTGGTGATGGATTAGTGCTAGTTTGAACTCAGTTGGCGAATTCCTATCGGGCACTCATTTCAGGTGAAGAGATAGTTCTAAGTGGCGAAGTTAAGTTATATCAAAGAAAGGTCTTTTCGGAGAAAATTCCTCTGGCATCGCTATTAACACATCTATCCCTTTAGATCTTACTTCATCTACCTGGCTATTTAACTCCCTTGAAATTTCCAAAAGAGTCTTTTGGCTTGCCTTCTCAATAGACCCCGCTCCAATCGAATCTTCCACTTGAATAGGATAGAATATGTACGTTTCACCAGGATTGGGAACCCAAATTTCATCCTTAGCCAGCCACCTACCGGACATAATAGGAAAATTCTCTAATGCACTGGCAACAGCCTTGATGAGTATGGAACTGATAGAGATATGGATTTTATGCTCCTTACTCACCTCTTTTCTAAACGAATCGGCATCGTTCATAACTATTGGCATCGTGATAATAAGCTCCATTGGTTGTTCCTCCCAAAATGCTGGCTGACAATATCTTCTACCTTGTTCATCTATCTGATAAATCCTTTTCATTTCAAACCTCTTTTATCATTTAAACCAGATAAATATCGGGTTCTTCCAAGTTTCTCTTGAGCTCGTTCAGAAATTCAATGGGGGTATTTGCCATCATTGCACGATGATCAAAAAGAGAGAACACGTTCATAATCTTTCGTATTTGGATTTGACCATTCCAAACAGCGGGCTTTTTTAGCATAGCACCAACAGCTAGCTCGGCGGTAATAGTGGGAGGAAACCAATTACTTGAAACTGACTCGATAGGACCGATAGTTCCTATATTGGTGAGATAGAAAAGTGGTTCTGGCGGCTTCCTCTCCTCCATACTCTTATTTTTCGATTTTGATCTCACCTCTTTTATCTCTGCGTTTAACTCCGCTGAAATTTCCAAAAGAGTCTTTTGGCTTGCCTTCTCAATCCAATTTACTGCAATGGAATCTCCTATCTGGATGGTATAGAGTATGCATATCTCACCGGGGTTAGGCAATAAGATTTTATCTTTACTCAGCCACTTGCCACACATGATCGGGAAGTCTTCTAATGTATCGGCAGTGGCTTTAATGATCAGGGAGTTAATTGTGATATGTGTTTTATGCTTCTCACTTATCTCTTTCCTGAAAGAATCTGCATCGGTCATATCTATCACCATCGTTAGAGCGACGCCTACTGGCTGATCTGGCCAAAACGGGGGCTGCTCCATCAATCCAAATGCCGGTCGACAATATCTTTTGCCTCCCTCGTCTATCTGATACCTTTCCATCAAAACCTCCTACGGGAAATAGAGAACCCATTGCCTCACAAAATCCGTCTCCTCTTTTAACGCTTTACCCACCTCCGGAATTTCTTTTTTCTCTATCTCCTTAATGTTCATGAGTGCTTCATAAGCCCTCACCTTCACGAATATATCCTCATCATGGATCAGTTCTTTTAGAATGCTTACTGCCTTTTCCTTTTGTCTAGTATCCAATTCGGGATAGGCTTTATTCAAAGCTAAGGCCACTCTCCATCTAATCCATTGTTCATCAGCCTCTAGGAATCCTTGAATTTCATCAAAGGCTTTGTCAGAAATCCTGTAAGGCAAGACCTCTGTCAGAGCTTCCAGGGCCCCATACTTTACCGTTTTAGCCTCATCTTCCAGCAAATCCTCGAAACAGTTAAGAATTCTATCTTTCGTTCCATCTGAGATGCATTCCGCTAAAGCAAAGATCGAGGCTCTTCTTGTCTTTTCATCTGGGTCCTGTACACCGTGAAGGAGAGTATCCAGTATCTCTTCCTTCTTCGATGAGTTGGAATACTGATATAGCTTCCCCAGACAGGAGATAGAATTTGCCTTCCTGAAGCTTGTATTCGACCTTGCGGCACTTGACACTCTACCAATATGTCCCTGTAATAAATCTCTATCTACCTTCCCAGCTAACCTTCCAAGAGCGTATGCCCCATTCCAACTGGCCTCATCGTCGCCAGTTTCGATAAGTTGAACTAAATCCCCTATTCGATTTTCTTTCAATGCATCAGACGAGGCAACATCTGCCAATCTCTCCAGCGACCTGGTTGCCTCTACTGCAAATATAGATGAGCGATTCATGCATCCTATCAGGCAGTCGATGATTCTACCGTATAGTTCTTTCTCCTTGATACTACACCGTCCAAGTATACGAATGCAACTGGATATCAGCTCAGTTTCTTCTGTCCCACCCTCGCTTAAGATTTCACGCGACAAACTCAGCAGTTTTCTCCGAATGTCATCTATTTTCAAAGGGTCAAGTTCGATCTCCTTAAACCTCTCTGGATGGTCTAGCGCATCAGCAATCCTAAAATAGTGCTCGCTCAGCTCCTTCAGTTTTTCCCTGTTCAATTCTTTTAGCTTCATTTCGTCCTCTCATACCATATAGTTGGTGCTAGATATTCGGGATAATGTGCTAAAAGCACCTTTCTTGCATCATAGCACAGATGACAATCGCTTGCATACTCCCCTGGTTTAAAGCCATACTCCATCGCCATTTTCGCTAGACCAACTGGCCCCTCTTCAAACAGCACTTTTAAGATGGGATGTGCCTGAGGGTCATAACTCCTAATAATTTCGGATAATTTTTTCTCTTTCGCGTTGCCTATGGATATCCCAGAGCACGGTTGAACATAGCCATAGGGGTCAATATACATAAAAGTTAAGAAGCGAAATGCGCCGTGTTCATTGTGGCATTTAATATACTCCCCCCATAGCTTTTTTGGAGCACGCTCAGCTAACACCTCCACAGCGGTCCCCTGGAACGTCATTTCTCCAACGCTAACTTCGTGGGCTGAAAGTCTGGTCGTTATCTCCCGGCTGAGCCTGAGCACCTCGTTACCCTCTTTCTCGGCGAAGTAGCAGTTCCAGATCTCTCCACCCAGGCCAAGTTTTTCGGCGGCCTTGGCCGCATTTCGTATGTATTCTAGAGGGACGTACTCCCAGTGGAAGGGATCCGCACTGAACGATACCAGATCTAACCCCTTCTCCTTTAATAAACCCAGCCTTTTCAAAGCCGCCTCTTCAGATGTCGCCCAGAATGCGTTCGAAGTTGTGGTTGGAGATAAACCCATCTGCTTCGCAGATTCGACACCGTCAGCGAGGAGGTCAAAGTAAAAGAAAGGCTCGCCTCCAAAAAACCAGACTGATTTCGCTCCAACCTTTTTCGCCTCCTCCAGGTATTCCTGCACCTCTGAAAGCTTCATCGGGTCATCTTTACGTGTCGAAGAGCTTGCAAAACAATGGGAACACTCCGCAGTACATCTGTAGGTAAGAAGCAAGTTGATCGATGGAATTTCTCGATTTAGACCAATTTTACGTTTCATCAATATTAAATATCTTTTTTTAGTTTATTTATCTTTCCCAATTTTTCCTTATCCGTGAATTTTTAATTTCCGCATGAACCTTTTTGCGATATCCGATCCAGATCAGGATTAGAGTGATGAGCTAATTCTCCCTCAAGACCAAATAGCGAACGTTTAATAAGGAAACTGCTATTGGAACGGTATTGCTAGACCGTCACCCTCAGATTTAATCGAAAGAAGAGGTATGGTGCCGGAAAAAATCCAAAAGGAGTGCATAATGATGGAATCCCAAAAAAATCTCCTGGAAAAATGGAGGCATTGGAATTCAGATTTGGGCCTCTTGGCTCACTCGCTCCATTTCTCTCTTTTCTTATTTTAGTTATGATTTGCATTTATTTTGGAGTACCCACAATAAATTCTCTCTTGCTTTGTGTGCTCATTGGCCTGATTATTGGAATAGCATTTGCGAAGAATATTTACCAATACTGCGAAGCCATTTGTGAAGGAATGGCTAGCAAGTTAGCAGGAGTGGCAGTAATCTGTTGGCTCTATGCCGACCTGTATGGAGGAATGCTGAGATCGGCTAAAATCGCCGAAGGTTTGATCTGGCTTGGTCATGAGTTTAGCTTCACCGGAGGTTTTTTCGTCGCTTTTACTTTTATGGCTTGCGCCCTTTATGCAACAGGCTGTGGGACGGGAATAGGAACGATCGCAACTTTCACTCCTTTTATGTATCCAGCTGGAATTGCTCTTGGAGCAAATCCTGGTGTGCTCGCTGCGGCCATCTTGAGTGGAGCTACTTTCGGGGATAATCTTGCCCCTGTCTCGGACACGACCATCATATCTGCGGCTTCTCAAGATACCGATATCGGAGGAGTTGTCAGATCTAGATTTAAGTATGCCATCATTGCAGCTACCTGTGCATTTTTATTATTTGCAATTATGGGAGGCCACGGCGAAGTCACAAAGGATTTAGTTATAGAGGCGGGCCCAAAAGGATTGATTATGCTTGTTTCTCCCGCTCTAGTGATCGCTGCTGCATTGATAGGCAGGCATTTTTTGGAGGCCATAACCTGGGGAATCCTGTGCACTTTGGTTACAGGACCTTTGGTGGGAGTCTTCTCTTATAGTGATTTGGTCAGAATAGAACATGGGAGTCTGGTTGGTTCAGCAGTTGATGGTCTTGTTGGAATGCTTGGGGTGTGCATCCTTGCATTATTGCTAACTGCAATCAGCCTTCTGATGCAGAGAGGGGGATTATTTCAATGGGTCAAAACCAGGATCCTTCCAAAAATTGCGACGAATATAAGAAGTGCGGAGTTCTCGATAATAAGCCTAGTTTCCGTGATGAACTTATGCATTCCAGTCAACACTGTAGCGATGATAGCTTCTGGCCCGTGGGTCAAAGAGATCGGGGAGGAGTTTAAACTGCACCCTTACAGGAGGGCAAACCTCATGGACAGCATATCAAATTCTTTCGTTTATGCAATTCCATGGTGTGCCCCCATGCTCGCGATAATAGCCAGTATCAGAGCGACCAGTTTTAGCTATCCTTTTATACCCTTACTAAACTGGGCGAGCATTGCCCCTTACCATTATTATGGGTATTCCCTTCTTATAGTAATGATTCTGGCTGCGCTAACTGGTTTTGGGAGGAAGTTCGAGCAATAATTTCCGTTAAACCTCTTTTGCGCGTTTAAACAAGGTAAGTGGAAGGCTCCTCTAACCTCTTCTTCAGTTGAGAAAGAAATTCTATCGGAGTATTGGCCATCATGGCGAAGTGGTCCCAGAGCAGAATCGCGTTCATCATCTTCCTGATGACGATTTCATCGTTTCTAACGACTGGTTTCTTGATAATACTGCATATCGCTAAAGTGCTGTTTATCCCCCCTCCCATCTGCCCAAAGCCGGATTTGACCCCCCCAATGTTGCCGATATTGCTCACGACAAAAATGGGTTTGTCCCATTGGATCTGGGGTTGCTCACCCGTTTCCTTTGTCCTTCTTATAATCTCGTTCAGCTCCCTTGACAGGTCGAGTAAGCTTTTTTGGTTCGCTTTTTCTACTACGATCCCTCTAATGGTATCTTCTACCTGTATGGGTATTCCTATCGGCAACTCATTTGGGTTGGGGCATATGATCCTATCGAGTCTGTCCACCCGCCTTCCGGCCAGAATTATAAAATTCTCCAGGGCGTTTGCCGCCCCCTTCACGATCAACGAGTTTAGAGTTATATGAACGCCGCTGCTCTTTTCCAGTTCTTTTCTAAAAGAATCGGCATCGGTCATGTCGATCTCGGTTTCAACGCTACAGGAATAGGCGCTCTCCCCGTGAAAGTTGGTGAGTAGAGGCCATAGAGCTTCGTCCAACTGGTAGTAATACCTGCCCTTCTCGTCTTTTTCTAAAACCCTGCGCATCCCACGATAAAGGATGTCGAGGATTATAAATTTACCTTTTTTTCTTTACCTTTTTTTCTTTATATTCGGCAAAGATGGGCCCGGGGAGATTTGAACTCCTGACCTCCCGGTTATCAGCCGGGTGCTCCAACCATACTAAGCTACGGGCCCGTGGTCTTTCTCTATAGGCATTCAACTTATAATATTTACTCTAGAAACTAATGTCATGGTTTTGTCCAACCTTGAAAGATCCTTTTTCGCCTGGGGCGCAAAGTAAATCTTCATTTATCTCAGACCAAGGCCTTACTTCACTTTGGATAGAGGAATCTCCTCCTCTCTCTTTATTGAAGCCCTTGCTTCCAAGATCTCAGCAATTACCTCTGGTTTGAGCTCGGGCTCGAGCGCCTTCTTTACCGCATACCTGATGAACTCTGACTTGGAAACGAATCCTTTCTCCTTTGCGTATCGCGCCACTTCTTCATCCAGTTGCTCAGGGATCTTTATCGTTGCCGTCTTCATCAATGAGTATATGTCGTTTGGGCATATGGTACTATAGTATTACCCTCTTATGGGTCTGAGCTCTCCTCTTTCATCGCTCTGAACTCTGAAAATTCCTGCTTTATCCCTCTCCTGGCATAAAGCCTTTAGCTCCCCCTTAACTAGAAAAGCCTGGAAAAGAGGTCGGATCTTTCTACCTTCCCGACCATTACTATTCCGCCCAATGAGTAGTTTTGTTTGCTGTCATGAAGGGGTATTGTTAATAACATCAATGCCCTTTTCCATTGGGCTAAAGTGGCGAAGTCGGGTTGTATAGCGAGATATCTTGAAGAGAGATATGTTAAGACGAGCTTGCTGGAGAGAAAGTGAGTAGAACTTCTCGACCACCACAGGGGGCTGAGGCACGAAGGCCAGTACAGCGCTTCGCTATACGAAAGACGAAGCAAAAAGCGCTTTGAAGACTGTTAAGGTTGAAAGAATGAAAGAACTGATGCAAGAGGTGATTGGGAACGAACCATCAAAACGTCGAGATCATCCGTAGCGAGAGACGAAAAAAAACGATCCAGGCGAAGGAGATCCATGGGAAATTATACGTTTACCTGCCCAGCGGCATGAGCGAGGAGGAGGAAAAGAAGTGGATCGATCAAATGATAAAAAAGATGGAGAAACGTAAAAAGAAGCGGGAACTCAACAGCGATGGGTTATTAGCCGAGCGTGCCCAAAAAATCAACGAAAAGTATTTCGAAGGAAAGCTAAAATTCCAGATAAAGTACGTGACAAACCAGAATTTTAGGTTTGGTAGCTGTACCTCTCAAGATAAAACGATCAGGATCTCCACTCGTTTGGCCAATCTACCCCAGTGGGTCAGAGATTACGTCATAATCCACGAACTAGCCCATCTCATACATCCCAACCACTCCAGAAGGTTCTGGGATCTGGTGAACCATTACAGATACACCGAGAGAGCCAAAGGTTATCTCATAGCGATCGGCATGAATGACGACGAAAAAGTAAAATAAAAAGTGGGAAAATAGAGACTTTTGAAGGTTTTGAGCATACAAAGGCAAATCGGGGCTCCACCTATAAATTCATCAGGGTTAAAAACTTTCAAATATCGGTTAATGTATTTATTCATCTATAGGTCATCATGAAATGGTCAATTATTTTTTTGGGCACCATGCTGTTGCTATCAACCCTGAGCGTGTTTGGTACTGTAGAACAAGTCGACTATGGAGAGATGCCCAAACCACCAGCACAACCCTCTTCAGGTCCCGGAGGATCGGATTATGCCTACGATCAGGTCATAAAGTCCAAACACGGATCTTTTGGTAAACAATACTGGATATATGAACCCACGGATCCTGCGCCAGAATCTGCCCCGCTGATAGTCTTCCTCCATGGCTGGAGTGCCATGGATCCAGTCGCCTATGAGACATGGATCGAGCACATTGTAAAAAGGGGTAATATCGTTGTTTACCCGAAGTATCAGGCCAGTCTCTCTACTCAACCGAAGAATTTCACTCCAAACGCCATTGCGGCAGTAAAAAGTGCAATTGAGAAACTCCAGACTGGAAAACACGTAAAACCGGAGCTGAACAATTTTGCAATAGTCGGGCACTCCATGGGTGGGATCATCACAGCAAACATGGCTGCAAGCTCTGCTGGTTTGCCTGATCCAAAGGCGATCATGTGCGTCGAACCCGGGGTGACAGATGCTCTCGAGCTTGAAGACTTGGGCAAAATTCCTGAGAACACACTGCTTCTTTGCGTGACGGGCGATAGGGACGAAAATGTTGGGAACATGGATGCACTAAGAATTTTTGAAGAATCCTCTCAAATAGCTGAAACAAACAAGGATCTTGTGATCATTGTTTCTGATGAGCATGGAGTCCCTTCTCTGATAGCAGATCACTATGCACCTGCGGCTGTTGGTAAAGACCTTAGTCTCTGGACAAAGATCACTTCTCTTTTACGAATGCTCACATTAAAGATACTCAAACCGATAGTTGGAATCCCTACCACCACCCCACCTCATGGCGAGGTTAATTCTTTAGATTATTATGCTTATTGGAAGCTGTTTGATGGACTGTGTGATGGTGCCTTTTACGAAACGAATCGGAAGTATGCTCTGGGAAATACTCCAGAACAGCGTTTTATGGGCGTATGGAGCGATGGTATTCCCGTAAAAGAGTTGATTGTCACGGATCATCCTTAACTTTTTTTCTTTATCTTGAATACCCGATAATACAGTCATCCCCCTTGTGGAGCACGCTTGTGTGGCCTTACTCGAAAGCATCAGGAAATGACGATCACAAAGGCACTTTGGAAAGGAGTTATTGGAATACAAAAGTTGATCAATCTCAATGATCTTTTGAATACCGTTAAAAGAAATGATCGAAAAGCACACAGGGAATTGCTTTTGGAGCATGATCTGGTGAAGAGAATGGGAAAGGGGAGGGTAACGCATTATGAACTGGAGTGAAAATCGTCAGATTATCGTCAGATTATCGTCAGGTATTATAATTTATAGACTTTGCGATAACCTATCATCATAAATCGACACTTTTGTGATAATGCATTATCATAAACAGCTCCAGCCGCTTGAATGAGGGGCAGATTAGGGCAGTTGTATACGTTAAGGAAAAGGGAAAGATAACTCTCTCAACCTACAAATCTCTGGTTCCCGACGTGTCCGATAAAACACTATACCGAGATCTCCAGGAATTAGTAAACAGAAGGATTTTAAAAGAACTTGGCGAAAAGAAGGGAAGGATCTATGCACTGAGATAACGGACATTTATCGGACATATCGGACATATTTCAGACATTTCGGTTGTCATTTGATTTGATTTATACTTCAAAACAGATCTTTTGGTTGAACTGGGCATGGGAAGCGCGATAAAATACAAAATAAGGTGGTGAGGGTGCACGCAAATTGCACGTTGCGGTACTACTGCAACAATACTGTGACATTGGAAATCTGTACGAAATAAGAGGTGGATGATGAAAAAACGCAAAACCCGGTTTTAAAATCACAGAAATCGGCTTAACCCCTGGGGGTGATGAGGCAGATGGGTAAGCTGGATACGAATTATCTAAAAGAGAGATGCCATGCTCTGGGAGTATGGAATGAGTTTGAGAAGATGAAGAATAGGGTTAGGAGATAGGGAGATAAAAGAAAAGACTTAAGGGATGAAGCTAATAAAAGGTGAAGATGGCCGATCACAGGATAAATGAAATGAAAATGAACAAGATAGATAAGGAAGAGTTCAGGCTCAAAGTAAAAGAGACAAGGGAAAGGGAGTGGATCAGGGATGCGGTTAGAGTTCGAAAATTTACTGGGATAGAGACACTAGAACAGGGAATGGATCTCATAAGATTCGCGATTAAGATGAATGAGGTCGGTAAGGATGCGGTGAGGGAAATGAGCGATGAACACTGACGCCCGCGAAGAAGAAAGGGGAGAAAGGAGAGGCATAGATGACATCCTGCTCCTCGTCTGCAAATTTTTGAACAAAGAAGAGATCCATTACGTGATCGTTGGCGGTATAACGGTTCTGTATTACGGTAACCCGAGGACCACGATGGATATCGATATAATCCTCCAGCTGAGCGATGGGAATCCTAAAAAGCTTGTAGCGTTTATGAGAGAGAATGATTTTTTCGTGTCTGAAGCAGATCTGGCTGTTGCCTTTGGAGAAAAATCCCATTGCACAATAGAAGATAAGCGATCCATGATAAGGTTGGATTTAAAGGGCGTTTACACGGAAGCCGACAAACTCACCCTGGAGAGAAGAAAGGAAGTAATATGGCATAACGAGCCAATTTATATCACGTCCCCAGAAGATCTCATCGCCAATAAACTCGCGTTTGGAAGCGAGCAGGATATAAAGGATGCTGAAGGGATCTGGGTGAGGCAGATGGGGGAATTGGATCTTAGATACCTGGGAGGGAGGTGCCGAACTTTAGGAGTACGGGAAGAGTTTGAGGAGATGGAAAAGAGGGTTAAGAACTATTTGAAGGAGATAAAAGAGAGGGAAAGGAGATAGGGAGATAAAAGAAAAGACTTAAGGGATGACGCTAATAAAAAGTGAAGATGGTCGAATATAGGATTGACCTGAAGAACATACCCGCGCGCAAAAAGCCCAGCGAAGTGTTTGGAGGTTGAAATGACTCAACAGAAAATCTTCGACGAAAAGATCACGCTTCAAGAGCTTGAGCAATGCCTCTGGAAGGCGGCAGATATACTTAGGGGGCCTATTGAGGTCTCTGAGTATAAGAACTACATCCTCTCTCGGTACTCCTCCAAATTTAAACCATTTATTTGAGATCTCGGGATTTAAGGAGTGAAGAGATCTTCTTTTCCAAATAGGAAACGAGAGAGAAGAGGAAAAATTTTTATTAGCCCCGATATCCTGTTTCT
>Ga0209633_10004849_pt1 | contig 11995 bp, 11 predicted proteins | sample Cruoilmetagenom1_FD_187290 | JGI IMG/M metagenome (GOLD analysis project Ga0209633, IMG submission 187290) | Oil polluted marine microbial communities from Coal Oil Point, Santa Barbara, California, USA - Sample 1 (SPAdes) (version 2) | ecosystem: Environmental > Aquatic > Marine > Oil seeps ... | reverse complement strand
GCGGCGGGTGAGGTTGTTGAACGTCCCGCCTCGGCTGTCAAAGAGCTGATTGAAAATGCGCTGGACGCTGGCGCAAAACGCATCGAGGTGTCTTACGCAGATGGCGGCAAAACCATGATCCGTGTGGTGGACGATGGCTGCGGGATTGCGCCGGATGATTTGCCGATGGCCATGTCGCGCCACGCCACTTCCAAAATTGATGGATCAGACCTGTTGAACATCCACAGTTTCGGATTTCGCGGCGAAGCCTTGCCGTCGCTGGGCGCGGTTGGCCGGTTGACCATCACATCACGCACCTCAGACGGCGAGGGCGCGATGATCCGCGTGGCCGGCGGCGTGACGCAAGCCGTAAAACCCGCAGCCTTAACCCGAGGCACGGTGGTTGAATTACGCGATTTATTCTACGCCACACCGGCACGTTTGAAGTTCCTGCGCACGGATCGGGCCGAGGTGCAGGCGATAGGCGATGTGGTCAAACGTCTGGCGATGGCCGAGCCGTTCGTCAGCTTTACCTTGCGCGACGTATCGGGTGGCGGCGAAGGCCGCTTGACGTTCCGCGCCGACGCTCAAAGCGGCGATCTGTTTGATGCGTTGCATGGCCGATTGCGGCGGGTTTTGGGGGCAGAATTTGCCGACAACGCACTAAAGATCGACGCCGATCGTGAGGGGATTGCCCTGACCGGATACGCCGCCTTGCCGACGTTTTCGCGTGGCTCGGCCGTAATGCAATACCTTTATGTCAACGGCCGTCCCGTGCGGGATAAATTGCTGATCGGCGCATTGCGCGGGGCTTATTTTGATTTCCTATCACGCGACAGGCATCCAGCGGCGGTCCTGTTTCTAGAGTGCGATCCGCATTTCGTGGACGTCAATGTGCATCCGGCAAAATCCGAGGTCCGGTTCCGCGAACCGGGCCTTGCACGCGGTTTGATCGTATCGGCCTTGCGCCATGCCTTGGCCGAAGCGGGGCATCGGGCCTCGACCACCGTTGCGGGCGCCACCTTGGGCGCGTTCCGCCCCGAGCAGCCAGCGGGGCGGATTTACCAGATGGATCGCCCCTCAATGGGGGCGCTGGCGGCGGGGCAGGCGATGCAAGCGCCGGCCTTTGAATCGGGCGGTTTTGCCGAGGCTTCGGCGCGGTTTGAAGCCCCGATCGAAGCGGATGCGCCAACCGATTTACCGCTGGGGGCGGCGCGGGCGCAGGTGCATGAAAACTACATCATCGCGCAGACCGCAGATGGCATGGTTATTGTCGATCAGCACGCCGCCCACGAGCGGTTGGTCTATGAAAAACTAAAGACGCAAATGGCCGAAAATGGGGTGGCCGCGCAAGCGCTGTTGATCCCTGAAATTGTGGACCTCAGCGAGGGGGATGCCGCAAGGTTGCTTGAGATGTCCGAGGATCTGGCGCGGCTTGGCCTGACGTTGGAGCCGTTCGGCGCAGGTGCCATCGCGGTGCGCGAAACGCCCGCCATTTTGGGCACGATCAACGCCAAGGGCATGATCCTTGATATTCTGGACGAGCTGGCCGATCTGGGCGACAGCATGACGGTGCAGGCCCGCATCGAGGCGATCCTGAGCCGCGTGGCCTGCCACGGTTCAATCCGTTCGGGCCGCCGCATGCAGGCCGACGAAATGAATGCCCTGTTGCGCGAAATGGAAGCGACGCCGCATTCGGGTCAATGCAACCACGGCCGCCCCACCTATGTGGAATTGAAATTAGCAGATATTGAACGATTGTTTGGCCGAACATGACAGGAATGCAGGATATGATTGCGGGCATGGATGAAACATGGATGATGCTGGCGGGAGCAGGTGCCATCCTACTTTTGCTACTGTTCATCCTGTTGATTATGATGGTGCGCCGTGCCGGGCGCTCGTTATCAATGATGACACCATTAAGCCAACAGATTGGCCAATTGGGCTATCGGGTTCAGGCGCTTTCGGATGGGCAATCGCAACTGGCGGGCGGGTTGAACACGGTCAGCCAAACCCAGACCGTGGCGCAGGCGCAGTTGATGAACACGCTGGAACAACGGCTGGCCGAAGTGCAGGCCAAGATGGCCGAGAGCCTGCATGGCAGCTCGCAAAACACCACCAAATCCCTGACCCAATTGCAGGAACGGCTGGCAACTATCGACAGGGCACAAACCAACATTGAAAAACTGTCAGGCGATGTTTTAAGCTTGCAAGACATCCTGTCAAACAAGCAAACGCGTGGTGCATTTGGCGAAATTCAGCTGAACGATATTGTCAGCAAGGCCCTGCCCTCTGACAGCTACAGATTGCAGGCCACCTTAAGCAACGGCAAGCGGGCGGACTGTTTGATTGATCTGCCCAACCCGCCGGGCCCGATTGTGATCGACAGTAAATTCCCGCTGGAGGCCTATGAAGCGTTGCGCAATGCCAGCAATGACTGGGAAACGAACGAGGCCGTTAAGGCGTTCAAAGTGTCCGTAAGGGGCCACATCAAGGCCATTTCCGAACGCTACATTATTGAGGGTGAGACCGCCGACGGTGCATTGATGTTCCTGCCAAGCGAGGCGGTCTATGCCGAATTGCACGCCAATTTCCCCGAACTGGTGCGGATCGGTTTTGCGGCCCAAGTCTGGATCGTATCGCCGACCACCTGCATGGCCACGCTGAACACCATGCGTGCCATTCTAAAAGATGCACGGATGCGCGAACAGGCCGGTGCCATTCGCAAAACCTTGGGTCTGTTGCACCGCGATGTCGAGATGGTGGTGGAGCGGGTTGGCAAGCTGGGCACCCATTTCAATCAGGCCCGCGCTGATCTGGACGGGATCGGGGTGGCGGCTGAACGGGCCGGCAAGCGCGCCGCACGGCTGGATAATTTCGATTTTGAAGAACTGGCCCCCACTGTAGATGCGGCAAATGTGGTGTCGCTCAGCAAGCCGAGCGAATAGGCTTTGATACCGGCGATTTTTAGGGCAGACTGAAACCCAACTCGAAAGGTTCATCCAATGCTTGAAATCAGCACCAATAAAATTGCCCGCGTCATCATCCGGTCCCGAGAGTTGGGCGCCAAGGTGGGGCGCTGGGACCGTTCCTCGGACGATGCGGGGGCCGACACCATTTTGGAAAGCCGCCCAAGTGACGGCACCGAAGCGGAATTGAGCAGCTATATCGCCGACCTAAACCGTGATGAACAGGCCAGCCTTGTGGCTGTGATGTGGATCGGCCGCGAGACCTTTGATGCGACGGAATTGGCCGAGGCGATCAAAACCGCCAAACAAGAAGCGATTTCTCCAACCGAGAAATACCTGTTGGGCATCCCTCTGTTGCCGGATTATCTGGAAGACGGGCTTGATGCGCTGGGGTTTTCGGTGGAAGAGATCGAAAGCGGCCTCCTGTAGCGGCGACCGCAGCCCCCCCTTAGGCCACCCGATCTCCTTTTTTGACTTTGACGGTCCGGTTATCAACCGCTGGCAGCATGCGCGCAGGGTCACGGGTGATCATCACATCAATCACTGTCGGCCGCCCTGTTTCGGCAAAAGCTGCGGATAGGGCAGGGGCCAGATCGTCGGGGGTTTCCACCCTGATCCCGTGACACCCCATTGCTTCGGCGACATTGGCGTAATTGGTTTCCGACAGATCCGACGATTGGTAATTCCCCTCGCCATACATCAGATGTTGCAGTGCCTTCACATAACCGGATGCGGCGTTGTTCACCACAATGACGGTGACGCCCAGGTTCATCCGCCGCGCTGTTTCCAACTCGCCCAACACCATGTTGAAACCGCCATCGCCCGTCAGGCCAACCACCACCGCATCAGGGGCCGCCAATTGCGCGCCCATCGCGCCGGGCAACCCGTATCCGATAGAGGCAAAGCCGCGATCCGGTACAAAGTTGCGCATCGCCTTTTTGGTGTCAAACAGCAAACCGCCCCAATGCGCCGCGAACCCGCCATCGGCGATCAAGTATCCATCGTCCGGCAGGGCGTTGTTGATCTCGGTGATCAGACGGGCCATGTGAACGGGAGATTCGTCGGAATAAAGCCGCTCTGACACATCCTTGCGCCATGCCTTCATAGCTGTTGGAATTTCCGCCAAATAGGTCGCGCGGTCGGCTTTTTGCTGCGCCGCATTTCCGGCCAGCGCCGTTGATATATCCTCAAGCCCCGCATTGGCATCACCCCACAAACGCAACGTCGGCTGATAGGTCCGCCCCATTTCCTCGGCCACGGAATCCAGATGGATCACCCGTGCGCCTTTGGATGGAATTGAATAGCGTTTGGTGGCGATTTCACCCAGTTTGCAACCGACCACCAACAGGCAATCGCTTTTCTCGATCAACTCGTTTGCAATCCTGTCATAACGGCCAAACAGCCCCGCACTTAAGGGGCTATTGCAGGCAATCGCGCCCTTGCCGGTTAACGTATGCGCCACCGGAATACCGCAAGATTCAGCAAGGTTAGTGACTGTTTCTTGCGCGCCAGACAGGTGAATGCCGCCCCCTACCAACAGCATCGGGCGTTTTGCAGCGGCCAACATTTTCGCGGCCTCAACCACGCCAGCCGCATCAGGACGACACCGGATTGCAGGGATCTGGCAATGCGCGGGATCAGCGATAAAATCGCTTTCCTCATATTCAAACACACCATGCGCCACGTCTTCGGGCACCGAAACCACCACCGGACCGGGGCGCCCGGACGTGGCCAACATAAACGCGCGGCGGATCAGCTCCGGTATCCGCGCCACCGATTCAACCCGCAGCAACTCCTTGCAGGCGGGCCGCAGGATGGTGACCTGATCGGTTTCTTGCGTCATGTTTTTACCCGCATGATCGCGGTTCGCATCGCCAATAATTGCAACGATGGGCGAGCCGGCATTCAACGCCTCAACAAGGCCCGTCACAAGGTTCGTCGCTCCAGGCCCAAGCGTGGCATCAACCAGCCCAACTCGGTTGGAAACCTTGGCATAAGCGTCGGCGGCGAACACCGCGCAACGCTCGTCATTGATCAGATTGTGGTTCAACCCCAACCGCCGCGCCGCATCGTAAAACGGCAACAATTGAAAGCCGCCCATGCCAAACATTGGGCCTGCGTTATGCGCCAGCAACATCCGTGCGATGGCCTCGCCACCTGTCATTTCATTCATGGTCATTTTCCTAATGTCTCCCGTGCTGCTGTGACAATCATCGCCTCTGTCACCCGCATTTTATCTTCTAGATTTGGCGCATAAGCGACCAAGGATCGCGGTGCGCCCAAACGCCGGACCGGGCCACGCAAAGCGTCGCCCGCTTGCTCCACCACTGTGGCCACCACCTCGGCGCCAAAGCCACCAACGGCCACCGATTCATGCGCCACCACCAACCGGCCGGTTTTGCGCACCGATGCGATCACCGCCTTTTTGTCCCACGGCCAAAGGCTGCGCAGGTCGATCACTTCGGCGTTGACACCTTGCGCGGCCAATGTATCGGCGGCCTTTACACAAAGGTTTGCTGCGTCCGACCAACTGACGATCGTCACGTCCGTGCCTGCCCGCCGAATGGCCGCTTCACCCAGTGTAACGTCGAGCGACGTATCGACCTCACCCTCCATGCCCCAGATGTTTTTGTGTTCCAGATAAACCACCGGATCATCACATTTGATCGCGGCTTTCATCATTGAATAGTTGTCTTGCGGGGTGGCGGGGCACAGCACCACCAGACCCGGAATATGCACATACCAGCTTTCCAATGATTGTGAATGCTGCGCCGCCGACGAACGCCACAAACCAATCGGTTTTCGGATCACCATCGGCGCGCGGGACTGGCCACCAAACATGAACCGCGCCTTGGCGATCTGGTTGACCAATTCGTCGGTGGCACAGAGCGCAAAATCGGAGAACCGCATTTCAACGATGGGCCGCGTGCCGACCATCGCCGCGCCAAAAGCCGCTCCCATGATCGCCGCTTCGGAGATCGGCGTGTCAGCGACGCGGTCTGTGCCGAACTCGTCTTGTAGGCCCAAATACTGGCCAAACACCGATCCGCGCCCTAAATCCTCGCCAACACACCAGACGGTTTCGTCCGCCTGCATCATTTCACGCACCGCCGCGCGGCTGGCTTCTACATAGGTCATTTTCACCATCAGTATGCCTCCACGACAGGGCTGCCGATGTCTTGAACATCCTCAAACGCCATAGTGTCATTCGGAAACGGCGTGGCTGCCGCATCGGCCAGGACCTGCACCATTTCCGCCTGCGCCGCCGCATTGATATCGTCCAACGCGGCGGTGCTGACCCCCATGTTGGCCAACACCGCACGTTGCCGCGCAATCGGATCATTCTCTGCTTCTATGCGGGCCGCTTCGCCCTCTGGACGGTATTTTGCCAAATCAAAACTGGTGTGTCCTGTGCGTCGATAAGTGATCGCGTGCAACATTTCCGGTCCGCCACCGGCCCGAATGCGGGCGGTGATTTGGGCTGTAACGTTGGCAACCGCCTCGACATCATTGCCATCCACCGTGGTCGCCCGCAGGCCCAAGGCCTCGGCGCGCGCGGCTGCCCCCGCGCCGCCAGTCACCGAAGAGGTTTTGGTGGTGGCCGAATACTGGTTGTCTTCGCAGATGAACAGGATCGGCAGATCAAAAACCGAGGCCCAGTTCACGCCTTCCAAAAACGGCCCACGGTTGATGGCCCCGTCGCCGAATATATCAACGACAATCCGGTCGCTGCCCATCAATTTCAGTCCATGCGCCGCCCCCGCCGCGATGGTGATGTTGGCCCCAACCACGCCATTTGCGCCCAGCATCCCAACCCCGAAATCGGCGATATGCATCGAGCCGCCTTTGCCGCCGCAACAGCCGCCCTCACGACCCAACAATTCACGCATCATCGCCAGCCCGTCGGCGCCTTTGGCCAAGGTGTGCCCGTGCCCCCGGTGTGTCGACAGCAGGATGTCGTCTGTGTTGAAATTGCACATCACACCGGCCGCCACGCCTTCTTGGCCAATCGAGGGGTGGATCGCGCCCAACACTAATTTATCACGTTCGGCGGCCAGACAGGCCTGTTCTTCGAACGCGCGGATACGCTCCATCATGGCCAGCAATTCGCGGGCGCGTTTGGTGTTATGATCTGAGGGTGTCATGTCTATCCTTGCTCCATTTCATCCATGCGCTGCGCCAGCAACGCGGCTTCTCGCAGTAGGGCAGGCATAAGGATATTTGTGATCCGATCCGAGGTCATGCGCGCATCAACCGCCCCGATTGCCAGCGCCCCGACGACGCGTTTGCTGCTGGTGATAACCGGCACTGAAACCGCGCTTGTTCCGGCCACGACCCGCCCAAAGTTGGCGGCGTATCCGGCGGTCTGATTGTCAGAGACCCCCCCCGCAATATCCGCATCCGTCATGCCAAATTCCGCCATCCAGCCCTTATTGGCCGCTAAAATGACCGCGCGTTTCTCGGCGCTCATGGCGCAAAACAACGCCAAGGCCCCCGCCCCGACCCCCATTGGTCGCCGGTCGCCGATGTTCAGGGTCAATGTTCGGATTGGATAGGCACCCGTTTCCCGTGCAACGCATATGGCCGCCGCGCCCTCGGGGACGGACAGAAAAACCGTGTCTTCCGACAAGGCGGCCAATCGCGCCATGCCGCGCTGTGCCATCGCAGCGATAGCACTGCGGGACGCAATCCGCGCGATATCCGCCAGTTTGTGACCCAGTAGGTAAAGGCGGCTTTCAGGGTCCTGAAACACAAACCCGACCTCTTGCATATTGGCCAAAACCCGAAAGGCGGTGGTTTTGGAAAACCCGCTGTGTTCGACGATCTGGTTCAACGCCAATCCGTCCGGTGCCAGCGCCAGCACATCAATGATGCGGGCGGCGCGGGCGATCGACCCTGTTATGGCTGTTAAATCTGTCAAGGCCCACCATAATTCCGTTTATCGGAACGATACGTTCTGTTATGCTGTCATTCATACAAGGGGCAAGTCAAGAACCATGGACATAGAATTACTGGATTCGATCACAGATGCGACGGACGCCACCATTGGTAAGGTCGTCGTTAGCGGATCGCACGGCGGAATGTATCCGGCGGCTGTTGCTTCATTGGCGGGGGCGCGGGCTGTGTTGTTTAGTGACGCTGGTATCGGGTTGGAGCAGGCGGGAATTGCAGGTGTTTTGGAGCTGGCTGATGTTGGAATGGCGGCGGCGGCGGTTGATTGCAACACCTGTCATATTGGGTCGGCGAGCGACACGTTGGAACGTGGTGTGATCAGTGCGGTGAACAGTGTTGCGGTGTCGCTGGGTCTTGTGGTTGGCATGTCGATTAAGAGCGCGGTTGAGTTGTTGGCAAAGGCCGAAGGCCCGCGCGCATTGTTAGACCCACACGCCGAGAGCCGCCAGACAGCGGTTGTCGGGGGCCGTGGGGTCAGCATTGAACTGCTTGATTCGGCGTCTTTGGTTGGCCCGAAGGATGCGGGTAAAATCGTTATCACAGGGTCGCACGGTGGGCTGATCGGCGGCGATCCTGCCCGCGCCATCAAGGCCCCGGTTCGCATCGCCGTTTTCAATGATGCGGGGTTTGGGGCGGATCATATTGGCAGCACGCGTCTGCCTGCGCTGGATGCGCAAGGCATCGCAGCTGTCACCGTGTCTTGCCAAACGGCACGCATTGGGGATGCTGCATCCGCTTTGGAAACAGGTGTGATTTCGGCGGTGAATCAGGCAGCCCAAACGCAAGGTGCTTGCATTGGAATGCCGCTGGTCGACTGGCTTACATCGCTCAAGCCATAATCGTTATTCGGTGCCGCGTTTCTTTAGCTCGGCCTCAATGCGCGCAACATCGACTGGGTTGTTCAGCTCCCAAAACACCGTGCCACGGGCCTCGACTTCGACGCAGCGCACCTTGATGCCGCGCGCCAAAAATCGCAATTGCTCTAGCCCCTCTAGCCCCTCCAACTCGCAAGCGCCCCAGCTGTGATAGGCACTTAGGGTCGCGGGCCGGTAGGCATAGGCGCCGACGTGGTGAAACACGGGCGTTGCGGCCTCGGGAGCATAGTCGTCGTCCGTGAATGGCACGACTTCTTTGGAAAAATACAGCGCATCGTGGTTGGTATCAAAAACCGCCGTGGTGCCGCCAACCTGCCCATTGTGACGATCTTCGCGGAAATTTGACAAGGTTTGACCATCGCAGCGCAACACAGGTGTGGCCATTTGCACAGATGAATCGCGGCGCATTTCGTCGATCAAGGCTGTTAAAAACCATGGTGGCGTCAGCGGTGCGTCGCCTTGCAAGTTGATCACAATGTCGGGCATATCGTCCAGGCTGCGCAGGCTGTCGGCGACCCGCTCAGTGCCGTTGGCGCAATCTTCGGCGGTCATCAAAACCTTGGCCCCGAAGGCTTCGGCGGCTTTGGCGATGCGGGTATCATCTGTGGCGATGTACACCTCGGCCACCCCATCGACGTCTTTGGCGGCCAGCCAGCTGCGCTCAATCAACGGTTTTACAAGACCCGTCGCCCCGATCAAGGGCGCAAGCGGCTTGCCGGGGTAACGGCTTGAGGCGTAACGGGCGGGGATAACGATGATCACTTTGTTGCTCATACTGCCTTGATGGTCGATCTGTGGGCCGCGGCCAAGCAGATTTTGCATCAAGCGGTGATTTTTACCCCGCCTATGCCCTATCCGCCGTCCGAAAACCTGTGTAAAAGCGACGGCAACGAAAAGGATATGATGTGGCAAATTTTCTATACCAAAACGACCTGCCCGACGATTTGGACCTTGGTCCTGTTGTGGCGATTGATTGCGAAACCATGGGCCTGCATACGCACCGCGACCGTTTGTGCGTTGTGCAAATGTCTGGCGGGGACGGCAATGCGCATCTGGTGCAGGTTGCAAAGGGGCAAACGGCTGCGCCAAACCTGTGTAAAATGCTGGCCGATCCAGATGTTTTGAAGCTGTTCCATTTCGGGCGCTTTGATATTGCTGCGATGCAAAACGCCTTTGGCACCGTGACGGCGCCGGTTTATTGCACCAAAATCGCCTCGCGTTTGATCCGCACCTATACGGACCGGCACGGGTTGAAAAACCTGTTGCAGGAATTGCTAAGGGTGGATGTTTCCAAACAGCAGCAAAGTTCGGATTGGGGCGCGGATACCCTGTCCAAAGCACAGATTGATTATGCCGCGTCAGATGTTCTGTATCTGCACCGTTTGCGCGAGGCCTTGAACGTCATGCTGGAACGCGAAGGGCGTATGGAGGTTGCGCAGGCCTGTTTTGATTTTCTGCCAGCGCGCGCCAATCTGGACCTGATCGGCTGGCCGGAAACTGATATTTTCGCCCACTCTTAAGGCGCAATTTTCCATGCTTGGTTGTAAACCATAAGCAATACCCCGCTGACTGCGGCCTCTGCACCCTTGGCCGTTGGCCAATAATCTGGCACGCTCCTACTATGATCGCATATGACAATAACTATTCGCGTTTCGTTGCCTACACCAAGGTAATCCTGCCAATCATTGCGCTTGGCATCCTGTCGACGTTGTTTTTGTTTTCGCGCACGATTGACCCCAGCCAGTCGATCCCCTTTGCCGATGTCGATATTTCCGAATTGGCCCGCGAACAAGGCATCGGTGCGCCGTATTATGCCGGCGTTACAGAGGATGGATCGGCCATTTCCATCACCGCCAAATCCGCGCGACCCTCGGCGGGCAATCCGAAAATCATTTCGGCCACGTTTATGTCTACTATCATCGAAGACACAGAAGGCGGGCGTCTAGATATGACAAGCGCGCAGGGCCAGATTGATACGGACCAGCAAGTTGTCACATTGGCGGGCGGTGTGGAAATACGCACCTCGACGGGATATAGCATCGACACATCCGGCATAACCGCCGCCCTGGATGAAACTTCCCTGATCTCAGATGGGCGCATCACGGCAACGGGCCCGCTGGGGTCTTTAAATGCGGGGCAAATGGAGCTTATAGCGCAAAACAAGCCGGATCAGGCGCATCTTCTGGTTTTCAAGGGTGGGGTGAAGCTGATATACGACCCTAAAGGCGGTTAGCCCAAATTTCTAAGGGAAACAGATGTTTATTCAATTACGGATGATGTTGATCTTGCTGGCAGTTATTTTAATGCCCGCATTGGCAACAGCCCAAGGCACCCAGATCACGTTTGGCGGATTAAAGCACGACACCAGCCAACCGGTTGAGATGGCATCGGATTCACTGCAAATAAATCAGGCCAATGGGTCGGCGGTGTTTACGGGGAATGTCGTTATTGGCCAAGGCACGATGCGCCTGTCGGCAAGCCGCGTTGTGGTGGAATATGCCCAAGGCGCCATCCCGCGCCGGATCTCTAAATTGCATGCAACGGGCGGTGTTGTGTTGGTTAACGGCACCGAAGCCGCCGAGGCAAGCGAGGCGGTTTATTCAATTGATAGCGGCAATATTGTCATGACCGGTAATGTGATCCTGACCCAAGGGCAAAGCGCGCTATCGTCTAACCGTATGGTCGTAAACATGAAGACCGGTCAGGCCACGTTGGAAGGCCGCGTTAAAACCATTCTTCAAACTGGCGGCAATTAGCAAATGGCAGCGCCTGTTAACCTGACAGTTTCCGATGGCAACGCCGGATTGCAGGTGCGCAACCTGCGCAAAAGCTATCGCAAGCGCCCAGTTTTGCGCGACGTTAGCCTTGATCTGGGGCGCGGCGAGGTTGTTGCCTTGCTGGGACCAAACGGTTCCGGCAAGACCACATGCTTTTACGCCATCGCAGGTCTGATCTCGCCTGAGGGCGGGCAGGTTACCATTGACGGGCGCGATGTTACAAATCTGCCAATGTATCGCCGTGCCAAACTGGGCATCGGTTACTTGCCACAAGAGGTGTCGATCTTTCGCGGTATGACCGTCGAGGACAACATCATGTCGATTCTGGAAATTTCAGAATCAGATCGACACAAACGCCGTGAACGGTTGGAAGAATTGCTAAGTGATTTTTCCATTGAACATCTGCGCCGCGCTTCAGCACTCTCGCTGTCGGGGGGCGAGC
>Ga0209633_10004848_pt1 | contig 11995 bp, 13 predicted proteins | sample Cruoilmetagenom1_FD_187290 | JGI IMG/M metagenome (GOLD analysis project Ga0209633, IMG submission 187290) | Oil polluted marine microbial communities from Coal Oil Point, Santa Barbara, California, USA - Sample 1 (SPAdes) (version 2) | ecosystem: Environmental > Aquatic > Marine > Oil seeps ... | reverse complement strand
CTGGACAGAGGTGTGAATTTTATCGACACCGCTGCAGGCTATGGCAACGGAAAGTCGGAAAAAATTATCGGAGAGTTTCTGAAGTCCAGATCCGAACGGGTATATGTATGTACCAAAACACCTCCAGCTCCAGGAAAGTGGCCCCCTTCTCCCTACTGCAAAATAGAGGACAGGTATTCTGAGAAGTATTTGCGTGAAAATGTGGAGGAGCGTCTGAGCAACCTGCAGGTGGACAGCCTGGATGTGCTCCTGCTTCATACCTGGACCAGGGCCTGGAACGATAAGCCTGTAGCCCTGAAGACGCTGCAAAAAATGAAATCAGAGGGTCTGATTAAGCAGATTGGAATCTCAACCCCTGAGCATGATCAGAACTGCGTTATCCAGTTGATGCGCGACGGAATGGTAGACGTCTTACAGGTTATTTATAACATCTTTGAGCAGGAACCGGCGGCACAGCTCTTTCCGGTGGCCAAGGAGACCGGGACAGGCATTATTGTCAGGGTAGCATTCGATGAAGGGGTACTCACCGGCAAATATACGGGCAAGGAAACTTTTGGAATAGATGACTTCAGAAGCAACTACTTCTCGGGCGACCGATTGGAGAGGGGAGTAAGACGTACCGAGGCAATTAAAAAGGAATTTAAGGATAGTGCTTACAGCATGCCAGAACTGGCACTAAAATTCGCCCTGTCACATGAAGCAGTATCCACGGTAATACCCGGGATACGGAACCAGGCACAGGCCATCATGAACACTTCTGTATCCGGCCTTCCTGAACTTTCAGATGATCTTCTAATTCGTCTGCGTGAACATAGCTGGAATCGTGGATTCTGGTATGGGGGCAAATAAGTCGGGCCTTAATATACGGGCAGTACTTTAAGCTGATTCTGGATCACCTCCATCGGGGTGATGGGATCTCCTTTATAGAGCAGCTTACTGCTACCGATAAAGACCGGATTACTTTGCAGGCGTGAGGGATTCAGTAACCACTCCAGAAAACGGCTGGCATCATGGCGGTCCCTGAATTGGAGCAGGTATTCCTTTTCCTGCGTTTTCCGGAACTTTAATGCATCCTTTCCTCCCTGTTCGGTTCCAATACAGTAGAGCCGTGGTAGATAATCCTTCTTCGGAAAGAGTGGTATTCTCCTGCTAATACTACCCTGGTAGTACTCCACTTTATCGTCCCATTCGGCAAAGGTATTCCATCCAGATGCCACATGTCTGTAAATATAGATGAGGCTAAGGTCCGCATAAAGAGTATCGGGTGCCTCACTCATGGCCGGGACCTCTATATCTACCAGGTTCAGGGCAGATAATTCCAGGCTTCCATCCTCGACAGCCGTAAATACCGGGACCATTACAATTTCCGGGAAACCATCAAAAAGCAGAGAAACATCTGCTGTAATATTGCCAGTAAGATCGACCTCCCTGGTTCCCTCCTCCTCAATCACCACCTGGTGATCGCTGATGCTTCCATTCAGCTTCAGGTAACGCTTACTGACCACCTGCTTTTCGTTTCGAGCCAGGGTGGCCTCCGATCCCATATCTACCCCGCCATAGCTCCCGTCCACAGACAAATCAAGGTTCTGCGAGAAGCTCACATCGGCAATATCAATATCTCCGTACTCTGTTATATAGTGGTTCCATTCATGGAAGCGAAGGTTGTAACTCTCGGGAATTTTGAGGCTTAATTTGAGATATTCAATTCGATCGGCCGGAGAAAACCGTCCCCCTGCATCATTCAACAGGGAATAGTCCCGGTTTTTACTGATGGTAAATATCATCCTTAGATCCTTACGAGTCAGATCCTGCAGAGGAGTTTCGCCTGTCCCGAAACTTCCGGCCATGGCACTCATAAATTGCTCATTATCAGGATAGCGTTCATCCAGTATTTGTACCAGACGGGTCTGGGCATTGGCGCTGAGCGTCCATAGGTTTTTATCCCTGACCGTAACTGGTTCATCGGAGATTCTTGCATTAAACAACTCCACATCAACCAGGCTGCTGTCCTCCCCTTTATACTCAACTGATTTAAAGCGTTTCACCGATGTACATGCTGTAATCGTCAACAGCAATAGAACCCCCGCAATAAGGAAGCTAAACTTTCTCATATTGATATGTTTTTGGTTACCGGGAAGATTAATCCCTGAATACCATGGCAATAATCGGGTCATCAGGATGCTCGATACAGATGATTTCCACCTCCTTTACGAACTCCTTTGGATCACATTCAAGATGCGGGGTACAGTCGAACGACATTCCATCCTCATACAGATCCTCCTCGTTTCGATCGACGCACCGGGGAGCACCCAGATTACGTACAATCAGATAATACATGGACTACAATTTAATATGTAATTTGCTCAATTACAAATCTTTGTTCATATAATCCGGGGTTCACACCACTCCAGTATGCTTGCAAAAACCTCCTCCCGGTTTAACTCATTAAAACTTTCATGGTAATTTTCGGGGTAAAAAAGTTCTGTTAGCAGTCCCTTATCAATCTTTGACAGAAGCTCCCTGGTGACTCCTGAATTGATCAATTTATCATTCCCGGGTATAATGCTTAGCAATGGATATTTCCATTCTGCAATATGTTCTGGCACCCAATCCTGGGCCTTTAAAAACTCAGCACCCATACGGGCCGACATTTTTGTGGCCTGGATCCCGTCTCGTTCATCCTCCCGCATACGATTATATTCAGCTTCATCACGGGTCACATAAGGTCTGAGATCCTCAACAGGCACTGCCTTTTCCGGAATAATCCTGGATAGAAGCTTCGCCATTACAATCAGGAATTTTGAGGTTTTGAGACTGTTCTCGTAGCCTGGGGCAGATAGAATAAATCCTTTAACCATGGGATCTACCTGATATACCCTGAGTCCAAAGTGGGTAAGGATCAATCCACCCATGGAATGGCCCATAAAAAATATGGGACCTCCCTGATAGTGCTCTTTGACCCAGGTAAGCATCAGTTCAAGATCATCCAGAAAAACATCGAAACGGGGCACATGTGCCAGGCGTTTCCGGTCGTGACCATGCTGGTCGTACGCCACAAGTGCAAAGCCATGCTTCTTCATATAGATACCCGGATTCATATAATTCCCCCCATGATCCATCAATCCATGTAAGGTTAAAAAGATGGCTTTTGGATCTTTATGCTCCCAGATATGAATATCCCTTTTAATACCATCACTACAGGTAAGTTTCTCAATGCGGTCTTCAGAAAATCTCATTTTATGTTTTTTAAAAGCTTAATTCCCCTTTCATATAAGTAACAGCGTGACCCGATATCTCAACCCGCTCACCCTTATCCTTACAAATCAGCTCTCCACCTCTGTCGGATAACTGCCTGGCAGTAAGTCGATTTTTTCCAAGGACTTTCGCCCAGTAAGGAGTCAGTGAAGTATGAGCCGAACCAGTTACAGGATCCTCATTAATCCCAGTCTGCGGAGCAAAAAAGCGGGATACAAAATCCACATCGTTACCTGGAGCTGTAACAATGACGCCTCTTCCACCTACCTGGGCCAGTAAACCAAAATCTGGTTCCATGGTTTCAATTTCAGATTCGCTGGCAAAAACAAATAAGAAATCCGTGTTTCCCCTGAATGCTTTTAAGGGAGGGGTCATTAAGGCTGTAACAATAAGTTCAGGAACAACCATCTCCTCCAATCTATCGGCCGGGAAATCGAGTGTAAGCCTTTCCCCGTCTCGCTTCACGTTTAGTCTTCCGCTGTGGATTGAATCAAAACAGATTTGATCGCCCGGATGATTCAGATGCGTGAAAAGTACATGTGCGGTAGCCAGGGTAGCATGACCACATAACTCCACTTCCATCTCGGGCGTAAACCACCTGATCTCAAAACAATCACCGGCCGGGACCGCAAATGCAGTTTCAGAGAGATTGTTTTCATTAGCAATTTGCTGCATCAGCTCATCTGCCGGCCATTTATCCAGGATGCAAACAGCAGCCGGATTGCCTTTAAATACTTCGCGGGAAAATGCATCTACCTGGTAAATGGTCCTTTTCATCATATTAAATTATTTGCCTTGATAAATATAGTGCCCAATGATCCTAAAATCAAACAAACAGTCCTCAAGTACCTGTCCGCCTCCTATGTTATGCACAACCATGGGACGCAAACCATCGAGCGATTTTTGGTCAACCAGAATCCCAATATGGGTAATCGCTCCACCCAGGTTCCAGCAAACAATATCACCTGCAAGATAATCTGCGGCATAAGTTGTCATGGGCCTCACCCTTCCGTACCTCTCAAAATACTTCATCAGATTTGGTACCCTGCGATGGTCAATATTGGCATCGGGTCTGATCAACTTCCAGATACCAGGATAGAGCTCAAAGTGGGCCAGCATATCCTCATGCACCTCTTTCTGCAAGTCAATGTCCAGGTACCTGTAAGCCCGGATAATCACATCGGAACAGACCCCCCGGTCTGCCGGGACATCTCCCCCAGGGTAATCGATGGCATAGTAAGCCGGATCGTAAACCACCTCCTGTTCAGTGAGCAATAAAGCAGCAGAAGCCAGCTCTGCAGCAAATATTTCTTCTTCAGTCTGCCCAAAAACATTAAGGAACAGAAGCAAGAAAATTGCTATGTAAGAAACCTTAAGCAAGTTGAAATAAGTACAACAAAAATCCAGCCATTTTATGAAATGCGTATCAACATCCTTCCCGGTAGCGGCTCTCTCGCACATCGATGTTCAGGAGCTGGGTATTTTGTGGTTTCCCTCCGAAGAATCCGCTTCTTCGCAGAATATGATCCAGCTGATCGCTGTTACGAACACTAAAGCTCATAAAATCGGGAAACAATACCATGGAATACCATGCATCCATACCACCCTTTAAAAGATATACCCTTCCGGGCAGTTTTCTTGCCAGCTCAAACAATCCAGGGTCATCCGGATCCCCATAAAGAATGCTTGTACCCGACCAGCTTGCTGCTTTAGATTCCATGCCGGCCTCATAGGGCAGTGCCTGTGGTATATGATAATGCTCATAAGCTTTCCACTTTCTGGTATCAAATACGATTATGCTCTGATCCTTGCTGTAAATCAGGTTGGCCAGGTGGCTGGCTGAAATGAAGCTGATCTTCTTACCGTCGATTCGCTCCTTCTGGAACTTCCAGTCGGGATAAAGATTATTATTCTCTGAATGTTTAGTGAAAGCTGCCGTCAGTCCGGCAAGCAGGGCCAATATGGCAAGGAGGTGATTGGTTTTCATGATTAAGGTTTCATAGCTTTATTACTGAATCGTTCCTCCACCCTTCCTGCAATCCAGAATGCAACAAGAGCAACAGCAGCAATCAGGAAGGTAAGCACACCGTATTCCATGTGAAAGAGTTCATAGAGCGATATATCGCCTATGGAAGAATAGGAAATAGCCCCCTTTAACAAAGGTTCCACTTCTGCATACAGAAATAATCCTGTGAACATCCCGGCAAATACTGCAAGTCCATCCAATTTCCCCGTAAAGACTGCAACACAGGAGGTACCCGGACAGAGTCCCGATAATACAAAGCCAAATCCGAAGATTATGCCACCAACGATCTGTGGCCAGATAAAGGTAGCGTTAATGTAGATCTGAGTAATATCAAGAAACCCAAAGTAAGATAGCCAGTAGATTCCCAGCATGGCAGTTACTATAGCCGAAAAGAGCACCTTGAACATCGCCATATCGGTGAAGTAAAATTGTTGAACCAGCTTTCGTGCGTTACCGAAACCGGCTTTCTCCAGAAACATCCCGAAGGCAATCCCCGTCAACAGGGCAAAGAGCAAAAGGAGTGTTTCCGAAAGCTCATAGTTAAATTGAAAGGGAGCCATTAGTTCCATGCTTTTTTCATTATCCAGGCAACTGAGTAGCCACCTATAAAAACCGAGATCATAAATAGCCAGGCCCCCGGACTCAAAACAGAGCCTCCACTAAGTGCAAGTCCGCTTGTGCACCCACGTGTAAACTTGGCTGCAAAGGCCATTAGCAGTCCACCCGAAAATGCAAATATAAGCCTGCTAACATTGGAGATTCCCGGCCCTTTGATCACTTCAAACTTGAAGCGCCCGGATACGATCCCCGAAAGGAGACCGCCAAGACAAACACCGGCTATTTCAATAACCACCCAATCCTTCAGGGGATGTTCCACACCGGAGAGATAAGCTGAATAAGCCCCTTTAGATAAGGCGTATTCCGGAGCTATTGCATGCACCACAGAAGCAATGATCCCATTGAAAGCCCCCACAGCACCCAATCCCCGTCCGGTTACCACAAAAGAGAGGATGATCAGAAGTCCGATACCAACTCCCACTATATATGGATTCCAATAGGGGAAGATTTTTCTATTATTCATAGCTCGCATATTATTCGTTATTATCAGGAAGAGTTACTGGCCCTGTTAAAGGCATATCAAGTTCATCCCACTCCTCAATTGATCCATCATAGAGTAAGGCCGGAAATCCAAGATGCCGTGCTGCCAGATAACTTACAGAGGCCCGGATACCAGACCCACAGTAAAAAACATTTCTCTTCTCTGTATCCATTCCTACCTTTTTAAACAGTTCCTTTAGATTCGCATCTGATCTGAACATATAGGAATTATCTTCTGATAGAAGATCCTGGTATGGTAGGAAATAGGCCCCTTCAATATGGCCCCCGTCTGCATAATACTCTTCGGTTTCCGGGCTGCCGTAATACTCTTCATCCGATCTCGCATCAATCACCACCACATCAGAATTCCAGCGCTGCTGGTCCAGTTCATTTACACCAATGATTACCTCCTTTGTGCTGGCCGGGTCCAGGTTCCCGGGCGTGAAAGAGCCAGGTTTTTCACTGCTTTCCCCATCCTCCTCCTGCCACTTAGGTAGTCCCCCGTTTAACACATAAGTCTGCCCACCAAGTCCTATATGATCAAGGCTAACATATACCCTGGCCGTACGTGAAATAAGTCTGGATGTCTCATAATATAATACAATCTTTGAGTCATTATTCACACCAACTCGCCTCAAAAGTGCTACTATACTATCACCTGGTGGCATTTGATTACGAAGGGAATCCGTGTTGACTGTAAAATTGCCAGGGATAATCAAACGGGCCCCTGGAATATGAAGAGAATCAAAGAGCTCAGCAGATCCTGAGTGAAGAATCACTAAATCAGGATCATTCAAATGATCCTGAAGCCACGCGGTAGACACCAGAACGCCTGGTTTCCCGGACTCCTTCTCCCCAGTACAATCTGTGAATATTAAGGCAAGCAGAAAAGCTGACGCCAAAAAGAGGCGTTTCCATAAATAGTACATCAGGCTGGATTTAGATACTAAAATATGAAATTTTTACATACTTGTTGTGGATCCCTCTATTGCCGAATCCATTTCATGGCGGCATCAACAGTTGAGAAGGGTCTGATTTGCAAAGACTTCACTTTCTGACTCATAATAATGGTGTTAGTTACCATTGGGGTGTCCATAACAACGGCAATTTTCAAATCTTTCAGTTGATCCAGGTAACCCTTTAATAAATCCACCATTACATTCAGGTTTTGATCTTCATACTTAATTTCGGCATCCAGGAAGCTGGTGAGGATCCCCTTGTAATCCTTAAGGTTGGTGTAAGTTGCTAGCAACTTGTTCCATGAGTCAATCATTTCCTCGATGCACACCTCACCGGAAAAGCGGCGAATAATCACACCATCCTGCTCATTAATAGTAAATTCCATTCCCTGTGAATCTTAGAGTAAAGTTGACTTTCCGAGGTAAAAATATCAAAATAGAATCAGAGAACGAATAACTGGGCCATAAAATATTGACAGAATGGCCATAAGTGGAGACCAGGAATAGCCATAATGCTCCCAGAATGCTTCTGTTGGGGTTCCCGGAATTTCAGGTATATTTACCCCCCAAATATACTTTCCCATGAAAACAAAGCTTCATCTCTTATTGATCCTTAGCCTATCCATCCTTATTGTATCATGCAACCAGGGGAAGGAAGCCAGCGAACAAACAGGTGATGAGGACACACCCAAAATGGTAAAAAAGAAGCGTGAGGATGGCACCCTGTCCAGCCTTAATCCTGTTGATGAGGATGGCTATATTCATGGCGTTAAAATCAATTTCTATGAGGACGGTGTAACGGTGCATTCGAAAATCACTTACGAACATGGTCGCAAGCATGGACCTGCAATCTGGTTCTTCAAAAGTGGTAAGATTTACGAACATACCACCTACTACCAGAACAGAAAGAACGGACTTACCAAACGCTATTACGAAACCGGCGAACTGTATGAAGAGACATCCTTTGATACAGGTGAGGAACTGCCCGGAAAAAAGAGGTATACCAAAGAGGGGAAACTGATCAACAAATAGAAGGCTTAGCTACCTTTTTATCAGGATATAATTCCGGAATTCCCCCAATCTGCGTCCTCCAAGCAAATTTTTCTCGATCCAGGTAATGACACGGTATTTGGGTTTATCATGTTTAGCCTTGAAGGGATTCTGGCTTTGGGCCGGACCAGTGAAGCGTAATTGCTCTTTCCAGTCGAAATTATCCATCCACGAATGCATTACAACCGGATGGGTTCCCTCATAGGAGGTATACTTAGAGAGGTTTCCATAATCAAAAACGCGATCAAATTGGTGAGCCGCTTCCATGGCTGCCACACTTTCCCTGCCACGATGATTGGCACTGAATGCCTTGATCTTATTCTGCATCACGCTGGGTGGACGAACCCAGCCATAGTGGAAGATCTCAGCGTCTACCTCAGCAACATTTAATTTATAGGTACCGGCCTGCTGCCTGTAGTTCAAACCATCAAAGCCAGGAATCTTCCGGAATGACTGAGCTGATTCCCATGAATGAACCTCAGGCAGATTCCTTACAATACGGATTTCTTTGCGATACCAGCAATGTCCGTCCTGAACATGATGATAATCTCCCCAGAAATGACGATAACGGAACACGAGGCCCTCAATGTTATGGTCGTCCAACAAGTCTTCACATCGCTGCCGGATTGGCTCCAGATCCCTCTCGTGAACCACCTCATCCGATTGCAAATAGAACAGCCAGTCACCCGTGCAATGATTCATGGCAATATCAGTCTGATGTGCATGCTCCATACCGCGTGGATATTTCTCTATATCCCAAACGGTATCAACAATGCGAATCTTCTCACTTCCAATAGCCTCTACTTCCTTCCTGGTGACATCATCTTCATCCGAATCGCCAAGGGCCACAACAAATTCATCAACCAGGGGCAAAATCGACTCCACCGATTGTCGCATGGGATAGTAAAGCTTCAGGGCATTCTTGCCCATTGTGAATCCGCTGATCTTCATAGGAGCTTAAAACATTTGCATGGAATGAAACTTATGATAGAGGCCTTCTTTCTTAGAGATCAACTCTTTGTGTGTCCCGCGCTCCACGATTTTACCCTCATCAATCACCAGGATCAGATCGGCATGTTTAATGGTGGAGAGTCTGTGCGCAATCACAATGGAGGTCCTGTTCTTCATCAATTTGATAATGGCATCCTGCACCAGCCTCTCTGACTCAGTATCAAGAGCCGAGGTGGCCTCATCCAGAATCAGAATGGGTGGATTGGCCAGGACTGCCCGGGCAATACTGATTCGCTGTTTTTGACCACCACTTAATTTACTACCACCCTCACCAACTCCGAAGTCATATGCATCTTCGTTTTCAATGATAAATTCATGCGCATTGGCCACCCTGGCAGCATTTATAATCTGCTCCAGATCGGCTCCTTCGCTGTAACCAAAAGCTATGTTATTCCGGAAGGTGTCATTGAACAGGATCGATTGCTGACTCACCATGCCCATTAAGGACCTTAATGATTTCAATTGGAAATCCCTTACCGGAACTCCGTCGATAAATATATCTCCATCGGTGGTATCCATAAACCTGGGGAGCAGGTCCACCATGGTCGATTTTCCCGATCCCGATTTTCCAACCAGGGCAATGGTCTGACCCTTTTTTATGGTAAAAGAGATATCCTTAAGTACATACTCCCTGTCATATTTGAAGGATACATTCCGGAACTCAATGGATTCATTAAAACCATCTACCTTAATAGCATCCGACCTTTCTACGATTTTATCATCAGCCAGCAAGAGCTGATCAACCCTGTCTACCGATGCCATACCTTTCTGAACATTGATCCAGGCTGTGGAAATGGTTTTGGCCGGGGGTATAATCTGACTGAATACCATCAGAAAAAGTATCAGGCTCTCTCCGGTCATCACATCGCCTCCTCCAAGTACAAGAGATCCCCCATATGCTAAAATCACCATCAGCGCCATGGTTGCCAGCACTTCACTGATGGGACTGGCCAGGTACCTTCGACGTACAATCTTTCTGATCAGCAAGGCAAAGCGATTGTTGGTGCTGAAGAAGCGGTCTTTCATCTGCTCTTCACCATTGAAGGCCTTAATAATCCTCAATCCGCCAAGTGTTTCCTCCAACAGGGCCAGCAGCTCACCCAGACGCTGTTGTCCCCTGAAGGTGGTTCTCCTGAGACTCTTTCCTATACGCCCGATCAGTAAACCTGTCAGTGGAAGAACAAGCACTGCAGTCAGGGTTAGCTGGAAACTGATGGAGAAAAGGATCACCATGTAAACAATAATGGTAATGGGATCCCTGAAAAGCATCTGGAGGGAACTTAGCAGGGAGGCTTCGATCTCCTGCACATCATTGGAGATCCGGGCGATCACATCACCCTTCCTGGCTTCAGTATAAAAGGAGAGGGGAAGCTTCAACACTTTACGGTATATATCATTCCGGATATCCCGCACCAAAAAAGCACGAATGGGTGCCAGCATAAAATTGGCTGCAAAAATAAAACCGTTCTTCAGCAAAGAAAACACGACTACCAGGAGGCTAACAAGGATCAGAGCCCCGGCAGCATCATGAGATCCCATTATTTTTCCAATATAGAAGTTCAGGGTATGCATCAGGTAGTCGGTACTGAGTTCAAACTTCATAACCTCTGTCACCATCTCCTGATCACCAAAGAGCACTTTCAGAAAGGGAATCACCATAACAAAGGAGAAGAGGGCAAAGAAAGCTCCCAGGATATTGTACAGAACATTCTGTACCACATACCATTTATAGGGAACCAGGTACTTAAGAAGCCGGAGAAATCTTTTCATATCTACAGTCCGGTATAATTCCAGGGTGTAATTTTGTACAGCTCCTCTTTCACTTCCTGGCTGACATTCAGGCTTTCAATAAACTTACGGATGGTATCGCCAGTCACGGCCTCATTGGTACGGGTTAGTTCCAGCAGTGCTTCATAGGGCTTTGGATACTCCTCCCGCCTCAGAACAGACTGGATAGCCTCGGCCACAACGGCCCAGTTCTTTTCCAGGTCGGCCCGAATGGCAGCTTCATTTACAATAAGTTTCCCCAGACCTTTAATCATCGATTGCATGGCAATCAGGGTATGTCCCAGGGGTACACCCAGATTGCGAAGAACAGTAGAATCGCTAAGGTCGCGTTGCAACCTTGAGACCGGCAGTTTGGCAGCCAGGTGCGAGAAAATTGCATTGGCCATCCCCAGGTTCCCTTCAGCATTCTCAAAATCGATGGGATTCACCTTGTGAGGCATGGCTGAAGAACCTATCTCCCCCTTCTTGATCTTCTGCTTGAAATAATCGATGGAAATATAGGTCCAGATATCCCTGGCCAGATCAAGCACGATGGTATTGATCCGCTCAAAAGCATGGAACATGGCACTCAGATTATCATAGTGCTCTATCTGCGTGGTAGGCCAGGAGCGCTTCAGACCCAATACCTCTCCAACAAAATTCTCACCAAAACTGAACCAGTCGATTTCCGGATAAGTGACTACATGGGCATTCATATTCCCTGTAGCACCTCCGAACTTGGCGGGGACAGGGATCTCTTCCAGCTGCTCCAGCTGAATATCCAGCCGCTCAATAAAAACCCGGATCTCTTTGCCCAATCTTGTGGGAG
>Ga0209633_10004847_pt1 | contig 11999 bp, 12 predicted proteins | sample Cruoilmetagenom1_FD_187290 | JGI IMG/M metagenome (GOLD analysis project Ga0209633, IMG submission 187290) | Oil polluted marine microbial communities from Coal Oil Point, Santa Barbara, California, USA - Sample 1 (SPAdes) (version 2) | ecosystem: Environmental > Aquatic > Marine > Oil seeps ... | reverse complement strand
CATCATAGTATAATTAGTAGAAGTTTTCGAATCTCTCACTGTCCGCCACTTATAACCTCAAAATATTTTTAATAATCATTTATATTCTAAATACAGGTTTTACGATATTCTTTATCCCCCATAGATTTCTGTAGTATAGGTATAAGAAAAATTGTGATCATTATTGCCTGAGCCTATGATTTCACGTTTTCCTCTTATTAAGTTATACTGGGCACAACTTTTGGCGAGTCTCAGCCTGCAACCATGTGCATAATAAAATCTTGATTTTTTAAAATTTCTTTCTATATCTTTTGCACCACGTTTATAGAGAGTTCCTAGCTGATAGCAGCCTTCAGGGTATCCAGCTTTGCAAGCTTTTATAAATAGTTTTTTTGCCTTTTTAGGATTTTCTTCTACACCATCACCTGTAAAATAGAGAATTCCTAACTTGACACATCCTTCCATATTTTGCTTTTTACATGCTTTTGCGTAGAGTTCACTAGCTCCAGTGAGATCACCTTTTTTATAAGCTATCAATCCATCATCTACTAAGTTTGCAGATAAGTTCAAACTCAGTAGTAATAGTACACTTATCATTATTTTAGTCATATTTTATCCATTATCGTTTTCAAATTACCATTATTTTAGCTGATGGGGCAATAAAATCGGCTTAAATAACATGACTGGAAGTCGCTCTACTAGCTTCATTTTTCATGTAAAGATATATAAAACTCTTCTTCTTTATGAAAATCATTATAATCAAAAACTACAAAAGGATATTGTTTTTGATTTACATTTAAATGGATATGTAGTTCATAATACTCACCTCTAAAGATAGAATAATCTACTATAGCTTTATACATACCTTTTTCTCTATTTAACGTTATTTGATCCAGTCTATAACATTGCTCATCGATAAAGTTAGCAATACCAAAAAATGATGCTACTACTTTTGACTGAGGCTGATAATAGATGTTTTGTGGTGTGTCATATTGGATAATCTCACCATCTTCTATAAAGGCGATTTTATCACTTATCGCCATCGCTTCTTTAGGATCATGTGTCACAAATATAGCTGTTTTACCGCTCTTTTTGATAAGCGTTAACAGATCTTTTTCTATCTGTGCTTTTAATAGCGTGTCTATACTAGAAAAAGGTTCATCTAGCAGGATGATATCAGGATCAGTAGCTAAGACCCTTGCTATACTGATACGTTGTTGTTCACCACCACTTAGCTCATGGGGATACTTTGTTTCATATCCTGTTAAATCAACCATCTCTAATAGTTCTTTAACAATAGTTTTTTTCTCTTTCTTGTTTTTAACACCAAAGAGAAGGTTATCTCTCACATTTAAATGAGGGAAAAGAGCATAGTTTTGAAATACAAAACCTATATTACGATTTTGTGGCTCTGTCTGCTTTTTTTTGTCAAAAATGATTTGTTTATTGATCTTCAATGAACCACTATTGGCTGTTTCAAATCCTGCAATAATATTTAGCAGAGTAGATTTTCCACTTCCACTCTTTCCTAGTATTGAGACAATTTTACCCTGCTCAATCTCTAAGTTGATATCTTTCAATACCGCTTTATCAAAACTCTTATGTAACTGTTTTATTTCTAAAATCATATATGCCTCTTTAAAATTATCATCGTTAATGGAATAAGTGAAATCACTATAAGACCTAGGGCATATAGTGATGTTTCATGTATCATTTGTGCATTGGCTAAGGTGTAGGCTTTGGTGGCTAATGTTTCGTAATTAAAAGGGCGTAAAACTAAGGTGACGGGCAACTCTTTAATAGTTGTTATAAATACCAAGGCAAAGCCAAAAAGAAGAGAATTCCTCATCAAAGGAAGTTCAATCTTAAGTAAGGTCTTAAAATAGTCATAGCCAAGTGATCTTGACGCAGAGTTTAAATCGATGCTAATTTTCTCAAAATTAGACTCAACGGTGGTGACACCTATCGCAAAAAAACGAACGATATAGGCAAATAGTAGCGTAAAAAATGAACCACTTAAAAACAGAGATTTAGTGATGTAGTTTTCTATGAGCCATTTGTCGATATCAGTAAACAACATGATGATACCTATAGCGATGACCGCGCCAGGCATCGTAAAACCAAGTGAGAGAATCTTACTGAGATATCTATTGATTATAGTTGGAAAAATACGACTTGTATAGCCGACAAGAAATGCTAATATCATGATAATAAAAGCGGTTAAACTTGAAGAGGTGAAACTATTTGTAAGAATAGCTAAAAACTTTTCGTCAACTATATTGGCAGCATACTCATACGAATAGACTCCAATCCAAATCATAGGGATAATAAATCCAAAAATGACAGGTATAGAGATAAAGAAGTAGGCTAAAAAAAGCTTATATCCTTTCAAACTCTGTTTTTTAACATTTGTATTGGAATTTTCTACTTTATAACTGGTTTTTCCTCTGTTATACTTTTCAACAGTTAAAACGATTAAGACCATTATCATCGCCATTACAGCTAGATATGTAGCACTTTTAGAGTCATGTAAACCAAACCAAGTATTAAAGATAGCAGGCGTGAGGGTTTTGATATTGTAATATTCGGTGATACCATATTCGCTGATGGTTTCCATCATGACCAAAGCTAGAGAACCCATAATCGCAGGACGAGACAAAGGAAGAATTATTTCAAAAAAAATCTTTTTTCGTGAGCCACCTAAACTAAGTGCAGGATTGAGTAAAGCACTTTTACTTTTTTCAAATGACGCTTTTACAATGAGATAAATATAAGGATAAAGAGCTAAACTCATGATAATGATGACAGAGTAGATGTTTAAAACATTAAAATACTCTTTTATACCCATCCCTCGTAAGAAAATATGAAAATGGTTAAAATAACCAAATATATCAGAATAGATATATCCCATGATATAAGTAGGAATTGCAAAAGGCAAAGCCAAAGCAAATACAAAAAAATTAACAAACTTAAAATGATAAAACGTTGTCAAATAGGCACTACCCACTCCTAGAATCAATGTCAAAAAGCTCACAGAAATAACCAATATCAAGGTACTACTTATATACTCAAACAATACTGTCTCTTTGAGATGTATCAAGGTTTGCGTATCACTACCAAAAGCATGATTGATAACAAATACGATAGGTAAGAGAATGATAAAAGTTAAAATATAACTAAAAAGTGACCAGCGACTCATCATGTTACTTCCATCCTACTTCATTAAATATCTTTACAGCCTTAGTATTGTATTTACCTAGTTGATAAAGTTCTATAGGATCTTCTTTAAAAGAACCCCATGATTGTAAGAGTTTAGAGGGAGCAACATTTTTATTGGCTGGGTACTCAAAATTTTGTGAGGTAAAAACCTTTTGTGCTTCTTTGGAACATAGGAATTCTACAAATTTAATAGCATTTTTTTTATGTTTTGCATATTTGGTAACCCCTACACCCGAAATGTTTATATGTGTTCCTCTCTCATTTTCACCTTGATTTGGAAAAAATATACCTATCATTTCAGCCACAGCTTTATCACTAAAACTTTTAGAGTTAATTAGCTGACCTATGTAGTAGGTATTTACGATAGCAACTTTAGCTATTCCCGCGGCGAGTGCTCTCATCTGGTCACGATCACTACCTGTTGGTTTTCTAGCAAAATTTTCCCGCAGACCTTTTGCCCAAACTTTAGCCTCTTTTTCACCCTTGTGAGCGATGATAGAAGCGAGTAAAGATTGATTGTAAATACTAGAAGAGCTTTGCGTTAAAATAGAATCTTTGTATTTTTTGTTTGCTAAGGCCTCATAGGTAGACAATGACTTAGGATCAACAGTATCGATGTTGTACACCAAAACCCTTGCGCGTTTAGTCACACCAAACCAGTACCCTTCTTTATCTCTTAAATTAGAAGGTATAACATCTTCTAAAAATATTGAGTGAATTGGTTGCAGTAATCCTTTTTCTTTAGCATAATAAAGTCTTCCTACATCTACTGTTAATAACAAGTCTGCCGGAGAGTATTTTCCTTCCTCTTCTAATCTTTTCATGATTTGATCAGCATTGGCTTGAACTACATTGACTTTAATGCCCGTTTTTTTTGTAAATTTTTTAAATAAAATTTCATCTGATGGATAATGTCTGTGTGTATAGATATTTACCTCATTGGCATGTAATGAGATAAATAATACTACGATACTTAAAAATATTTTTATCACTTTTTCTCCTCTAAAAGATGCTCATACCGCTTATCTGTCAACAGCTTCATAAAAGCAATCAATGCATCGATTTTACGTTTTGTTAGTTTTTTGGTTTTTAAAAGGTCAAGATTTACCGTTTCGTTGACCTCAGGTTTAGCCCATGGTTTACCTGTTTCTGGATTGTTGATTCTTTTTTTATTATTGTATTTATCGTAAAACTCCATAACACCCCGCAGTGTAGTAAAAACACCATTATGCATATAGGGAGCAGTCACAGCGATATTACGAAGCGTGGGTACTTTAAATTTGCCATCGTGTTTTTTATCTGTGATATTGGGGTTATCTAATAATCCATGATCAATAAAATCAGCTGATACAATCCCTTTTTCAATCAATATAGGATTACTAGGTACACCAATATTGTGATATTCATAATTACTAAATGTTTCACCTTCTTCATCTTCATTTTTTAAGAGATGACATTTGGCACAAGTGAGGTTATTGTTTGAAAAAAAGAGCGTTCGACCTAGATCCTCTAAAACACTTAAGTCGTATTCATCTTTTAGATATCTATCATATTTAGAGTCAAATGGTGCAAATGTTTTACTTTTTTCAAATACTTCTATAGATAAACGCATTGCCTCATAGGCTTGGTCGGTATCATCTAAGATTTTTTCACCAAAATATTTTTTAAAAAGAGCGACATAAGTGGCATTTTCTTTTAGTCTATCAACTACCATTTTTTTATCACGCATACCCATCTCAACAGGATTAAGTGGTGGTCCTCCTGCTTGTCCTGCTAAAGTCTTTTCTCTTCCGTCTAAAAATTGACCACCTATATATTGTTGTTTTTTAGTATCAAAATGAAAATGAGGGCTTATCATAGCATAGGTGGCGGTTGGGGCGTTTCGAGCACCTCTACTTTTAAGATCATCGCCCAAAGAAACCATGGAGCCAACACCATTATCTCTATCATCGACAAATCCATGTTCTGGATTGTGACATGTAGCACAATTTTGTGTTTTGTTTTTAGATAAACTTACATCAAAAAAGAGCATTTCACCCAACCGTTCTATACTTTGTGCCTGTAAAATTGCCGTGGTCAATAAGAGTATACTGAGGTATTTAATCATCTTTTGTCCTTACTAATAATAAATCCAATACGCTTTTATGTTGACTTTTATCACGTAAACCAAACTTCATATGTTTAACATCCAAAGAACGTTTTAATGTCCCAAATAACAAATCCCAAATGGCTAAAGAACCACCAAAATTATAATTATAAAATTGTGTTGAATGGTGTATTTGGTGCTGAAATGGTGAAATAAAAATCTTTTCAACCCATGGAAAATATCTGAACTTGATATGGGAATGTCGTAAATTTGCCCCTACGATGTTAAATGTAAACGCGATGATATTTACACCTAATACATCCATAAAACTCAAAAGTCCACCAAAAAAGTAAACAAATATACCTGTCACTACGCCGATAGATACACTAAAACGAAATCCAAATAAAATATTTTCAACTGGATGAACCCTATAAAATGTAATAGGTGTTAACACTTTTGCACTATGATGGACTTTATGAAATTTCCAAAGTAATGGAATCGTATGCATAAACCGATGCAACCAATATCGTGTAAAATCACTCACTACAAACAAACTTATGGTAAATAATATCATGATTCCTGTACGGCTCAACCCATGGTAGTGATAAAATCCAAAATAATCACTCAATGTTGTTTGTGTCCAAAAAGCTATCTCATTCGCACCAATCAAGATAGGCATAACCAACCAAGCTTTAATAAAAAATGAAATAGCAAAATAACGATAGTCAAGGGTAGCGCTGGGATGCAACCATAGCTTTTGACTTAAATTTATCTTTTTTTCTTTGGGATTATAGGTCAAGTAGAGCGTCGCAATAAGCAAACTACTTAATATAAAAATCCAATAAACCCTTTGAAAAGGACTCACAAAATATTCAAAAAAGTATAAGTCACTCATCATCTATCTAGTCGCCATCAGCATCTAAGATTTTTGATGTCACTTTAAGTGCACCTATCAGTGAGATGTAGTAAGCATTGTGTAGTGCGGTTAACTCTTGATAAACACGTTTTATCTCTTTGGAGTTAAAATCATAGGCGGGTGCAAGTTGTAAATTTTCCAAAGCATTTTGAATATTGAGACGAATGTTTAACAACTCTTTATCTGCCCCTGCTTGATGAACAACCTCTGAGAAATTAACAAATTTTTGTTTACCTATCATCGCTTGATGTGTTAGTAAAATTGCTTCTATCGCCTTGTATGATAGCTTAGATATAGGATATTCAGATCTATCATCTTTAGGATTATTTTTATATTTACGCGATAACCCAGCTGCATCACCCACTCTCCACTCTTTTAGTTTATAGGAGCTCTCTATCAAAGCATTCATGATGATAGCATTTAGCTTTTGTCTGTCTTGCATAAATAGTGCTTTGTTATCATGATAAAACGTTTCTATCGTTTTCAGGTGTTTGCCTATATGTTTTAAGATATAAGTAATCATCTCTCTTTGACGATGTTTCTTTTGAGATGGTTTAAATAGTAGATATTCCAAGGCATTGATACTCTTAGTTGAGTTTTTAAAAAGTGCGATGTCTAAACTATCAGACGAATGCAAAATACGGTCAAGCTGTTTATAGATATCCTCTTTACCTTGATGAAAAGTATCGAGATACCTAGGAGTATCGATATAGTCTTCATCTAAATCTGCTGCTAGGTATAAAGCTTCTACTTTTTTCCACGACATCATCATTTGAGTGAAGCCATCTTTTAATTTTTCAGCAGAGCCATTTGCATCAACCAACAGATTTAATTGATCAAGGTTTTGATTTGCCTCTTTTATATTTTTAAGTATGATATTATCGTAAATCGATTCAGCCATATTTTGAGCTTGTAAAGAAATCATCAAAGTTAGTAGTAGTATTACTGTTTTCATCTATTATATATATCATAACCTCTCTAAAAAATCTATTAATAGTTTTTGTTGTTGTGGTGCCAATTTTATAAAACTATGTTTAGATAACTCTGCCTCACCACCATGCCAAAGTATCGCTTCTTCAATCGTTCTTGCCCGTCCATCATGTAAAAAATTGACCCTGCTTTTTAGTATCTTTTTATAGGTGGATATGCCCCAAAGTGGTGGTGTTCTAAATTCAGATTCTGTGGCTTGAAACTCAACCCTTCCATCTGCTAAATCTTTCCCCATATCATGTAACAACAAATCACTAAACGGGTAAATGACTTTTCCATTATCTAATGTGAAAGCTGGTATATGACAAGAAGCACATGATAGTTGTTTAAAAATTTTTAATCCATTTTTATAGTCTTTGTTTTGTCTGATTTTGGGTACTTTTAAATGCTTTAGATAAAAAGTAATAGCGTCCAAACGCTTCATCGGAACATCAAATTGGTCTCTACCTTTGGGACTATCTAAACATTCTTTTTGTGCTTTAGTGCAGGTCTCTTTCGGAAACAAAGGTGAAGTTAAACCCATATCATTGCGCATGGCTGCTGCCACTTGATATTTAACGGTTGGCGCATTAGCTTTCCAGTTATAACGTCCTATCTCTATTTTAGATGTCCCATGAGCATAAACTCTATTGGCTTTACCCGAAATGCCATCTCTGTTTTCATCATCTATATCTTCATTGGCTACTATCTGTGTGTCGCTCAATTTCTCAAGTAAACCAAGCCCAATAAGTGCTGGTGCTACTCTTTGTGAGATGATAACATCTGTTGACAAAGCACCATACTGTAGGTCTGTAATCCCATATATCGGTTGCTGTAAGATAACTTTTCTATTATTTAGTGCTACTGTTTTATCATGATAGCGTCTACTTGGTTTGCCTTCATGAGGTACTCCATGGATACCATTTATGCTTAGTTGTGCACCATATGTAGGCTCAGGTGTAAAGCCGGTTTTTCGATTGATACTTTTACTTTGATTAGTATCAATCGATAGACGAGTAACTAATGATCTTGCTATGTGCCCTTTCTTATTATAGACACGTCCTTTTCCATTTTCTGGATGACAACTTATACAGGTATTGGCCGAAAAAAGTGGTCCTAAACCATCCCTCGCTGAAGTGGCACTAGGTGCTTCCACCCAAGGGGTTCTAAAAAAACTTTTTCCTAAAACAAAAGTATCTACTTCACTATCCTGAAGTGAGGAGATAGGTATTTGTAGGTTACTAGCTTCTAAAAAAGTGCCAAAAGCAATCAAAATACTTAAAAGAGGTTTCATAGCTCCGTTTCATTTGGGTCGATTACATCATCAGATGTCAAATCAATGCCATTTTGTTTGGCTACTATAATCATCATATTTCCTAATTTTCTCATTTTATTCTTGAGTTTTACGATGACTTTTGCTTGTGGATTATTGGGCTGGATTTGATAGTCAAAGTGTGCTTTGGTGGTTGCTACTGTGTTTATGCTAGCAATCTTTTCTTCGATTGCGTCCATTAAACTTTTGATTTTATCTTTTGTTTTTGTATCAACTTTGTCTAAAAGGCTTTTCCCATGAATACCTTTATAGTTTCCTGTCAATACATTTTTAAAACCTTGATAATTGCTGGCTATATCTCTATGGGTATTATCGCTAAAACAAGAGGTTTCATCCTCTTCACTGGGTGTCAGTACAGCAACTGCAATCCTTTCATTTGCCACTTCTGACTTTATGAAAACACCCATGGCTGATAAAATCTGTTTTAAGGCTTCTTTTTGAGTGATATTTTTCTTTGTATCAGCACTTGTTAAGAGATTGTTAATAGCACCTCTATAACAACCTTCACTATCTTTTGAACAATCATCACTTATATGCACACTCCATCCACTAGCTACTCTCTTTAAATCAGATACTATCTTAGATGCGGCTGCACTTAAATAACGCAAACGTCTTTTTGCATATGGGTCACTTGTAAAGTCACTTAGTGGTCTTTGCCCTGCAGTCATTGCCCCTTTGGTGATACTATCTTTGATAAAGTTTGAATAGTCTTGATCTTGCCCCCACAATAAAAATTCAACAGCGTGATAACCTGTTGCTACATTGGCAGCACCACCATTTTCATTGAGTGCGGTAATGCTCTCAACACTAATGCTCTCAACGTTGATGAGGGTACTTTCTTCACCACCTGGGTTAAAGTTTCCTTTTGTATCTATGATGTTGCCGTGCGTTTTTTTACCGTCTGCATCGATAGTGTAATCAATCATGTTTTCATCAAGCGGCCAAGCATTGAGTTGTGGCTCTAGGGAACCATAAGCTTTTGCCACCCAGCCTTCTTCAGCATCAATAGGCCCATTTGTCAATCTAAAAACTTCTGTTGTTCCATAGGACTCCCGAGCGTCTAACCATGCAAGTTTTGATTTTTTTAAACTCTCTTTTGTTGGTTTTTGTGCAAAGTCCTTGATGGCTATCTCTAATTTTTCAGCATCTTTGATAGCATCTTTATAGTTGGCTGTGGCTATGTTTGTGTAAGTACCGATGATAGTATTATCATTAATATCTATCTTGTTACTTGACGAATATACCGTCGTAGTTGATATGATTGATAGAACTAATATTTTTAAAACTGTTATGCGTGTTTCCATAAATTGACCTTACATATTTATTTAGATAATAAATCTGATAATACTGCCCATTATACACTACCCAAACCTAGATATTGGTCGATGTACATCATATATAGAGTATACAAGGAAAATATATGTCACTTTTAACTATGTTTGGAATCGTATTTGTGATTATTGGTATGGGATTATTAGGATTGAGTACGAGATACTTTTATTTGGGGTTAAAAACATTGTATATCCAAAAAAAGTTCAAAGAAAGTATTTATCAAAAATCTTAAACTTCTCCATTAAGTATCAACAAAAGGCTATCATGATAGCCTTTTGCGTTATAACTACATACCAGCCGCTAAATCTCTTACACATCTAACACCTGCGTTTAATTCCGCCCAATCAGTAATCGTTCCGATAGGTGGTGTATTATGCGTGTTGGTATTTTAAATAGTGGTATTATCATCATTGTAACCAACTACTCTAGGACACGCTGGGTTTTGATAAAAAGGGGTGATACCTGCTGTTTGCATCTGGACAGTAAATGTCTGTATTTCAGTTACCGTAGGTACCCTCCAGTCAGTATGTGAAGCATAATCAAGCGCAGCACAATGTGTTTCAACCTCATGAAATGCCACCATCGCAGTTTTGCCTGAAACCATAGGGTGACAACCTCCAGGACTATTTAGTCAGTCCTGAAAAACCAATTAAACCCCTAATTAAAGGCATTCAGTAGCATATTTTAGCTAAAATAACAACCAACTAAGTCTCTAAAAGAGACTAATACTCGGTCGAAAAGAACTAAAAAATGCTCCCTAAACAAACTAAGAACAATCAAGCTAATCTTTTTCACTCTTCTCTCACACAGATGCTTGATACAAGCGATCCATTGATAGCATTAGCGGATGAGATAGACTGGAAAAGATTTGAAGATACTTTTTCTTCATATTACTCTAAAAATGGGAGACCTGCCAAGCCTATTCGTTTGATGGTAGGGATACTATTACTCAAGCAGTTAAAAAATATCAGTGATGAAGAAGTAGTAATGCAATGGAAACAAAACCCATACTTTCAATACTTCTGTGGCTACAATGAATTTCAAATAGTTGAGCCATGTCACCCTACAGACTTAGTCTATTTTAGAAAGCGTATTGGTGTAGAGGGGATGAAAGTTATCTTTGGTATGAGTGTAACCTTGCATGGTAAAGCTAGTGAAGAGAAACAAGTGATAATTGATACAACAGTACAGGAAAATAATATCACTTATCCCACAGATGGGAAGTTAGCCATAAAAATAATTAACCACCTTGTCAAGATTGCAAAAGTTGAAGGTATACAGTTAAGACGAACCTATGCAAGAGAGATAAAAGGACATCGTATCTCACTAAGATTTTTTAGACATCCAAGAAAAAGAAAAAAAGCCAAATCTGCGATGAAACGCTTACAGACGATAGCTAAAAAAATCATAAGAGATTTAGATAGAAAATTTGAAGATGATATGGCATTACATGAAAAATACAGAGAGAAGTTTTATCTCTGTATGCGTATACTACTTCAATCCAGAAGCACTCCCAATAAAATCTATTCATTACATGAGCCACACGCCTACGCAGTAGGCAAAGGTAAAGATCATAAGGCATGGGAATATGGAACTAAAGCTTCCATCGTTACTACCAAGAAAAGTGCTATCATCATCGGTGTTGCATCCCATGATAAAAATGAACATGATTCTAAAACACTGGAAGCTGCTTTAACATCAGCTTCTTCCTATAGAACTAAACCTATTAAAGAAGCTATATGTGATAGGGGATATAGAGGAAAGAAAGAAGTATTAGGCACAGCTATATCACTTCCAGGTGTTCCACTTAAAAGAGATACTAAATATCAAAAAGAAAAAAAACGGGAAAAATTCAGAAAAAGAGCTGCCATAGAACCCATCATCGGTCATATGAAATCTGACCATAGAATGCAAAGAAATTATCTTAAAGGATTTATAGGAGATGAGATAAACCTCTTGCTGGCAGCCTCTGCCTTTAATCTTAAAAAGTGGATGAATATCTACTTTTATGCACTTTTTTCAAAAGATTATACTCTATTTCTAGAGTCTATAGAGCAATTAGGACAGAGCATGACTCAATATCACCAGCTCTTACTTGAGAAAAATCTTGTACAAAATTAGATTTTACAAACTGTTTTATGGATTGGTTTTTCAGGATTGACTAT
>Ga0209633_10004846_pt1 | contig 12000 bp, 7 predicted proteins | sample Cruoilmetagenom1_FD_187290 | JGI IMG/M metagenome (GOLD analysis project Ga0209633, IMG submission 187290) | Oil polluted marine microbial communities from Coal Oil Point, Santa Barbara, California, USA - Sample 1 (SPAdes) (version 2) | ecosystem: Environmental > Aquatic > Marine > Oil seeps ... | reverse complement strand
CCAATGTGAATTTGGTTTGTGAATTAGTTGTATAGTATGGCTTCATAAACTCTTGAGTTAATTCTTTATTTTTTTTATAAACCTCATCAAGGTAAAATCGATTAATGTTGGCAATATCGTTTTGACCAATAACATTTAATTTGTTATTTATTAACTCTAAATAAAGTGTATCATCAGGACTTAAAAACAAATTGTATTTATAATTATTTATATAAGAAATTGTATAAGATGGTGTTGGAATTGAGATAGAAAATATCAATTCCTTTTGATTTGTTACGGTAGTATCAATATTGGGAACTAAACTGCCTAACAAAATGTTTTTTGTCTCAGATTTTACTTTAATATTATAAGAATTGAACTTTATATTTACAAAACTCAATGAATTTAACTTTATTTGATTATGATCCGATTTCTCTGTGCAATTAGTTATAATGATGATAGTAATTACCAATAATAATTTCTTCAATATCACCTCAATTTTTGTACACATAACAGCGTTGCCCATAAGCCGTCCGCCCAAAAGAGCAAACTTGCGTAAACTCGACCACACCAAGATTTATGCAAACTATGCTTAAATTGCGCAGCAAGCATTGTTTGCTGGTTAACTTAAATTTTACTTCCCCCGTTTTACAACAATTTATATTAAAAACTACAAACTAACTTATTACAATTTCCGCCCACCGACAACGGCGGTCGGCTTGAGCGGCTGGTTATGCATTTATTTGGTATTTCTACAGTTTAGTAGTTCAGTGATGGATGAGTATTTTAATTCGCTACTTTTACCGTAATACATTTCTTTTGTAAACTTTTGTGAAACTAAACTATCCAAGAATGGAAAATTTGAAATATCAGAATAATTATTATCACCGATCTCAAGAGGTATTTCAATTACTTTTCCAGATTTTAAAACTATATATAAATGAGTTGGGTTTTTCTGAGACTCATTTTTTTGAATGGGATTACAAAAATAATACTTTGCATTGTTTCGCCAAAATATCGAAGACGATGATATTACAAAACTCAATCGATCCTCTTCTGGGATTAGTTGATCTAAACTGAAGTCTTTTAATAAGGTACCTTCTTTATTATACAAAACAACAGCATGGTCTTTCCCAGAATAATAATAATCGTCGATTGTAACTAAATAACCATTTGATGATATTATAGCTTTGGAGGGAACTTTACTATTTACTAATTCACCGTTCCAAATTAATCTAAATCTATCTTGCGGTCTATATTTATTTAAGTTAATATCAAATTCTATCTCATAGAAGTAACAAACTGATTTTTTATTCCTTAACCTAGAGTTACTCTGAAATATTTCCGCTACATAATGTTGATGATTATCAGTAGCGTTAAATGGTCTTTTATATCTAGGAGAATCTGAGTAGAGTGTCTCTAACAAAATAAACAAAAAGAATATTTGTAAAATATATTTCATCATTATTTTCCTGCATGATGCATAACGGCGTTGCCGATAAGCAGCTGCCCATAATAGAAAACACAAACTTAACTGCACACACCAAGATTTACGCAAACTATGCTTAAATTGCGGAGCAAGCATTGTTTGCTGGTTAACTTAAATTTTTCTTCCCCCGTTTTACTGCTATTTATATTAAAAACTTCAAACTAAAAATTACCAGTTTTGCTCACCGACAACGGCGGTCGGCTTGAGCGGCTGGTTATACACGATTTTAAAGTAACCTATTGATTAACGAACTTAAGTCATCTTTTATATGTTCACCACCACCAATAAATTGGGAAATAATATTCCCATCCTTACCAATAATAATGTGAGATGGAAATGTTTTAACATTATATTCTTTAGAAATATTTCTAGAGTTTGAAATTATTTCATACTTAAATGGATATTTTTTAAGAAATTTATTTATTAGTCCTAAATTATCGTCAAGAGAAAAGGCTAAAAAAACCACATCTTTCCCTTTGTATTTCTGTACTAGCTCATTTAAAGATGGAATTTCTTGTATGCATGGACCGCAACCAGTAAACCAGAAATTCATTACAATTATTTTTCCTTTAAGTGATGACAATGAGTATTTTTTATTATTTAACGCTGTTACTTCAAAATCAATTGCTTTCTTATGTTTTAGATCTTTGGAATTACTTGTTACCTTTTTTTTCTTTGATTCAGTATCCGTTGATGGCTTAATCTTTTTTTGAAAGTAATTTTCAAATTCTTCGGTAGAATTATTAGTATTTACGTAACACTTACGTATATTTTCTTTTGCATTTTCTGAGCCATCGTTCCAAGATGATAAGTAAGCATTTTCAGCAAGTTTGTAGTTTTTCAAATCAAACCATATATTACCTTCAATTTCGTGTGCTTCTTTTTTATTTGCTTGATTTAAGCTTTGACTAGCTTTTATTGATGCTAATGCTTTTGTATAGTTATTTAATTCATAGGAAATTTCTGCTAAGTGCTGATAGGTGTTGGCTAAAATCATTGTGGACATTCTACCAGAAATGTCAAAATAGAGTCTAAAATAACCTTCCAACATTAACTCAATAGCTTTTTCAAATAATTGCTCTGTTTCAATTAAATTTTGAGAGTGCTTTTTATTTATTGTTGCTTTGTAGCTGTAGGGGCGAGGATCATCTGGAACAGTTTCAATCCAATTATCACAAATTTTAATCACACAACTATCAGATATAATGTTAGAACTGGACATTAAAAAATCACGTGAATCATTTGAGCTAAGGTTTTTTAATAATAATTTTTCAGCTAAATCCTTGCTTCTTAGGAATAAATTATCTGTAATATTATTCTTTCTTAGTTCATAAAGTATAGATTGAATTGCACTAAAAGTATAAGTATTATATGGAAATAACTTTAACATTCCTTCAAACGTTGTAATACTTCTGGAATAATTACCAAGTATTAAATAACCATATGATTGAGAATATAATTTTTCCACATTAGAAATATTATTATTTTCTATCAATTCCAATTCTGCCTTTACAATGGCTTTTATACTATCAGGGTTTTTAAATTTTTCAGTAAACCATTTCGTTCTGTAAACAGCAAAATTATTTGGATAATTAATTAATTCTGTCTCAAAATCATTTTTATAATTTCGAAAAGACATATTTCCTAAATGTGCATTTCGGACAGCAATTTTATTGGTATCATAAACCATTATTTTTAATTCCGCAGACCTATCGTAAGAGTTTTCAGATAAAGTAATAAAATGTATTGTGAAAAATGATGAATTTTCATTAATAGAAATTTTTGATATTAAAACTGAGTCTATTATTTCCATTTTTTTATAAGTTGAATGATGTTCTCCATTTTTCTCTTTTTCCCAAATAATTATGTAAACATCATTATTAATAGAAAATTGGGAATTCTTAGCATAAGGATTATAAGTGATTGTTAATACATCATCAACTTGAGGATGTATTGGTTCAAAAGATGTTACTTGTGGAAAAATTGTAGTTGATACTAGAATACTAATTGAAAGAAAGAGCTTTACCATAAGATTCTCCTAAGTGTATAACGGCGTTGCCGATAAGCCGTCCGCCCAGAACAACAATGACTTATTTAACAACGAATTTATTATTTAAAAGCTGTACTTAATTTGCGTAGCAAGTACAGCGACTAACTTTTAATTATTGAACTACACTTCAAAGCCATTTAGCACAAAAACCACTAACTTAAAACTACCAGTTTTGCCCACCGACAACGGCGGTCGGCTTGAGCGGCTGGTTAGGTGCAAATATTAACTCTACTATCTATGTTCCAAAATTGAAGATTCATTTATCAATATCATTGGTTCATAGTATCCATAATCCCTTAACGAGATATTGTTGCTATTATTCTTTTTCTGTTTGTAATAAGATTCTAAAACAGTTTCATCATTTATTGTAAAGAAAATTAAAGGAATTGTATAATTTATTGCAATTGGTTTACTATCATTTTGAGCAGGTGCCCACTTAATAGTTTTCATTTTTGGTAAAAGTTTTACAATAATTTTTTTATCGGTTTTAGATAACGAATCCTTAAAGAAAGGATAATAATTAATATCTTTAGTTTCCCCACTTTCATCAATCTCAAATGATATTTTGAATGCCATTTCTACATTTGCTCTTTTATAAAGTTCAAAGAGCTGAATACTATTTATTAATGAATCAATATCTTTGTTTGGTATTGGTGGTTGAAATAATTGACCATACAGTGAAAAACTGCACATCATAAAAAATAAGATTACTTTACTTGACATAAATTTATTCCTTGCACCTAACGGCGTTGCCGATAAGCCGCTGCCCAAAACAGCAATGACTTATTTAACAACGAATTTATTATTTTTAAGCCGTGTTTAATTTGTTCCACAAACACGGTGACTTACCTTTAATAATTGAACTTCCCCTTCAAAGGGAACTTGCACAAAAACACTAAACTTAAATTTACCAGTTTTGTCCACCGACCACGGCGGTCGGCTTGAGCGGCTGGTTATATGCCTAAATAAAAATTACAACGAAATGAATAAAAGAAAGACTACCACTTATCTCTTTCCCAAACCAAAGTCTCATTTTTTCGATTATTTACAAAATCGGTAAACAAAACATCACTTACAATATTTGTTCTATTTCCATTCTCATAGTATAATTCGCAAAATGCACAGGAACTAATTGGGATCATAATATGATAAATAAAATCTTCATTCCACTCATATCTAAAAACACTTGTTCCATAATAATCGGTATGATTTGACATTGTATCAATTTTTGTTTTTAACCATTCGGGTGTGTCTCTTTCAAAATTGAAAGGTTCTACTACATTTATATTTTGACAACTTAGGAATAACAAAAATAAGACAAAGGAAATGAGCATCATTTTTAACATTATTTACTCCTATTTTTCAGGCATATAACTATTAGTTAAGCCGAACTGCCCACCGCTATTGAAAGTGGCAAACACCGACATTATTTCGGCTTTATGATCTGCCAATATCAAATTGGCGTTTTGTTAACTTATTTAATAAGAACCTTTTATAAATATTTATAATGACAGTGCATGGTTGATATTCCCGACAATATTTCCCGATCTATCAACCCTTTATTTTGCTAATTTCATTCCGTCTTTCAATTTCTAATATCCACGTATTATGGACTTCTAACACCAGTTTCAGAATCTGAGACATAAGTATATATCATTGTAGATTTTGCTGAACTATATATTAATAATATTGGTTTCAGTGTAATCGTTAAAGTAGTATTTGGAAGTGCAGTAGTCAAATAATCATATCCTATTTTAGAACAAACTGTCTAGTATTTAGTAATTATTTGCAGTTATTATATTATCAACTTAAAGAATAGTTCTTTAATATTCAATAGTTTATTAATATATAATACTTGCTATTCTACTACATCATATTTATATACTTTTTAATGAGAACCCTATTTAAGTTGATAACTAACATGATTACGGTCTTTACCGATATTCTCATATTTTTTATATCTTATTAAGTATATCTGCTATCTAAAACTAACCACATGGTTTTCAGCAACTACTTGTCCATCAAATAAATTTATAATTCTATTACCATAATTTGCATATGCTGGGGAATGTGTTACCATGGTAATTGTTGTCCCCTGCTCATTCAGCTTTGTTAACATATTCATTACCTCATCTCCATGTACTGAATCCAAATTACCAGTTGGTTCATCCGCTAATATTAAATTTGGTTTTCCCACAATGGCTCTTGCAACTGCTATTCTTTGTTGCTGTCCACCAGACAATTGCTGAGGGAAATGATTTCTTCTATGTAGCATTGCCATTTCTTCCAGCACTTCTGTAACTCTCTCTTTCCTTTTTATATTTGTATAGCCCAGATACAACAGAGGCAACTCAACATTCTCATAAACTGTTAACTCATCTATAAGATTAAAGCTTTGGAACACAAATCCAATATTTTCCTTACGTAAAAATGTTCGTTGTCTTTCTGTATATTTTGATACTTCTTTATTAAAGAATGAATACTCCCCATCACTTGGATTATCTAACAAACCAAGAATATTTAATAGTGTGGATTTTCCACATCCAGAAGGACCCATTATTGCTACAAATTCACCTTGTTTAATTTCAATATTTACTTCATGCAAAGCAGTTGTTTCAACTTCCTCAGTAGTATAAATCTTACTTAAACTTGTTGTTTTAATCATAATAGTATTTCCTATTAGTTATCCTTTAATTAGTTTTAGTTTATAATTAACTTTTCAGCACTTCCGTAGTTTTCATAGGACGAAACAATCGCTTTCTCTCCTTCTCTTAAACCTTCCAATAACTCATATACCTTGGTGTTTTGTCTTCCTATTCTAATTTTCCTTTTAACTGCTGTTTGCTCATCTTTCATAAGAACAAATATCCATTGACCTCCCGTAGAATTATAGAACGGACCTTTATCCACAATAAGCGTCTCTGTTAAATCACCTAATTCTAATTTTAATCGAATACTCTGTCCCCTTCTTACTGCCTTAGGTTGATTTCCAACAAAAACCATATCAACAGTAAATCTACCCTCTGTTACATGTGGATAAATAGTTTTTATTCTAAGTTCATATTTACTTTTATTGTATTCATATGTTCCCGTTTGACCATTATATATTCTATCTATATAGTGCTCATCAATCTCTACTTTTACCTTAAATGAGTCAATATTATCAATCTGTCCAATTCTATAACCTGCTCTAACTGACTGACCTATCTCAGCATTTAATGAAGTTAACTGCCCTTCTATTGGTGCACGTACAGTTAAATTATCAAGCTGATCTTTAACTAGAGCTAAATATTGCTTAGACATTTTAGCATTTGATTCAGCTTGGTTCAAAAGTTGAATAAATGTTAGGGAGTCCTTCTTTAGAACTTGCATTAATAGCTCTTTGCTTTTTAACATGGTCTCATATTTTTCTTTACTAAAATCGTAATCATTTTTGGAAACAAATCCTTTTTTATACAAAACCTTGTTGTTGCTAAAAACTCTTTCTTGTTCTAGCAGATTTAGATTTACATTGAGTAATTGATCTTGTTTGTTAAGTAAATTCTGTTCGAATGTTAATCTTGTTTGTCTCGATACACTTTCTGCTTGTAAAAAACTAGATTGTGTATTCATAACTTGAAGTGATAGATTTGGGTTCTCTAATTGTAAAATTGGTTCATCAAATTTTAACATTGCTCCTTCTTGTACGTACCTCTTAATTACTCTTCCCCCATCAGATAAATCAAGGTAAAAAGTCTGAAATGGTTCTATAATACCAGTTACCGGAATAAACTCTTGGAACGATTCATACATTACTGTTGAAATTGTTATTCTCTCTTTATCAATATTTAGTTTGGAGCTGTGATCAGTAAAAATCAATCCATAAAAGATGAAGCTAAGAAAGAGGATTGATGCACCAATTATCAAAGTCTTTTTAATTGTAAAATTCTTTTTCTCAATTTTTCTATCCATGATTCTTATTCATCCCTTAAACTATCAATCGGATTTGAGAAAGCAGTTTTAAAACCTTGTAAAGTTATTGTTACTAGTGTTATTAATAGTGCAATGACTAAGGCAATAATAAATATATCGGGAGTTATCGATATTTTATAAGCAAAATTATCCAACCACTCTTGCATAAAATAATATGCAATTGGGAATGCTATAACTGAACCCAACAATACTAGAGTTATAAATTCTTTAGAGAGTAGCTTTAGGACATCAAAAATAGAAGCTCCTAACACTTTTCTAACACCAATCTCTTTAGTCCTTTGCTGAGCTGAAAACATCATCAAACCAAATAAACCCATTGTTGAAATTAGAATTGCAATTGACGTAAAAAAGTCTATTAGTTTTTCAAATCTAATTTCATTTTTGTAAAGATATTCTACTACTCTATCTTCTGTGAATTCATAGTCTAAGGGAGTATCAGAAAGTTCATTCCATTGAGTGCGTATAAAATCCAGAGTTTCATACACTTTATCATTAGCAATTCTTAAAACTAATCTCTCTTTAGTTTCATATATATGCATGGCAACAGGTAATATTTTATCTCTTAGAGTATTAATATGGAAATCTTTTACCACACCAATTATCTCTCTTTTAGAACGTCCAAATAATAAAATATTTTTACCAATCGGGTTTTCATAATCTAACAATCTAGCTGCTGTTTCATTTATAATTACTTTTTTCTTTTTGTTTGTTGTTGGAAATTTCCCGGTAATTAACTCCATCTTTGAAAAGCTCGGATAATCATTACCAACTCTTGAGAAGATCATTAAAAACTGATCATTTAAATTCTTTTCCGCCGAAATTGTAAATTTATTTCCGCGATTTACTGGAAAAATATGGGCGGTAAAGGTATAATCGAGTATCCTAGGGTGTTGTACTACCAAATTTTTAAATACATCTTCCCTTCCTTCAATTTCTCTACATTTAATGACAACAACATTTCTATTATCAAACCCTAAATCCTTGTTATAGATATATTGCATTTGATATTTCAAGATTATTGTTGAAATTAAAAGAGCAATAAAAACTACTATTTGAAACAGTAATAATATTCGTCTAAAGTTTAGATTGGAAAAATTAGGGCTTAACTTTCTAGTTAAAATATCGATTGGTTTCATTCTGAATAATAAAAATGAAATATAGCTGCCGGCAACTATTCCAATAAAAATATTTATAGTTACTAAACCGATTACATAAATAAAACTTGTATAGAATGAAGAGTTAATCTGTATATTTATTACATCTTGAAAGTAAGGAAATATTAGTTCTATAAATACAACAGTTAACGGAAGTGTTAACATTAATGTTAATACAGATTCTAGAATAATTTGTTGAACTATATCTCGCTTTTGAGCACCTAAAACTTTTCGCACACCAATTTCTAAATATCTTATTGATACTTTTGCTGATGTAAGTAATACAAAGTTAATACAAGCCATCAGCAAAATAGAAATTGAAATTACTGAATAAATAATTATTTTATCTTTATTCACAACCGGAATATAACTTGGAACAAAATCTCGATCATTTACAAAATAAGTTTCTTTTAGTGGAACAACATAAAAATTTACATCCATTATGTAGTTAGGATTATTGGCTGACTTTTGGGCATTAAGTTTTTTTATTTTTTTTGCAAGCTCCTTTACATCAATTGCATCTTCTAACAATAAAAATGTAACAACTCTTTGCAATTGTACCCAATCATCATTTGAAAAAGAAGAATCAAGTTTTTGCAATAAACCAAATGGAACTAATATCTCTGGTGTTATTGAAGAAGGAAGATTTTCATCTTTAATTATTCCAACAATTTCTACATCAACATTACTTGATTTGTATTTAAAAGTAATTACTTCCCCTAAAACATCTGTTCTGCCAAATATTTTTAGAGCTGTACTATTGCTTAATATAATTGAGTTTGTTCTTGAAGAAAAAGCTTTCGCATCTCCTTCGAGGAAAGAGTATGAGAATACATCAAAGATGGATGGGTCAACAAAATAATTATGGTCAATTTTGAAACTTGAATTCTCATGTATAAATTCCAAACTCGACTTATGATAAAATCTTACAAATTCTTTAATACCCGGGATTTCTCTTTTGATAGATTCCGCTAATGGCACACTTGTCATTGGTACTCTAAAATCAACATCTTTCCATTGACTATCTACTCTATAAATTTGCTCAAAATTTTTATGATGTCTATCATAACTTAGCTCATATATAATAAATACAAATATGCAGAAACTGACAGCTATCCCTATAGAAAGTCCCACGATGTTAATAAATGAGAAAACTTTATTCCGTAGAATATTTCTTAATGCTATTTTGAAGTAGTTAAAAATCATATCTATATTTACTCATCCCTTAAACTATCAACTGGATTTGATTTAGCTGCTTTTATTGTTTGGATACTTATTGAGGTGATAACGATGACAAACAATGTTGCTATTGATATGATAAAAGGAGAAATTCCAATCCCAATTCTATATGCAAAATTCAGTAACCATTCATCCATAAGATAATATGCTATAGGTAAAGCAATAATACTGGCTACAATAATCAGTAATATGAATTCTTTATTAAGATGAATAAATATCTTGATGGTTGATGCACCCAATACTTTTCTAACACCAATTTCTTTGGTCCTCTTTTTCATAGAGAACAATGTTAAACCGAAAATACCAGATGCGGCAAGGATGATTGATAAGATTGTATAAAATGTAATTATGTTAATAAGTTTTTTTTCATCTTCATATAATTCCGTAAGTGTTTCTTCAAAAGTTTGTGAATTAAAAGGAATATCTGTTAATTTGTTCCATTCAGATTGTAAGAAATCTTTAGTTTGTCTATATGTCCCCTCTTTATATTTTACTACAATTATCCTAAAAAATTTATCTTCACTTAGGCGAAGTCCAAGAGGAGGTATTTCTGAATGTAAAGAGTGCAAATTAAAATCTTTAACAACACCCACTATTGTCCGAGATTCAATTTCCTTTCCAATTGGCTCTTCAATGCCAAGTGCTTTAATAGCAGATTCATTAAAGATAACTGATCCACCCTGATCTGAAAATTCTTCTAAAAACGATCTTCCTCTGATTATCTCTAAACCTAATGTTTCAATAAAATTATAATCTACACTTAAAAACTCAACCATAATCTCTTCTGATGGATCGCTTGGTACTTTTATCGGGCTAACAATTCTTGAGTTATTGGGAGGACTAAAAACAGACAGTGAAGAATTGAGTACATTTGTATTTTTGCAGATATTATTTTTGTAGGCTCTTACAGATTGAAATTTCTTATTGTTGTACGTGATAATAATTATATTATCCTCGTTGAAACCAGGATCCATTGTCTTCATAAAATTATATTGCTTATTCAATATGATCATCGAGAACAATAGAACTGTAAACACACTTAGTTGAAATAATATAAGAGCTTTTCTAACCTTTCCCTTTTTTACTAACATTATTTTTGTTTTAATTATATCTACAATTGGAAGTGATGATAAATAAAATGCAATATAAGAACTTGAGAGAAATCCTATAATTATCATTACTAAAGAAAAGCCTAAAATGTATGTGGGGTAATTTTCACTTAAAATGTTGAAATCATACAGAAATAATTCTTGGGCATATGGATGTATTACTTCAATGATTGTTATAGCTATCAAAAGAGCGCAAAACACTATCAGTAAAGACTCCGCTAAAACTTGGTAAATTAGATTTTGTTTTGTTGCACCTATTACCTTTCTAATTCCAATTTCTTTTGCTCTATTGCTTGATAATGCTGTGCTCAAAATTATATAATTACTAGAAGCGATAAGAAGAATTCCCAGCCCAATTATTATGTATAAATAAATACTATCAAGATCACCTTTAGGGAAACTTTGATATATTCCACTAGAATGGAGATACACATCTTTTAAGTTCTGAAGCTCATATCTATCGATATATTCTTCGTGGTTATTCTGCAATACCAATTTTTGCAATTGTTCTTCGAACTGTGAAGGTAATGCTTTAGGATTTAATAACAAATATGTATGCCAATACCCAGACAGCCAACTGGTTCTAGGATCACGAAATGATCGTAGGTTATCAAAACTTAATTCAATATTAACTAATATATTGGCATAGAAAGTTGAGTTTCTTAGTATGTTCTTCATTACCCCACTAACTCTAAAAAGATATTCTTCCCCTAAAATATTAGCTTCTAAAACTTTATCAATTGGACTTTCATTTCCAAAATATTTTGTAGCCATATCTTCAGAAATTACAATAGAATTTTTATCCGAAATATCATTAGTCCCAGAAATAATTGGCAATGTAAAAACTTCAAAAATATCCTGATCAGCAGCTTGAATTCCTGTTTCACTTATAAAAACATTATTCAGCTTTAACTGAACATTAGTCACAATACTGAATCTAGCTATTTTTTCAATTTCACCATTTTCATCTTTAAGATGTGTGGTTAAAACGAATGGTGTTGTGGCTTT
>Ga0209633_10004845_pt1 | contig 12001 bp, 13 predicted proteins | sample Cruoilmetagenom1_FD_187290 | JGI IMG/M metagenome (GOLD analysis project Ga0209633, IMG submission 187290) | Oil polluted marine microbial communities from Coal Oil Point, Santa Barbara, California, USA - Sample 1 (SPAdes) (version 2) | ecosystem: Environmental > Aquatic > Marine > Oil seeps ... | reverse complement strand
ACCTTTTTTAACAGCAGTTGTCTTGATGACAACGACTTAATACCGATTGCTTTTATAGCCACTGAGGGAGACAATATATATGTTTCATTCAGAGGAACTGCAAATGTCTCAGATGCTATAAGTGATTTTGCGGCGATTCAGATTCCTTATCTATTCGTTCCAAACGGTGGTAATGCTTCATTCGGATTTTTGGATGTCTATGGATTTGATGATTCGGAGCCTATTGAGAGCACAATTCTGAATAAACTTGATGAACTTACTATGACTGGGAATTTTAAAAACCTTTTTATTACCGGGCACAGCCTTGGGGCTGCTCTTGCATTCCTTGCTTTTCAAGACTTCTCCCAGAATTTAGGAATGATAGATAGCGTTACAATGTATAACTTTGCGGGTCCGGCTGTTGGTGACAGTCAGTTTGTTACAACTTATAATGCACAAGAATCTTTAAATAGGATAAGTTTCCGAATTGTAAATACAAACGACTTGGTTCCTATGTTGCCTCCTCAAGGACTCGATTGTTTGTTGTTTTCATATGAGCATGTGAACGGAGAAATACCGATAACTTTTGGAACTCCGCTTTCCACGCTCCCAGATTTTGCAGCCGATGATTGCGATCTAGTTACTATAGGTGCACAATTACTTAATTATGGGGCTGCTAATGCTGATGATATCCTTGAGGACCACAGCATGTGTACGTATTTTGATACCCTGTGCATGATGGGTTCAAGCCCTGGCACATGCTCCCAAAGGGCAATAGGTTGTAACGACGGTGACCAGAATCCGTAACAATTACATAGGTTTTTCTGGGACTCAAACATTCTAATAATCAGGTCTGGAACCAGGGCGGTAAATGGTTGATCTAGAAAATGTCAGCGTCGATGTGGTTGTTATAGGGGCGGGCATTGGAGGCTTGGCTGCTGCGCGGAAGTTAGCAATCCAAGGTTTTTCAGTGACTGTCTTAGAGGCACGGGATCGTATCGGTGGACGTCTGCTATCCATTTCTCCAGGTGGCATAGATTTGGGTGCTACATGGTATTGGCCAAACGAGCCCAGGATTACAAGACTTATCTCAGATCTTGGACTTGAGATTTTCCCCCAGCATATTTCTGGGGACGCTGTGTATGAGACTCCAACAGGATTCGAGCGCATTCAGGGCAATCCAATTGACGTATATTCAAGTAGATTCTTACATGGTGCTCAGGATTTAGCACAAGCCCTTGCCGATGAGCTGCCAACTGGTGTAATCAAGTTAGGTAATCCTGTAAAAAAAATCCACTCTACTAGTAATAATATTCAAGCGATTACCCCAATCGGTGGCTTTTCTGCTCAACATATCGTTCTTGCTGTTCCGCCTGCGCTTTGTGTTTCTTCTATCTACTTTAATCCGGTTCTACCACGAAAATTGATTGAGTTAGCAAAAATTACACCTGTATGGATGGGCGCAATTACCAAAGTTGTGGCGATTTATTCAGAACCGTTTTGGCGTCACGATGGACTTGCGGGAGCTGCAATTAGTTATGTTGGTCCCATGCGAGAGTTCCACGACATGAGTGGACCTGACGGAAATCCGGCAGTACTTTTTGGCTTTGTTCCTACTATTGTTGTTGGCCAGGCTACTCTCTCTGTCGAAAAGGCGCTTCAGCAGTTGACTTCTTTGTTTGGCCCTAAAGCAGCCCACCCTGAAAAATTGTTGATCCACGATTGGAGGCGGGAAAGCTTCACATCTCCACCAGGTATAGAGAGGCTAAACGCCTATCAAACTTTTGGCAATTCCTCCTATGCTAGTCCGGCAATGGGTGGCCGTCTACATTGGGCCTCAACTGAGACCTCCTCTGAGAGTCCTGGACATATTGAAGGGGCGCTTGCTGCGGCAGAACGAGCGGCAAATGCAATCATCAAAGTAATGTCAAATTCTTCGATCGTAGAAAGTAAATCGTTATAATCACAAAATCAATTTAATGAATCTCAATCACGAGCAGAGTAAGATCATTATGAATTATTAATATATAAGTAATCGTGTCTCAAATAAAAAAGGGAGCCGAGTGGCTCCCTTTTTTAATATTAATATCTTGGTTTTTAGATTAGGCTCTTACGATTCTTCTAATGGCTATAAATAGAATCGGTGCAAATAGAAGAATTAAAGGAAGCGCAGCTTTTGTATCTGTTCCCGGAGCAGCTAGGGAGCAATTGCTATTACTAAATTTTCCTTCTTTAAAAGCTATGTAAGTGGGGCCGTCAAGACTGCCATCACCGGATGTGATAAACACACCAAGAAACTCTCCAGTACGTCTTGAATACTGCAAAACTTCATCGGTTTCAAAACTACAAACAAACATATTAGCTCCTCCTTGAAAGCCAAAGTCAATACAAGTTGGAGTGTCTAGACCACCCGAACCTGCGCTTACAAAGACTCCCTGGAAGCTACCATCATTGGGGTTGTAGCTGAGTATCTCATTAGTATCAGAGCTTGCAACCATCAGATTGCCAGGGATAAAGAATATGGCGGTAGGGCCGCTTAGTCCACCATCGCCAGCTGTGACGAAAGCCCTTACAAAGTCGCCTGTATTTCCATTATATTCGAGGACTTCGTTTGTGCCCTCACTAGCTACGAACAGGTTACCATTAGGACCGAATTTCATGTCACTTGGGTCGGATAGACCACCTGAACCCGCTGTGACGAAATCTTCGATAAAGTCTCCGGTGTTTCTGTTATAACGTAACACCTCATTAGTACCTGCACTTGCTACTAAGAGATCTCCGTTTGGACCGAATGCAATGGACCTAGGACAATTTAGTCCACCTGATCCGGATGGCACAATTATACTAATCAAAGCTCCAGATGCACCGTCGTAAAACAAAACCTGGTTATTCCCGCAGCTGCTGGCATACACTTCATCATTAGCATCAAATATTAAACCCTCAGGCTCACTTAATGCGCCCCCATCAGCAAATACTCTAAACAATTCACCATCGTCAGGCTCAAATTCCAGTATTCTGTCATTTTCGATACTGCTGATAAATGCACCAGATGCACTTGCTATAGTACTCCAGCTAAAAACGGAAAATAGAGCTATAATAGCAAGAATAAAAATCTTTCTAGAAACAAAAAAAGTATAATTAATCATCCTTACACCTCCATATAAGTTTTTTAACAAATAAAATCCCTGCACTTTATATCCTCACAGTGTAATATTGCAGTGGTATATGAGCTATTATATATTAATAAACTGTGAAGAATATCACCACCTTTTCCCATTTTACACAATTTTATTATCAAAAGCTACAAAAATATTTAATTAAAGATGATTACTACATACGTGACTTAATTGTTAACTTTGGCGACTAAATTTTGGGAGTGTAATTTTCTCTCAGTACGGATTCGGTAAATCCTGCTTTCAATATGTTCTTATAAGAATGCTGAGGGTCTCCCTCTACAGCTTCTCCGGTTTCTGTGAACATGTGCTTGCACCCAAGCTCGATTGCTTTTTGTATTCGAGCTGACATTATCGCTGCCTGGCTTCCGCGGCGTCTGAAATTTGGATCAGTAGCTCCCCATTCCATCCATGCGCTGTGATCTCTAATATACATTGCACCTGCACCGGCAGGTGAATCACCAGAGTAGCTTAAGAAAATATGCCAACCCGGGTCATGGATAAGGCCTGCTAGCATCGGCCCGGATAGTTCAGTCATACCAAATGCATTTGCTACTATTCTTCCAAAATGAAGCGCTTCTTCAGAAGAACTTGCTTCTCTAATATCGAGTTCAGTTGGCACTTGTGGAGGAGGGGAGTTGTTGCGTTTAAATTTCATCCATCCCCGCGATTTTTGAAGCCCTTGTTTTTCGAGAATTTCAATTTCATTTTGAGGTAGCTCATTCGGGTAAATGTGTATAAAATATTTTTTAATTCCACGATCACTGTAAAGATCTTTGATATCTTTTATGGTTTCCTCAGTTATCTCATTTTCTGTTCCAAGACCTAGAGTACGGTTAATTACTACGCTAGGATCGTTAACTGAGGCAGCTGCTACAGCGTCACCAACCTCAAGCATATAAAGTCCAAGAGCCTTGGTGGCTTCAGGCGGACAATGTTTATGTAAGCTAATTAGCGCTTCTTTTTCTATTTTTTCTGACATCTGCTCTATTTTGTTCATGTTTATATTATTACTATTTATTCATACATCCACCAATTTAGTCCTAACTCGTATAGTGAATCCAAATTATAATTATTAGTATCTAATATATAAACTAGCTAGGGGGAATTTTATGAAAAGAATAGCAATAACATTATTCTTAGTTTTATCTTTTGTACCGGTTGGATTGTTGTATGCGGAGAATTCTAATCCATCAGAAGAAGTTCAAAAGGTAGAAATTATAGTAGACAGCTACTCTTTTAAACCTGAAAACGTAACTGTTGAAGCAGGCAAACCCGTAGAAATAACTTTAAGAAGCATAGCTTCAACTATTCCTCATGATTTTACAATTAACGACCCTGAATCCGGGTTTACAGTTACTCACGATGTTAGAGGCGGCCGTGATGCGACTTTCACTTTTACTCCTGAGATCAAAGGCACTTATAGATTTTACTGCAGCAAAAAAGGGTTGTTCGGGTCATCTCATGAGGAAAAAGGTATGGTGGGCACTCTAGTAGTAAATTGACAGCCGTATAAAATTTAACCTTCCAAAAATGACATTTATTAGTTTATAATTGCTATAGATGTAGGTATTCAATATAAGTCTTTGGAGGTAAGGTATCATGAATATATTAAGAGTAATTTTAATTCTAGGGATTGTAGTGTTTTCCTTAAATTCTGGGTATGCCGAATCAGCTAAAGACTCGAAAATAGCAGAAGGCTCACTGGGTGTTGTTAGCTTTGAAACTTCATGCAGCAAATCAGTAACAGAAGACTTTAACCGTGGTGTAGCTCTGCTGCACCATATGATGTATAAGCAGGCAGAGCAGGTTTTCGCTGAAATATCTCAAAAAGATCCTGACTGCGCTATGGCATATTGGGGACTGGCAATGGCTCAGTTTCATCCACTTTGGGCTCCACCAAGCAAGGAAGAACTTGCAAAAGGACTCTTTGCCATAAAAACAGCGAAATCGAAAAACCCTCAGACAGAGAGGGAGCAGGCTTATATTTCAGCGGTCCAGGGATTTTACGATGGATTTGAGACCAAAGACCACCCAACTCGCATAGCTATTTGGGAAGAGGGGCAGAAAAGCGTAATGGAATCTAACCCCGATGATGTTGATGCCGCTGCTTTCTATGCTCTATCTCACCTGGCTACAGCACCCAAGGCTGATAAAACATTTACTAATCAAAAGGAGTCAGGAGCGATTCTTGAAGAGCTTTACATAAAGGCTCCTGAGCATCCCGGAGTTTTTCATTACACAATTCATGCATATGACAACCCGGCACTTGCCGAGCGCGCAGTTCCTGTAGCAAGGGGGTACGATAAGCTAGCTCCCGATGTGCCGCATGCACTTCATATGCCAAGCCACATATTTGTAAGGCTAGGAATGTGGGCAGAGGTAATTGACTGGAATATCCGCTCAGCTGATGCAGCAAAAAGGCAATCTCCTGAGGATGCAATTTCGCTTCACTATGCTCATGCCGCTGATTACCTGATCTATTCATATCTCCAAAAAGGCCAGGATAAAAAGGCAATGCAAGTGCTTAACGATGTAAACAAGGTTGTAAACTACCAAGACAGTTTTGCCTCTGCTTATGGAATTGCCGGGGCGCAAGCTCGATATCCACTTGAGAGGATGCAATGGGAAGATGCGGCTTCTCTTAAATCCCGCTCACATGAGAATTTCCAATGGGACAAGTATCCCCAATATGAGTCCATAACATATTTTGGTCGCGGAATTGGTGCAGCAAGAAGTGGAAACATTGAGGTGGCTGAGCAAGCGCTTGAGAAGCTAAATGAACTCTATGCTGCTACCGAAAAGAGTGGAGACAAATACTGGCCAGTGATTGTGGATTCAGAGCGTAAATCAGTTGCAGCCTGGATAGAGTATGCAAAGGGCAATAAGAAAGAAGCTCTAGCTATGATGGAAAAGGCTGCTGACATTGAGGACTCGGTTGACAAACATCCGGTAACACCAGGAGCTATTCTTCCAGCCCGTGATTTATTGGGAGATATGCTGATTGACATGGGCGAACCTGCAAAAGCGCTAATAGCATATGAAAAGAGTCTGCAAATATCGCCAAACCGTTTTTATAGCCTATACGGCGCGGGTTATGCAGCGGAGCTTTCAGGCAATAGCGAGAAGGCTCAAAAGTACTACCAGGAACTCATAAATGTAGCGGCTAATGTGGACAGTCCAAGACCTCGGGTAGATAAGGCTAGGGAGTATATATCAAAAGATAAAAGCTAAGCAGTCTTCTGAAATTTTTTATTATGCTAATAGTATTACTTTCAATGCTGTTAGAGAAATTGAAAAGTAAATGAATCCGGTATAGCCTAGTTATAATGGTAAAGCAGAGAACACCATTTAGTTCAATGAAAGAGAATGAAGCTATATTAGCCATTCTCGACGGTACTTCTGCAGAGATTGGGCAGAATTTTTTTGTCTCACTTGTTAAAAACCTTTCCAAAGTACTAAATACTCACGGGGCATGGGTAACCGAGTTTTTTGAAAAAGAGAGAAGGATGCATGCCAAGGCTTTTTATCTTGGAGACAGCTGGGTCGATAATTTTGAATACCCTGTTATAGGCACACCATGTGAGACGGTTGTTACGGAAAAACGCCTCGTTCACATAAGGGACAATTTATTTAAGAAATATAAAGGTAACCCAGAGTTAAAAGATTTTAGTAAGACTGGTGCTGTGAGCTATCTTGGGGTTCCATTTGAAGATGTCGACGGAACCATTTTGGGTCATCTCTCTGTTATTGATACTGAACCCATCCCTGAAGATCAGGAAGTTTTTAACATCTTTCGTATTTTTGCCAACCGCGCCAGCGCCGAGATGCGCCGCTTGAGGGCAGAAAAAGAAACCCTCGAGAGGGAAGAAAAACTTATAAAACTCTTTGACAGCGCAATGGACGCAATTGTTGAACTCGATAAAGTCTTTAAAATCACGCGAATAAACTCGGCTGCTTCAAAAATATTTGGTGTTACGGGAGAAAAAGTTCAAGGGAGACTTTTCAATCATTTTCTAACTGAGGACAGCAGTAGAAAATTGATTAAGCTTACAGAGTCTCTTAACCTGAGACCTGAGGGGGAAAAATTTATATGGATTCCCCAGGGACTAAGAGCAGTTAGTGGGGAGGGTCTTGAGTTTCCTGCCGAGGCAACACTTTCAAGATTCGAGATGGGAGATGAGCATTTCTATACACTGATACTCAGAAATGTGAATGAGAGATTGATGTCGGAACAAAGAATAAGATCTCTCACGATAGAATCTGAGTATCTAAAAGAAGAGCTCAAATCCCTTACGGAATCAGACGGGATAATAGGGGAGAGTAATGCTCTTCTGAACGTGATGAGCAATGTAAAAAAAGTAGCCAGCACAGATGCCACTGTCTTAATTTTAGGGGAAACTGGGACGGGAAAGGAACTTATTGCAAGATCCATTCATTCCTCAAGCCGTCGCTCGGATAAACCTTTTATTAAAGTAAATTGCCCTGCCATTTCTTCTAATCTGATCGAGAGCGAATTTTTCGGCCATGAACAGGGTGCATTCACCGGGGCTACAAAAAAAAGGGATGGACGTTTTAAAGTAACCGATGGAGGGACAATTTTTCTTGATGAGATTGGGGAAATTCCCATCGACCTTCAGTCCAAACTTCTCAGGGTTCTTCAAGAAGGAGAGTTTGAACCAGTTGGCAGCTCTAAAACCGTTAAGGTAGATGTTAGAGTAATAGCCGCAACAAATCGTAACCTTCTTAATGAGGTTGAAGAAGGTAAATTCAGAGAAGATCTTTACTACAGGCTCAACGTATTTCAGATTGAGGTACCCCCTCTTAGAGACAGAGGCTCTGATATCGAAAAGCTCGCAAATGCGTTTGTTGAGAAATTTTCTAAAAGAAATGGGATAAATCTTGAACCACTCTCTGCTGAAGACATTAAACGCCTTATTTCATACCACTGGCCAGGCAATATTAGAGAGCTTCAAAATGTATTAGAACGAGCCGTCATTACTTCGGTCGATGGAAGGGTGAATCTGGAACAAGCACTACCAGAAATAAAGATTGAGGTTGATGTTGAACCTGCTGTTACTAGTGTCGATAATGAAAATGTCCTTTCAGATAAGGAATTAAAAGAGTTTGAAAAAGCCAATATATTGCGCGCACTTAATCAGACTGATTGGAAGATAGCCGGCAAAGAAGGTGCGGCAGCCATGCTCGGTATCCCTACTTCAACCCTAAACTCCAAAATAAAGTCATTTGGCATTACACGTCCGGAGTAAATACTAGAAACCCTCACTTTTTATAATACAGACTATCGAATTTCCGCTAGTTATGGTGCCGAAATCTCGCTAGTAGCGAAATTACGATACTTTCATTAATTCTCTTTATTCTTCATAACCTTCTATAATCACTTGCTAATTGGCTTTGTTATATGTTTGGCACGTCCCTTGCGATTAATGTTCAATAAATAAATCATAAGGAGGTAAGCCAAATGAAGAAGTTAGCAGCCATCGCAGCATTAGGATTAGTACTCGGATTCTCAAATTCGTCCTACGCCTCAGACTACATGGGTCTTTATACAAATGACTCAACAGTAGAAGAGGCAAGCAGTGAAGTAAAAGGCGGAAAAATTGAAACTAATCCAATGAGCTTCTATCTGAGTCCTGTCACTAATGAGACCGAAAGCGATATCATAACGGAGGCAGCGTAAAATGATGAGAATACACTTTTGGTATTCGGCATCAGGATTTAAGACCGCAATAAGGGGTGGTGAGCAAATCGCCTTTAGCTTCCACCCCCTTCTTTAAGTAAAAAGTATGTAATGGAGAACAAGAAATGAAAGACAGAGTCATAGAAGCAAAGAGAAAAGCAAAAGAGACATATGATTCAGCATCTGATTATATTGATCACCGTGCCCTTGGATTCTGGGCAAAGTACGGAAGGGAAACAGTAGAGAGACTCTCCCTACGGCCGGGATCAAAAGTTCTCGACGTTTGCTGTGGCTCAGGGGCTTCAGCAATTCCTGCAGCAAGTATCGTAGGTTGTGGAGGCAGGGTTATAGGCTGATCTGTCAAAGCAAATGCTCGCTCTAGCCAAAAATAAGGCGCATGAGCTTAATCTCTGCAATGTTGAGTTTAAGATAGCTGACATGTCTAACCTCAACTATTCCGACGAGTCCTTTGATTCGGTAGTTTGTGTTTTTGGCATTTTCTTTATGCCCGATATGGAATCACAAATTGGTGAATTGTGGCGCATGGTCAAGCCTGGCGGGAAGCTTGCGATTACCACATGGGACCAAGATTTTTTTGAACCTGCCTACAGTAACTGGAAAACGGTTTTAAAATCTATTAGACCCGATCTTTATTCTGCTTTTAATCCATGGGATAGAATTTCACAAGCTGATTCCCTGAGAAAATTAATGCAGGACGGGGGTACGTCTAATATAGAGATAGATTCCGAAGTCGGGAATCAGTCTCTAAGCAGTCCCGAGGATTGGTGGACAATTGCGCTCGGCTCGGGACTCCGCTGGACAATTGATCAGTTAGATGTGGGTGATATAAACAGGGTAAAGGAAGCCAATTTAAGTTGGATAGAAGAAAACAACATAACTGCAGTAGGTACTAGCGTTATATATGCGGTAGCTGAAAAGAAATATGTATAAACAAAATAATAGGAGGTAGTAAAATGAGTACAATACCAAACATAGAGGTTGTTAAAACAAAAATGAAAGGAGCATGGAATGCAGGAGATTACGGCACGTTTGCGACATATATGGAGCCTGGAGCAATAGAGATTCTAGAAGGCTGGAATATATTGCCTGGACAGACACTTCTGGACGTAGCTTGTGGAGCCGGACAGATATCAATTCCTGCTGCCAGAGCTGGGATAAAAGCTACGGGAGTAGATATAGCTCCTAGTTCTCTTGAATCTGCTAGAAAACGCGCAGAAGAAGGTCTTGATGTAACATTTGATGAAGGAGACGCAGAGAATCTCCCATACGATGACAATTCGTTTGATGTTGTTGCAACTGTGGTAGGAGCGATGTTTGCAGCCCAACCAGACAAAGTTGCATCCGAGCTTCTTAGAGTCTGTAAATCCGGGGGCAGAATCTTGATGGTAAACTGGACTCCTCAGGGAATGGTGGGACATATGTTTAGAGAAATAGGACGCCATGTGCCACCGCCACCGAATGTAGAGCCGCCGCCTCTTTGGGGTGATGAAGAGACAGTTAAAGAGCGTTTTGGAGACGGTGTCAGCTCTCTCAGACTAACAAAAAAGAATTATCCATTGTGGACTTATCCGTTCAGTGTTGCAGAAGTTGTTCAGTTTTTCTTTGACACCTACGGTCCTACTGAAAAAGCGTACGAATCTCTTGATAATAGAGGAAGAAAATCCTTAAGAGAAGGACTTGAGAGAGTGTTTTCAGAATATAACACCTCAACTAACGGTACAACCGATTTTGCAAGTGAATACCTAGAAGTTGAAGCTGTAAAAGCATGAGAAAACAGTCAGGGGGCGTGATTTAAAAATCCGCCCCCATGATGCTTTGTTTATTCGACTGCTTGTCTGATATTTTCAAACTCTTCGTAAGTAGAATTAACCTGCATATCAAACACATCGTCCGGGACTTCCGGGAACTGAACGGCGGTCACTATAAAAACCGAAGTATTATCGTGGAGTCCTACCACTCTCGCAGGCCAGCTTGCCATTTCTTGTTTGTTTGGTCCTGCAGTCATATCGAGAACACCTGTGTTCTTATCCGCATCAAACTTAAAATAAACCTCTTCTTCACAAGTTACTACTTTGTAGTCCGAACCTTCTTTCTTAAGCTCCTTGCAAAATCCGGTAGCCCACTTTGGAAGATTCTCAATATCTGAAATATAAGTAAACACCTTTTCTTTAGGTGCGTTTAAAGATAAAGCTAAAGTTTTTGTATTCATTACTACCTCCCTAAATTTTTGTGATATGCTAATACTATACTGACATGCTACTGACAACGTCCTGTCAGTAATGTAAAATGATGATATAAAAGCTATGAGACGCTCTGATCGTTTATTTCAAATTGTTAATTATCTGCAGGGAAGAAAGCTTGCAGTTACTGCTGAACAAATTGCAGAAGAGTTGGATGTTTGCGTGCGTACTGTTTACCGAGACATACGTGATCTAATGCTCTCCGGTGTTCCGGTACAAGCAGAGGCAGGAGTAGGCTACATGCTGGATAAGGATTATCATCTGCCGCCCCTTATGTTTGATGTTGAGGAGATTGAGGCTCTTGTGCTGGGCGCGGCTATGGTAGGGAGCTGGACGGATGAACATATGGCAAGTATTTCCAGAAGAGTAATTGATAAAATTAGGGCTGCTCTTCCCGACAGAGCCCGATCTATTATAAATGAGACCGCACTATTTGCTCTTCCTACGACAGGCAAGCTTCCGTGGACGGTCGATAAATGAGACCGCACTATTTGCTCTACCTACGACAGGCAAGCTTCCGTGGACGGTCGACTTTGGAGCCATAAGACGCTGCATTCGAAATAAAAATAAAATTCACATAAGCTACGCAGATGAAAAGGGAGATCAAACTAAACGCGTAATACGACCTCTTGCAATGGCGTCATTCGCCCCTGTATGGCTTGTGCTGGGCTGGTGCGAGCTCCGCATTGATTTTAGGAGTTTCCGCCTTGATCGTATTGAATCAATAGAAATTCTTGATGAGCATTTCCGTGATGAGCCAGGGAAAACTTTAGATGATTATCTTAAACAAATGAGCTAAAGTTGCTATAATTAAATTTCAAGGGTTTGAATCTGTTTATGCTCATTAATAATCTAAATAAGTAGAGAGGTGGATCAAAATGGATGAA
>Ga0209633_10004844_pt1 | contig 12002 bp, 8 predicted proteins | sample Cruoilmetagenom1_FD_187290 | JGI IMG/M metagenome (GOLD analysis project Ga0209633, IMG submission 187290) | Oil polluted marine microbial communities from Coal Oil Point, Santa Barbara, California, USA - Sample 1 (SPAdes) (version 2) | ecosystem: Environmental > Aquatic > Marine > Oil seeps ... | reverse complement strand
TGTCGGCAATTCTGTAAAGCTTCTTGAAGACACCGTTGGCAAGAAAGTAATCGGTTTCCGTGCTCCTGATTTTTCCATTCGTGAATATCTTTTCGAATGGTATTGTGAAGCCCTTGCAGAGAATGGTTTAAAATATGACTCTTCATTGTTCCCAATGAAAGTAATCAAGTATGGAATTGAGAAAGAATATTCATTAAAGATATTTAACAAATATCATCTAAATGAACACTACTTGAGCTATATGAAAATAGGAAATTCTAAACTTCCATTTTTTGGCGGCGGATATTTCAGAGTAACACCCTATTTCCTTACCAAACATTTAAGCAAAAAACTGAATCAAGATCGTGCTGTGTTCTATATGCATCCTTATGAAATTGATACAGAAGAGCTTGCTGCAATTAAAGGCGAAGGTAAAAACATACCTTTAAAGTGGAGACTCTCTCAGTTTGTTGGCAGAAATACAGTTGAGAAGAAACTACATAGATTGTTCACTGATTATAAATTTACATCTTTTGAACAAGAATATTACAGCGAGTCATCGTCATCTATCCCACAGAATACCAAGAGTAACTTAGATGATTTTGAGCACGATCATTCTGGAATTGGTCATGACAATATTGTTGCTAAAACATCTTTCTCCTAATAAAACGAAAGAAGCAACACATACTAAACAGACATAAAAAAAACACCCATAAGGGTGTTTTTTTTATGTCTGTTTAGAAAGCTGGTAAAAATCTCTTTAGAATCTCTAAACGAACTAGGCTTTCTTGGTTATTAAACCCAGCTCTTATTTAACTATTCGCATCGACCATTTTTTGATATTCCTCTTTGTATTGATCAGCCATCGCTGTTAAAGAGAAATGTTCTTCAGTATGTTCTTTTGAGTTACGTCCCATTTCTTCTCTTTTTTCTGGTGAATCAATTAATTCTTCCAGATGAATCATTAGAGCTTCTTCGTCTTCTCCAACATAACCTGTTACACCATGTTGAACCACTTCATCATTGCCTGGGATCTTTGTCACTATTGCAGGAATACCTGAAGCCTGCGCTTCTAGCAAAGCTAAAGATAGCCCTTCATAGGCTGAGGTCTGAAAGTAAATATCCAGAGATGGAATCAATTTTAATGCTTCACTTCTGTCAAGCATCCCTGTGACCTCAACACCTGCTTTATTGAGCATCTCAACATCGTCTTTTTCTCCACCGCCAATCCAGATAAATTCGACATCGTTGCTTTTCTTATTAACTTTGTCAGCAATAGCGGCAAAAACCCATGGTGCTTTTTGTAAAGAAATCCTGCCTACAACTCCAATCTTTACCTTCTCATTTTTAACAGAATAGTCTTTAGGCGTTAATTGAACAGTATCAATACCGTTACTAATTCGGATTAAACGCTTTCCACTACCATTGGTTATGTCTTTGCGAATAATTTCATATTCCTCTTTTCCACAGGCCACGATTGTTCCACCTAACCAATAACCAATATGCTCAAAGTATTTATACAGTTTTCGCTTTATAGGCTGTTCAATTAAGGGGTAGTGAATCGCATGAGAAGTGTAGAGTAATCGCTTATTTTTTCTCAGCATAAATCCTGCAGCTCTGGCTAAAAAACCACCCTTAGAGGAATGCGTATGAATAATATCTGGGTTTAAACGTTTAATATTTTTAGTGAGACCAATCAACGCTTTAACATCCATCACTGGATCAATTGAACGACTCATTTGCACATGAATTAATTCCACACGCGGATCAAACATTTCTCGCCAGTTTGGAGGAGTATGCTCACGTATAGAATGTAGAACCGTTACCTTATAACCGTCTTCTACTAAACGGTTTGACATATCTACTACCCAGATGAAAACACCATGTTCCATTGGCTCTATTACATGTACGATGTGCATAATTTTCTCTTTATATTATTTTTAGTTATTTTGTGACTGTATTTGTCTTATTGTTCATTTAGTTATCGTTACTTAATCGACTTTAAGTATTTTCAACTGGATAAATTTAGCGATATTAAAAAGGCAAAATCGGTATTTATGGGGTGACCACTTTAATCGATACATTGGCTCAGTTTCGGCGGCATATTGTTCTTTTTTATAAGAATCACCCGCATCAGAAAACATAAAATCAAACACTTGCTTATTCTTTATCGCTTCACCGATTTCATTACATACCAGAATAAATAAAGGCGAATAACGATTTGCATTTTCAGAATAAAATCCGCTCTGGTAATAATGAATCACTCCCTTATCTACAAAACAGTAATATGTTGCTAATGGCTGCTCATCTAAATACAGTGTTTTGATAAATGCTTTACCTTTAGGGACTAAACATTTTAATGCTTTTAAGTGAAAGTCTCTAAAAAGCTTAGAATCAAATATATTTAGTTTTGTTCTATCATTCCAGCGAGAACTATGCATTTTTGACAGAAGATCAAATAGCTCATCAATGGATTGAGGATCTTCAGTGACTTTTGTTGTGACTTCACCATCTCTAGATAAAATGCGACTTTTTTTGGCAAACATTTTTTTCCAGCGCTTACCCATTTTAGACTGATATTGCTCGAAATCTGTCATCCCAGAGACAGTAAAGCGAACACCATAATCCACTTCTTCTTTGATAATTTTTGTGTCCGCAGTTGAAAAACATTTAGCGATTAGAGAATTTTTTAGAAGAAACTCGAAGTCTGCGAAACTCCATTTATTAGAAGCATTCTCTAAGTAATAAGACATTTGATCAACCATCTGATCTTGATAACCATCTGCAACGATAAAATCGTTAAACTGGGTAACAATCATATCCTTCTTCTCTTCACCAGATCCGATAAAACAAAGTGTTTTACCCTGAATCCATGACTTTGGAAATGTAGATACGATATGAAAAGGAGCTAACCCAACCAGATTATCCTGGTCATACAAACAAACAATAAATAATTCTGATTTGAGAGTTTCTTTAAAAACTTCCCACCAGGTATGCATCCAGTCCCAACTAGAGAAGATTGAAGCGGCATTGCAATTATCGTACAAAGTATCCCAGTCTTTTTGAATATCGGAAAAACCAGAATCAGTGTCGATAACACGTATTGATAAACTCATAGACACCCCCCTACTTTAAGGAGGTTTTTTATGGATAATTTTATTTTAAATAGTTGATTCACTTGTATTATTTTAGTTATTAAACTTGAAATGCGCCAACACTCAATTAGTATTAAGTCATATGAAAAAAATTTACCTGTTAATTGTACATTTATTAACCATGTTTAGTAGAGCTTTCATGACAGAAGGAAGCACCCGATAGGATGAATAGTTTTTTCATATCAATGCTAAACCCACAAGGTGCGATTACTTTGATATCTTTAGATTCAAGTTGTCTAATTACACTGCTCAAACCTATTTCTCTATTTACATTTCCTTGAATCTGTCTTGTCCAAGGCAACGACAAAGACACCATTTCAGGATGCAATCTCTTTAACAACTGTACGGAATCTTTTGAGACCACAAAGCCTTCCAAAGCTATTTGGCAATTAAACGCGCGAACTTTATTAGCGAAAAGTATTGTCGCCTTAGCCTGCTTTTCACTTACCTGAGAAGGTATCAAAAAAGTAATATGAGATGATTTGATTCCTAATCTTCTTAGTCCTGGAATCAACCACTCCAAAAATTGTTTATCTGCCACTGACACGCCATTCAATCTTACAATCAAATTTGGCTCTACACTTCGTTTCTTGAGTAAAATTTGAAGAAGGCGAGTAAGCTTCACTTTATCCCAAAAAATGGAACATACCTCTTGTGAGCGTGCCCCAGAGAGGTCTTGCAGAATATCATCAACACCTTTTCTCTGAGCGATTGGCACCTTCAAAGATAATAAATAATGTGAATCGAATTTATCGAATTTCAATTCATTTTTCTTTAAACGCTTTAAGCTACTAGTAGAGATTACAGCCTCTTTCCGGTTAATAATTCCTTTTAATAAACTCGCGGGTGTATAAATCTTTTTTTGTTTGGTATTCATAGACTCAGAATTACCTCCATTATCATTTTTCAATAAAACCTCAAAAGGGTTTGGGGGGTCTCGTTTTTCCTGTTTCTTTTTAATTGGAGTATCTTTGCTAGGTACACTTTCAGATTCTGGGAAATCACTTAAGTTTACTTGATTTGAATCTTCTACTTCACCCATTACTCGAACCCAGAACTGTAAACATTTTTTACTTTTATAAACTGTTGGTATTAGATAAGTGTTTGCTCTGAAAGTTGCTCCATTCTTCTTTTTCATCGTTAACACTAATGAATGGTTTAGGTCTGGCTTTCTTAGCTGATCATTTTGAAATCCATCAAATAGACGATGTTCATCTTCCGAGATAAAATCTCTAACAGAGAGTGATCTCAATTCTTGAATTGAGTCCAAATGAAAAAGATTAAGGTAAGTTCTATTTGCGTAAAGATGAAGATCTCTTGAAATAAAAGCGATCGCTTCTCTGCTTGAATCCACCAACCACTGACAACGCTTTTCAGATATTCCAAGCAGTGTTTTACACTTTCTAAAATCTGATTTTATAAAGGCCGTTTGCAGCAAGAACTGAAGTTGCAGGATAGTTTCTTTTTTATCCTTATCAAAATGGAGCTTTGATATTTGAGTATTATCATAAGGCGTCTTCAAAGAAAGTGATTGTGTCTTCTTCGTCAGAATAACAATGATACTGTCAGAGGCATATTGCCAGACAAGGTCCGACAAACTCTCCAACGAGAATGGTACATCATCAGATATAAACACAAGACTTGCGCTTCTCAATCGCTTGAGACTGTTGATGATAGCTCTCTTGGAGTTATCTACCTGTTTAAATCTAAAATGGGCTTCCTGCCCTCTTAGAGTACTTACTAGTTCAGAATATAATGGTTTATTCTGACCAATCAGCACGCATTGTAAATCACCTTTTATCATAAGATGAACAATACGATAGCCCTGTTTTATATACAGCTATTACCGACTATAGTTTAAAGAATAGGGATAGATGGAACATCTTAGGAGAACGAGCACACAGAAAAATGTGACTCGTTTTTTCTTAACATTCAGTTACACAGGGTAACTTTTCTTAATAGGAACCACTTTACCCTTATCATCACTGCTGATGACTGAGTCGTTAACTACAGTCTTTTCCCAGGGCGTATAGCCACTTACGATCTTGGTCAATGATTTTTTAATCTCATCAAGGTTATCGTCAGTTAAGGTATTTTGTAGATTTTTCAGGAGAACTTCTAGCTGAGATTTACTTAAAAACTCTTCATTTGCCTGCATTATGCGACTATGTTTTGTACCACTTACATTGTCGCCAATTAGCAGCTCTTCATATAACTTCTCACCTGGACGCAAACCAGAGTATTTAACTTCGATGTCTCCATCAGGGTTATATTGATCTTTAAGTTGTAAACCCGCCAAGCTAATCATCTTGGTTGCGAGATCAGTGATTTTAACAGATTCACCCATGTCCAAAACAAAAACATCACCCCCTTTAGCCAAGGCTCCCGCCTGAATAACAAGCTGAACCGCTTCTGGAATTGACATAAAGTAACGCGTTATTTCTTTATGTGTTACAGTGATTGGACCACCATCTGCTATTTGCTGCCTGAATTTAGGCACAACTGACCCTGATGAACCCAGGACATTACCAAATCTGACCATAGAGAAAGTGGTTTCGCAATTTTTGCTATTGGCTAATGATTGCAACACCATCTCTGCTATACGTTTAGTGCAACCCATCACATTAGTCGGTCTTACCGCTTTATCGGTAGAAATTAAAATAAATGTTTCTACTTTCGAGGCTAAAGACTTCTCTGCCAAAGTTTTAGTACCAAATACATTGTTTTTGATTCCAGCTACAGAATTCTCTTCAACCAATGGCACGTGTTTATAGGCAGCTGCGTGATAAACCGTCTGGATTTCATTTCTCGAAAACAACTTATCGAGTAGCGTAATATCACCACTTGAACCTAGCACTCTTTCAATTTCCACACTGAAGTGCATTGATGACAAAATTTCATTAAGTTCTTGTTCGATTTTATAGAGGGCAAACTCACTCAGCTCGAGCAATACAAGTTTCTTCGGCTTTAAGTTAAGAGCCTGTCGACAAAGCTCAGACCCAATAGAACCTCCCGCTCCCGAGATTAATACCGTTTTACCACGGATATTTGCGGGTAATAACTGCTTATCAGGACTTACAGGATCTCGACCCAACAAGTCATCTATATCAATATCTTTGATATCTGACACCCTGAAATTACCACTCGCGAAAGCCTCAATGGTAGGAATAATTCGTACCTTTACCGGAAAAGGTTCTAATCTTTCAATAATAAACTGCCTTTCTTCTCGATCTATCGAAGGCATAGCAATAATAACTTCAGTATTTTCTTGAGCATTCATCAATGTCGCAGCCGTTTTATCATAGCTTTGCACATCAAAACCAAGCATATTCCAGCCTCTTAACGATGCATTATCATCAATAAACCCCTCTACAACATAAGCCGGATCTCCGTCTAATAAAGCGGCTAATTTAGTTCCTGATTCCCCTGCACCATATATGTATACCCGCTTTCTTGATGTTTTATTTTCATTATTAGTGCTGTATAGCCATTGCTGAATTTGCAAACGACTTCCGGCGATGAAAGTAAAGGTGCCTAACCAGTACAATATTACGCCTGACTTAGTCAAATCTGCCAAGCCAGTAACTTTGACTGTAATCGCCCAGAAGATCGTCGTTATTAAGGTTGAAAGTAAGATTGCGGATATGGTTTGGTTACGAAAATAACGTAATACGGCTCGATATAAGCCAAAGTTTATAAAAACAGGAAATGAAATAGCTAGCGCTAATGGGAAAATCCACCATTCACTAGCATCTGGGAACATTACCTCATTTTTACCTAAGGATAATGAGGCCCAAAGAAGTATGGGTAAGAATAAAGCATCGAGCAAAAGTATGAATAAACGCTTTTGCATTCGTGTCCGCTTTAAGAAGAATTGTTTTACTGCATTTATCATTTTATGTTTTCAAAAAAATCTCTATAAGTGGGGAGGTGCCTTATAATTATTAGAATCAAATAGTTTATATGAAAGTTAAGTTAAATAAGTATCTAAAATATTGCGATCACCGTTTTAATGATCAGCTTAAAATCCATCCATAAGGAACGTTCTTTTACATACTCTACGTAATATTTAAGTTTTATCGGCAATACTTTATTTTTATAATCACTTACTGGATCTTCCGAACCACTTAGTAAATCATTTTCGTTCACAAACTCAATTGATGCCTTATCGGTCATGCCAGGAGGTACAGATAATACGATATTCCGTGTTTCTTCTGGATAAAACTCAACGTATTCAGGTACTTCAGGCCTGGGACCCACTAAACTCATCTCCCCTTTTAGTACATTGATTAATTGAGGAAGTTCATCCAGTTTATATTTTCTTAGTACTCTTCCGATAGGCGTGATGCGTGGATCGTCTCCCGTAGTCACCTTATTTCCAAGTTTTTCCGCATTTAAAACCATAGTTCTAAATTTTAATACGTCAAAATGTTTACCATTCTTTCCCACTCTAACTTGCTTAAAAAGTACATTACCACCATCTTTTAACTTGATTACAAGCGCTATTATCAACAAAAAAGGAGCCAGAATTAGCAAACCAGGAATGACAAAAAACAAATCAAATAAACGTTTGCTAAGCATGTTTACACATTCCCTTATTTAGCGACTTTGGCACAAACATTTACCACGGCATCGATAACATTCTGCACATCTTCATCAGTCATTTTGGGGTAAATGGGTAAACTCACCGCTCTATTAAATACATCTAAAGCAACGGGATAATCTTCCTGTTTGTAATTGTAACGATCGCGCCAGTATGGCTGTAGGTGCAATGGGATGAAGTGAACGCTTGTGCCAATTTTCTCTTCGGCCATTAGCTCAATAAAACGGTTGCGATCAACAGTGATTGATTCCAAATCAAGTTGGAGCACATATAAATGCCAGGCATGTGTATCTTCAGGTCGTGCAAGATAAGGGGTATTTAAAGGCAAAGAGGCAAAAGCTTGATTGTACTGAGTTGCCATCCATTCACGACGTTGTTGAAACTCACAGGCTCTTTTCAATTGATGAATTCCCAAAGCCGCAGCAATGTCAGTCATATTGTACTTATAACCCGGCTCTACCACTTCATAAAACCACGATGGTTTATCTGAAGTATAACGGTCAAATACATCACGATTAATGCCATGTAAACGCATGGTTTTCATACGAGAAAGATAGTCTTCATTCTCAGTGGCAATCATTCCACCTTCACCCGTTGCAATTGTCTTGGTGACATAAAAACTATAAACGGTAATATCTGACAACGAGCCGATAACTTTCCCTTTATAAGTCGTTGGAAGCGCATGAGCCGCATCTTCAACGACTTTAACATCGAACTCTTTAGCTAACGCTAAAATAGCATCCATATCACAGGCTTGCCCTGCAAAATGAACAGGCATAATTGCTTTAACATTATCGTGACTCTCCAAAGCTTCTCTTAGAAGCTCCGGATTCAAATTAAAGGTTTTGGGATCTATATCGACAAGAATGGGATCAGCACCCAAATATCGGATTACTTCTGCCGTAGCGGTAAAGGTATAAGTCGTTGTAATAACTACATCACCCGGCCCTACTCCTACTGCCTCCAAAGCAAGGTGAAGACCAGAGGTTGCGGAATTTACCGCTAGTGCATGTTTTGCGTTAACAAACTTAGCAAAGTCTTTCTCAAACTGGGCCGTTTTAGGCCCCGTTGTTAACCACCCTGATCGTAAAGTATCTACAACTTCATTTATTTCGTCCTCACCAATGAGTGGCAAGGCGAAAGGTAAAAAATCACTCAAAATAATTCATCCTTGAAATTTTATTTTTGATTAAGTAACCCATTGAATAAGAAAAGTTTATAAAAAAGAAACAAAAAAATGTTACCTATTATAAAAACTCCCAAACATCTTCGAAAGACTCTAAAGAACCATCCGCTGACTCTTCTTTCTCTAAGACTTCATATTTACAGTAGGCAAAATTACCCACCGTATCATCAATCGCGGTAATTCTAACATGCTGCTGACGCGTGCCTAAAGTAATAATGAGCTCATCTTCAGCCTGAAAAATAAAACCAGGAAAAATCAAATTCGCCTCATCTCTTGCGCCATCAATGGTAGGAAGAAGAACACCTTCTAACGGTAGTTTTTGTGAGATCTCACGGTTTGAAATTTCATCAACTTGAACAACCATTCCATGCAGCGAAAGAATTTCAAGTCCCATTTTAAGGCCTATATTTTTAAATGCATCCATCCAGCGTGTTACCGCAACCTGCCATAAACCAGCGGTATCATTCGGATCTTTAATTGCTACAAGCTCACCCACACGAGCAGTACTTGCTTCATTTTTCACCTGCTTTAGTCCATAGCCTCCAGAACTGCTATTTTCAATCTGCCAGCTATGAATCTGTACTTCACGTTCGTCTGCCAAAGCTTCAACATCAATATCAGACCAAGGACTAGATATATTGTCTTCCGCGGCCAGCGCTTCATAAATATTATCATCCTCAACATCTTCATTAATTTGATCCATGAAAGATTCAGGCTCGTTATCACGAATCATCGTAATCACATCCTGCATCTTAATGACCAAAGAAGCTTTCTCTTCGCGAGGAAAGCGTTTATAACGACGATTACGGATAGTTGTTAAAACATACACTAAGCGCTTTGCCAAGCTGTGCGTTAGCATAGGTAATTTATCGTGGACACCCAAATCTGACTCTTCACTTAAGCTCACAAACTGGTCTATAAGTTTAATAACTTTTGATAAATCAAAAATTCTGCTTGTTGGTGAATTCAGTAAATCGCTGACAGGCATTAAGTTTGCCGGCTCATCACTATTCATTAATGCGATATGTGCAAACTTACTCTTAACGTTGTCTGGGTTGGAAATAATAGATACTTCATTAAGCGTTTTAACAAAAAACTCGCGTACTTTGGTGACTTCTCCATGACGCAAAGTGTTAGGAGCAGCTAAGGCAACCAAATTGATTAATTTGTATTGCTCTTCAATGCTAAAGTTTTCACCGTTTACATCATCTTTATGTGGTATTTCTTTTGTTTCAATTTTGTTTTCGCAGGCAAGCAGATATAAGTGATGAATATCATGCCAGATGGTTTTCTGGTTTTTAGCATATACCGCGTAATCATTGACAATGACTGAGCTCATGTACTGAATAGCTCTACCAATTGAAACCAGTAGTTTCTTTTTAGACACAGAATTTTTAGTTAACATATCAAGCGCTGCTAATTGATACGAACCCGCCAGCTCCATTAATAATGATCTTTTCAGGTCAAATACTTTTTGACTTCTCTCAGGCAAAGGGAATGAACGCGTCTGAAAATGCCTGTCTAAATTTTCTAGTGCCATTTTCACATAAGGTAACAAAATTTCTGTCACATCTATTCTGATCTGAGGCGACACAGGTTCTTGATTAAGTTTGGTGATTCCAGCAAACAAACGTCTGGTTGTCTCACCCATATCCATCATTGGTAACTCACCAACCCAGGAACGTGCCTTCGATACAGTACGAATATCGATAGTATCAATTAATTTGGGTTCAGCTTGTGGAGTAGATTTTTTAGTAGTTTCGTTACTATTATTTTTTTTCTTAAACAAAGAGATACTCATGTGACGACCTTAATTATTGTTAGTTTTATCTTTTTAAATGGTATTTAAATCGTTTTTTATTTTTATTATTCTTGGTAATAATAACATTATTCAGGATTTTTTTCGATAGGTAGCTTAGACCGTTTGCCGGAAATATCTTCAACCAATCTTGGCACCAAATAACCCGGCAAGTTGTTTCTTAAGCCTTCCATAAGCTTTATCGACCGATCTCTTTCCACTTCAAAATGTGCGGCTCCCTGGATGCGATCTAACTGATGTAGGTAATACGGCAAAACATGATTCGCCATGAGTTTATGACTCAACTCGGACAAGGTAGCGACATCATCATTCACTTCCTTCAGTAAGACGGATTGATTCAACAAGCTAAAACCATCTTTTCTTAAATCTGATAAAGCACGACTTACATGTTCATCGATTTCGTTAGCATGATTAATGTGAACGACCATAACTTTCTGAATATCTTGAACAGCAGATAGTGCTACAAACATTTTACGCAAACTTTGATTTATTCTTTCCGGCAAGAATACAGGCACTCTGGTGTGGAACCTTAATGTTCTCACATGTGGTATGGCTGCAATTTCAACACACATTTTCTGCAAGCGATCATCAGACAACATCAAAGGATCACCACCACTAAAGATGACTTCGTGAATACTTTTGTCGCTCTGAATGTAATCTAAGGTGTTCTGCCATTGTTTTTTATCGGGTGATGAATCCGCATAAGGAAACTCTCGTCTAAAACAATAACGGCAATGCACTGGACATGCACCGGTTGTTACCAAAAGAACTCTTCCCTGATATTTATGGAGTAATCCTGAAGATACTTCGGCCTGCAAGTCACCTATAGGATCATTCACAAAACCCAATGTTTCTATATTTTCCTGGTTGATCGGCAACACCTGCTGCAACAGAGGATCATTCCAGTCACCCCTTTGCATTTTTTCCGCATAAGACAATGGAACCAACATTTTAAAGCGACTATCTGTCTTAACTTTATCTAAATATTCAGCGTGGTCTAACTCTAAGAATTTTAATAATTCAAGCGGATCTTTGAATGCTTTTTTTAAAACGTTACGCCAATTGGGTTCATTATTTAGTTGGCTTCTTTCCAAAGGATGTGAACTTAGCATTGAATGGTTTTCATGGCTTTTCCTCTTGGAAAACTATCGATTAAAAAAATTAGTGAACAATAGCACCAACAAGTTCGATTTTCTCAAAGACTATGCCCTAAATTCACGTTACTATGAGCGGCTTATTATTTTTTCAATTTGTAAGGAG
>Ga0209633_10004843_pt1 | contig 12002 bp, 11 predicted proteins | sample Cruoilmetagenom1_FD_187290 | JGI IMG/M metagenome (GOLD analysis project Ga0209633, IMG submission 187290) | Oil polluted marine microbial communities from Coal Oil Point, Santa Barbara, California, USA - Sample 1 (SPAdes) (version 2) | ecosystem: Environmental > Aquatic > Marine > Oil seeps ... | reverse complement strand
AATGTGAGAAAAAACAAAATACCGCTCACAATCTTTTTGGTAAATGGCGTCAAACTACAGGGGATTGTCACCTGGTTCGATAATTTTTGTGTGTTGCTCAGACGGGATGGACATTCCCAGCTCGTCTATAAACATGCCATTTCAACCATAATGCCCGGACAGCCGGTCCACTTGATGGATGAAGATCCAAATGATGCGACCGTCGATTAAGACGTATTGATTTAAGTTTGCACGACGATGCGCGAGCCCGCACTAAGCGGTTTTGTGTGCGCTGAGTTGTGCTATAAGCAATCATGACACTTCGTCGCTTTGAGCGTCCTTTATTGCCGGAGCGCTTCAATTTTCACAATTTTGCTGCGACACATCTTTTGATGCATAGCCAGCAATGACAATGCCCCGGACATTCCTGACAGTTGAAAACCAAAAACATAATAACAAGCGATCTTGATCAAAGTGCAAAACGTGATGCCGTGCATGAGCGGGTAAAAGGTTCTGAGGGGGGCACGGGAAAGGCTCCTGAAAAGGGTGCGGCGCTTAAGCAGAAACATGATCCGAATGCTGCCGAGCGAAAGCGCAAACTCGATGACCAGGATGCCCTGACAGTTGAGCACCGCGCGCGGAGTATGGTTATTGTGCCCATTATACGTGACCGGAATGATCCCAGCCTGGCTCTTGCGACACGCTCTGAAGATGCGCGTCTTGATGAGGCTATCGGTTTGGCTTCAGCTATTGACCTCGATATTTGTCAAAGCCTTACCACGCGGGTCAATCAACCGAGACCTTCCCATCTTTTTGGTGCTGGTAAGGTTGATGAACTCGGCGACGTAATAAAAAACGAAGACATTGAGCTCGTGATTATTGATCATGCTTTGACGCCGGGGCAGCAGCGCAATCTTGAACAGGACTGGAATGCGAAAGTTCTCGACCGAACCGGGCTCATACTCGAGATATTCGCCGACCGGGCGCAAACCCGGGAGGGTACGTTACAGGTCGAGCTTGCACATCTCACCTATCAGAAAACCCGTTTGGTCCGCTCCTGGACCCATCTTGAACGCCAACGTGGTGGTGTTGGATTTATGGGCGGTCCTGGTGAAACCCAGATCGAGGCCGACAAGCGCCATCTTGGCGCCCGCATTGATGCCATTAAGCGTGACCTCAAGAGTGTCACCCGTACCCGCGAATTGCACCGGGCGGGACGGAAACGTGTGCCTTATCCGATTGTCGCACTTGTTGGCTACACGAATGCCGGGAAATCAACGCTCTTTAATCATCTGACAGATGCGCAGGTATTTGCCAAGGACCAGCTTTTTGCGACGCTTGATCCGACCATGCGTGAAGTGGCTCTTCCCGGCGGCCAGCCGATTATTCTTTCAGATACGGTTGGTTTCATATCTGACCTGCCGACAACCCTGATCGCCGCTTTCAGGGCGACGCTGGAGGAAGTTCTCGATGCTGATCTCATTCTTCATGTGCGAGACATAGCCCACCAGGACACGGAGGCACAACGACTGGACGTTATCGATGTTCTTAAAGAGCTTGGTATCGACATTGAGGTCGATGATCACAATATTATGGAGGTTTGGAACAAGCTTGACCTTCTTGACCCGGAAGCGCGGGAAGTGATGACAAATATTGCGTCCCGAGGTATAGGGCTGGGGCCTGACGATCATCAGGGGGGAGGCGAAGTGCCGGTCACGCTAATATCAGCTGTGACAGGCGAGGGCGTGGATCAGCTTCTCGAGACGATTTCGAACATCCTGACCGACAGTCACAAACTTTATCGCGTGAGCCTTACGGTGTCCGAACGTGGTGAGTTGTCGTGGCTCTATAATCATGGACATGTGCAGGCGACAACTGACCTTGATGATGGTGGCGTAATTTGCGATGTGACGCTTGCGCCTGATATGGCTGCGAGATTTCAGGGGCGCAATGTAGGGTCATGCGAGCTGGCTAGCGAGTTCGCGAGTAAAGTGGCAAGCTGACGTTTTGGGCATGTCGACTATACGGCGCTCATTAATGAAATTGCTGATATTCCTTTTTCAGTCCGCACCTATAACGCCGCGGCACCAGCTGGCGATTGCAGCTTTATCGGGTTGAATTTCCTCACCCAAGCCGCCGTGGTAATCACGCCATGCATCGAGATGTTTGGCGCTGACGGCCATTAGCACGGGGACGCCGGAGGCTATCGCGTGTGAAGCGCAATCTATCAGCCCGCCGCCTGCTGCTTCAGATTTGCCGAACCTGCTGAGAATGAGAAGTTCGCTTACATCATTTTCATCATCAAGGGTTTCGTTGAGAATACCAGCCACGACCGAAAGCTGGGATGTGTCCAGGCAGCAGCCGCCTGATCCCGGTCCAAGATCCTGCGATATGCCCATGGCGCGATCAGAGCCAATAAAACTGACTTCCATGCCTGCGCATCGTGAAGGCAGATTACCGCCACCGCTCTGGATGAGGCCGAGCAACTGGTGCCCGTCCGCCATGAGCTCGCCTGCAACATCGCGAACAAGGCCGTCGACGTCGACGTCAGTATTATTTAATATGCCACCGATTGTTATGTGCCCCATGATTTGCTCCCGAAATGTTTATTTTTAATTCGTGATGCTATCGTGTATCGCGTCTCGCATCACGTCCAGTTACCTATGATCCCGTTTTAAATAATATCAAGCAGTTTCAGACTTTATATTGGCGCGGCACCAATCAGCAATAACCGCTTGCTCAGGTTCAAGTTCCAGCCCCAGGCCGCCATGATAGGCATTCCATTTTGCCTGATATTTCCATCCGACCGCCATCAGAACAGGAATGCCAGCCATAACAGCTTGGTTGGCGCAATCAATAAGCCCGCGCCCGTTCGCTTCAGATTTGCCGTACCGGTTAATGATGAGAAGGTCGGTACCCTTTTCAAGCGTTTCTGAAAGCAAGCCTGCGACGTGGGCCAAGCGATTTGGATCAAGGCTGCAGCCGGTGGCATCGGGACCAAGCTCCTGGGAGATGCTTAAAAGCTCGTCTGAGCCGATAAATTCGACATTCACACCCTGACAGAGGACCGGATCGGCTCTACCGCTACGCTGGATGACACCGGCAACGCGCACACCGCGATCCTTCAAATCGTCAACCACAGCGCCAATAATCTGATCAACATCGACGCCATCGCGCCATTTAATGCCGCCTATCAATGGGGTGACTTCTGCATCCAATTGTTGGCCGGTGTTAAAACTGTTCATGATTTTCTCTGTTTTGTTCTATGCGCCCAACAGGCCTTTCGCGCGATTTAGCCGGCATTGCCTATATTTGCCTTGCGTTAGGTCAAGTGCCCGCAGTTTTTTTGGCGTCGTTCCAATGGTGTTCCATTTCATCAAGGCTTGCTGCTTCCAATGAGCGGCCCTCAATTTGGAGTGCATTCTCAATGTGTTGAAAGCGGGTGGTGAACTTCACATTGGCGTCACGCATTGCCTCTTCCGGATCAATTTCGAGATGACGGGCAAGGTTGGTAATTGAAAAAAGAACATCGCCCAGCTCGTTCTTGATCTCGTCATGGGAGCCAACCGAAACTGCCTCCGAAAGCTCGCCCATTTCTTCCTCCAGCTTGTCAAAGACAGGCCCCAGGGCGGGCCAGTCAAAACCGACTTTGGCAGCGCGTTTTTGTAATTTGAGACCGCGCAAGAGGGCGGGCAGTGCACGCGGCACATCATCAAGAATGGAGCCGGGTTCCGATTTGCCGTGAGTTTTAATTTTGGCGGCCTTTTCAGACGCTTTTATATCGTCCCAAAGCACATTCACATCGCTTGCCGAATTTGCCGTTCCGTCACCGAAAACATGGGGGTGACGGCGGACCATTTTCTCGCATATGCAACTCACAATATCTGCGAATTTAAAGGCCTCGGCCTCTTCCGCCATGCGCGCGTGATAGACCACCTGAAACAAAAGATCGCCAAGCTCGTCCTTGAGGTCATCCATATCGCTGCGTTCTATGGCGTCTAAAACCTCATAAGCTTCTTCGAGCGTATAAGGAGCGATGCTCTTGAAGTCCTGTTCAAGATCCCATGGGCAACCAGTGTCGGGCGTTCTCAACGCCGCCATGATCTCGATCAGGTGGTCAATAGTGGTATCATTATCATTGTCGCTTTCGACAGCCATCGGAAATTCCTTCTTGTAGAATACTGCGGCTAATTTCGCCCACATAAAACCATTAAACAAGTGCAATCACATAGAGAGCGTAAAGGGGCTGAAGCCACTTGCAATCGGATGCGCATTTTCCGATTATGCGCCACCAGCAATATAGGGATCTTCAAAATGATAAAAATATGCGCTGCCGCAATTATAATGATTTATACCCTTGCGCCAGCATTGGCGGAAAAAGCCCATGTTCACGGCAGTGGCACCCTCAATATCGCCATTGAAGGTGCTGTACTGGAAATGGAATTGCAGGCACCTGGTTTTGATATTGTTGGCTTTGAACATGCAGCAGCCACGGAGGCGGATAAGGCAAAAATCAAAGCCGCCTATGCCCTATTTAAAACGCCTATGCAACTCTTTAGCCTGTCATCAGGTGCTGTTTGCAAACTGAGCCATATGGATGTGCATTACACCAATGACCCCGATCGCGGGAAACATGCGGGACATGATGATCACAAAGGCCACGAGGGGCATGAAGGCAATGAAGGGCAGGACGGTCACGGACATGATACAGGGCGTGTTGAAGGGCATGATACAGCTGGTCATGATCCAGATCATGATCAAGACCATGATGCAGCCCATAAACACTCTGATAAATTAGGCGAGCACGGTGAGTTTCACGCCCATTATAAATTTTCCTGCGCCAATACATCGGCACTGAGTGCCATTCGCTTTGGCTATTTTAAAAAATTTGAAGGTGCGGAGGCTCTTAAGGTGAATATCATCACACCGAAAGGCCAAAAGAGCTATGAGGTCAGCCGAGATGAATCGGCAGTTGATCTGCACGATCTGAATTAGGCGCATAATCCGAGGCCGGTGACCAAAGCCCTGATATGGTAAGGATTTTCGATTGGATAAGACGGTTACAAACAGACGAACATCTGCGCGAGATAAAGCCCTTAACAATGTTGTCTGCATTGATAATGTGCGCTTTTTCTGGGACGCCGCCCATGAGTTCGTGGTTCACATTAAAAACTTTGAGGTGAAACGGGGCGAAAAACTTCTTTTGGTGGGCCCATCAGGTAGTGGAAAGTCAACGCTTCTCTCTCTCCTTACCGGTATTGTATTGCCGCGATCGGGAATTGTGTCCGTGCTGAATGAGGATCTCGGTGGGTTGTCAAATCGTGATCGTGACCGGTTCAGGGCCGAGCATTTCGGTATCATATTCCAGATGTTCAACCTGCTGCCTTATGGCTCGGTGGTTGATAATGTTATTCTGCCGCTCAATTTTGCCAAGGAACGCAAGGCACGCGTGTTGGCGGGGCTTGCGAGGGGAGGGACTGAAGAGGATGAGGCTCGGCGTTTGCTCAGCCGCCTTGGACTCTCTCAAGATATTCAAAAGCGTAAATCAACCGCAGCTCTCAGTGTTGGGCAACAACAAAGGGTCGCGGCGGCGCGCGCACTTATTGGTCGGCCTGAAATCATAGTTGCCGATGAGCCGACATCAGCGCTTGACCGTAACCGCCAATCAATTTTTCTCGAGCTTTTGTTCGAGGAGGTCGGGGCTTTGGGCTCAACACTTATCATGGTGTCTCATGACGAGAGCCTGGGCACATCTTTTGACCGTGTTTTGCATCTCAATGACGTTATGGCAGCACCTGCGGCTGCCGATATTGGTGTTCGTGAAGGGGGGCAGGCATGATCATTGCGCGGCTTGCCTTGCAGTCCTTGAAAAATCGCTGGCTTACAGCACTACTGACCGTACTTGCAATTGGCTTGAGCGTTATGCTTTTTCTTGGTGTCGAAAAAATACGCAATGGTGCGCGGGCAAGTTTTGCCGACACCATATCGGGCACTGACCTTATCATGGGAGCACGGTCGGGCTCAGTGCAACTCATGCTCTATTCGGTTTTTCGCATTGGCAATGCAACCAATAACATGTCGTGGTCGAGTTTCCAGAAGATCGCAAAACGACCGGATGTGGCATGGATTGTACCACTCTCGCTGGGTGACAGTCACCGTGGATTTCGTGTCCTTGGCACGACGCGGGATTATTTCAAATATGTGCGCTTTCGGCAAAAACAAAATCTAGAATTTATGTCTGGCAAACCATTTGACGATATATTTGATGCGGTATTGGGTGCTGATGTGGCGGCGGCACTTGGCTACAAATTGGATGACCCGCTCATTGTTGCGCATGGGCTTGGGCGGGTTTCTTTTTCAAAACACAAAGACAAGCCATTTCGGGTGGCGGGTATATTGGCCAAGACCGGCACGCCGATTGACCGCACGGTGCATGTCTCTCTCAAAGCCATTGAGGCCATTCATATTGACTGGCAAACTGGAGCGCGACGCCGGGGCGGGACCATGTCAACCGATCAGGTGCGGGCACTTGATCTGCAACCCAAAAGCATTACCGCTGCTCTTATCGGTCTTAAATCAAAACTCTCGGTTTTTCGCGTACAGCGCGCCATCAATGAATTCAAGGCAGAGCCGCTAACGGCAACCCTTCCCGGTGTCGCACTGCAGGAGCTTTGGCAGCTCATCGGGCAGGCTGAAACCGCGCTTAAAGTGGTTTCAGCTATGGTCATTCTCACTGCCCTCCTTGGCATGGTGACGATGATCCTCACAACCTTAAACGAACGCCGACGGGAAATGGCCATATTGCGTTCAGTTGGTGCGGGACCGGGCACCATTCTCGGGATGATGCTTTCCGAGGCGGCTATCCTCACGGGGCTCGGCGTTGTTCTCGGCATGGTGGCGCTCTATCTGGCCCTGGGCCTGGCTCGCGGCTTTATTGACGCCCAATTTGGCATTTATTTGAATTTGAGCCCACCAGACATGCATGAATTGATGACGCTTGGCGGGATCGTAATTGGCGGTATTTTGGCGGGATTATTGCCGGCGATACGTGCTTACCGGATGTCGTTGGTTGATGGTATGCTGGTTCGTAATTGACCAACTTGTTGGTGTTTTTTTGATAGAGATTTTGAATGAGACGTTTTTATAAAAGTCTGCTGGTCATGGTTTTAGTGCTGGGCGCGACCACTGTGCTTGCGGCAGAGCGGGATCTTACCACTATTGAATGGGAAGATCTGATGCCACCGACACCTGAGGGCGATACACTTAGCCTCAAGGATCTCAGTGAAGCTTGGGACGGTGCTAAAGTGGACGCCCCTGATGATGGCAGCGATGTCATTGATATGAGCGATCCGCGGGCAAGCCAGGGGGAAACTTCCCATCAAGGCAATATAAGACCGCCCCAGGAAAACGCGCCACTTGTCAAAAAATATGAAGGTAAGAAGATCAAGCTTGCGGGCTATATTATCCCACTTGATTTCGAGGCGACGAAGGTCAGGAAATTTCTCCTCGTGCCTTATGTGGGGGCCTGCATTCACGTGCCGCCACCGCCAACAAATCAGGTGGTCTATGTGGAAAGCATGAAAGCCATTGCGGTGTCGGGGCTTTTCGATCCTGTTTATGTTACCGGCAAAATGAGCCTGGTGAGTTCAAAAACCGTGCTCGCTGAAGCCGGTTACCGCATCGATGCCACTGAAATCGTTCCTTATGAATGATTGGTGAGGGTGCGAGCTTGGGGATGAGCTTTGCGTTTACAATCACATAATCTTGAAGCGTTGTTGATTGGTGGTTGTCAAATCGCTTTGGCATAAGATCAGCATCAAAAAGCCATTAGATTATTCGGGGGAATAGCTATGAGAAACCAAAGCATAATAAGAGTGATCGTAATTTTGATTTTTACGGGCCTTTCGGCGCTTAGTCTTGCATCGTGCAGCGGCAAACCAAGCCCAACTGTATTTGACAGCCCGGCACCTTCGCCATCAAGCGCGCCGCGTGGATCGCATTAAAATAGACGGTTTTTCTGGCGTCAGGATCCAGGTTGCGTTAGGCTTTCGACATGACCATCAATGAACAGTCCGTTGCAGATCATTACGGCAAAGGCGGGTTGCTAAATAGCATCCTCAGCGCCGTTGCGGATGCTGGAGGCGATCCGGCCAATATAACTCATGACGACCTTAAACCGATTGAGGAATTTCATATCGGGGGACGTGAAGCGACCGCCTATACAACTCAAAAGATGGCGCTCACGCCGAAAACCCATATGCTTGACATCGGTTGCGGTATTGGCGGGGCGGCACGTTTCATCCATCATCAATATGGTGCTCGCGTCAGCGGGGTTGATCTAACACCGGAATATATCGAGGTCGCTCGCGCTTTAAACGAGAAGCTTGGTATCGGTGATGCGCTCGATCTCAGAGTTGCGAGTGCTCTTGAATTGCCGTTTGAAGATCAGAGTTTTGACGGCGCACTTACAATGCACGTTGCGATGAACATCAAGGACCGGCCTAAACTCTATGCCGAGGCCGCGCGTGTGTTGAAGCCGGGGGCCATATTCGCCATTTATGACGTGATGAAGAAAGGCGATGCGCCCATCGCATTTCCTGTGCCGTGGTCGAGCGTAGCCCAAACAAGTCATCTCACCACACCAGACGAGATGCGTGTGCTTCTTGGGGATGCAGGCTTTGAAATTTTAGACGTTGAGGACCGCACAGAATTTGCCAAAAAGGTTTTTGAAAAAGGCCAACTAGCGGTCAACCCCGATCCAAAGACCCCAAGCGTCCACGCCATCATGGGGGCGAGTGCTCCGGAAAAGGTTAAAAACCTGCGCGCCAATGTGAAGAAGGGGGCCATTGGACCGGTTCAGATTATTGCGAGGAAAATTTAGCCTTCCAATTCTGGTGATTTTCTTTTCGTCAATGCAGCTGCAAATATTGGCACGACGATAATTAATGTCAAAAATCGTGGCTATAATCGAATGCTGGCGATTGAACCTGATCCATCAAATTTCAATGTGGAGACGGGTGAGAGCTTGCCCGTTTCAGATCTTTACGGTGCGCTCCGAAAAAAGGGAGCAGGGCAGTTTGATGCGATTTTCTTAAGACGATTTACGTGATGTATACGGCGAAATGCTCTTTCACTTAATACCCCTAAAAATCCAGATATCTCATTGTGCATTCACTTTTTTAAATGCGGTTTAATTTCCGCATTTAGATAACAGGAATTCTATGCAAATTTCCTATTCGCTTTTGGCTGGTGCGTAAAAGTCGCCAAGCTTTTGGCACGGATAAAATATTTTTATTTCAAAAAATTTGAACCTAATCAGCAGATGCCGCGTCAAACAAATGGAGAGGCGATCTCTCGGAGAGAAATTCAAACGGAGTGAGTATAATGAAATTAAAAATCACACTGACGTCATTGGCAATTTTCCTCGGTGCAGCGAGCGCACAAGCTATGCCCGGCCATCAATCACTACAAGGATTGGAACGCGGTCATTTTGGATCAGGCTACGTACATGATATTGCCGGGCGCAAATTCAAGCGGGCCAGGACTGCACGCCGTGCGAGACGGGCGGGGGCAAGTGGCTTTGCGGCCAATGGTGGAACCGTGCAAGATACCTGTACATCCTCAGATCCGTTTTACGGCGGTGACTGTTCACCCAAAGCGCTGACATCCAGGTGCGATGCGGCTGGTGGTGGAATGTCGTCCGAACCTGGTGGCGGGGTTACCTGTGATACGAGCCATTGGGATTAGGTTATTGGCCTGATTATCTCATTGGCGTGATTATCTTAAAGGCGTGATTATCTCATTGCGCAAAACCCATCAGCGACAGTTCAAATACTGTTGCTGATGGTCTACGTTCTGCTATTTTGGTTTTCAATCCACTTTGAATAAATTTTTTACCCAAAATCCAAGTGCATCATCCTATCCCAACCCTAACAATATAATTCGCATAATATATATTATGGAAAATAACTAGGTTTAGGTGATATTTATCAAAGAGATACAAGTTGAATTAAAAACAGTAATTATCATCCTGACAATAGTTTGGATCCAGATTGAGCGAAGTTCACGGCACGTTAGAAACTAAAATGTTCTCGATCGCCGCCTGTTTATAGAGGAATTTCCGGTAAGTTCCTCACCATTTTTTACCCGCCCGCTTCGGACAGCCCGTTTTGGATCCTGGCCTATGCCAGGATGATGAAGGTTGGTGTACTCGTCGATGGACATTACTGGACCACGACAGAGCTGCTATTTATTCCTCATAGTGATCCGCGACAAGCCGATCGAGAAGCCGCACGCCATAACCAGACCCCCAGCTTTCATTGATATCGTTTTTCGGCGAGCCCATAGCGGTGCCGGCAATATCGAGATGCACCCACGGCGTGCCGTCTTTAACAAATCGCTTGATGAACTGGGCGGCTGTCGAGGAACCTGCTTCACGGCCACCGATATTTTTCATATCGGCCGTGGTTGAATTGATCATTTTGTCAAAGCGCGGTGACAATGGCAGGCGCCAGGTCTTTTCATCCGTATCAATGCCCGCTTGTTTGATCTGCTTGGCAAGCTTGTCGTCATTGGAAAAGAGACCGGCGAATTCTTTGCCCAGGGCGATGATGACGGCACCTGTGAGGGTAGCAAGATCGATTATCATCTTCGGTTTGTATTTTTCCTGTGCGTACCAGACAGCGTCCGCAAGCACCAGACGACCCTCTGCATCCGTGTTGAGGATTTCAATCGTTTGACCAGACATGGATGTGACCACATCACCAGGTCGAGTTGCATCTGCTCCGGGCATATTTTCCACGAGCCCGACAATGCCAATGACGTTGACTTTAGCCTTGCGTTTGGCAAGTGCGGCCATGAGACCTGTGACGCATGCCGCACCACCCATATCGCCCTTCATGTCACCCATATTGGCCGAGGGCTTGATCGAGATGCCGCCGGTGTCAAATGTTACCCCTTTGCCGACAAAACAAATTGGCGCGTCCTTTTTGGATTTGGCCCCCATCCATTTCATCACTGCAACACGTGCGGGTTGTTTGGAGCCCTGGGATACGGAAAGAAGCGAATTCATTTTGAGTTTTTTCAGCTCTTTTTCACCAAGAATTTCAATTGCGAGGCCCGAGCTTTTCAGGGCCTTTACACGGGAGGCAAACTCTACGGGTGAAAGAATATTTGCCGGTTCATTGACGAGATCACGCGCTATGTGCACGCCCTCACCTACCGCTTTGCGTGTTTTATAGGCGCGGGTTGCGGCAGCTGGATTGGCGCAATGAATTGTCAGGCGAGCAAATTTTGATCCGCCGTTTTCTTCTTTTTTGGCCGCACCATTTGGTTTTTGATATTTGTCGAATTTATAGATCCTGAGATAAGCACCCAGCGCAAAATCAGCAATATCATCTGCACTTGCCTCACCTCGGGCGAAATCAAAAATAACGCTCATTGCGGCGGCATTTTTTGTTGCGATATTGTTTGCCAGAAATCCACCCAGCTTTGTCCAGTCAGCCGAGGTGACATCTTTTTTCGGTGTAGCACCCAAAAGTAAAACCTGACTAGCGGGCAAATTTGCTGGCGCCAGGATGTGGGCGAGGCTGCGGGATTTTCCAGTAAAACCCGCCGCTTTTGCTGACTTTGTTAAAGCCTTTTTAGAACGCAGATCATAGTCTTTGGCTATTTTGCCCAGTGCCAGCTTGTCGCTTGCAAATAATGTGATAGCGTCTTCAGTTTTGGCGTTCAGGGCTTTGAACTGAATATTGAGTGGTTTTGTCATATTCCTCACCAGGTTTCAGGCCTAAATGACCTGTTAAATCTCTAAAAAATGTGTAATCTCAAAGCCCCATAAAACAGCAAACATCTAAAACTTCTGTTAGCATTGGCGCTTGATGTGCCAAATAGAGTGCAATGGGAGACGAAATTAAGTCACCTTTGTAGGCTAGTTAACGGAAACAATTAAGTTTTTAAGGAAAAGAGCGTAAACGCCGGGCACTTTGTAACTGCCCAGTTCGGTTCAATACTGATGCTGCAAA
>Ga0209633_10004840_pt1 | contig 12012 bp, 15 predicted proteins | sample Cruoilmetagenom1_FD_187290 | JGI IMG/M metagenome (GOLD analysis project Ga0209633, IMG submission 187290) | Oil polluted marine microbial communities from Coal Oil Point, Santa Barbara, California, USA - Sample 1 (SPAdes) (version 2) | ecosystem: Environmental > Aquatic > Marine > Oil seeps ... | reverse complement strand
GAGCAGTTCCTTAAGTAGACGGTGATTTTAGGCACAGTAGCCTCGCAGATGGCATACAACACCTTGGCAGCATGTCTTTCCAATCCTGCCCGCTCTTGGTCTACGCTGGGTAGATAGCCCACAGTATCCGCCAAAAAGATCACCGGGATGTTAAATGAATCACAAAATCTGATGAACCGGGCCATTTTGTCGGAGGAATTAATGTCTATTGCCCCTCCCATTACCATGGGGTTATTGGCCACTATTCCTACAGATTGTCCCCCCAGTCGGGCAAAACCTATTATGGCATTTTTAGCATAAAGAGGCTTTATTTCAAAGAAGTCACCATCATCTACTATTCGAGAGATGAGCTGGTACATATCGTATCCCTGAGAGAGATCAAAGGGGATTAAGTTGAGAAGTTCCTCATCTCTCCGGTTGGGGTCATCCCCAGTAACAATGACCGGAGGTTTCTCCCGCCAATTAGACGGCAAAAAGCTTAGAATCTTCTTAGCCTTTTCCAAACCTTCCTCATCGCTGTCTACTATCAAGTCGCATGTCCCACTGATCTCACCATGAACCGTTGCCCCGCCTATCTCTTCATAAGTAACCTCTGCGCCGGTAACCTCTTTAATGACGGTAGGTGAGATAAGGGCCATAAAGGCTGGGCCACGGCGCATGATAAGAAAATCCTTTAATATTGGGGAATAAGATGAGCCGGCGAATTGAGGTCCTAACATCACGGCAATCTGTGGTACTACACCTGACACCCATGAAGGGGAGTACATAAAAGAGCCTGTTCCCTGAGTCCCCATGCCATCTATAGCGGCCTTAGGTCCTATCCCCACCGAGTCCTGAAGCCTGATCCCGGCGCAGTCGACTATGCCTACATAGGGGACTCCCATCTTAGCGGCTGTATCCATAACTTTGGTAACCTTGGCATGCTGTACCGCGGACTGGGTTCCGGCATGAACTGTATAATCGTGGGCATAGACCATGACAGTGCGCCCATCAACCTCTCCATACCCGATAACTACAGCGTCCGCAGGGGCAAACCTTTCATCCATCTCATAACCTGTCTTGATAGGCTGAGCCCATAATTCAAGTTCGTGGAAAGTCCCGGGATCGAAAAACCTTTCCACCCTTTCACGGGCTGTGAGCTTACCACTTTTATGTTGTTTCTCTATCGAGGCTAAACCACCCCCTAAACGGTATCTTTCTCTTTCCTTCGCTAGTTCACCGATCTTCTCCGTCATGCTCTCTTTTTCCATCTTAGCCTCCTTTCTACCCAATCTCATGCAAAACCCAGGTTACATATTGATGTTCTCATGCTTCCTTTGCGGCCTTTCCAGCTTTTTGTTGGCGAGGCATTTCAGCGCCTTAATTATTGCTGGCCTTGTTTGGCGAGGATCTATAATGTTATCGAGTCCTGTATAGGTGAAGTTCTCTAGTGCCACCTTTATCTTTTCGATTCCATTTCGCCTTATCTCCTCAGCCTGCTCAGGGCTTTCTGCTCTGGTTAGCCTCCCCTTATACATAACAGCTACCATTCCTTCAGGTCCCATCACCCCTCGTTCTATAATTGGCCAGGCTATCACGCGATCGGCTTTCATAATAGTAGAAGGCATAACTAAATTAGTCCCTCCGTAAACCTTTCTCATATAAACGCTAATCTTGGGGACAGTAGCTTCGCCAGTTGCATGTATCACCATTGTTCCATGCCTGAGTATGCCCAGGCGTTCCTCCTCAATACTAGGGAAAAATGCTGGGCAATCTGTAAAATAAACTAAAGGGAGATTGAAGGCATCGCAGAATCTAGTAAACCGGGCATGCTTATCAGCACTCTTGGTATCCTCGCAGCCCCCTTTCCAAATTGGATTATTTGCTATTATCCCCACTGTTTGCCCATCGAAACGGGCAAAGCCTACTGTCAAATTTGCAGCATAATCCTTCTTTATCTCAAAGTAATAACCATTATCCACTACTTGCCTGATTACATCGCGCATATCAAACCACTTAGAAGGTTCGACGGGGACAATCCTCATAAGCTCTTCGCTGATGCGATCGGGATTATCCGCAGTGTCCACCACAGGTGGCTTTTGTGTATTGTTTGCTGGCAGCAAAGCAAGTAATTCCCGGCATTTTCGCAAACAATCTTCATCATTTTCCGCTAATACATCACAGCCTCCGCTTACTCGAGAATGCATCCTAGCTTCACCATACTTTTCGCTTTCAATATCTGGAGGTGGTGGTGCCACGTGCATATAGCTTGTATTTCTTACCATAAAAACAAAATCTGACAGTGCTGCCGATAGCGCCATCGGCCCAATGCAAGGCCCCATGATCAGGGAAATCTGAGGAATTACCCCCGAGGATAGAGTCTGGAACCTCAGCATGGTGCCATAGGTGCAATAATTGTATGCCAGCACTTCATTTTGAACCCTTGGCCCCTCTGAATCATATATTCCCACGATAGGAACTATTTCGGTAAGGGCTCTCTCCATCAGCCTAACTATTTTTGCCCTATGTATTTCTGTTATTGTGCCACCCAACAGGGTGGCATCTTGAGCCCAAACATAAATAAGGTGACCACTTACCTCTCCATACCCCCCAACTAGGGCATCCCCAGGAATCTCCGTTTCATCAATATCAAAGCCAGTCTTGTAAGCCCCAGTCCATAGTTCAACTTCTTGAAAACTGCCTGGGTCTAGGAGTTTATCAATCCTTTCCCTGGCAGTGAGCTTGCCCTTAGCATGTTGCCTTTCTATCTCAGCCAAGCCACCACCTAGTTTGAATCTCTCTCTGGCTGTCTCAATTGCCTGAAGCTTCTCCCCCATAGTAGCCATCTTTAAATCCCCCTCTCAACCATGTTGGTCATAGTGTAGCATCTAGCACCTATGAGGTCAACAATTTCTTTAAGTTGACTATAGACATAATGCCAGATACTATTCCTTATCTAACTTGGAAGTAGTAATACTGGCCATGGTGTGCCATCTGAGAGGGCAATATAGTGAAAGACATCGATTTCTCTTCTCAGATATGCTAGCATACAATAAGGGAGAGGCAAAATCATAGATGCGAGAGATAGTTTTCACTGACCTCGATGGGACTTTGCTTGATCCCTTCACTTATTCTTATAAGCAAGCTGCCTCAGCCATCGCTTTGCTGCAACAGAGAGGAATTCCCCTCATATTCTGCTCGGCCAAAACCAGAGCCGAGCAAGAATTATATCGCCAGGAACTCAGGATAAGCGATCCCTTTATAGTGGAGAACGGTGGGGCTATCTTTATTCCTAAAGATTACTTCCCTTTCCCATTCGATTACCACAAGGCGGCGGGCGGCTACCTGGTTATCGAGCTGGGCATACCTTATCAAGAGATCAGGAGTATATTGAAGAGAGTGGAGGAGCAGAGTAGGCTCGGGATCCGTGGCTTTGGAGATATGAGTGCTGAAGAGGTAGCTGATGTTAGCGGGTTGGATGTGGCATCAGCCAGGCGAGCCAAAGAGCGCGAGTATGATGAGACACTTCGTTTAGAAGGCTCGAAAGAGGACGTCCAGCGGATTTTGCACCTGATCGAGGATAAGGGACTTAACTGGGCTCATGGAGGGAAATACTATGATGTTATGGGTGGCAACGATAAAGGCAAGGCCACGAGCATTCTCGTTGAGCTGTTCACCCGGAAGTTAGGTCGGTTGAAAACCATCGCCATTGGCGACAGCCTGAACGACCTTCCGATGCTATCTGTGGTGGATGTGCCGGTGTTAGTGCAAAAACCAGGTGGTTGCTGGGAGAATATAGACCTTCCTGGACTCTATCGAGTAGAGGGGGTGGGGCCGCAGGGGTGGAAAACAGCCATCGGCGAAGTCTTAGCCGTTAGTAGTCGCTTAGTGCACTACCCAATATCCGAGGAGAGAAAGGATAGTAACAATTACCCCAGCAATAAATACCCCTAAGGTGATAGAAAGGAAAGCGGACTTGAATTTAAGTCCGAAGAGAAAGGCAACAATCGAGCCGGTCCAGGCGCCGGTTCCAGGGTAGGGGATAGCCACCAGCAAGATAAGCCCTATCCTTTCGTACCTGTTGATAATTGCTCCCCGTCGTCTAGTTCGTTCAAAGAGCCGGTTGATGGCTCTCTCGAAAATGCTTATCCTGCTCAGAAACCTGATGAGAGGATTGAGGAATAAAAGCAAGAAAGGAACAGGAAGAAGATTGCCCAAGAATGAAACCAAAAAGGCAATAGGCCAGGGGATTTGGTAGGCTAATATTGCTAGAGGTAATGCCAACCGCAGTTCTACGACAGGTGAAGCCGCGATAAGGAATATCTCAACAAGAATTCCCAGCCTCACATTTCTTCCTCATAGCTCATTTGTCTATCCACGGCAACGGATTTCCGCTTCTTATCTCAATCTTGTCACCTGGCTTCACCTCCCCTCCTCGAATGACCTTGGCAAATACACCTTCTCCCGGCAGGATGGAAATCCCTCCTTCAGGAAGGATGGCATAACCACTAGGATGTTCCTTCTTGCCAATTTCAGTTATCTCCAAAATAACCTCTTGTCCAATAGATACCTTGGTGCCAAGGGGCAAAGAGGGCCAGTCTATCCCCTCAGTGGTAAGATTCTCAGCGTTATCCCCCGGACTTGCCCCGGAAACTAAATTGCGCTTCTTATCTGTGCTTTCTCTGGCTAGCAAGCTTACCTGACGCTGGGTTTCAGAGCTAGCATGGGCGTCGCCCACCAGCCCATAATTCTCCACAAACAATCCTCGGCTTATAGGTTCCTTCCTGACCCCTCTCCGCTTACTCCGGCATACTGCCACAACTTTAGCCACTTCCTAACCCCCGACTATCGGTCAATTAGGTAGGATAGTCGGTCAAGATAGGGTTGTCAATAGAGCCAACACAGGATTGAAATCCCCTGGTGAAGGAGTTAGAATGAAGATAGTGAGTAGTGTCGCTTTAGAATTCCTTGGCTGTCGGCTAAATCAAGCAGAGAATGAAACTCTGGCCAGGCAATTCCTCAGCCAGGGATATGAGCTGGCAGAATCTCCTACATATGCGGATATCTATGTGCTCAATACCTGTACCGTGACCCACATTGCTGAGCGCAAGGCACGTCACCTATTGCGGAAGGCACGGCGGAGTAATTCCAATGCGGTGATAGTTGCCACCGGCTGCTATGCTCAGCGAGCCCCCGAAGAGCTAAGGCAACTAGGAGTAGTTGACCTCGTGGTCGGTAATGAGGGTAAATTCTATTTACTGGAGACACTGAATCATCTCTCCGAGGATGAACATGAGGAAGAGGCATCAGTTTTTTTACCGGGTCGGACTCGCTCGTTGATCGAGATTCAGCGGGGCTGTAATGACCTCTGCTCCTTCTGTATTGTGCCTCAAGTTCGCGGCAGGGAGTATAGCTTACCTGCGGAGCGAATACTGAGGGGGGTTAAAGAGCGGGTTGGGGCAGGTTATAAAGAAGTAATTCTTACCGGAACTAAGATAGGAGCATATGGGCAAAATGGAGGGAGTCCCGCTCAACTGCTTTGCCTGATCGAGCGCATCCTGGGGGAGACTGGAGTTGAGCGGTTGCACCTCTCCTCTTTGCAGCCTCAAGAATTGACCCCCCAGCTTTTGAAACTGTGGGGTGATCTGAGGCTTTGCCCCCATCTCCATATTCCCTTGCAAAGTGGTAGCCAGTCGGTGCTACAACGTATGAGGCGGCGATATTCGGTGGCTGATTACAAGAGGGCGGTATCTTTGGTTAGAGAAATAATTCCCGACGTAGCTGTCACCACCGATGTTATAGTTGGTTTCCCCGGTGAAAGTGAGGAGGAATTTGAGGAAAGCTACCACTTCTGCGAGCGGATCGACTTTGCCAATATACACTCCTTCCCTTACTCGGCGCGTCCTGGTACTGTGGCAGCCCAGATGCCTGATCAAGTTAAACCGGAGGTCAAAAGGGAACGCAGCCAAAGGATGTTGGCATTGGCCCGAGGAAGCGCCCAGCACTTTAGGGAGCACTTTCTGGGGCAGACCATGCCGGTGCTGTGGGAAGGGAAGGTAAGGGGAGGAATATGGAGCGGCCACACCGATAACTACCTGCGGATATTTACCCAGAGTGATAAGGAGCTAACCAATCAGATAGCCTGGGCGAAGATGATAGCTGGGCATGAAGGCGGACTTTGGGGGAAATTGGTTAATAAGGGGGGGTAATGGATGATATTTTGGAGGAGGCATCCAATCTGCTGGAGTGTAAACAATGCCCGTGGTACCGGAGCTGCGTAATACCGCTGAGATTTAGCACTGAAGATTTACGACGAGAGATGCAGCAGATGTTACCCGCCAGCCTCGGAGGGGCAGAGGGAGACAAAATCCGTGAGCTAATCTTAAATATGGCTTCAGCAGTGCCCAATACGTTGCTTGAGGGATGCCCCATCTTCATCAATCGGCTAAAGTCCTCTCCCAAGCTTGCCGAAAAGCTTAAGAAGATAATGCAAACCTGGGGAGAGGAATAAAAGTTTAGTATTTGGAAACATTCATCTCCTCTATCCTGCCGCTGACCATAAATACCACCCGTTCGCATATGTTAGTAACTCGGTCAGCCATACGCTCTAAGTTATGTCCCACCCAAAGTAGGTAGGTAGCCCGGGAGATAGTCCTCGGATCTTGAAGCATAAAAAGCAGTAGCTCACGGTAAATCTGATCATAAAGGTTATCGATCTCATCATCCTCGGCGCTGATCTTTTTGGCAGCCTCGGTGTCACTCTCGATAAAAGCAGTTAGACTCCTTCTCAGCATGTCGTCTATTTTTGTAGCCATGCGGGGGACATCAATGAGGGGCTTTAGCGGTGGTTCATCTCCCAACATCAGAACGATTTTAGCGATACCCTCAGCATGATCGGCAATGCGTTCCAAGTCGGTAATGATACTTAAAACAGCCACAATAACCCTCAGGTCTCCAGCCATTGGCTGTTGAGTGGCCAGCAACTCGAGGCAATTATCCTCAATTTTATAGCGTTTCTCATTGATCTTTAAGTCATTAGCGATAACCTGCCTTGCCATCTCCAAGTTTCTATCTTTCAGAGCCTCTATAGCCCGGGCAATAGCTTTGCCTACCATACTCCCCATAACCAGAAGCTCATCCTGAAGCAATCGTAGTTTATGATCAAAGCTTTCCCGGGGCATTTATCCTCCTATCCGAAGCGCCCAGTGATATAGTCTTCTGTTCTCCTATCCTGAGGATTGGTGAATATAACCTTAGTCGGCCCATATTCTACCATTTCTCCCATTAGAAAGAAGCCGGTCCAATCGGAGACTCTGGCTGCCTGCTGCATGTTGTGGGTCACTACGACTATAGTATACTGCATTTTGAGTTGTTGCATTAATTCCTCAATTTTTAAGGTAGCCAAAGGATCAAGAGCAGAGCAAGGCTCATCCATAAGAATAACCTCAGGATTTACCGCCAGGACGCGAGCAATACATAAGCGCTGCTGCTGCCCCCCGGAGAGGGAAACCCCCGATTTTTTCTTCCAATCGTCTTTCACCTCATCCCATAAAGCAGCAGCCCGAAGACTCCTCTCAGCTATCCCCTCAAGTCTGGCCTTATGATTTATCCCTAACATCGTCGGCCCAAAGATGACATTGCCAAAGATGGACTTGGGGAAGGGATTGGGTTGCTGAAACACCATCCCCACTCTCTTCCTTACCTCCACCATATCTTCTCCAGGAGAATAGATATTCTTCCCATCCAAAAGTACCTCCCCCTCCATTCTGGTTTTGGGGATGGTCTCATTCATGCGATTAAGGCAGCGAAGGAAGGTAGACTTGCCACACCCCGAAGGACCAATAAGCGCAGTAATCTGATGCTCTTTGATAGCTAAAGTAACATTCCTTAGAGCCTGTTTTACCCCATAATAAAAGCTCAGGCTTTTGGTCTCTATCTTAGGCTCCATGGCCACCTTCCCCTTATCTAATCATTCTAGCTGCATAGCGTGAGGAAATCCAGTGGGTTAGGCTATTGATAATAATGATGATCAGGATAAGTACCACTCCGGTTCCCATTGCCTTTTCCATAAACATAGGTTCAATGGTGAAGGGAACTTCCATCGCTAAGTAGTATAAGTGAAGCGAAAGAGTTGTTCCCCCGGAAAGAGGAGAGATAGGCATATTAAGGGGATTGATCCCCATGGCAACGTAAAGGCAGGCAGTCTCCTCCACCGTACGCCCAATGGAGAGGATGATTGCAGTCATCACTCCAGGCAATGCTGCTGGCATGACGGCATGCCTTATGGTTTGCCACCTAGTAGCCCCTAGAGCCAGGCTTGCCTCACGAATTGAAACCGGGACTGCTTTGATTGCCTCCTCTGAGGCTCGGATCATAGTTGGCAATACTAAACAGGCTAAGGTGAGTGCTCCGGCAAGAAGACATCGGGTGCCCAGTAGACTGAGGGCAAAGAGGGCAAAACCAAACAGTCCGAAGACAATTGAAGGGACACCAGCCAATGTCTCAATTCCATAACGCACCAGCCTAGTAATCCAGTTCTCAGTGGCGTACTCAGTAAGGTAAATAGCCGCCCCAATTCCTAGTGGAGTGGCGATAGCAATGGTGAGTACTACGATATAGATGGTGCCCACAATAGCGGTGGAAATACCTCCCTCGCTGGGAGGCCTGAACAGGAAATCAGGGGTTATCGCCCTCCATCCTGTGGCAATAACATAGCCGATGATATACACCAAAACGAGCACGGTGATAATACCAGCTGCCCAGGTTATCCCAAAGGCAAGCTTTTGGGTGACTCTAGCCCTCACCCTCCCTCCTTTGGATAAAGGCGATACTGTTTAAGGCCAGGATTAAGATGAATAGCACTACCCCGGTGGCAAACAGAGCACTCCAGTGCAAACTCCCTGGTGAGGCATAGCCCAGCTCCATCGCCAGGGTTCCGGTGAGAGTTCGGGCAGGGCTTAGCGGAGAGGTGGGAATGATTATGGAATTTCCGATGACCATGATCATCGCCATCGTCTCCCCTATGGCTCGCCCCATACCTAAAATCACCGCAGTGGCAATCCCAGAGCGAGCCTGGGGCAGCATTACATGCCAGATAGCTTGCCAGTGGGTGGCTCCTAAAGCTAAGGCCCCCTCCTTATATCCGTGGGGGACAGCACGAAGGCTATCCTCACTGATGCTGATAATGGTGGGCAAAACCATAACTGTAAGTACAATGATTGCAGCTAACAGGCTGTCGCCCATTCGAGGGACAACAACTAACATTCCCACCAATCCGTAGACCACCGAGGGGATGCCTACCAGAAGCTCGACTGTGGGGCGGACGATTTCTCGAGCACGGTGGGGAGCAACCTCAGCGAGGAATATGGCGCAGGAGACTCCCAAAGGTACTGAGAGGAGGAGTGCCCCCAGAGTGACATAGATGGAGGCGAGAATAAATGGCAAGATGCCAAACTCTCCTCCGGCAACACTCCATTTAGTGCCAAAAATAAATTTAACAAAGCCAATCTTGAGGAAGGCAGGAAGTCCTTCCTTAAAAGTGAATAGAGCGATGAGGAGTAAAATCAAGATGGCGACTAATGCTGCCAGGAACACCAGCCGCCTTCCAGCTTTGTCAACTAAGTATCGAGACATTGCCACCTAATCACAGGGTAACATAGCCTGCCTCTGCTACTATCTTCTGTCCTGCATCACCTTGGCAGAAATCGATAAATCCCTTAATTACCCCCCCAGGCTCATCATGCGTTACGAAGAGGAGACGACGAACCAGCGGATAATCCTCACTCTTACAATTATCCATCGTTGGCTCTACCCCCTCAATGGCTACCGGCTTAACACCACTCACATAGCCTAGGGAGACGTAGCCAATCGCTTTCGGATCCTTAGCTACTTTTGTTCTTATTATTCCGTTGCTGTTGTAGACCAAGGACTGGGGGAAGATTTTTCTTTCCTTCATCACTTTTTCGTCAAAGCAAGCTCTGGTTCCCGAGCCCTCCTCTCGAGAGATCACCGTGATCTTTTCCCATTCACCACCTATTTCACCCCAATCAGTGATCTCACCAGTATAAATCCGGACTACTTGTTCTCTAGTGAGTCCACCAACCGGATTTCGGAGGTTAACTATAATGGCTATGCCATCACGGCAAATGGGATGGATGAAAAGGGGAGGGTCATCGGAGGTAAGCTCACGCGACGACATTCCGATATCCACCATTCCCTCATCAACCTCCCTTATCCCCACAGATGAGCCACCCCCGGAGACAGAGATGTTGACCCGGGGATGCTCACTCCCAAATGCCTCAGCTAACTTCATGGTTACGGGCTGAAGGCTAGTTGACCCCGATAGCTTGATAGTGCCTTCAAGCCCTTGGGCCTGAACTAATCCTCCACTGCTAAGGATTAACCCCAAGCATAACACTACACCAATAGCTAAGCGGAATAATTTGACTATCTTTGCCACCCCCAGCGCTAGACTATCCTTATTATAACACAAAGGATTTTAACATTTTATTAACGTTTTGTTAATGTTGAGTTAACGGCAGAGTAAAAAGGAAACCAGTTTTGATTTTATTCCGAAAATAGATTCCCCATGTGTCATTGCGACCCTGAGCAAAGCGAAGGGGAAGCAATCTCACTCTCATTATCCCGAGATTGCTTCGGGGCCTTGCCCCTCGCAACGACAACCTATTTTCATGAGTCGCTGGTGGGCAGCCGCCCATGAGAGTTTGTTCCAAAACTAAGCGTTGCGTTGTATAGTAGCGGAAGGTATTTGATGGATTCAGATACTAGGGCCACAACAGGCTTGAGGCAAGCGCCCAGAGATGATTGTCCATCTATTGCAGCGACTGACCTACCTAAGATAACCGCGGGGTTGCGTTTTAGGGCTAAATAGTGCATAATAAGCAGGTGGGTGTATACCTTGGTTCAATGCTGTTTAGATTACCCGCTCCTATAAAGCGAGAGGTTGCTTTGCTACAGGGGCCATTTTTTGGTTTTAATCTTAGAATTTATAATAACCTGAAGAAGGACTTGAGTCGCGAACTGCATCTGGAACTGGGAATGCTCAACTATTCATAAGGAGATTCCAAGATGGCTTCAGCGGACAAGACCTTAATGTGCCGGGATTGTGGTAAGCGGTTTGCTTTCAGCGTTGGTGAGCAAGAATTCTATGCCTCCCGGGGCTGGGGGAACGAGCCTAGCCGCTGTCCCCAGTGTCGAGTTATTCGGCAAAGAGAAAGGGAGAGCGGTACCTATGAAGGCTATGGCCGTCCCCGCCGAATGTATCCGGCAATCTGTGCTGCTTGTGGCAAGGAGACTCAAGTGCCCTTCGACCCAAAAATGATCGTCCTGTCTACTGCAGTGAGTGCTATGCCAAGATAAGAAGCCAGGACTGATAGTTACAAACAGCGGAAACTTTTAGTTTTTAACCCGCTCTGATTTCGTTGGGGTGGCCTTCGGGTGCTTAGCTTTAATATCCAGTCCAATCTATTTATAATAATCTTCCCCCGGGGATGAATGTTGGAGTATGCAAGGTAAGGCTTCGTTTGCCTGAAAACCATTCCCTCAAAGGCAAGCGGCGGGTGTTAAGCTCTATTACCACTCGAGTAAAGAACAATTATAATGTCTCCATAGCTGAGGTGGGAGATCAGGATGTGTGGCAATCAGTCACTTTAGGAGTGGTTTGCGTTAGCAACAGCGCTCGCCAAGCCAGTGAGATTTTATTAAAGGTGGTGAACTTTATTAGGCAGAGCAAGTTTGCTATAGAGATGTTAGATTACGAGATTGAAATTGTACCCTCGCTTTAGCTATCCCCCAATTTTTATCCATGGATGCCACAGCTTTTCTCCAACATCTTAAGAGTTTGGCCTTTTACCAAGACCAAATAGTTCACCTTGAGCACCTCCCATCCCAGCAGGCAAGCTATGGAGAGTTCGATTGGCCGCTGCATCCCCAACTTGAGTTACAACTTGAGCAAGCCAAGTTATTGCCGTTATACAGCCATCAAGCCGCTGCGGTGAATATCGCTCGCCAGGG
>Ga0209633_10004839_pt1 | contig 12013 bp, 9 predicted proteins | sample Cruoilmetagenom1_FD_187290 | JGI IMG/M metagenome (GOLD analysis project Ga0209633, IMG submission 187290) | Oil polluted marine microbial communities from Coal Oil Point, Santa Barbara, California, USA - Sample 1 (SPAdes) (version 2) | ecosystem: Environmental > Aquatic > Marine > Oil seeps ... | reverse complement strand
ACAATTCCCTTCTGGCTTTCCCTCTCTACAATAAGAAATGCTCTAATCCAGAGAGCTTTTCCATCTTCAGCTTCTTCCATATCTGAAATTTCCACATAAATGGCATGGGGAAGTTCCTCTTTTACCCTGTTTATAGCTTTTTCACGTATAATTTCTGCTGCCCGAAACTCAGGTTCCTGATCTGTAAAGAATTCATCGGGATACATTTTTTCACCATCTTCAGATTTTTCAAATAGTGAGGATTTCAGGTTATCAATACCTTTTCCCTTTAAAGCGGATACCGGGATTATGGTTGCTTCCGGAAATCCAACTTCAAGATCTTTATACAATTGATCATTATTGCTCTCGGGCATATCAATTTTATTAATTGCGATTATTAGTTTAGAGTGAAATTGTTTCAGCATATCTGCAAGGGTTTCTTCTTCTTCTCCTGATCTTCGTGAAGAGTCGATTACATAAAGAATTAGATCTGCATCTTCCAGTGCAGATACCGAAACTGTTTTAAGCCGAAGGTTAAGTTTTTTATCTGACAAATGATATCCGGGGGTATCCAGAAATACAAGCTGTCCTCTGTCTTCTGTGAGTATACCCCTTACTTTGTTTCTTGTTGTTTGAGGAGAAGGTGCTACAATGGATATTTTATGACCGCAAAGTTCGTTCATAAGGGTGCTTTTCCCTGCGGATGGTCTTCCTATAAGTGTAATAAATGATGATTTCATAGAGGGTATTCTAAACTTTAAAGAGGATATTACAAGTACTTTGTATCCTTCTTCTTTCCTTTCTTTTAATTAATTTGTATACTTCAGTCTGTATATTTGTAAATTAATGCCTGGTCGGGACTTCGTCCCCTGGTCATAGACTTCGTCTATTGCTCGGGTATGCGTCCTAACCTGCTCGGCTATGCAACCTAAGCCTGGTCGGGACTTCGTCCCCTGGTCATAGACTTCGTCTATTGCTCGGGTATGCGTCCTAACCTGCTTGGCCATGAGTCGTACCGGAAGAGCGAAGCGATGAGGAACGATCTCAACACCCTAAGGAGTATTTAGATATGGAAGAAGATGATGACAAAAGGGAGAAAAAAGAGGAAGGGGGGCATGATTTTTCAGAAAAAATGATGGAAACCCGAACCATTATTCTCTCAGGTGAAGTTGATAAGGATTTAGCAGAAAAAGTTGTAACCCAGTTATTGCTTTTAGAAGCTGCGGGTGATGATCCAATTAAAGTATTTATCGATTCACCCGGGGGTGATGTTGATGCAGGGTATGCTATTTTTGATATGATCCGATTTGTAAAACCGGAAGTATATACCATTGGAATGGGCCTTGTTGCAAGTGCCGGTGCACTAATTATCCTTGCAGCCCCAAAGGAACGCAGACTTGGATTTCCTAATTCCCACTATCTTATCCATCAACCTCTTAGTGGTATTCGGGGAGTTGCTACAGAGATTGAAATTCATGCTAAAGAACTTGAAAAGTTAAGGTTAAAAATAAATCTCTTAATAAGTGAAGAGACTGGTCAGGATATATCAAAAGTAGAAAAGGATACAGACAGGGATTTCTGGATGAATGCAGAAGAATCAACTGAATATGGATTAATTTCTAAAATAATAGCTAAAAGAGAAGAATTATTATGTTGACATTAGAGGCTTTTTTCGCCAGCTCTAATGCCCTGTATTAGAGAAGAGGTGCTTTTGACATAGGAAATGAAATATAACGGAAAAAGCTTAAATAAGCTGAAGCAAAATTGCCCTTTGACCCATACTATACTGTATGAAAATAAATAAAATATCAGGTCGGAGGGTGATTTCTTTCATATTGTCCATTCATCTTCTAATATTTATGTCATGTACCCGTTGTGTCCTTCCAGGTTCAGATTCATCTCAGGATAAAATTATTGTAATGTCTTATAATGCTCAGAATATTTTTGATGATAGTGATAATGGTTCGGAATACCCTGAATTTGATCCATCAGCAAGTGACTGGGGGACTGGAGAATATAATACCAGGTTATCTAATCTGTCAGAAGTTATCAGGCGATCCTGTTCAGGTGGTCCTGATGTAATAGCTCTTCAGGAAATAGAAAACCAAAGGGTGGTTGAAGATCTTATTGAATCTTACTTAAAGGGAATGGGGTATAATTATATTGCTGTAACAGATACACCTGATTCAGCTATTCAATTGGGAATTTTAAGCAGGTTTGAACTTGCTGATGTTATAGTTCATCAGATTTTTATGGATGGAAAAATAATAGGCAGGCCTATCCTGGAAGCATCTGTTCAAACAGCTAAAAGCAGTTTTTATATTTTTAATAATCATTGGAAATCTAAATTAGGGGGCTCTGAGGAAACAGAAATATCGAGAATTGAAGCCGCCAGATTACTCAGCCGAAGAATATCAGAATTAAAATTGAAAGATAAAAATGCGGAAATTATAGCTCTGGGTGATTTTAATGAAAACTGGGACGAATCACGTAGAATTAATTCAGAATATAATACTGCATTGATCCCTCTTGAAGATTATGTTACTGGTAATTCAATAGGAACAATATGTATTGCAGCAGGAAAAAATGATTTCCAATTGGAAAAGGATCTGGATGGGATAATTCTATTCAGTCCCTGGTGCAGCTATTTAGAGAGAGCCGGATCCTATGAGTACCATAATGTTTGGGATACTATTGATAATACAATGTTAACTTCATCTTTATTTGATGATAATAACCTTGAATATAAAAGTTTTATGGTTATGTCGAATGATTTTCTTCTTACTTCCCAGGGCTATCCGAATAAATGGAAAACGGATACCGGTTATGGCTACTCGGATCATCTTCCTGTTCTTCTTTATTTGGAAATCTTAAATAATTAATAAAACTACTTATCTTTAACTTCCCGCTCTTTTGTAAAGTCAGTATCCTTTGTTAAAACCTGGTAGAATAAATGTTCAAGTTCCAGACCTATGTTTACATTTTGAATGACACAGTTGTTATCACAATGATATTTCTGACATTTTAATTCAACAGGTGCAAAATTTAATATGCCCCTGATACCTGTAGATACCAACATGTCAAGGACACTTGATGCTTCGTCTCCTGGTACCGCAATTATACCCACTTTAATATCATTTTCAGTAACATAATTTTCAAGTTTATCCATACCAAAAATCGGGATAGAGTTACTTGTATTTATATTGTCTGGTTCAATATCAAATCCTGCTACCAGATGAATATCATCTGCTATAAAACCAGGATAATTCATCAAAGCCTGTCCAATCCTTCCACATCCTACAATTATTACATTTTGAGGGGTGTTGCGCCCAAGAATAATATCAAATTCTTCAACCAGCATATCAATATTATAACCACCACGTTTATTTCCTGAAAGATGAAGGGTCGAAAAATCTTTTCGCACCAAAGCTGGAGTTACACCAATTGCGTCTCCCAGATTATTTGAAAAGACTCTTTCAAATCCAAGGGATTTAAGCTTATGAATTAATCGTTTATACTTTGTTAGTCTTAGAATGAATTCTTTGTTCATAGTTTTCTCTCTATACTTATATTTATTTACCAACACCTAATAATGATATTATATTGGATATTAAACTATATGTAAACACAATTTGTATTAAATAACTGTTTTAGAGCTGGTTTTTAATTATATATTGATATTTTTTGTACAATAAAAATTAATACACTTTTGATATGTGTATTAAACATTGATAATTCAGATTAAAATATTATATCTTATCAAAATAAATGTCAAATTTTAGATTCAACTTATTTGCTTTAAGATTGATTTTAAGTTAAAGTCATGTAGCATTTGAGTATTTGAGTATTTTACTGGAGGTTTCATGTCTGTAACCAGCATCGAAGAGATAAAATTTTCAAATGAGCTGATTTCCTTTATTAATGAATGGAAAAATCAACCTGGGAACTTAATTATGGTTCTTCATAGGGTCCAGGAAGAATTTTCATACATACCCGGAACAGCAGCAAAAAAAGTATCTGAAATGCTTGGGGTCTCTCTTTCAAAAATATATGGAGTAATTACTTTCTATCATTATTTTAAACTTGAAAAGCCGGGTAAACATAATATACAGGTCTGCATGGGCACAGCCTGCTATTTGAAAGGTGGAGAAGATCTTGTAGATGAATTGGAAAATGTTCTTGGAATAGGTGTTAACCAGGTAACTGACGATGGGAAATTTTCTATAGAAGCTGTTCGCTGTGTAGGATGCTGCGGTCTGGCTCCGGTTGTTGTTATTGGTGGAAAAGTTTTTGGAAAACTGACCAAAAAGAAACTTCCTGAAGTTCTGGCGAATTTCGAGGACTAGAAATGGAGAATCAAGAGATGTCGAAATTAAATCGTGATGAGTTAAAAGCATTCAGAGAAGATAAAATAAATAAGTTTACTGTTGAATCTAATAGTGGGAAAACACAGATTGTTATAGGTGTTGGGACTTGTGGAGTAGCTGCAGGTGCAAGAGAAACAGAGAAAGCCTTCTATGATGAGATATCAGAACAGGATATTGCCGGGACTACAATTGTTTCCGAGACCGGCTGTATGGGGTTTTGTTATTCAGAACCTACTGTTGAAGTAAAAGTTCCCGGTATGCCCTCTGTTATATATGGAGATGTAGACGAAAAAGTTGCCAGAGAAATTGTGAAAAAGCATATTCAGGAAAAAAGTGTACTTAATAGTCATGTTTTTGCCAGACCTGCATCTGATATTATCTCTGAAACAGAAAAAGGTACCGATTATAAACAGTTTAGAATAGTTTTAAGAAATTGTGGAATTATTGATCCTGAAAAAATAAATGAATATATTGCAAGGGATGGTTATAAAGCTCTGGAAAGAGCTGTCTTTGAGATGACTGGAGATGATATTATTAATGAACTTAAGGTTTCTGGTCTTCGGGGAAGGGGTGGGGCAGGATTCCCTACCTGGATGAAATGGAATTTTACAAAGCAGGTAGATAATGATTCCAAATATATTGTCTGTAATGCTGATGAAGGTGATCCAGGTGCATATATGGATCGAAGTACTCTCGAAGGTGACCCCCATTCTATTTTAGAAGCTATGACAATTGCCGGTTACTGTATTAATGCAGGAAAAGGATATATTTATATTCGTGCTGAGTATCCCCTTGCAATTGAAAGACTAAAAATTGCTATGAAGCAGTCCAGGGAACTGGGGCTTTTAGGAAATAATATTTTAGGTAGTGATTTTAATTTTGATATAGAAATAAGATTGGGAGCCGGTGCTTTTGTATGTGGTGAAGAAACAGCTCTTCTTGAATCTATAGAGGGCGAAAGAGGTATGCCTAATCCCAGACCCCCATTCCCGGTTGTAAAGGGTGTATGGGGTGATCCTACTATTATTAATAATGTTGAAACCTGGGCAAGTATCCCTGTTATTATAAATAAGGGTGGTGAATGGTTTTCCTCCATTGGAACAGAGGATACTAAGGGGACAAAGGTATTTGCTTTAACAGGAAAAATTAAAAATTCCGGCTTGGTGGAGGTTCCTATGGGCACAACCCTTCGGGAAATTATCTATGATATTGGAGGGGGAATTCCTAATGGAAGGGCATTTAAAGCCGTTCAGACCGGGGGGCCTTCGGGTGGAGTTATTACCAAAGAATATCTGGATACACCTATAGATTATAAGAGTCTCCAGGAACTTGGTTCTATTATGGGTTCCGGTGGAATGATAGTTCTTAGTGAAGATGATTGTGTTGTGGATGTTGCAAAATTTTATCTTGGATTTACCATTGATGAGTCCTGTGGAAAATGTTCCCCTTGTCGTGTTGGAGGAAGAGTGCTGTATAATATTCTTGAGAAGATTATCAAAGGGGAAGGCGAACCTGAAGATCTGGATAGAATGCGTACAATTGGTGATACCATGCAAAAGGCATCCCTCTGTGGTCTGGGACAGACATCTCCAAACCCTATACTTTCTACATTACGATATTTTGAAGATGAATATTTAGCACATGTCAATGATAAAAAATGTCCTGCAAAGAAGTGTAAGCCTCTTATTACTTTTGAGGTTATACCTGATGCTTGTACCGGCTGTACTTTATGTGCGAGAAAGTGTCCTGTAAATGCAATTTCAGGTGATCGTAAGCAGGTTCATTTAATAAACCAGGGTGCATGTATAAAATGCGGTGAATGTTTTAATGTATGTAATTTTGATGCAATCCTGATTAAATAACACGTAGGGGCGTCCCTGTTAAAGGAGTATCAGCATGAGTGAAAATGAAACTATAAAAACATTTGTTATAGATACTAATGTATTCATTCACAAGGCAGATGCAATTCTTTCATTCAGGGATAATGAGGTGGTTATCCCTCTTGGAGTTCTTGAAGAGCTTGATACTCTAAAAACCTATTCCGATGAAAGAGGTCGAAATGCCAGACATGCGGTTCGTTTTATAGATTCCATTGCAAAACATGGAGACTTGCAGAAAGGGATAAAAATGGAGAATGGATCTATTCTTCGTGTTGCTGTTTCTTTTAATAAAAATGATATTGCAAATGATCTGAACAGGAACAAGATAGATAACCATATTATACAGACTGCTGTGGATCTTCAAAAAGATGGAAAAAAAGTTTTTTTCGTATCCAAAGATATAAATGCCAGGGTTAAAGCCCAGTCCCTTGGGCTGAAAGCTGTTGATTACGAAAAACAGAAAGTAAATATAAATGATCTGTATACCGGCTTCAGAGAAATTGAAACAAGTACTGATACTCTTAGGTCTTTGTCTACAGTAGGAACTATTCCATGGAATGAAAAAATGCTGGCAAATGAGTTTCTTGTTCTAAAAGAGAAGGACGGTGATGAAGCTGCTTTAGCCAGGTATGATCTGGAAACAAATCAGATTAATTATATAGATAATCCAGGCGAATCTGTAAGTGGAATAAAGCCCCTTAATATTGAACAGAGAATGACATTGGATCTTCTTTTAGATGATTCAGTCGAAATTGTAACACTTGTCGGGAAAGCTGGCACAGGAAAGACTCTTCTGGCAATTGCTGCAGGTTTACATAGAATCTTTAAGGATAATCAATTTAATAAGGTTCTCATTTCCAGACCTGTTGTCCCATTTGGTAAGGATATTGGCTATCTTCCTGGTTCCAAAGAAGAAAAACTGAGTCATTGGATGCAGCCCCTGCATGATAATCTTGACTTTATTATGAGATTCCATAAGTTTACTAATTTTAAAACTACTGAATCTCTCCTTCAAAGTTCAAAAATAGAGGTTGAGGCTCTTACCTACATTCGGGGACGATCCCTTCCTAATCAGTATATAATAATAGATGAAGCACAAAATCTTTCTCCACAGGAGATAAAAACGGTCGTAAGCAGAGCCGGTGAAGGCACCAAAGTTATTTTAACAGGGGATCCCTATCAAATAGATTCTCCTTATCTGGATTCCAATTCCAATGGTCTGACCTATCTTGTGGAAGCCTTCAAGGGTCAGAAAATATATGGTCATGTTCTTCTGGAAAAATCAGAACGAAGCAGACTGGCAGAACTGGCTGCGGAATTGTTGTAAAAACCTAAACTTTTTGTGAATATACGATAACTTCCTGCCGACAATCAAACGGTATGAAAAGATGGATTTTGCTAATTTTTTGTTTAAGTGTGTTTCATCTCTATGGAGATGTTACTTTTGGGGGTCTCCACCTGTCTGATACTGATCATCTGTTATTTTATGCAGATGCGAAAGGGCCTGTGTATGGAGATTATAGAACATTATTCCAGGCGGATATTCCCGGTAACAGCATGAGGGAGCTTACTTTTTTTCCGGAAAGAGTTATTTTACTCAAAGAAGGTGCTAAGCTTCAAATAGAAAACCGTTTTGGAATTTTCCGTACAGATGAAAATTTTCAGAATTTTCAGGCTGTTAAAGAATTCCCTTCTTTTGAAAATGGGGCAGAAGTCCAGAATGGAAAAATATCAAATGTTGAAGCTTCCCCGGACGGTGGCTATCTTTTATATTACAGGCCGGTCAGCTATGCATATGCGGATCTGGTGCTTTTTAGTGTTAAAGACCAAAAAGAGCTTGTTATTTCCAAAAAAAATGAATTTTCTCTGGATGATACTGTAGCCAGATGGTCGCCTGACTCCCAGTATTTTGTTTATTCGAATAAAGGAACCTTGTACTATTTTTCTATAGATCAGTTTGAAAACTCCAGAATTATTGCAGAAGATTTTCGTTCCATGGGTGATGGCGGCATTGCAAGTGTAAAGTGGTCTGTCAGAAATGATCTTTATTATATTAATCAATCCAGAGTTTATAAGATTAATTCTGCAGAGTTTTTTACCCAGTCAATTTATAGCGGGTTATTCGGTATTGGAACTATGATTGGGAAGGTCCCTTTTAAATTTAATCGTAATTTTGATAGTTTTGATATTTCTCCTGATGGCCGGAAAATTCTTTTAAACAGGGGGGGAAGAAATCTTTTTCTATATTTTCTTAATACAGATGATTACCGTTCTACTGGTGATATTAAATCTCTTCCATATCTATTCCTTCCGCGAAATACAAAAATTAAACGTGTAATTTGGTCAAAAGAAGATATTATTACGATTCTTACAAGCAGTTTTCTAAATGGAAGCTTTGAATCATCCCTTTTTAGAATTAATCTTGCTGTAGAGTCTACATCTTTAACTTTTAGCCAGCTGGATGATGTCGGAATTGAGGATATTGTTCTTTCCGCTGATGAAAAAGATATTGCGTTAATGAAAAAAGATGGTGTTGAATTAAAAGATTACACTAAATGGATTTCCATAAGAAGTTTTGAACATCCCAGACCGTATCATATTCTTTGGAAGGACAATACTGAATTGCTAATTGCCGGTGCTTATTATACAGAATTAGTGAGTGTTGATTCTAATAAAACGAGTATTGTTACTTTATCCCAGGCTGGTCCATATGGGTATGGTAAGGACGGATATATATACACAAATGCTCAAAATAAAAATTACAGACTGGATGAAAACGAAAATTGGGTTGCAGTTGAAAACGGTATAGATCTTCTGGAAGCTTCACTAGCTTCCGGGAATAAAAGAGTGTATCTTGAAAAAAGTTCAACAGGAAGTTATACCAATGTAATTATGGTAAGGGATATTAAAGGCTATGGTACAAAAAGTCTATTTTTACCTCCAGTAAAACAGTATGAACCCTTCCCTTTGAATGAAGATCCCTGGAATTTGAGTAATTTTACTCATGGTTCAAGAATTAGAAGAAGAGAGGTTTCTCTTGTTTTCGATGCTGTGGATTCTGTAGAGGGGCTGACTGAGATACTTAATATTCTTGGGGAATATAACATTAAAAGTACTTTTTTTATAAATGGTGAGTTTATGCGTAGAAATCCTGAAGCAGTCAAAGAGCTTAGTCTGTCAGGACACGAAATTGGATCGATGTTTTATATATATTTTAATATGACTGATGCAAAATTCAAAATTGATGAAGATTTTATAAAAAAAGGGCTTGCAAGGAACGAAGATGATTATTTCCTATTGACAGGAAAGGAGTTATCATTATTATGGCATTCACCTTATTATTTTGTAAACAGTAATATTATTAAGGCTTCTGAATCTATGGATTATGCCTATATTGGTCGTGATGTTGATCCTTTGGACTGGGTTCCTAGATCTGATTGTGCCGGGGACAGCTTGTATAAGTCCACTTTTGACATTGTAGAGAATATTATGACAGATAAAAAGCAGGGATCTATAATTCCTGTACGAATTGGTCAATCGGCAAGGGGCCGTGATAATTATCTGTTTCAAAATTTGGATTTATTGATAAATGGATTATTATCCCAGGGATATGAAATTGTTTCGGTATCAACATTAAGAGATCATGTTAAGTAGTGGAGGGAATAGAGTGAGTACATTCAACCGATTGGATGCATATAAGGAAACACATATTAAAACAGCTAGTGGTGGAAAGTTGATCCTCATGATATATAGTGAAGCTATAAGGCAGCTTGATTTTGCATTGGAAGCTCTTGCTTCCGGGAGTAATAAGCTGGATGATGCAAGTAACTCTATAATAAAAACGCAGGATTTAATTACAGAATTAATTGTTGCTCTGGATTTTGAGAAGGGAGGGGAGATCGCAAGTTCTCTCTTTAGTTTGTATATGTATTTTAATCAGCAGCTGATGGATGCAAATTTAAATAAAGATGCTGATATCTTAAATAAAATTAAGGTGTACCTGGTCGATTTGATGGGTGCCTGGACCCAGGTTGTGGCTAAAGCAGGCAGTGAGGGGAACCGTGAAGGAAGATCAGGCGGTATTAATATTGCAGGGTAATTCTCCTGAAATTCAGGATTCTATAATAATAAAACTGTTGAAACTATATCAGGAACATGAAATTCTTACTGAAAAAATAATTGAGGTATTTAATCTAATATCTAATTCAATTGAGTCTGGAAATGGAGAAAAAATAGAAATTTATACTGAAATAGAGAAGAAATATACATTAAAGCTGGAAAGTATAAATTTAATAATTAAGAGTTTTGAGGAAATGTGTTTTATTAGTTCGGATGAATTAAATAAATCAAGGGCATTGTCACTTTCAAGTCATAAAGCTATTCAGATTATGAATAAAATAGTAAGTGGAAAGCTTAAAACTTCTCTAAATACATTGTCAGTTACAATTAATAATTTTTCCTTAAAATATTTTTATACTTACCCTCCTTCATCAAATATTACTCCTCAATTTGTGGATTTGAGTATATGAAAGGCAAAATGAGCATATTTATATGAAACCAAAATTATTTCTTCTGGATGCATTTAGTTTAATTTTTAGATCATATTGGGCTTTTATTCACAATCCTGTAAGAAATTCTGAAGGGCAGAATATTTCTGCAGTTTATGGATTTTTAAGTACAGTACTATCCCTTTTGGATAAACATAAGCCGGATAGTTTTGCAGTTGTTATGGATTCACCTGTGGCAACATTTCGTCATGATATGTATCCGGAATACAAGGCTAACCGTGAGAAAGCTCCTGATGATCTTCTTGATCAAATCCCTGTTATAAAGGAATTTCTTAAAGTCCTTGGTTTGAAAATTCTTATTAGTGAAGGGTACGAAGCCGATGACCTAATGGCTTGTGCTGCAAGAAAGGGGAACCTGGAGGGGTTCCAATCCTATATTATTTCCACTGATAAAGATTTGATGCAGACAGTTACAACTGATATTCATATGCTGAGACCCGAGAAAGGTGAGTATATCGATATAGGCCCGGATCAGGTAGTTGAAAAAATGGGAGTAAGATCGGATCAAATAGTTGATTATCTTTCACTAATTGGGGACTCTGCTGATAATATCCCAGGGGTAAGAGGGATTGGGCCTAAAACTGCAGTAACTCTTCTTCAAAAATTTGACTCTCTTGATGGAACCTATGCAAATATTAATTTCTGTACAAAGGGCCAAATACAAAAGTTAAGTGACAACAGGGGAAATGCTTATCTTAGTAAAAAACTAATTGTACTGAACTATGAAAAAGAAAATGATATAATTATTAGTGACTACAGTCTTAAAAAACTGGATTTATCAACAATTATACCTCTTCTTCAAAAACACGGCATGACCCGTCTTGTAAGCAGGGTTCAGAAGTTTTCCGGTAGTAAGTCTCCGGACAATGAGGCTTATTCAAAAACAGGATCCTCAAAAGGGGTCTATTCTACAATTTTTACCCTAAAGAAACTGGATGAATGGATTTTGCTTGTTAAGAAAAGTAAATGGTTTGCAATGGATATTGAAACGGATAATATTGATCCTATGAAGGCGTCTCCTGTTGGGTTCTCGTTATCTGTTTCTTCCGGAAGAGCATGCTATATCCCCCTATTTGCAGATGGACAAACATATTTACAGGAAGATGAAGTAAAAAAACGTATAGTTGAAATAACATCAGATAAAGAATTAAAACTTATCGGTCATAATTTTAAGTATGATTATAAGGTTCTTCGAAGATGGGGTGTAAAGGTCGAAAAT
>Ga0209633_10004838_pt1 | contig 12013 bp, 4 predicted proteins | sample Cruoilmetagenom1_FD_187290 | JGI IMG/M metagenome (GOLD analysis project Ga0209633, IMG submission 187290) | Oil polluted marine microbial communities from Coal Oil Point, Santa Barbara, California, USA - Sample 1 (SPAdes) (version 2) | ecosystem: Environmental > Aquatic > Marine > Oil seeps ... | reverse complement strand
GTCGTGAGAACAACGACCGGCGCGGTCCTGTCGATCGCAAAGGGTATGGCCTTCTCAACGGTGTTCTCCGCACCGTCCTTTGCTTGGACCGAGAGCGTATAACGGCCTTCCGGGAGGTCCTTCAATAGGCTGAAGACATGGTCCTCCCGAGACTGCGTGCCCTGATCGAGCCGGACCAAGCCTCCGTCAATGGTATAACTCAGCGCGTATTCCGCGATGTGCGGATCACTGACCGTCCCAATCACGCTGAAGTCGGTGTTCCAGAAGGAATCATCTCCCGGCCTCGTGATATCGACGGCAGGCGACGTTGTGTCCAGATTGACCGTGATGCTCTCAGTCTCTGCCGGAGACTGGCTCGAGGCGTAACCCGCTGACAGTTTGATCGAATAGGCGTTGTCCGGAAGAATAACGCCGCTATCGTCCTTCCCGTCCCAGGAATAAGTATAGATGCCGGTAGACGGAGCTGATACTGAGTAAGTCTTCCTCACAACACCGTCTGCGTCGGTCATTTCCAGCAATACGTCACAGGCGCTCGTCAGCTCATAGGTGATCACCGTTGTATCGAGCTTTGTATCGTTGTTCGGCGAGAACAAGGCCGGGGCCACATCGAGCGACTTGATCAGGCCGCCGCGCGCCGTGAGGTCGAAGGTCACTGCTGTTTCGCTTTGGTTGCCTGCCTTGTCACCGGCCCGAAGCCGCACGGTCCATTTCCCGTCGAGGCCGTAGGTATTCCAGTTCCCGATGATGTCGCTCTTAACCGGCGAGCTTCCTGATGCAATGGGTGTCCATTCCGCTGGATTTGCACCCTGGCCCTGTTCAAGGACGTAGCCTTTGAAATGAGCATCTTCAGCAGTGCCTATTATTTCAACAAGAGTAGAGGCAATGTTCCCTGGCTGAGGATCTGTGATCTCGACCACTGGCCGGGTATGGTCAATCTCCACGTCAATCCACCGACGAGCAGTATTCCCGCAGGTATCTTCTATGGAAACGACAACGGCATATTTGCCAGTCGGAACAAGAGAGCCGCTATCAGCTCTGCCGTCCCATGCAGTGCTCCCCCAGCCTCCCGTATGCTGGAGACCGGTGACAACGGTCCTGATCGGTGACTCGGACGGTCCAGGAAGACCGTTAGCAAGGGTAACGAGCTGATGTACTGCTACACTCACGGCAGCATATTCATCGGTCTCATAATCGATACTCAATTCGTCGACGATGCCGGAAAACAATTCCTTGCCCACGGCAAGGTCTGTTATTGATGTGGATGTGTCGACCGTAAAACGCGTGGTCGTACAGCGTTCATTACCGGTACGATCCGTTACCCTCAACTTGAGGGCGTATTCCGTGCCGGTCAGGTCGGTAATGTCCCAAAACCCGAAAAGACCGCTCACCGGCGTCTCACCTACAAGAGGAGCAGTCTCGCCGTTTACCCTGGTCGATGCTAATTGCCATACACCAGGCACTTCTCCAAGTCCGTAATAGAGCACATATTTTTGTATGTCGATATTATCCGAAGCAATGCCTTCAACCGGCACGCCGATCCATTCTTTCCTCTGGTCTGATCGCTGGACAGGACAAACCGACTGTGCTGCTGCGGGATAGGTGATCTGCGCCGTCGGCAATACCCGGTCAACGATCATCGTACCGGACACCGTATTTCTGACATCCTTTCCTAAATCCGTAAATTCTACAACCGACGTTACGGTATACGCTCCTTCGGCCATGCTGGCTGTTTCAACGGTTATCTCCATATTTTTTTGCTGCGTAAGGTCGAGTTTTCGCAGGAGCTGGCTGCTGCCCGCCGTCGTGATATAATAGCTTATGCTTTTCAGAGAGATATCGGAATTGAAGTATCCTAAAATTGTTCCCAGCGTAGCGCTTGTTGATACCTGGTTGCACTCTGTTTCATACGCAATATAGAGTCTCGGCGGTATCGGGCAGCGTGGATACTCTGCCTCGTTGCTTATATACTGCCTTCCGCTTGTGCCGAGAGCGACCATTCTTACGCCATAGCGCATGCCCTCTTGTATGGCCGGCGCGGGTGGCTGGAACTCACCGATGGGAATGCTGTCCCCTTTTTCCGAATCGTACACATAATAATCCGTCCATTGGGGATATCGTACATCCTCGTTACTTTTCACTTGAATTTTAAGCACCATGACCTGTTCCGGCAATAAATTTCTCGCTTCTATAGCACGTCCGCAGGGGCCGGGATTAATATTGAACCAGGACACTGTCGAGAATTCGTTAGAGTAATGCTCCTGTCCCTGTAAGTCGATTGCCTTGACCCGCATCTTGTCAAACTCCTGATAATTCCACTCCAGGTTGATTATTCCAGGCAAAGGGGTAACCGGCTGCGCATCTGCCCATTGATTATGTATATAATGTTGGACATGCATACTGGTCAATGGCGATCTGATTGTCTCTATTCCCAAAATCGTGTGCTGCCCGGGACCCGCTAAAAAGTCGGGAATTGCACCCTCTTGTATAATTATGCCATCCCATTGAAAAACAATCATTTTTTCGTCAATAAATTCTGCTACTGCAATACTTTTGTTTCCAGCAAAGTCTTCGGCTATTATTCTCAGCTTCTTGCCTACGAGCCATGTTATCTCTCCGCCTTCATATTCGTGAATTTCCGCGTCTTCGACGAGGCTTACGAGCGGATCTTCTCCTTCAGCGACCTTTGCCAGCGGATAACTTCCTCTTGCATATTCGATCCACTCTTGGGGATTATCTCCTTCGCCGGATTCGATTACCCAACTCTTAAAGTTACTATCCACCGCGCGGCCTGACAAGGTCAGGTATGGCACCGCTGAACTGGAGTACGGCTTTGGAGCGAGCGGGCCGAAGGAAATGTTTACATCAGGCGCTGTAGTATCGACCGTGACAACGAATGCATAGTCGAGTACGGTGATCGTATATTGACCGTCAGGTACGGTCTGTTCATTTATATTCGTTCCATCCCAGGATATATAATCGGCTGTGGCACTCGCATGGTCTTTCGTAAAGGTCCTTACGGTGTTGCCTTGCTCGTCCACGATCGTGAAATCAAGGTGAACGGCATCGAGCGCCCGGTAATGCAACTCGACTGTGTCTTTAACGTCATCTCCGTTGGGAGAGAATACATCATGAGTCCTATAGACACTCGTAATGTTCGAAGCTTTCTTTGATGAGACTCTCTTTGTCGTCTCAGTAATATTACCTGCCTTATCCCAAGCCGTAAGCTTCACATAAAATATCCCCTCGACGGGCGGTGTCCAGCTCGCTATGGGTTCATCGATTGCGGGCTTATCGGAGAACGGTACGATCGGGTTCCAGCCGTCCACCCCGTTCGATGAATATTCGAGCTTCCATCCTTCAAAATTGAGATCTACGGCCGTCCCGTTCAGGATCATACTCGAATCACTCTTGGAAACGTAGAAATCGGCCGTCAGATTCAGCAATGACCTTGTCAGATAATAGGAGAAGGAGCAGTCGTTATCATTGGTAAATTCACGACGCCACGAGAAATAGGTCGCGAGGGGCGAAATTTTAAAATCGAGCCATACCGCTCCGTTTGAATCGGACCAGCTCGGATCATCAAATGTCTGCAGAACCGCGTACTCGTTCGCGCCTGTATCATAGACCTGCATTTCTCCGGAATCCGGAGACGTGTACGTAATATACGATAGATTATTTCCATCCAGCCATGCGACAATGGAGGGAACAGATTTATGCAATGCTATGCCGTTCTGCCGTTCATCGCCTACGATGAACAGATCATCACCTTGCACCCATGCCGTTTTTTTGCCGTCCGGCGACCAGTAAAATCGAGTAACGTTGGCGTCGTTAAACTCCGTATCCAGCGTGAAACGATCAATAACTTCACCGCCTATACCAACAAATACCCACGTATCCGGTCCCTCTTTCATGAGCATTGTTGTCTTGTCCGGAGAGAGAGAGGACAACAGCAAATCCGATATTTGAGTTCTTGTACCGTCGAGCGTGTTTATGACGATAGTGCCGTGGCCCTGCTTCGAAACCAATACTCTTTCGTCGTCGATCCACTCCAGATAATCGACAGGGTAGCTCATGGAATAGAGAAGAGTATCATTACTGCCGTCAGCATTTACTACATGTATTTCTTCTGCGTTGCCGTCGTAGTATATCAATCGCGAACTGTCAGGAGACCACGCGAAATCAAATTTAATTGTATTGCGCTCAGTCTGCGTGCCCCATGTCAAGACAACATTGTCATAACCCGTTCTATTGATATACAGACGGTAATCATACTCATCATAAATCCCGGCAACCGCAACCGTTGCGCCATCTCCGGACCATTTATATGAGAAACGATCCGGCCTGCCCAGATTGAAGTTAAACAGAAAGTCACCCTGTTTATCATACACGAGTATGTCATGGCCATCGGTGCGCGAACCGCTATACCGAATAACCGCAAACCTCGAACCATCCTGTGACCATCCTATAAAACCGGAATTCGTCCACCAGCCATAATAATCGATAACATTCCAGTCCTGTTCATCCGGCGAATAATCAATCAGTCCTTGACGATACCATTGTCCATTGATATTCTCACCATAAACAAAAAATCCGCTTTCATCATTCTTCCACTGCCATGATTGCCCATAAAATGGTATATTGCAGCCTATATTTTTTCTGTATAGATAAGGCGTTCCGATCGCGCTCAACAATGGCGAACGGTTGTTATCGACGACGATCAATACGCGGTGAACCGCATTACCGTTGCCATCGACAATCGTGGCCTGATACTGCCCGTCTCCAACCACTCTACCTTCATTGTCCAATCCATCCCATATAACGGATCCCCCAGTGGTGTTCACTGCACCGGTGCTGCTCAAGATCCTGACTGTGTCTCCCTGTTCGTTCAAAATATGGACGACGGCCGTGGTGGGAGCATCAAGCCGGAAGAAGAGCTGCGTGCTGTCCTGCACGCCGTCGCCGTTCGGCGAGATGTACTTCTCCGTGAGCCAGAGGTCGGCGTTCTGGACCCCGAAGGTCTTGGATACGGTGTTATTGTCCTCGTGTTGTTCCGTCACCGTGCCGTTCGGGTCGGCACTAACGGTTATCTGATGCGCGCCGGCCTTACCCGAGGTCGGGTACGTAAACGAAGCAATCGCTACAGAACCGCCGGAAATGGATGCAATCGTTCTCGAACCGATCTCGGTGCTTCCTTCGAACACGGTTACCAACACGTCATCAGCAGTCTGTTCCCCGGCATTCTCGATACTCACTGTAATTACTGCATCCTCCTCCTCACTCGGCGCAGGCGGGTTTATCGAGATGGTATGCTCCGAGACCACGAGGTCGGGCAGACTCCTGATATGAAACGTCCCGAAGGTGCTGTTGTCCTCTTCCGTGACCTCCGGGATCACATTGTCAGGATCAACCTTCACGTACACAAGCCGGTCGCCGGAGCCCTGGATGTCCGTCCAGGCGAAGGTGACTGTGGCGCTCTCCCCCTGGTTCAGGGGCTGGATGGTGCGTCCGCCGAGCAACGCACCGCCCTGGGCGGGATCGCCGTTATAAAAGTTGACCTGGATATTTTCCGGCGGCGTGGAGAACCCGCTGTTCTTGACAGGAAGGGCAATGGATACGCTTGCCGGTTCGTCAACGGGATTCGGCGTGATCACGAGGTCATTATGGGAGACCTCGAGGTTCGGGTTGGTAATCACCGGGATGTTCACCGTGAGCGCGGCGGTTGCACTATTATTGTCTTCAGAAAGTTCACCTGCATACCCGTTGTCTGCGTCGACAACAACCGTGACCGGCAGATCGGCTCCCGCCTTGTTTGCTCTCCAGGTGAACTCGTCAATGACGCTCCCATTCGACGAAAGATCTAACGTCCTTGTCGCGATCTGGAAAGGGGCTCCAGGCTCGTCGATGTAATATCGTACCTGAACTGCATAGCCGTCTGTTGTGCCGCTGTTGTTGATCTCCGCCCTGATGGTGACATTCTGGAACATCTCCACCGCAGTTGGGGACACGGTTAAGGAGGTCACCGCGAAATCATAAGTCTGCTCCGGATAGAGCACCTTCACTGCCTGGTTGTTGGTTTCACTCGTTTCTTTAACGCTGTTGTCCGGGTCGACGACAACGTAGTAATAATGAGTGTTGCCGTCCGCTACCACTGCCTGGAAGGTCACTGTCGTTGCCCGTTCGCCGAGGAACGCCGCTTCCTGCTCGCCGATCCTGTTCCCCAGGGCGGGATCGCCGTCGTACAGAAACACCTTTGCCGTTGCCGCGGTCCTGCCGAGGTTATGGACATCAGCGGTGACGGTGATGGTCACCGGCAGCCTGGTGACTGTCGTTGGGATAAAGGAAATGTCAGGGCTCGTGATCGAGAGGTCCGGTTCCACCGTGGCCTTCAAAAGCGCGCTCACGGCAAGGGCGGTCTGGTACACGCTGTCGTACCAGCTGCCGTTTTCAGACTGCTGATCGAGGATATACTGCGCTCCCCTGCTCGTGATCTCAGTGGAAGCGCCCAGCTCGCGGAGGGTTGTGATGGCCATGGCCGTGTCGTAGACCGTGCTCGGGCTGTTGCCGAACCCGCCGTCGCCGTTAAGGTTCTGTCTTCCCACGAGCATGTCAATGCCGCTCGTGATCTGTTCTTCGAGCTGATAGGCTGACCGGTAGGAATTAAATACGGAAAGCACCTGCGACGTGGCCTGGACCGTGCTGCCCTGGTCGTCGCTGCCCCATCCGTTGTCGGGGTTCTGTTTTGACCTGAGATAGTCGATGGCCCGGGAGATGATCGCAGTATCCTGATGCTTTGCCCCGGTCAGGGCCCTGACTGCCAGGGCCGTGTCCAGGGGGTTGCTGGTGTAATGCGCTTCGCTTCCCCACCCGCCGTCTGCGTTCTGCCGGGAGAGCAGCTCCTCGATCGATGGCGCGACATCAGCGCCTGCGCCTGCCAGGGCCTCGATCTTCCGGGAAAGATAATCCATGTTCCCGGAAAAAGCGTCCTTGAGCCAGGCAATGCCCCCAAGATAATTCTGCTGTGCACTCGGGAATGACTTGACTGCCAAGGTGGCCACTGCCGTGTCGCGCTCCATGGTCTGGCTGAGGTCCATCCAGGCGCCGTCTTCAGCACGCTGGGCCTGGACGAGCCACGTGACGCCGTCTTCGAGGCGCGGCGGCACGGTCCTCGGCGTGGTGGTCGGCGGCGTGACGCCAGGATTCACGGGAATGTCTTCCTTCTGCGTCGATGCCACCTCCATGATGCTCTTGCCATCCGTCAGGACCGAGAACCGGGTGATCCCGTGGTTCCGGATGTTCTCGATGCCGTAGATCTCGTCGCCCCGGAAGGTGCCGGGAGAGGTGATAAAGATGAATGCGCTCTTGAAGGCCTTCTGCGACGACGCCGGCGTCGGAAAGCGCTCGCCCATGGCTGCGATGATGTCGTCGATGGTCACGGTCCTGGCTGTGCCGTTGATCGTGACGCCTGCCTCGGGCAGCCGCGTATGGTCCACGTCAGGGTTCTCGATCAGCAGCATGGGCGGCACCTGTGATCGGTCGGTGATGCCCATGAGGTACAGCTCCAGGGGACTGTATAAATCCATCTCCCTTCGGGGAGCAAGGGACGTGAAGGTGCCGTCGCCGTTGTCTTGCCAACGATTGCCGTACAGGACCGACCCTTGGGAATCGAGGAGAAAGCTCCAGTGGCTGCCGTGCTTCCCGAGGAGGGCGCTGCTGTCCGTGCCGTCAATGTCCCTGAACTTCGCGGAGGCCGCCCATCGATGCATAAGCTCGTGGGTCAGCGTACGGAGGGTAACGTTGAAATTCGGGTCAAAGGGGTCCGTCGCGAGGTTGGCCACGTTGCCCATGTCCACGGTGCCCTGGAGTTTATCGTTGCTGCCGAAGGCCTCGGTGTGGTCGATGGCGGGCTTGCCGATACCCAGGGTGTCGTTCTTCACGTGCGTGTAAAAGGCGACGGCTTCACCGTCGTAGGGCATCTGGAAGTTGAAGTTCGTGAAGATGACGAGAAAGTCGTACTCGTCCTTGTGGGTCTTGTAGAACTCCTTCGCGATCACCCGGCGGGACAGCTGATTCGGCGTCCCGTCGGGCAAATCCGCGTCGTAGGAACCTGCAACCTCCATGACCGTCACGTTGCCATAGTCGCCGAGGGCTGTTGCGGTAAAATCCTGCGCCGCAGATACTGCGGGAATAGAGAAAAAGAGAACAAATGCGAGAATGGGACGCAGATGTGCGCAGATCCACGCGGATAAAGAAGATAATGTGTTTTTTGCTCTCTTTTTTGGGAAAAATAAATTCATACTATTCCCTCTCAAACTTCAAATACTTTTTCAGACAGGATTAACAGGATCTGCTGGATGTAAATTTCTTAACATCCGATTTCATCCTGCCTGTGGCCTTTAGGCTATCCATCCTGTCTAATATCTTTTCCTTTGACAAGCTGTTAACAAAGCATCCGCCGTTATCCTGTACATCCTGTCTAAATTTACTTCTTCTTTGTATTTGTGTTTTTTTGTCTCACCGATTGCATCGTCGGTTGTTTTTTCTTAACTTTTTTCAGCCTCTCCACTCTCTGCTTCCCGGAACCCGCAACACGTATTACCACCCTCTCCGGAAGGCTCTTCCTGTCCTTCCGCTCCTCGAACACCACCCGTCCTGCAGCGATATCCTTCACCCGCACCTCGTACCCCGCAACGCGTTTCTTCTTTTTCTGCTCACTCACCACCCGCAACCCGTCACCCGCAACACGCAACACGGAACCCACTTTTATAATCACCATTTCCCCGTCAGACAGCTTCACCGCCGCCCGCTGGTCCTGGGGAGAGATCTTGAGCACACGAATATCGTCGATCGTCTCGGCGAGAACCAGGGACGTCGGCACGAGAAGTATAAGCATACCGATACACCCGCATATCAAAAGGTTCAAATAGTTGCCTTTCATTTTCGTCATAATCTCCTCATCAGCACACGCAACCTGCAACTCGTAACTCGTAACCATCTTTTTCTCTTTGGCCGCAGATCAACGCAGATACACGCTGATTAAAAAGAAACCACAATTCATTCGTCCGAATAATATTTAAACAACAACACACGGCAGGAAACAAAGACCCCGAGGTTTACCCCGCATCCTATGTTTTCAGACTTAACTTCCCAACTAATTGAATTGCTCCTCCCTCAGCTTTAAAATCACTAGGGGAAATCGTTCTTATTACCCGGCCGCTTTCTCTGCCACATTTAATACATTTATAAACCGGCATCGAAGGTTTATACTTTTTTAAGAATTCCTGAAAATTGGCATCATCAGTTTCGCTATGCTCATAACTAGCAATAACTGGCAATATTAAATCATCTCTGTCCAATAAGTTTGAGACCCGCTGCACAAATTTTTTTATGCCTACTTCAGGAGGCATAGAATTCCATTCCGATGCTGTCAGCTCACTTATGATTATTTCTGGATCAGTCATGCAGCTAAGAGCGCCCAAGCCTTCTGTTACTTGATCTATGTCGCCCGAAAAAGTAAACGCAGGAAATTTTTCATTACAGTGCTGACACTCAATCCAAACAATATAACCCTCTATTTTTCTATCATTTTTTTTCATGGAAGTACTCCTATGTTGAATAATAAAATATTGACGCCCCCATCAGCTTGGGCAGAAGGAGCAATAATGCCACGATATCCATGCTGCTTTGCCCAGCGACCTAACGGCTGTGTAACCTGGTAGTCCCAGGCCTTGGTACCACTGTTTCTAACCAAATCATTAAGTTTGGCTCCAATCTTCTGTCTAACTGCAGGATTCGTAAGGTCCAGTAGATTAGAGGCTTTAACATCAAAAGAGTGCATCTTCATGCCTCGCATAGAGCCCATCTCTGCACGAACGATATTTTTACCAGATGATAAATATAAACCACCTTGTCCCGGTCCCGTGTAACGATGACTAGCAGCGATATTCCCTGGGTGTATAAGTTTTGGATCATATCCCGCTTTCGCAGCTCGATAAAGCGTTCCTTCAAAAGTTACTCCTTTTGGCAGTATTCCTTGAGAATACCCCTTCCCGGCACTAATAGATTTATCAAGGCTGCCCGTAGCCGACCCTCTAAACTTCTGGCTGAGATAGGCCCTGCGATCACCAAAGCGCACCCCACCCCGCTGGTTCGCCAACGTCCTGCCAACACTGCTCGACTTGCCCTTCTGCACGAGCTTCTGCCCAGCATCATGCAGACCACTCTTGACCTCGGTGGTCATGCGCTTCAGGGCCTGGCCTTTGCCCTTGGCCGCTGACTTCATCACCTGCATGCCCTGCCGCACTGCGCCGGACGCCTTGCCCAGCAGAGGCTTCAGAGCCATACTGCCGCGGAATATCCCGCCCGTTAAAGCGCCGGTTCCACCGGCTTTCAGATAGGCACCTGCGCCGCTGAATTCGCCCTTCACGATGTCGTCTGCTGCCTGGTAGCCCATGTTGCCCACGGCGCCGGTGATCAGCAGCCTGCTCGTGAGGCTCATACCCTTCGTTGCTATGCCTGCGATGCCGCCTGTGGCCATGGTGGCGGTCAGATAGATGCCGCTCTCGACACCGGCCTCAAGGGACGCGCCCATATAATCTACCTGGGTTATCTCACCGCGGTCGTACTTGTCCCTGGCTGCGTCATGCTTGTTGATCCAACCGAAGGTGAGGGTTTTCAATTTTCAAAGAACAAAAATATTAATCGGACGCCGATCAAATAAAACCTGCAACTCGTTCGTCGGAACACTACTCTACCGACAATGCACCGTAGGAAACAAGACCCCTAGGTTTCCTTCGGTTCTCCCATTTCAACATCAATTACATCACCTATGTTTTTTAAATCTACTTCCTGTTGAAATCTATTTGTAGTATAATTTGCACCGCCATCCAGCAAGCGCCTTAACTTATTAGCCCTATCAGGATAATATTCTTTCAGCTTCTTCCAACGCTCAGCCAAAGACTCCGCAGATTCTATCGTTACAAGTATCTTAAATTGGCATTCTGACAGATCATCACTATAATCCATGGGAAATTCTTTTTTTGTATCTGCAATTTCTTTTTCTATAACCTTTCTAGTTATTGTTACTTCGCCTTTTTCGTCTGTCAAAAATGGTCCTAAAGTATAGTTGTTTTTCCTTGTGGCGAAGAGAACCACGAACAATACGAGGCTAGACACCATCTGTTTGCCGATTTTATCATGTACTCGCACAGTCAACTGAAGTGGCCATTCCATTTTTTTAATTTGCTCCTTTCAGCCGAAGGGAACCTTGGGGACGTTGTTTCCTACGGTGCATAACTGGCCATCCCCTCTTTCTCAAGCTTAGCAACAGCTCGCGTGACACTCGAGGTATTCACACCCACATGCCGTGCTATCTCCGCCATGGTCAACCCCAACTCATCAACGCAGCGCCTGGCTATCCTTGCCCGAACTGCACTGACCGTACTGCGCCTGCTGCCCTTTTTGAGCTCTTCCAGGCTTATCTGCCCTCGTAGACATTCTTCTTGCACAATAGCGGTTATGGTCCTCCCTGATCGCCGAATCTTTAATTGGCGCGTTTCGTTCTCTTCAGCTTCGGTTAAGATAGCATCAACAAAATCTCCACTGCCCAGTATTCGCTCATCCGCCTCCTCTTTCTGACCACGCCGTCTTTCTGACAGCACCTGTGACCAGCCGCCACGGCTCCGGATGAGACCACCCCCGGTTAATTCCTCATTTCGCCCCTCTGACAAGCCTCTCTCAACAAACTGCCGATATTCTTTTCGTGCAGCTCGCTTTTTCGTACCGAATTGCTGCAAAACATAGTCTGTATCCATCCAATGATACGTTTGTTTGCCCATAACAGCGCTGTGGCCACTCCATGGATAGCGGTCTAATTCATCAAGTGTTTTCACAATCCCGGCCCGCACAGGATTGACGTGGACATACCGTATCAGCGCCAAAAAATACCGCTCTTCTTCACAGAGTATCGATTTGTACCTGTTCTCGAACAAGTGTCCCGACCGCCGTTGTCGCCGGT
>Ga0209633_10004837_pt1 | contig 12015 bp, 18 predicted proteins | sample Cruoilmetagenom1_FD_187290 | JGI IMG/M metagenome (GOLD analysis project Ga0209633, IMG submission 187290) | Oil polluted marine microbial communities from Coal Oil Point, Santa Barbara, California, USA - Sample 1 (SPAdes) (version 2) | ecosystem: Environmental > Aquatic > Marine > Oil seeps ... | reverse complement strand
TCTGGCGTGATAAGTTCTTATCCGAAGCTCATAAAGCGTTTGATTCTAAGAAAGATGTTGGAGAAGTAAACCGTCTTCGTAAGAAGAATCAAGAACTAACCCAAATAATAGGCTCACTTACTATTGAATTAAAAAAAACAGAGGACGAGTTCATATGAGAAAGAAGTCTGACTCTGTAATCCTTCGTAACGAATACATACTTAAAAGAATAAAAGAAATAAAAGGAGAACATCCTTTCTGGGGTTATAGAAGAGTATGGGCTTATCTGAGGTATATAGATGGATTAATAGTAAATAAAAAGCGTGTATACAGGCTTATGAGAGAGAATATGCTGACTGTAAAGCCAAATATAAGACTAATAGCAAAAAGAGTATCGGAGAGACCAAAACCCAGAGCAGATAGACCTAAGCAGTGGTGGGGAATAGATATGACAAAGGTCTTAACAAATACAGGCTGGGTATATGTAGTAATAGTGCTAGACTGGTATACGAAGAAGATTGTAGGGCACTACAGCGGAAGACAAGCGAGAACAGCAGAATGGCTAGAAGCATTGGAGAAAGGACTAAATAGAGAGTATCCCGGAGGTGTAAGGGGACAAGGACTAAAGCTTATGAGTGATAACGGGAGTCAGCCTACTTCACTCAGTTTTATGAAAGCCTGTTCCAATCTGGAAGTAGAGCAAGTATTTACCAGCTACAACAATCCAAAGGGGAATGCAGATACAGAGAGAATGATAAGAACTATGAAAGAGGAGCTCTTTTGGCTTAGGGAATGGCAAACAGTAAGAGAGCTTAGCCTAGAACTGTACAAATGGGTTGAATATTACAACAGGAATTATCTTCATTCAGCACATGGATATAGGACGCCGATTCAGGCGGAAGGCGATTATTACAAAAGACATGATTCACACAAAAACGCTGCTTGATTATTTTGGGTGGGGCAATACACGTATTTCTCTCATATGTAGTGAACCTATACATACTATTGCATTTCTAGATAGCTTCGTATATAAATGTTTGAAGCATCAGTAAGTGGAGGAGAATTGAAATTTAAGGCCAACATCCATATTTACGCTCTAAGCTTAGCCGTTTTGTTACTTGCCGGATTTCTTGCGGTATGTGCAGGGAGTGATAGTAAAGGGGAGAAAGAAGAGGACCATATACCAATTAATATTGTCTTCTCCGCATTCGCCGTAATCACCCCGATAGACATAAACGGAGACGGTATAAGTGCCATATATCTGACGGGAAGGTTGTCCGATACCATTTTAGGCGGGCTAAGCTTACAGGAGGTAGTCGAAGTAAAGCCCAAAGCCCCTGTCTTTCCCTGTACTACGCCGAGCGGGGGAGAGGGAATTGAATATGAGCTTGTGCAGGGACATCTCGTGCACCAGCTTGAGGATACTGCGGAGCACATCATTATGGAGTTTGATTCTAACACACAGTGCATTGCAGTCGACCCTGATACCGACCCCTCTTTCAGCTTTGGGGGGATGCTAATTGTTACAGGAGGGACGGGACGTTTTCTAAATGCTAGCGGCACAATTGACTTTGAGGGCGAAGGAAAGTTCTTGCTATCCCACAGTACGGGAGACATCGCCGTCGCGACCGCAAGCCACTCAGGCACCATAAACCTAAATCCTTAGTTGTCAAGCTAGGTTTAAGTTGGAATTATGTAGGATAGTGCTTTGTTGCGGTTCTTATGAACCTTTTTCAAATTAGGCAAAACAAGCCTTTATTCAAGCTAAACTATGGATCTATTCTAGGGGGGCAGGTCAGTTCCAATCTGGAAGTAGAGCAAGTATTTACCAGCTACAATAACCCAAAAGGAAACGCGGATACGGAAAGAATGATAAGAACAATGAAAGAGGAACTCTTTTGGCTTAGGGAGTGGGAGAATGAAAGAGAGCTTAGCCTAGAGCTGGATAAATGGGTCGATTATTACAACAGGAACTACCTTCATTCTACTCTCGGATACCGCACACCGATTCAATCAGAAGTGGAGTATCACAAGAATCATAACTCACATAAAAATGCTGCTTGAGTAATTTACTTCACAGCAATTACAACTTGCGTATAAAATCTTTGCTATAGTATTATAATGGTGTAATAGATTTCATTTTAAGCCCTGTATTCAAAAAAAGGAGATATAGCAATGAGATATGCAAGTATAGTTGGAATATTTACCGTGATGTTAATGATGGTTCCCAGCTTAGTATTCGCTGAGCATGTAATCGACGATTCTAAGCAGACGGGTTATCTATTTGTTGTAAGCGGAACGTCGGGATCGTTGGATGGAGATACTTTGACACTGAACGGAGTACCGAATGTTGTTTATTTCACTGACAGACCGGCAAGAAAAGCAGGGCACACATCAGTTACAAAATTTATTGATAACTGGCATAAGGGTGCAGAGAGTTTGAAATCCAATCCTCCAAACGCAGTACTATCCATATTGAGTGAGAAAGGAAATCAGAACATAGTTGTCGTACTTCAAAACACGACTGTTGAAGGAAACGGTATATCGTTCAAGATAAAGATCATAGAGGGGACTGCCCCAAAGGAATTTAAGGCATCATCTCTTTTTATAGACCCGATAAGAAATGAAGGACCGTGGACAGGAACTTAGAATAAAATAATGCCACCTGAGTCATAATATTAAATGAAAGTATTTATGATGAGAAAAAGGGATATTAGACTTAATGATTCCAACTTAAACCGAGCTTGACAAAAGGGGTGCAGTACAGTGCCCGCATCGAGCTTATATATAATTTTACTAGCTTAATTCTACTAGGTCCTTAATGGAGATCAGTATAATTCCAATTTCAAAACAATTGTTATATAATGAGAGCTAAGGCTTGCCATTAATGGGGTATTACTCGAAATGATATTGACTTAAATTGAAATCAATAAAAGTTATAAAACTTAAATAGAGTTAATATTGTAGGGGTGATTGTTATGATAAGAGCAAATTTAGCGGTATTTTGTAGTGTTCTTTTATTTGTTGGGTTATTTGCTTTGTTGTTGACTTCAGTTTCGTGCAGTACGGACGGGTCGAGTTCTGAGCCAGGAGAAGAAGCACCCGCTATTGTGACCGAAAAGTCCCGGAACACTAACGAAACAAATGATTTTTTTCGTATTTTAAATTTTACAACACCCGTTTTTCCTACAGGCCTCGGAAGACCAGATGCGGTAAAGGTTTTTATGGGCGCCTCTGTTTTCTTTGACCCGCCCGTTCCAATTGGCAAAGTTGGAACCTTCTTTGGCATACCGCTCAACACGGGAAGAGACATTTTTGTAGTGCGCTGTATTCCTGGTGATCCAGAGAGCCTCGACCCCATGCTGGCAACTTGGCCAAATGTGTTTGAGATTATCGAGGAAGACTTGAGTGAGAACTTTGGCTTCACATGTCCTCCTAACGAAATGCTTGATGAGGACGAGTTTACTCTGAACGAGCTATTCTGTATGGTGGACGGCTTTGAGGACGTAGGGTTTACAAACTCAAGGGACCAATTTGTAGTCTCAACAACGATAGAAAACGCTCTTAGCTTGGGCGCTTCACTATATGACGATACAGATATAAGCGATCAACTTGAGCAGCGTTACGGTATGTTTACTCTGTTCAGCGGGCTTGGCTTTGCTGTAAATCAGGCTCTGGATAGCGTTGTAACTAACTCGGCAGTAGTATTGCGGCAGTCTGTTGTGCCTGAGTATCTGGTAAATAACGCCACGTTTGTTGAAGCAGATTGCGTCTGCATACACGTACAAAGCGGCAACTGGACGGAGAATGACTTGCTCGACCTCGATTTTGTCCTTCAAGAAGGCGGCTTTGGAGAATGCTCTACTGTGAACAGATTGAGGTTTGCTAACTGATGTGCGCCTAAGAGTAACGGTTTATTAATTCGCTACTCTATGCATATTTGGATTGTATTTCATATGCTAACATTTATATGTATAAGCGGAGTTATGTGCTCAAGTGTGTCTGGTCACATGCCCATAAATGTGTACTGCACCCCTTTTGTCAAGCCTAATTTAAGTTGGAATTTTGTGTATTAAAACTAAACAAAAAAGGGAGCCGAAGCTCCCCTTATGTTATGAAAATTTAATTTTTTGTTTTGAACTTTTAAGCAGTTGCTCTCCTTCTTCTGATAACCATAAATCCAACTATTCCTAAAATACCCGCCAAGGCTATTAATCCCCATTTGGATAGAGTTGGGACGTCGGTGATTATAATCGGCGCTATGGCCAAACGAAAAGGTTGATCCCCAACCGGTATGAGTGCGCCGACTGTCGTATTGGTCGCCGTGTCGATCACAGAGACATTATCGTCGCCGGTATTAACAACATACGCGCGTGCACCATCCGGCTGCATCCATTTTGTCAAGCTCGGATAGGGACCTTCTAAATTGAAGAGGTAAGCAAGTAAAATGTAGGTGGCAGGCTACCCAACCTTGGGGATATTAACAGCACCCCCGATACCAAACTATAGTGTTTGCTCAAACTTCACAATATTTACCGTTCTTTAATTCAACACCATTGTAAATGGTACTCACAATATGACTTGTTAATTCTTCATCTTGAACATTCATAAGAGCATGAACTAATTCTTCTAAAAAAATAGCAACTTGAATATTATAGTTGTATTTTGCGGTACGCTCACATTCAATAAAAATCATATCCTCAACTGTATTCGCTATAATTTCTTCATTACTAGATTCATATGATAAAACACCATTTGGAATCGAAATTTTAAACGGGTTTTTGGCAAAATAAAGGCCAATTCTTTTACGAATCCTGATTTTAGGAATGAACAAATTTATTGCCTTATGAAAAGCATTTACCATAGTTTCAAAATGCTCACGAGGCAATGGCACTGAACCTACATCAAAATATTGTCTTACATCTTCTGGAATACCGTCTTTTATTTCTGTATGTGTGATCATATTATTAGAAATCATATTCATATTATTACTATTCCTTATAAAGGAAGCAAATTAAACTGGCTCGGTATCTGTAAGCTGTGTTCACCCATAATATTTCATGCCTCCTCCTCAGGCTAAGAACTGACCTGCCCACTATAATAGGTCCATATACTATAGTATAATTATATTATTCTTTTAATTTTGATAGGATGGTTTTAGAAAATGGATGACATTAAAGAAGTAGCAAAAGCTGTACAGGGCGTTGCTAAATTCGGTGAAAAATCACTTGAAACTTCTGAGAAGATTGGTGGTTTTTTGTCGCGTGTTTTCAATGAACCGTTTCAAGAATTATCTGGAATTATTACAGATAAATTGAAATATATAAGATGGAAAAAGTTAATCAAAATGTCGGACGACGTGGATGAAATCCTATTGGAACGTGGAATTACTAATACTAGACCAGTAACACCTAAACTTGCACTACCCATAATTCAGGATAGTACTTTGGAAGAGGAAGAAGAACTCTCAGATTTATGGACACATCTTTTAGCTAACGCAATGGATCCTGAATATAATGGAGACTTGCGGTATGGATTCATAGATATGATTAAGAATATTACTGGCGTTGAAGCAACAATTCTCAAAAATTTTTATGATGTATTAAATAAGGATGGTTATACCCAAGACCTGTCAAAGATTAACCAATATACTTTAACCAAAGAACAGATTATGGGATTAGTGAATATAGATGATGTTACATATCAATTGAGTTTATATAATTTAATGAGAATGCATTGTTTACAACCAGCAATATTTAAATCAACTGGCGTTGCGTTAGGAAATGAACCTATTACTATTAACAAAGGGACCGATGTTGTGGTGATGACACCACTTGGTGCAACATTTGTACAAGCCTGTATGAAATAATATTTATAGTTTTATCATATTTTAAATATATCTACTTAGCAGAAAATACAATGTGGGTGTAATTGACCTTCCCCTGTACCCCAATACTATCTTAGCAACGCACAGGCTCAAGGTAAACCGTCGAAACAGATTTTGACCTGCCATGTGGCTTCAAAAAAACCGGATTTTCTCATTCTTTCTGGCCCTAGGTTGGGGTGAGGTTCAGAGAGCTAAAGAGGCCGCCAGCTCCTCTGGTGCTGTCCATACCATGCCGCCATTGATACGGCCAGTACAAGATCGTCGTGAACTCCCTCTCTCCATGCCTCATAGCTGTCGTGTCCTTTTGCATTTATCTTTACCTTGAAGTTTAAGAGCTCATTCACGAATGTACGCGCCAGCGGCAGACTTTCTGCTACTATTAATCTCCCGGATTGAAATAACACCTGCAGATTTGTAACTAAGTCCCTCTTAGGCACACGAAAGCCGTCTCCACCCCACTCGGCTTTGTTTCCCCCTGTGATGGTTATTCCTATAGGATTAAGTTTCTCTTGCCTAAGCATATCAATGACGGGCAGCCCAACACCAGTTGCATCGACCACCAGCGATATACGTCCCCTTAGTGGGTCGTTTTCCATTAAGTGCCTCAATTTCTCGATAATCTTCGGGTATGAAGTGCCCAGTGGAAATCTTTCTAAGTACCTCAATTTATAGTCCCTATCTTTCTTAGAACTCCCATTCCTCTCGAGAATCCCGAGAGCCGTATAGTCCTGGACTTGGCCGAGGTCTAAACCCATTATAAAATGAGGCTTGATGCTTTCCTTTTCCGTCAATTCTTTTTCGAACAATTCATTCCTTCTCAAATAAAGGCTCCACGTCTCGAGATAGTGCACTCATTATGAGCTCGTATCCAAATACCGAATCTATTGGCTCCACAAACTCGCATTTGTATTCCTGACCATGCCACCAATCGCCAAGTGAAGCTCGTTCTTCTTGTAAGAACTCTTCACTTATCCTGGGGCACTCGTAAGCGGTTATCTTCACCTTTTCCCAATTCTCCCCCTTATCCCATTCCTCAAAGAAGTGCCCCCGCTTACCAAACGGTGTAGACATAAGTATTAATCTCCCATTAGAAACAGCTAACATAGGTCTTATTGCTCTGTAGAGCTCATCATCAACCCTACTAGCTTCATCCTCTATTATTAAAGAAGCTCCAGAGTATCCCCGTATAGTCCCTTCTGAGGAAGGAAGAGATACTATTCTGGATTTATTATCCAAGGTGCAGCTGAGTTTGTTGTCCTCCAAGAGTTTCGGCTTATCCTTAAGCATTTTTATTTGCTCCCCCACCTTCCTAAACAACTCAGAGGACTGCCTTAAAGATGGAGAAACAAGGAGAACTAGATTCTCTGGATAAAATATCGCTCTATGGAGTGCAAGTATTGAAGCCGTGGTTGATTTTCCCGACTGCCGAGAGCAGTTTAATATTAGCCTTTTAGATGATGAGCTTAACACCTTCTCTTGCCAAGAATCGGGATTGAAGCCGAGTTTTCTTGCGAATAAAACAGGGTCTAGGGCTACCCTTAAATCATCCGATATATTATCCATTCATTTTGCCTTGTAATGCTCTTGAAACAGTTGATTTAGCCTCAGGATGGGGTTCTAAAGCTTTAATTATAGTTGTTCGGAGTTCTACCCATTGAGGTGAAACTATAACGTTTACCGTCTGTCCTTCATTTAGCTCTCCAGCAAGCTTCCCAAGTAACTCCAGACAACCTCTAGCTTCTCTAATAGCACCAGTAGCGGCTCTCCAGTCCTCTGCCTCCTCAGCCTTTGATAGAATATTTAAGGCTTTTGATTGTAAATCTTTAACTTGCCTTAATAGATTATCGGCATACATTATTTCTTGAGCCTCATGAGCTTTAATAAGAGTTCCGTTAAGGTGCTTTTTATGCCTATGTATCGAAGTAGTAGATAACGAAAAACGTTCCGCAATTTTCCGCAATCCGATTCCGTTTACGAGCGATTCATCAATTTCTTTAATCTGAACATGTTCACAAACACTGCATTTTCTGGGCAAATTAATTAGCCTCTGCTTGCAACTCTAAGTCATAGTTAAATACAACTCCATTTTCTATCTCTTCTTGAGTTAAGTTCCGTCTGAGGTCATAATCAAATGTATACTTTTCTCCAGCGACAACACATTGCTCTCCTACTGTTCGTTTTTCAGTCTTAGCTATTTTTCTATTATCAAACATTTGTTACTACCTCCTTATTTTTTCTATAATGCAAAGCTTAATTCGTTTAATTCGTTTTTTTCGTAACTGATTCTTTTATAATCGAGCCGGCGAACGAGGTCTTAGCCTCATGAATCTTTTTAATGCAGTCAGGGCTAGGATTAAGAGTTAGTAAGTTTTTTATCTCATCCAATGTATAGCAAACCTGTGCAGGAGCATCATTCATCAATTGGGTAGCCATTTCACTATTAGAGCAAAGCCAAAGGTTGCTCCCTAGAAACTCTGAGTATATTTCTACAGCTATATTTCTCCTCGCAAACTCACCAAAGGTAATAGTTGGAAGATTCTCAACTGTTAGGGGCAAATACTCTTTTTTTTGTTGCTCGATAGTCTCTTCAATCTTGTCTAACCAGTAACTCATTTTTAATCTCCTTATACGAATTAAACGAATAAAACGAAATAAGTATCAACTTTAGGCTTTTTTCGTTTATTTCGTATCGTGTTTTACTAAGTTCCAGCGTTCTATTGGACGCCCACCAGATTCAACTTTCTTAACTTCTGCCAAACCTGCACCTCTAAGCTCATCTAGGGCTTCATTTATTCTACTAGTTGAGTAATTACGTCCGAGTACATTGCTTATTTCTGTGCGAGTTATGCCTAAAGGTCTTACTGCAATTGCATCCAATATCTTATTTGCTAGTGCGTCCTCCATAATATTCTGAAAGATATATTTGACGGATGCCTCTGCATAGCTCCATATCGCCAGAGCTGCTTTAAGGTGAGCTGGCTTAATCACTTTAGAACAGTCGAGTAAGGCATAGATACATGCGAGCCTTGTCACTTGAGCCTCTGCCCTCGCACAAATAGCTCCCACAATCCCGGGTTTCCCTTCAGACAACTCCTCATAAATCGACGCCCATAGTGGTTTTGTCTCTTCAGCCCACTTTATCTCACCAGCTGTTTTTGCAAACTCAACAGCTTTCCGAAGTTCATTAGTTAATAACTCAAGGTCGATCTGGCTAAAGTCCCCACCAAACGGTAAACTCTTTGAACGACGGACACAGACCCATAAAAACCTGTTTGCAAAGCCATTTCCCGTCTCTATTTCTTTAAGAGCTCTAACAAGTTCTGAATTTGTAATGTGACCTATTATAGAAATATGTGTCCCTGAAGCTTTTAGAGGAGAGTTTTTTGTTAGTGTTTGTAACTTCCCCGAGTCCCAAGAGTTTCGAATTATAGGACTCAGAGTATTTCCCTCTCGACTCAATACTTTAAGAGTTTGCGATAGTTCACCTTCGATTATAAGTAGTCGCTTATCCTCAACTCCGGCGTCAACTAAAACTTCCTCTAATATCCCGGTCTTTTTGTTGAGAACTTTTTTGTAAATTTCGTCCCGAACATGAAATATTAGACCTTCTCCGCTCGATAAGCCTGTCTGGATTCTTTCCGCTACCCACTCTGGCTCTATTAGTTCTAATAGTACTCTTATAGGGCCCCATGATGTACCTTTTCTTCCTTTTGAGGTATCCCCTACAAAAACGCAAAAAAGTTTGCAAGGATGTTTATCTGCACCAACCATGAAGTAAGCATTATTCTCGATGACATTTCCGAAGGCTGTTAGGAGGTTCATTAGTAAAGAACATGGGTCTGATTCAGAATTGGGTTCGATAGTCCTCACAATCTCGCCAGCTAGACCGTAATAAGCTGCCTCTTCTAGCTTATTGGGGTAGGTGAATTTCAAATTTAATGCTGGATTTATCTCTACTTGGAGTTGCGCTAATTTGTTTTCGTATTCAGTTACTTTTTCAGTGTCTGCTTCAAGCCTTGCTTGTCCAAGTCGAACCTCCAATGTTCCACGCTGATTTTCAAGTGAGGCGGTTTTTACATCATTCGCATAATCTTCAAAAGTATTGTGTTGTGCTATTTCCATTGTTAAGACTCCCCTGCAATTTCGCAAAGATATGTTAGGTAACTTGCTCTCCCGACACTATCGAGTTGTCCGCCTTCATCAAGAACCTCAAATAAAGTGACCAAGTCTAGATGGATGTTCTGTTGCTCAATTTCTAGCATTGCTTCGAAAATCAGCCGATGCTTGTCATATCTGAAGTCTTGAGGCTTAAGAAATGCTTTGACTCGCGTTAATCGTTCTGGGTTTAACAGTAAGAAGCCAAGTGTCATTTGCTCAGCCTCTTCTAACTTCATGAATTGGTCTTCGTATCTTTCATCATATCTCATGGCTTTTCTCAATTTATTCTCCAGAAATTTTATGATCCTCATGGAAAGGGCATAAAGCTTTATTTCGGTTAAATGATATATCGTAATCCCTTGCTACATCTTCGAACTTTATACTAGCTTTGACTTCTTCGAATAAGTTCATCATCTGACTCCATTTGTGTTAAATCTTGTACTCCTCTCTGAATTTGTTAAGTTTTGTTCGCACTTCTGCTTGCCCGGTCGCCTCCCACAGCGTGGTTATGTAACCATTGTGAAAATTCATCGATATCCAGAAGAACCTTTCCCCCCACCTTGAGGATCGGAATTGAGCGTTCAGCACTGCGCTTATACAGCCAACTCGTCGACAAACCGAAGATCAGAGAAGCTTCCTTGATAGTCACAGTTTTTTTTGTCATGTCAGTTCTCCTTTTTGACTTACTTTACAATTAATTATAAAATACTTCATATAGCAAGTAAAACCTAAGGTAAGGAATTTTAATGAAAAGAAAAGATAATAATATAAGGGTGTTAACTGATATCAGAGATAGTATTGAGTACTACCTAAGTTATTTTGGTTTATCTTACATGTTGCCTTTTTGCAGTGTTCCAACATATGGAACCACAGATAAGGATTTTTTTACAATTAGTTACGACATCCCTAATTGGAAGAATATTGGCGATATAACAACGCATGCAAAATTATTAGAAAAAATTGGCATAGGCGTAGAAATCCAAAGCCGTGGAGGTAAAACGGAGCCTATCCTAAACGAGGAATCTGTATCATCTCCGGGGAGAGTTACTCGGTGGAGCCTTTTTCCTAATGAGGATGTGGCTATAGCGGTGAGCAAAGCCTATTATCAAAAATCCAAAATCTACTTTCTCAATCACCCAGGCGATCCAATACCTAGACACATCGAAGCAATTATGAGAGGTTTAAAAGAGCGTTTTAGAGATTCGGCTGTTTACCTTATCGACTGGTTACCTAAGCATGTTGATATTCATATAACTTTGAGATCGGGCATAAAAAAGAACAGAGAAAAGTTTCTCAGGGATATAGCAAAAGACATCATCCCTTACAATGATGATATAGAGACAGTCAGAGAAAAGGTGAGCGAGATTATTAAGAAGGAAACACTTATTAAAAAAGCCCTAGGCCAAATGCTCGCGTTAGTAGGCGAGTCTTCCGAAGATCCTCCATTTAGTTTTTGTCTTATGTGCGGTAAGGAGATCGTGCGGGTCAACAAGAATGGACGCCAAGTGATGTTTTGCTCGCAGGTTAGCCCAAATAACTGCCAAAACAAACTCAATGCTAAATTGAAGTCGAGGGGATATGCAACAGATTTGAAACGGACCATGTATAATGATCTTAGGAATTTGCTAAAGCGTTCCCCCCTTTCCGATTTCTCAGACTTCAAATCGCTTTATAGCGATATTTACAAAAGGAAGCCCCGAAAAGGCTCTTAGCCATTGCTACGGTTATTGCTACAGTACTGTCTTCTTTTGTAGGAAAAGCTAGGAAAAGAAAAGAAACAGAGAAGTGACTAATGCCCTCTAAAATCAGAGTGTTTAGCAACTATAGGAAAAATTAGGAAATCACAAGAAAAATAGCTTCAAAAGATTAAGAGTCATCTGCTCTACCTAGCTGAGCTAACAGCCCGTTAAATTCAGCAAAGGATGGATTATTATAATTAGCCTGTAGTTAAAATCAATAAGGTTATAATTTTATGGCAATAAGCACTTCTT
>Ga0209633_10004836_pt1 | contig 12026 bp, 8 predicted proteins | sample Cruoilmetagenom1_FD_187290 | JGI IMG/M metagenome (GOLD analysis project Ga0209633, IMG submission 187290) | Oil polluted marine microbial communities from Coal Oil Point, Santa Barbara, California, USA - Sample 1 (SPAdes) (version 2) | ecosystem: Environmental > Aquatic > Marine > Oil seeps ... | reverse complement strand
CAGATATTCCCGCTATTCATGAAATTGGCGCACAGGGCATTGGGCTGTATCGCACAGAGTTTCTGTTCATGAACCGCACCAGCCCGCCTGATGAAGAAGAACAGTTCAAAACCTATAAAGGCGTCATTGATAAACTGGATGGCAAGTTGTTGACCATCCGGACGATTGATCTGGGCGCCGACAAACAGGTTGATGGCAGCAGTCATCAAACATCAGCCGTCACAACCAACCCCGCCCTGGGTTTACGGGCTGTTCGCCTGTGCCTGAAGGAGCCAGAACTGTTTTTGCCACAGATACGCGCCATTCTGCGTGTATCGGCTTATGCTCCGGTGCGTATTCTGCTGCCCATGCTATCCAATATAAATGAATTAAAACTGATTATTGAATTAATAAAAGATGTAAAGACTGAGTTGTCAGCACAAGATATTCCCTATGATAAAGATATTGCCATTGGTGGCATGATTGAAGTCCCGGCCGCCGCTATCAAGGCCAGAATGTTCCTCGAACACCTCGACTTTCTGTCGATTGGGACCAATGACCTGATCCAATACACCCTGGCCATCGACCGCATCGATGAAGAAGTGAATTATTTATATGACCCGCTCAATCCGGCTGTGCTGCAGTTGATCAGCTTATCGGTTGAGGCAGGCAAGTTGCTGGATAAGCCCGTCGGGATGTGTGGGGAAATGGCTGCCGATCCGCGCTTTACACGCATCCTGCTCGGCCTCGGCCTGACTGAGTTCAGTATGCATGCCAGAAATCTTCCAGCCATTAAACAGGTGATTAACGATAGTCAGTTGTCTGTTCTGTCAGACTTGACCAGGGAGATCATGCAGACCACCAATTATGAAGAATTTTTAACACGCCTGAATCGTTTTCAATATGCATGATCGCCTTAATACTACTTTAATATAAGAGTTTTGCCCTTTTCCAGTGACTCCTGATAAACTGCTCGAAAGAGCAGGAAAGAATTATGTCTAACAACGAGCCATTAACGCCCAGTCAACAGGTGCTTCTTGATGTAATCGAAGCGAAAGATACCGAGCAAATCGAATCCTTGCTGGAAGACATGCATCCGGCAGACATTGCTCACTGGCTCGAGTCCCTGCCATCAAAACAACGCGATTTTATCTGGCCATTATTGAGCCCGGAAAGCACCGGTGAGGTTCTGCTCCATCTGAATGAGGAGTTGCGCGGCAGCCTCATGCGCAAGATGGATGATAAGGACTTGCGCCAGGCGGCCGAAAATCTCGATACCGATGACCTGGCGGACATCATTCCCGAAATGCCGCTCAATGTCACCCAGGAACTCCTGTTGACCATGGAGTCCCAGGACCGGGATCGATTACGCGCCGTCCTGTCCTACCCCGAAGATACCGCCGGCGGTTTGATGGATACCGACACCATCATGGTGCGGGAAGACATCAGCCTGGACGTGGTGCTGCGTTATTTACGCCGTCGGGGAGAAATCCCGGAAGGCACGGACAAACTGTTCGTCGTTGACCGAAAAAACAAATACCTTGGCCAACTCACCCTGTCAAAACTGTTGACCAGTGACCCGAGCATGACGATTGAGAACCTGATGGACAGGGAAGATAACGCCATCCCGGCCACCATGCCCGCCCAGGACGTGGCCAAGTTGTTTGAACGCCGGGATCTGATTACCTCTCCCGTGGTGGATGTCAAGAACCACCTGCTGGGTCGTATTACCATCGATGACGTGGTCGATGTCATCCGTGATACCGCTGACCACGACTTTATGAGTATGGCGGGTTTGAATGAAGAACAGGATATGTTTGCCCCGGTCATCGCCAGTACCCGGCGGCGCAGTCTCTGGTTAGGAGTCAATCTGCTCACGGCCTTCCTCGCCTCCTGGGTGATCGGCCGGTTTGATACCACCATTGAACAAATCGTCGCCCTTGCCATCCTCATGCCCATCGTTGCCAGCATGGGCGGCGTTGCCGGCAGTCAAACCCTGACCCTGGTAATACGCGGCATGGCCCTTGGCCTCGTCAGCCCCGGCAATGCCCGCCGCCTGTTTTTAAAAGAACTCTGGGTCGGTGTCTGGAACGGTTTGATCTGGGCCACCGTGATCGCCGGGGTGGCCGGACTCTGGTTTAATAACATGAAACTGAGTCTGATCATTGCGCTGGCGATCGTCATCAATCTCATTGTGGCGGCGGTTGCCGGCGCCACTATCCCGTTATTTTTACGCCGCATAGGCGCCGACCCGGCCCTGGCAGGCTCTGTTGTGTTAACCACCATTACCGATGTGATTGGATTTTTCGCCTTTCTCGGCCTGGCATCGATCTTCCTTCTTTAGACAGACGGCTAAACACCTGCGCTAACCTGCCGATATGAAGATGAGGATGAAATGATTGGCGGCAGTTTGCTAGACTTTAAGCCACAAACTACATTAACACTATGGCAGCACAAAAACGTAAAAAATGGATTAACCTCTACCACTCGGATGTGCCGGTTGTCGCTCGTTTACTGGGCAGCGTGCTGGCGGCGCGTGGTTATGCCGCCAAGTATCAACGTCGCAAAATGAAAGGCTATACTGAATCCGTACCCATGGTGCGTGTCGAAGAACACGAGGCCGAACAGGTCAAGGACCTGCTGACCTATTACCGGCTGACCACACTCTGAATTTAATAAAAAACGGAACCTCTGTTTAAGTTCATCAAGCGGATGATGGCAAGGCGGAAATGAACGAAAAAGCGCAGTTTACACGAAGTAAATGAGCATTTTGAGTTCCTTTCCAACGCAGTCAGCGCCGCTTCAGGGACTTAAACAGAGGTTCCTTAATTTCCTGCCACGGTCATGGCATCAAGCAACCATGAACCGGTCACCAGATTCCCTCGTTGATCCACATCGTTGCCAACGGCCTGTAAGCCGAGGAACATTTCATCCAGTTTACCCGCCAAGGTAATTTCCTCTACCGGATACTGTAGCTCGCCATGCTCGACCCAAAAGCCGCTGGCGCCACGGGAATAATCCCCGGTCACGATGTTGACGCCTTGCCCCATCACTTCCGTCACCAGCAAGCCCTGCTCCATATCCTTAAGCAGCTCATTCAGACTCTGGCCAGTGGAATTGATATGCAGGTTGTGTACACCACCGGCATTACCCGTGGTCTGCATCCCGAGGTGTCGCGCCGCATAACTATCGAGCACATAGCCTTGCAAAATACCGGCCTCAATCAAGGCCCGGGGTTGTGTCGCCACACCTTCATTATCAAACGAGGCACTGCCCAGTCCTTGCAAGATATGAGGCCGTTCATCCATGGAGACAAAGTCGGGAAAGACCGGCTTACCGATGGAATCCAGCAGGAATGAGGCCTTGCGGTAAAGTGAGCCCCCACTGATTGCCCGAGTCAGATGCCCCATCAGGCCTCTCGCCACCTCGGCGCTGAAGATGACCGGGACCTTGCGGGTGGAAAGTTTTTTGGCATTGAGTCGCTGCACCGTCCGTTCCGCGGCCTGACGGCCAACACTCTCTACATCTTCAAGTCCATCGGGGTTGCGTGACAGGCTGTACCAGTGGTCGCGCTGCATTTCATCATTGTCTGAAGCAATCAGGGTGCAGCCCAGGCTATGGCGAGAACTGGCATAGCCACCCATAAACCCCAGGCTGTTGCCATAGACACGCTGACCACTGTGCGTACTGATATAGGCCCCTTCTGAATTGGTCAGTCGCTTGTCAACCGCAAACCCGGCGGCCTCACACTGCTGGGCCATTTCCACGGCCTGCTCGGGCGTGAGGGACCAGGGTTGGTAAAGATCCAGTTGGGGGATCTCTTTTGCCAGTAATTTCTCATCGGCCAGGCCGGCATATTCATCCGCCGTGGTATAGCGGGCAATATCACAGGCCGCTTGCACCGTTGTTTGAATCGCGCCGGTTTTGAAATCCGTGGTGCTGGCCGAGCCTTTGCTTTGTCCAAAATAGACCGTGACCCCGAGCCCCTTATCACGATTATATTCAATGGTTTCCACCTCACCCTTTCTGACCGTAACGGAATAACCATTCTGGCTACTGACCGCAGCCTCAGCCGAGGTGGCGCCCAACCGGGCGGCCTGCTTCAGAATATCGTGAACAATACTCTGCAAATAACCAATGTCATAATCAAAACCTGACGTTTCTTTTTTTGAAATCTCTGCCATCACACTATTTCCTGCCAGCCATCATTAAATTTTTTTCCATGAGCCAAACGGCTTTATGTCTTTATTTACAGCATGACTCATGCTAGTTTTCTGTCCATGTCAGACGAAATCCCCGACTCAAACCTGCCACCCAGCAAGTCACAGCTCAAACGTGATGCCCAGGCCATGATAAAGCTCGGCGAGCAACTGGTAGCACTGGATGAAAAACAGTTGCGCCGGTTTTCCTTACCCGAAAATATCCTGGAAGCCGTCAACGCGGCCCGCAAGATCCGGCAACACGGTGCGCGTAAACGCCAGTTACTCTTTCTGGGCAAGCTGTTACGGCTAATCGACGCCACCGAAATCAGCACACAACTGGCTTCACTCAACACGCAATCGAAACAGGCTGCCCAGGCCTTTCACCGGCTCGAACAATGGCGCGACAAACTGCTGGCCGATGATCAGGCACTCACCGAATTATTGAATGACTACCCGGCCATTGATCGCCAACATATCCGCCAACTCATTCGCGCAGCACGCAAGGAACAACAACAAAACAAGGCACCCTCTACCGCCAGAACTCTGTTTCGTTACCTGCGTTCGATCACTGCCGAACAATAGTCCTCAGGCTCCCGTACCGCCCACGGTCAATTCATCGATCAACAAGCTGGGTTGGCCGACCCCGACAGGGACACTCTGGCCTTCCTTGCCACAGACACCCACACCGGTATCCAGCGCCATGTCATTGCCGACCATGCTGATCTTCTGCATGGCCTCCGGACCATTGCCAATCAGGGTCGCCCCCTTGACGGGTCGGGTGATCTTACCCTTTTCGATCAGGTAGGCCTCACTGGTCGAGAATACAAACTTGCCCGAGGTAATATCCACCTGGCCGCCGCCAAAGTTGACCGCGTAGATGCCTTTATCCACCGAGGCGATAATCTCTTCAGGATGGTGTTCGCCCGACTGCATATAGGTATTGGTCATGCGCGGCATGGGTAGATGGGCATAGGATTCGCGCCGTCCATTGCCCGTCAGGGGCATATTCATCAAGCGGGCATTGAGTTTATCCTGCAGATAGCCTTTTAAAATGCCCTTTTCAATCAACACCGTCTGGCCCGTCGGTGTCCCTTCATCATCGATATTCAGGGAACCACGACGATCAGTAATCGAACCTTCATCGATCACGGTACATAAAGATGAAGCGACCTGCTGACCGATCCGGCCGGAAAAGACCGAGCTGCCCTTGCGATTAAAATCCCCTTCCAGTCCATGGCCCACGGCTTCATGCAATAACACGCCGGGCCAACCCGGTCCGAGGACCACGGGCATCGCACCGGCCGGGGCATCGACCGCCTCCAGGTTGACCAGCGCCTGCCTGACGGCTTCCCGGGCATAGGCCAGACCGCGTTCTTCCTGACGGAAATAATCAAAACTGTAGCGGCCACCGCCACCGGAGCTGCCCTGCTCACGGCGGCCATTCTGTTCGGCGATGATGGTGACATTCATGCGCACCAGCGGTCGAATATCGGCGGCCAGTGTGCCGTCCGTTGCAGCGACCAGAATGATTTCATACACACCGGCCAGACTGGCCATCACTTGTGAAACCCGTGGATCCTGGCGACGCGCCTCAGCATCAACGGCCTGTAACAAGGCGACCTTGTCATCGGCAGAGAATGTTTGCAGGGGATTACTGGATAAATAAAGGTTGTGCGCGTGGCTATTCGACCAGGCCTGGAGCTTACCCTGTTGACCACTTCTGGCGATGACCCTTGCCGTACTGGCCGCCTGGGTCAAGGCCGGCAGGACAATTTCGTCGGAATAGGCAAAGCCGGTTTTTTCGCCACTGACCGCCCGCACCCCGGCTCCTTGCTCGATATTAAAACTGCCTTCCTTGACGATGCCATTCTCCAGCATCCAGGATTCATGTTGCGAGGATTGAAAATAGATATCGGCATAATCAATACTGTGACTCATCAACTGGTCGAGTACCGACTGCAAATCAGTCTCACCCATCCCTGCGGGGGCGAGCAAAATATCTTTTGCTGTATCGAGAGAATGATTATTCATTGGGTGTACTACACTGCATGCGACGGTGTTCCAACACCGGGAAACTACGCCGGGTATTGTGTATCTTTTGCAAATCGATATCGGCCATCACCACGCCTGAGCCTCGGGGCAGACAGTCAAGCACCATGCCCCAGGGATCCACAATCATGCTATTGCCATAGGTTTCCCGGCCATTGACATGATAGCCCCCCTGGGCAGCCGCGACCACATAAACCAAATTTTCAATCGCCCGTGCCCGCAGCAGGGTTTCCCAATGGGCCTTGCCAGTGATGGCCGTAAAGGCCGATGGAACAGCCACAATATCAACCTTTTCATTTGCCATGCCGCGAAACAACTCGGGGAAACGCAGGTCATAGCAAATCGCCAGCCCCAAACGGCCAAAGGGGGTATCGATCACGGTAACCGAATTACCCGGCTCAATTGTTTCGGATTCGTTATAGGTATCACCGGACTCTTCCAGTTTGACATCAAACAGGTGTATTTTGTCGTATTGTGCCACCCGCTCGCCCGCATCGTTATAGATCAGGCACGAAGCCCTGACGCGACCTGGATCTTTTGTTTCAAGAGGAAGGGTACCGCCTACAATCCAGATACCCAGTCTGGCCGCTTCCTTCGCCAGAAAATCCTGAATGGGACCCTCACCCAGCTTTTCTTTTACCTTTAACTTGTCCTTTTCGGACATGCCCATGATGGCAAAGTTTTCCGGCAAAACCACCATACCGACACCGGCCTCGGCTGCCTGTCCGATCAGTTTACCTGCCTCGGTAAGATTTGCCCCGACATTGGGCCCGGAAGCCATCTGGATTGCTGCTACTCGATTCACCTGCTACTACCTCTGCTTTACAACTTGACGCCTGGAAACGCCAGGCCTTATTTAATCATACCAAATAATGGTGACTCTACCTGCAATTCAATCGCGGCCGACTCACCGCTGCCGGGTCGCAATTCAATCTGGCGTGAGGATACGCCCAGTGATACCAGCCACGCCTTAATGTCATGCGCCCATAAAGTCCCTTCATCACCTCCGGGATACAGTATCAATAACTGACTGGTAGGTGATTTAGTAAAATCCGCTAAGACATTTTTAATTGCGGGCATTTGTAATACCGTCTCAACACGCTTCGGTCTGGCCCATTGCTCATGGCTGATTAAATAAGCACCACCAGCATTCACCGTTGCGACCGAACAAAATGCTATAACCATCAGGAAAATAAATCGCATGACAAGACCAGAGGCATGAGTAAAGTTACCGTATTGACTATTAAAAATCGCTATCAAAACCATCATCCGTCTCATCTTCTGCGGCTTCCTTATCAATCCTCTCGACCGTGGGTTTCTTCCATGGCCCGGTAATGTGATATTGGCGCGAAATGGATTTATCGATATCAGAACCAAACATGCGCTCAAAAAGCCAGACCAGCGGTATGACGCCAGTCCCCATCAAAAGTCCGCTCACAATCGGCATCGTCCCCGCTACTTGCGGCGTCACCGTGACAATCTGGTCAAACTCCTTTTTCCTGATATCCACACGCCCTACGGCAAGTACATCTGCAACGGTGCTATCAACGGCAAAATCCTCTGTAGACGCAACACCATTTTTCAGATTGACATTCCCCGTTATTGTATCAAAACCAAACCCTGATCCAACATCACTAAAATCCAGCAAAAGCCGTCTCGGCAAGTTTGCCAGATTTAACAAGCCCAGAAACCGGCCCGCTCCCGGATTAATCGCGGTAACGACACCATCTTCAACAGAAACGCTGACCTTACCATTGGTATAGCCCGGCCTGACAACATAAAACGGGTTTTCCCAGTTTAAATCAACCGATACCTCGCCTTCACCGCCCTCAACTTTACCGGCAAAACCATAGCTTGTCATCAAGTCTCCCAGATTTGAGGTTTTCATGACCCCTTTCATTTTTGTTTTATGCCAGTTCCCCACATAATGCCATGTTCCCTTGCCGTTGTACTCCATATGGGGTGATGTCAAACGAACTTTATCAAAGGCCAGCCCAAGATTATCGCGTCGACTATCAAACTCAAGCTTGCCAAATTCCTTTCCGGCAAATACAAAACGTCTAATCTGCCCCTTAAACGCAGGAAGCACTCTGGGGCTGGTATATCTTTTGCGGGGTTTTGCCTTGGTCTTGTCAAACGGAACATTGATATAAGCGAAATCCATAACAACAGGCACATCAACAATAGGACGCGTGCGAAGCTTTCTGTACTTGTTATAGTGCTCCTGCATCACTTCACGCCATCCATATTGATCCATATTGTTTACAACACCAGACAGTCTGAATTCATCTTTGTCTGGCAACCTGGCCTTACCTGCTGAAAGTTTCATTTCGCCTATTTCAATACGAGCAGGAAAATAATTGTTATTCATTCGCATTTCGGTCGACATTCGATCGCCATATTGAATAGAGAGAATGGATTTTATCTCCGGTAAAAATGTTGCGTGCATGGTGCTATAGCGACTGATCTCTGCTGATTTTTTGAAGGGTTCAGGCAGATCAATCGTCACCCCAAGCAGGTTTGATTCGAGCCACATCTTTGCAGGCACTCGCCCTTCACCTGTCGCTTTTAAATGCCCTAAAATCAATTTTCCTTTCCAGGGTAACTGACCTCTAACTCGTAACAAGCCCAGTTTTTTAAACCTTTCATCCAGAAGTTTTGAGTTAAAACCACCCTCACCCATAATTTCCATCACGGGTTTGTCGCCAACCATTTTCGAACTAACACGTATTTTGGTATTGCCCTGCAATACTTTGGCAGTAATGCCCTCGCCATGATGATTTTCACTTGAGAAATACACCCTGCCTTTGATATCAGTTACATCCATGCGTTCACGCATTATATACATGGCACCATTAGTGGTTTCGACATAGCCGGAAAACCTTTGCTTGTATTTCTTCGCCAGCTGCTTGTCCAGGGCCACACTAAATTTCATATACGTGTGAATATCACCACCAAATTTTGTTTTACTGACAAACCGTTCCGAGCGTTTTCCAACGGGGGTTTTAGAGAAAAACTGAAATCCGTCTCCGGTCGTGCTATAGGCATGGCCTTCGACTTTTAATATCGGCTTGGCAAAATCATCAACCCCTGCGGTTAAATTTCTGATGGCTCCATTATGTATGGTCGCCTTATCTGATTTAACAAGTATTGCCTTGGATGTAAACTCACCATAAGCATCAACACCAACAGCCCCTGGCCAACCAGAAAAATAGTTCCCGCTTACATTGTTTACCAAAAAATCACCCTTCAGCACCCCACTCTTGCGTTTAAATGGAAACTGGTTTGACCATCCCCGAAACACAACATTGGTCTCCGGCGCCAAACCGGACTGAAATATATTATCAATCCATGTAACCAGTTTTTCCTTCAATATCAAAGCAGGTTGATATTTATATATGCTTGCAACAGCCACATCCTGTAATGACAATTGAATATCCATGTAGTGAGACTTTTTATTATTTGGAAGCATTAGCATCATATCCAATGCTAACCTGAAGTCATTATTTTTTGCCTCAATAGTTTTGCTTTGCAAAAGCCAGCCATTACCGCTATTGTACAAATCCATTGCACCGGAAAGATTATCCAGTATAACGGATTGTCGCATCAACCGCGGGGCAGTCAAAACAACACCTTTCCCATCCAGCGTTATATGCCCATAGGATTCATTCAGATTTACACGCGCATTTAAACCAAACACACCGGGTACTTTGTTCCAGCTTTGCAGACTCAATCTCTGTATCTCAGCTGATAATTTATAACGAGGCTTGCCGTTTTTTGGTGTATTTACATTGATAGACAGATTTAAAAGATCTCCCTTTGGATCCAGTCCATCAAGCATTTCGACTTGCCCGGTTTTATATAAGCCAAGATCAATAAATAAATTTTTCGTATCTTCAATCTTCGCATAGGCCATACCAAGATTGAGTTGAGCACTTCCTTTTTCGTCTTTCCAACTCGCAACAATCGCAGATTCCTTCCAGCTTCTGGCCTTTGTTGCATATCCCAAGCGGTCAATTCGTAATTCCCAGTCTGACATGCTCCCGATCCAGTCAAACTCGCCCTTCAACTGTTCTATAGTTGATGATGTGCCTGTTTTTCCATTCTGGAACCGTAAATCATAAACCGCAAGCTTACCAGAAAGGCGATTCAAACCTTTTCCGGCCCATTCACCCCATAGTTCGAAATCAGTTTCACCACCTTTAACCTTTAAATCTTTAAATTCCGGTGACACCCCCCATGCGGATAACTGCAAGCCTCTACTCTTTATATATACAAGACCATGCCACTCTTCGGGTGTTAATAAATCACCGCTCACATCAACCGCAATAGTAGACTGCTTCCCCATGCCTTCAGGTATTTGAAACGATCCCGTTAGCTGGTGACGATCAGCACGGTTATGCAGGACCAGATCCACATTTTCAAATTGCTGCCATTTTTTGCTGTCTTTTTGTTTCCAGACAACCGTGCTTTCTTTGATGCTGACGCTTGACTGTTGCAGAAGCCAGTCAGCCAGCTCTTTGCTGATAACAGTATCGAGATCACCCACACCACCCAGTTCAGAAAGATCAAAGCCCTGTATCGCATATGACCCATCTGTTTTTTGCAACACCGAAATAACCGTGCCAAATACAGTAAAGTTACTTGGCACGAGTGTTTTTTGTAACAATGACTGGATGACTGATATACCCAGATAGGCTTTATTGAAAGAAACAATTTCTTTTACGCCACTATCATCGATCAGATGTACACCTTTAAATATAATCGTGGGGGTAAACCCGACGAGCCTTGCATCGATCTCGTCAATATGCACATTCTGCTCAATAATCTCGCCAAGCCGTTGTTCGATTGTTGCCCTGTAACCCTGCACCTCAGGCAATAGTAGTCGTGCAATTGACAAGGCGACTGCTGCTGTCACGACAAATATCGCCAACGCATACAACATAGATCTGCGCAATTGTATAAATATTTTTTCTGACTGCCGCATATATTAAAAAATCGTTATTACCCAGAGATTCAAAAAATCTGTCACATCAACACCACATCAAACTGTTCCTGGGTGTACTCTGTCTCCACCTGGAGTTTAATAGGTTTATCGATAAACTCTTCAAGTTCAGCCAGACTGGTTGACTCTTCATCAACCAGCATATCCACCACAGGTTGTGATGCCAGCACCAGCAGTTTCTTTGCATCAAACTGCCTTGCCTCACGCATAATCTCACGGAAAATTTCATAGCAAACCGTCTCGGCCGACAATAATGAACCTCTGCCATTACAGGTCGGGCAGGTTTGGCACAGGACATGTTCAAGACTCTCTCGTGTGCGTTTACGGGTCATTTCAACCAGTCCCAGTGTTGAAACTTCACTAATCTGGGATTTGGCGCTATCACGCTCCAGATTTTTTTCCAGCGCCTTGATCACCTGCCGACGGTGCTCGACCTCGTTCATATCGATAAAGTCTATGATGATAATCCCACCCAGGTTGCGTAGGCGCAATTGCCTGACGATAGCCTGGCTGGCTTCGAGGTTGGTTTTGAAAATGGTCTCTTCCAGATTGCGATGACCGACAAAGGCCCCGGTATTCACATCTATGGTTGTCATGGCCTCAGTCTGATCAATAATCAGGTAACCACCGGATTTAAGCTGTACCTTCCGCTCCAGCGCCTTGCGAATTTCATCCTCTATCCCATATATATCAAAGATCGGTCTTTCACCGGGATAATGCTCGACACGATCAGCCAGATGGCCGATAAACTTGCCGGTAAACTTTTTGACCTTTTCATAGGTTTCGCGCGA
>Ga0209633_10004835_pt1 | contig 12026 bp, 12 predicted proteins | sample Cruoilmetagenom1_FD_187290 | JGI IMG/M metagenome (GOLD analysis project Ga0209633, IMG submission 187290) | Oil polluted marine microbial communities from Coal Oil Point, Santa Barbara, California, USA - Sample 1 (SPAdes) (version 2) | ecosystem: Environmental > Aquatic > Marine > Oil seeps ... | reverse complement strand
CAAACAACACCTGCTCAACCGAAATAACAAACAAACAGTTATGCTTGGGTTTTCTGACGGAACAAAAGATGGCGGTTATTTGATGGCTAACTGGTCTATTTTTAAAGCTAAAGAAAAACTTACAGAAATATCTAGAAAGTATAATATTAAAGTGATATTTTTTGACGGTCGTGGTGGGCCACCCGCGAGAGGTGGTGGAAAAACCCATCAATTTTATGCTTCACTAGGACCGAGTATTGAAAATGAAGAAATACAATTAACTGTTCAAGGTCAAACCATAAGTTCTAATTTTGGAACAACAGAATCTGCTCAATATAATTTAGAACAATTAATTAGTTCTGGAGTAAGTAATGAATTTTTTGACAGCGCAAAAAATAAGTTAAGTGATGATCAAAAAAATATATTAAACGACCTTTCTGAAATTAGCTACAAAACCTATTGTGATTTTAAAAATCATCCAAAGTTTCTACCTTATTTAGAACAAATGAGTACTTTAAAATATTATGCAAAAACTAATATTGGTAGTAGGCCATCAAAAAGAGGTTCTTCAAAAAAATTAGATTTTGGTGACCTTAGAGCCATCCCATTTGTTGGTTCATGGAGTCAATTAAAACAAAATGTACCAGGGTTTTATGGTGTTGGTACCGCTTTACAAAAATATGAAACTGCAGGTGAATTTGATAAAGTAATCAGCCTTTATAATAATTCTAAATTCTTTAAAAGTTTGATTGATAACAGTATGATGTCAATGAAAAAATCATTTTTTGAGCTAACAAGATACATGGAAAAAGATGAGGAATTTGGTGCATTTTGGACTCTTATTTTTGAAGAGTTTTTAAACACTAAAAGATTAGCATTAAAATTAGCCAATCAAACAGAATTAATGCAAAATTACCCTGTAGGAAAAGCATCTATTGAAGTTAGAGAATCTATAGTTTTACCTTTATTAACAATCCAACAATATGCTCTTAATAAGGTAAAAGAAATTATTCAACAAGAAAAACCCAATAAGAAAGCCTTAACAATTTATGAAAAAATTATCACGCGCTCATTATTTGGGAATATCAATGCAAGTAGAAATTCAGCATAAATAAATATTTAGGCTATAATTAAGTAGCCTAAATATTTATTTTTTTATGTTAAAAATTCTACCAGTTTAATCGATAACCTACACCAAACCCAATAATCAAGGGGTTGATATCTACTTCAACATTTATTTTATCTACAGCAATTGCAGTAGCTGCTTTATTTTCATGAGGTTCAATTCCTGGTACTGATACAGTAGCTTCTGTTGATAGAAATAATTTTTTGATGTCAAAATTTAAAAACCACTTATCATTTAAATCATAATCCACACCTCCTTGTAAAGCAAAACCAAAAGCATTATCATATTCCATATCTAAAACATCACCTTCATCAATTCCATAAAAGAAAGTGTAATTTACACCTGCTCCAACATAAGGTTTTATTTTACCAGCAAAAAAATGATACTGTAATGATAATGTTGGAGGTAAAAGCCATACATTACCTAAATCTGTTTTATTGCCTTCAGCCCTAACATCTACATCATGCTTAGTTGTTGCTAAAATTAATTCAGCTGCAATATTTTTAGTAAAAAAGTAAGTAAAATCAAGTTCAGGTACAATTGCATTTGAAATATTAACATTTGCTCCGTCAAGATCATCACCAACATCTGGTGATACATAAATACCTCTGGCTCTTACTAACCATTTTGAAGAATCGTCTGATTGTGCATACGCTGAAACCGTAAAAAATAATAAGATTAAAATTCCTTTTAGTAAAATTTTCATAATAATTAAATTTAAAATTAGTCTTATTCAAATTTAACTTTAAGTAATAAAAAAGTAGATGATTAATATCATATTTTGGCAAACACAACTATGCATTATAATCAATAGAATTTGTTCTAGAATTATTTACCTCTTTTTATATTTAAATTTTTAGGACTAAAATTGCCGTCAGCTCATAATATTCCTTAAATTTCAACGTTATACATCTGTAATCAAGTGAATTACAAATAGTGAATTTAAAAAAAGGGGGCTATGAAAAAGACTTTTTTAATTATCAGTTTATTTTTTATTATTATTTCAACAACTTCATGCAGTTCTAACGATGTTAAAGAAATTTCGGGAACATTAGTTTTTAATGAAGTTGGAGACCATAGTTTTAATATCAATGCCGAAAACATTGAAGCTACTATTACCATAGCAGGTCCTAACAAAGGAGAAACCGTTGTTTTTAAAAATGTACCTTTATTCCGCACAGCAGATTATACAGCAAAAATTGGAGTTAAAACTCCAGCTACTCAAAAAAACGAGTTATTAAATAATTTGGTAGTTATGTATGAAGCAAAAGAAGGAAATATCATCAAAAATGATATGCCAAGTTTAGCTGATTCTGGTTATGTAAAAATTGACTGGAAAGGAATATACTAACCATTTATTTGAATTTAATTCTATACATACACTTTTTAAGTGTACATCTCCATCGCAACTTTTAACTTTTAGCTATAAATTTTAACTTAAAAAGATTAGTTTTGCTTTATGCAAAAAAACATCAATATTCAAAACAAAAAAGCTCGCTTTGAATATGAAATATTAGATAAATACATTGCTGGTATTCAGCTAACTGGAACCGAAATTAAATCTATTCGTGATAGCAAAGCTCGAATTACTGAAAGTTTTTGTGAATTTAATGAAAATGGAGAACTGTTTGTAATCAATATGTTTATTGAACAATACAGTCACGGCAGTTTCTATAATCACTACTCAAAAAGTGAAAGAAAACTCTTACTCAATAAACAAGAGCTAAAAAAATTAGCTAAAGAAGTCCAAAATGTTGGTTTAACTATCATCCCTATGCGTTTGTTTATTACAGATAAAGGTTGGGCAAAACTGCAAATTGCTTTATGTAAAGGTAAAAAAATGTATGACAAACGTGAAGTAATAAAAGATAGAGACAACAAAAAATCACTTGCCAGATTAAAGAAAAATTATTGATGAAATTAAAAGATTATCTCCATTTTTTTAGATGGGAAAACTTACTGTTTATTGTATTAATTCAGGTGCTTATCAAATTTATTTTGTTTCAAAAATTTGAACTAAGCATGGCATTAAATAATTTGCACTTTGCTATTTTAGTAATAGCAACTATTTGTATTGCCATTGCTGGATACATAATAAATGACGTTCAAGACATTGAAACCGATAAAATTAACAAGCCAAATAAAGTATTTGTTAGCAAAAAAATATCTAAAAAAAAGGCAAACAATTTATTTGTTATTTTCAATTCTGTAGGACTATTATTAGGTTTTTACTTATCTATTTATATTAATAAAAATTCATTCTTTATTGTTTTTCTCATTACCTCATTACTTTTATACAGATATGCGATCGATTTAAAAAAGAGGTTTTTTATTGGTAATTTAGTTGTTTCATTTATTGTTTTTTTAAGTGTTGTACTAATCATTCTTTTTGATATTGTTCCAGCAACAAATAATTATAATAATCAAGCTCAATGGCATGTTACTACCTTAGTTTTAGTATTATCTGGGTTTGCCTTTTTTATTACTTTAATAAGAGAAATTACAAAAGATTTAGAAGATAAAAAAGGAGATAAACACATAAATGCCAATACACTAGCAATTTACCTAGGTGATAATAAAACAAAAAATATTATAGTGCTTATTAGCATTATTCCTTTTGCGGTTATTAGCTATTTTGCATATACATTTCTTACCAACGATTTATTTTTAGCGCTATTTTTAATTGTTTTTATTGCTTTACCTCTGCTCTATTTCATGTTTAAAATAAAAAAAGCTAACACACAAAAAGAATATGGTAAACTTAGCCGTTTATTAAAAATTATCATGTTATTTGGTATTATGTCTATCTTATTATTTTAAAAATATGCTTTTTGAGAAATTAAAAAACAAACATGTAATTCTTGCTTCTGGTTCACCTAGACGCCAACACTTTTTAAAAGAATTGGGATTAGATTTTGAAATTAGACTAAAAGAAGTAGAAGAAATTTATCCAACAGCTTTAAATGAATATGAAATAACCGATTTTTTATCAAAGCTAAAAGCCGAGCCGTTTTTAAAAGAATTAAAAGATAATGATGTTTTAATAACCGCAGATACTATAGTTTGGCATGAAAATAAAGCCATTGGTAAACCAAAGGATTTAGAAGACGCCAAAATCATGCTTTCCAATTTGTCGGGTAAAACACATAGAGTAATCAGCTCAGTTTGTATAACTACCAAAAACAAGCAAATAACAATAAACGATTCCACTTTAGTGAAAATGAAAAACTTAAGCAAAGAAGAAATAGCATACTATATTAATAACTTTAGCCCTTTAGATAAAGCAGGTAGCTATGGCATTCAAGAATGGTTTGGTTATATTGCCATAGAAAAAATTGAAGGCAGTTATTTTAATGTTATGGGGTTTCCAACACATAAATTTTACAAGGAAATAATAAATATGTAAAAATATTTAAAGATTTACAAAATAGACATCTAAGCTATTATTTAATTCTTATTTTTGCGCTTTCTAAAAATAATATCCATTAGCAATTTAAATAGATTTTTCTATGAAACGAGCATGCTAAAAATTTTCTCACCTAAGGAAATACTAATAGCGAACAGCATGTGACCAATAAAAAACAATAAATATAAACACATGAAAAAATACACTTTTACTGAAAAAAAAGATACCCGCTCGGGATTTGGAGCTGGTTTAGCAGCATTAGGAAGAACCAATGAAAATGTAGTTGCACTTTGTGCCGATTTGGTTGGCTCATTAAAAATGGATGAATTTATCAAAGACAATCCTGAGCGTTTTTTTCAAATAGGAATTGCAGAAGCAAACATGATGGGTATTGCTGCTGGAATGACAATTGGAGGTAAAATTCCGTTTACCGGAACATTTGCTAACTTTTCTACAGCAAGAGTTTATGATCAAATAAGACAATCTATAGCATATTCGAACAAAAATGTAAAAATTTGTGCTTCACATGCAGGTTTAACTTTAGGTGAAGATGGTGCTACACACCAAACATTAGAAGATATTGGTTTAATGAAAATGCTGCCAGGCATGGTTGTTATTAATCCTTGTGATTACAATCAAACTAAGGCTGCTACTATCGCTATTGCGGATTATATAGGTCCTGTTTATTTACGCTTTGGCAGACCAGCTGTTCCTATTTTTATGCCAGAGGATCAAAAATTTGAAATTGGTAAAGCCATTCAATTGACAGAAGGAACTGATGTAACTATCATTGCTACAGGTCATTTGGTTTGGGAAGCACTACAAGCTTCAGAACAATTAGAAGCACAAGATATTAGTGCCGAAGTTATTAATATTCATACCATTAAGCCTTTAGATGATGCGGCTATTTTAGCATCGGTTGCAAAAACAAAATGTGTAGTTACTGCCGAAGAACATAATATTTTAGGTGGCTTAGGCGAAAGTGTTGCTAGAGTTTTAGCAACAAATAACCCAGTACCTCAAGAGTTTGTAGCAGTAAACGATACTTTTGGTGAATCGGGTACTCCTGCACAATTGATGGAAAAATATGAATTAAACGACAAAGCCATTGTTGCTGCTGTCAAAAAAGTAGTTCAAAGAAAATAAAAAAATATATTAAGAATTAAAATATTTGTACATTTATACCAATTAAGCTAATTGCTTAATTGGTGTTTTTTTATCAAATAAAAATATAATACTATGAAAAAAACGATTTTAATACTATTGATGATAGGAAGTTTTTCAATAGCAAATGCTCAATTTTTAAATTTTGGTATCAAAGGTGGTATCAATTATAACTCTAATGGAGATTTAAGAAGTGTTTCTGGCTTTTCAGAAATAATTGATAATGTAAAAATTTCTTCTGATGAAGAAACTGGGTATCATTTTGGTGTTTTTACCGAAATAAAACTACCACTTTGGTTATATGTACGCCCTGAATTGTATTATGAACATACCGAAAGTAGTTATCAAGGTGTAAATGATAAAACTAAATTAAAGCTCGATAAAATTAATGCCCCTATTCTAGTTGGTATGAGAATCCTTGGAATTGGTAGAATATTTTTAGGCCCAACGTTCAATTATACAATTAGTACTGATTTAAAAAACACACCATCTTTTAACAATATTAAAACAATAAGTTCTGATGATTTTTCGGTTGGTGGTCAAATTGGTGTTGGTTTAGAGCTAGGTAGAATTGGAGCAGATATACGTTGGGAAACTGGTTTAACAGATACCGAGGCTATTTTTGTAGGAGATGTTTTAAATGATTTAGGAGCTGAATCTATCAAAGTTGATACAAGTCCTCAACAATTTATCTTAAGTTTTTATTATAAATTTAAATAATGCTTTTCGAAGTTGTAAATTAAAACTCCCACTTGGGAGTTTTTTTTATGAAATTGTTTAAATTCGTTCTCTATCATCCATACTTCAATAATCATGAAAAAACATTTACTCCTTTTAACTTTTCTTTTCATTAGTTTTGGAATACAATCCCAAGTACTAATTGCTCTACTCTTAGGTGATAAATTAAATACTGGTAATATTGAATTTGGTTTAGATGGCGGCTTTAATTATGCAAGTATTTCAGGGTTAGACACCAATAATAAATTAAGTGAATTTAATATTGGATTTTATTTTGATATAAAAATAAAAGAACCATGGTATTTAAATACTGGTATTTTAATGAAATCAACTTTAGGAGTCGATGATTTAAGTGTGGATGATCTTGAATTTTTAAACACTACTATTTATTTAGATCAGAATGGTGAAGTTATAGAAGGAGATTACAGTCAAAAAATGAATTATTTTTTGCTCCCTGTATTGGCTAAATACAAGTTTAAGAGTAATTTATATGCTGAAGCCGGATTACAATTTGGGTGGATGTATAAATCGTGGGTTCAATTCGATTCAAATATTGATGGCAATAGTGCTCGTATAAAAGAAAACAATAAAGACGTGATCAATTGGTTTGATATGGGAATTGCTGCTGGTGCTGGGTATAGACTATTAAATGGCTATGGGTGGACACTAGGTATTCGCTATTATTATGGATTTATGGATGTTTATAAAGATAAATCTGGAACAAAAAATAGTTCCTTATTTTTAAAGCTCAACATTCCTATTGGAGTTAGCGATGATATGAAAGAAAAAGCCGAAAAGCAAAAAGCTATAATTCAAGAAAGGAAACTAAAAAGAAAAGAAGATAAAAAAATATAGCACTGTAAATTATTGTCTTCCATACAAAGAAAATGTATTTTTTGAACCTAATTTCACCCAATTAAATCCGCTTAACAGCAATAACAGTATCAATGAGAAAATATATTTTTACCATTATTTTAATTTGCTTAGGTTTTGCCATATTAATTTATAGTTATTTTCAAAATAACAAAACCAAATACGCTGAAGATTTATTTACCATTGAAGCACAAGCTTTCGATAAATCATTTACTAATTTCATTAGTTCAATTGAGCAAAATATAAAATCAATTCAAACAAACTTTGATAGTGAAGATAAAATAAAAGACACCGCTTTTACAAAAGCGTATTTTCTGAAACTTATGGAAAATGATGCTCACTTAATTTCTACTGCATTTATCAATAATTCTTATAAAGTAGCTACAAAAAAAGATGAAGAAAGTTTGATTTTCGCTGTTGATAGTACCGAAAAGTTAGATGTAGTTCGGTGGCAACGTTATGAAAATAAAAAACTGATAAGTAGTTGGCAAGAAAGTTTTAATCAATCTATAAATAAAACTTCTTGGTTTACCGAATTAAAAAACAGTCAAAACCAAGTTAAATGGTTTTTTAAAATAAACGAAAGCTATGACACCAACAATACAGAACTATTTTATGCTGGATATACTTATATAACGGATAATTCTAAATGCACCATTTTAATGGAGTTTTCTCGTTCAAAACTTATTGAAAATTTCAATATCAAAAAAAATCATGAAAATGTTAATTTATGGGTTACTTCTAATCAAAATGAATTGGTAAATTTAGCATCTGTAGGTATTAAAAATGATAGCCTTCAAATTAGCACATTCAATCATTTCAAGCAGTTTGATAAAAAAGAAAATGGTACTTTTAATTTTAAATTCAAAAATGAAGCCTATTGGAATTCCTTCAAAAAATACCCAGCTAAAACAGGTATTTTATATTATTTATTAACCATTCCAAATAAAGACTTACAATCAAGTAATTGGGACATTTATAACAACTTATTACAATTCGTTTCTGTATTTTTAATAATAGCAGGACTCATTTTATTATTTGTTAAAAAAAGTTTTTTTTACAAAGCTAATAGCATGTTGATTCCTTCAACAAAGGAAATTTTAAATGATGATGAAAATCGATATTTAGAATTTAAATCCTCAGCAAGGTGGGATTATAGACAAGAAAAAACAAATACCGAATTAGAAAAGGTAGTTTTAAAAACACTTGCTGCTTTTGGTAATACAGACGGGGGAATTCTTTTGATTGGAGTTGATGATGACAAGCATATTCTTGGCTTAGAAAACGATTTTAAAACGCTTAAAAAATCAACTGCTGATTATTATGAAATTCATTTGCGAAACTTATTTCACACTGCTATGGGCGTTAAATATGTTAGTAAATATGTTAGAATGCAATTTGAATATTGTGAAAACCAAAAAGTTATTTGTAAAATAAAAGTATTAGCTACAAACGAACCTATTTACTTAAAATTTAAAAATAAAAATGGCCAAATAGAAGAGAAATTCTTTGTAAGAAGTGGAAATTCTTCGCAAGAGATCAAAGCCATGTCTGAGATTAATGATTATATTAATACTCGATTTAAAAAATAGATCGATAAATAATGAAGTTTAAATTAATCATATTATTACTTTTTATTTCTACTCTTACTATTGCTCAACATAATGAAGCATTAAAAGATTCTTTCTCTAAAATTGAAAACAATTTATATATAGAAGATCATAAAAAACAATTAAATATAAAATTTGATGTTAGTAATGATGTTGAAAATTATTATTTATCATTTGACGAAAATGATGTAAATATTGCTCCCAATCAAAACATTCGCTATGCGCTAGATTTTAACTATAAATTTGCTTCGGTTAGGTTAGGTTTAAGAGTACCTATTTCAAATTCACAAAAGGAAGATAAAGGAGACACTTATGTGTTTAGATTTAAAGTAAAACTATTATTTGACAAATGGTCTCATCAATTTGAATATAATTATGTTAGAGGGTATTATATAAAAAATAGTAAAAATTTATTAAATGATGATTTTCAAAATCACATCCAGTTTCCTCGATTTAAAACCTATATATTTTCAGGTACTACTGCTTATAAATTCAATGATAAATTTTCACTTAGGGCAATTGCATCTCAAACTGAAATTCAAATAAAAAGCGCTGGAAGTTTTATGCCAAGTATAAATTATTGGGTTTACAATATAACTGGCACCCAAAAATTTATCAATACTCTTGGAGAAACAATAGAAAGAGAAAAATATAACGATTATAAAGGCTTTTCTTCAACTGTAAATGCAGGATACTATTACACATTTGTTTATAAAAAGTATTGGTATGCACATGCATATGTTAGCCCAGGTATTGGGCTTGATTTTTATCAAGTTGAAACTTTTAATCCAAATGAAAATTTTAGTCGCAGTTATAATAATATGATTTTATCGCTTCAAAACGGAATTGCTTTAGGGTATAATTCAAAAAAATATTATTTTGGATTAGAATACAACAATATAAGTACCAATGAAAATAATTATAAAGATGATTTTCAATTCAGTACTTCTCGCAATATTTTTCATGTATTTATTGGTTATCGCTTCAAAGCACCAAATATTGTTAAAAAACCAATTGATCAAATTCAAGAAAAAGTACCAATACTAAATGACAACTACAAATAACTACAAGTGCATAGCATTGATTTTAACAAATAATTTAACCAAATAATTTTAAATAATAAAGTATCTTTGCATTTCTAAAAATAAAACAAAATGGATAACGGATTATACGCAAAAATTAAAACTTCAAAAGGAGATATTCTTTTAAATTTAGAATTTGAAAAAACACCAGCTACAGTTGGTAATTTTGTCGCTTTAGCGGAAGGAGATTTAGAAAACTCAGCAAAACCACAAGGCACAAAATACTACGATGGTTTAAAATTTCATAGAGTTATTGATAACTTTATGGTTCAAGGAGGATGCCCTCAAGGAACTGGAACAGGTAACCCTGGCTATAGTTTTGATGATGAGTTCCATCCTGATTTGAAACACAACAAACCAGGTATTTTATCTATGGCTAATTCTGGCCCAGCAACCAACGGTAGTCAATTTTTTATTACACATGTTGAAACTCCTTGGTTAGATAACAAACATACTGTTTTTGGAAATGTTATAGAAGGGCAAGATGTAGTAGATGCCATTGCACAAGATGATGTACTAGAATCTGTTGAAATTATCAAAGTTGGTGAGGCTGCCGAAAGTTTTAATGCCATTGAAGCTTTTAGATCTTTTGAAGGTGCTAGAGAAAAAAAATTAGCAGAAGCTCAAAAACAAATGGATGCTGAATTAGATAAAATAGCAGCTGGATTTGAAAAAACAGATTCTGGTTTACGCTATCAAATTATCCAAAAAGGAAATGGAAAAAAAGCCGAAAAAGGCAACAATATCTCAGTGCATTATAAAGGGCAACTGGTTGACGGAACTGTTTTTGACTCTTCTTACCAACGAAAACAACCTATTGATTTTCAAGTTGGTATCGGTCAGGTAATTAAAGGTTGGGATGAAGGTTTGCAATTATTACAAGTTGGTGATAAAGCAAGGTTAGTTATTCCTTCTGATTTAGCTTATGGAAGCCAAGGTGCTGGTGGAGTTATCCCTCCTAATGCTACTTTGATTTTTGATGTAGAATTAATGGATGTAAAATAAACATTCTAAAATATTTTTTATTTAAGAGACTGCCTGAAAAGGCAGTCTTTTTTTATATATTTGATTTAATTCTACAAATGAACTGAAATTGTAATCCTTCATACACTCAAATGAAACAAATAGTTATCCTTTTCATATTAATATCACAACAGTTGGTTTTTTCTCAAATAGAAAATGATAAAAACCTTATTCTTGTTGATAAATTTCGTTTTAATGCAGGAGTATATTTTCCAACTGAAATACTCAAGATTGGTGCTAATGGAGATAACTCAAATTTAGATTTTGATTTTAACGAAGCATTTAAATTAGACCACTATGAAACTACTTTTTTCTTTAATTTCTTTTGGAGGTTTTCAAAAAAATGGGTGTTATCTACAGAATATTTTGGTGTAAGTGAAAGTCAAAAAGTAGAATTAGAAGATGACATTAGCTGGAATGAATATACTTTTAAAAAAGGTTCTAATGTAGAAGCAGGTTATGGATTAAATATGTATAGGATTTTTGTAGGTAGAGTTATTTCAAGGGGTGTAAAACATGAATTTTCTGGAGGACTTGGTATTCATGCCATGAATATTAATGCATTTATTAAAGGAAAAGCTTTTATAAATGAAGAAAATTTTGAATTCAAAAAAAGCGCTATCAGCTCTACAATCCCTTTGCCAAATATAGGTATTTGGTATATTTATGCTCCAACAGCTAAACTATCACTTATGGGAAGATTAGATTGGTTTGGAATAACCATAGGCGAATATTCGGGTAGTTTATGGAATCTAGGCCCAAGTATCAATTATCAAGTATTTAAAAATATTGGTATTGGTGCTGGCTATAGATATTTTAAAGCTTCTGCCAAAGTAGATAAACCAAATTGGGATGGTAAATTTAGCGTTACATACAAAGGACCAATAATTAGCCTTTCAGGAAATTTTTAATAAACTAAATACAGATTTATGAAATTAGTTAACTTTTACATTTTGTTAATTGCTTTAGTAATTATTAGTTGTTCAAAAAATGATAATTATAGTCTTGCATATATAGAACAAACA
>Ga0209633_10004834_pt1 | contig 12028 bp, 12 predicted proteins | sample Cruoilmetagenom1_FD_187290 | JGI IMG/M metagenome (GOLD analysis project Ga0209633, IMG submission 187290) | Oil polluted marine microbial communities from Coal Oil Point, Santa Barbara, California, USA - Sample 1 (SPAdes) (version 2) | ecosystem: Environmental > Aquatic > Marine > Oil seeps ... | reverse complement strand
AACCATCGCCATACTCGCACCCTATGTGAACAGCTATCGGCGCTACGTCAAAGACCACGCCGCCCCGATCAACCTGGACTGGGCGCGGGACAATCGCACGGCGGGCATTCGCATCCCGATTTGCGGCTCCAAAAACCGCCGTGTCGAAAACCGGTTGGCGGGGATGGATTGCAATCCGTATCTCGGCATTGCGGCCTCGTTGGCCTGCGGGTATTTGGGCCTGCTTGAAGGAAAACGGCCTGAAGCCTCGCTTAAGGGCGAAGCGACAGATGGCGAAGAGGTGATCCCGCGCGATCTGCACACTGCCCTTGAGCGCTTTGAGGCGGCTGAAGAGTTGCAAGAAATTCTGGGGCCAAAATTTTGCCGTGTCTATCAGATCGTCAAAGAGGCCGAGATCAGCGAGTTTTTGCAAGTGATCTCTCCTTGGGAGCGTGAACACCTGCTGTTGAACGTATGAACCTGCTGTTTTCAAACGATAAGAAGGGGCAGTACCCCGACAGCTGGTACGCGGCTACAGCCAACACACTGGACCCGTTCCCCAAGCTGAAAGGCGAGGTTCACGCGGACGTTTGTGTGGTGGGCGGTGGCTACACCGGACTGTCAACAGCCCTGCATCTGGCTGAAAACGGTTTTCGCGTTGTGGTGCTTGAGGCGCAGCGCGTTGGCTTTGGCGCATCCGGGCGCAATGGTGGGCAGGTGGGGCATGGGCAAAACATTGATCAGGCCAGTCTTGAGAAAAAGCTCGGCAAGGCCGATGCACGCCTGCTGTGGGATATCGCGGATGCCTCGATCAAAATCACCCGTGAGCTGGCAGCCAAACACGCGCCCGATGCGTTGTTCAAACCGGGTCATGGCTCGGCTTATTTCAGCCAGAAAGATGCTGACGCCGGTCGTAAAGATTGTGAATATCTGGCCGAAAACTATGGTTTTGACGGGACTTATCTGGACCAAGCCGCCACTGCGCAGATCGTTGGCACGGACCAATATGCCGGTATGGTGCTGGACAACAATGGCGGCCACTTGCACCCGTTGAACTATGCACTTGGCCTGGCCCGTGGCGCCGTCGCGGCGGGTGCGCAGATCTTTGAGGCGGCTTATGTTCACAACATCATCGAGGGACGCAGCGCGAGCGACAAAACTGTGGTCCAGACCGAGCGGGGCCGTGTGGTGGCGGATCATGTTGTGTTGGCCTGTAACGGCTATTCCAACAACCTGCACCGCAAAACCGCGGCCCGCGTGATGCCGATCAACAACTATGTGGTCGCGACCGAGCCCTTGGGCGCGCGCGCCCAGCAAATCCTGGCCCGCGATATCTGTGTTTACGACAGTAAATTCGTGCTGAATTATTACCGCCTGTCCGAGGATGGGCGCCTTATTTTTGGCGGCGGCGAAAGCTATGGGGTCAAATTCCCCAAAGACATTGCCGCCAAAACGCGCAAACCGTTGGAACAGTTGTTCCCCCAGTTGCAAGGGGTGGAAATAGACTATGCTTGGGGCGGCACATTGGGGATAACCACCAATCGGATGCCCTATTTCGCTCGCGTTGCACCAAATATTGTGACGGCAGCGGGCTACTCGGGCCACGGGGTTGCCTTGGCCACTTTGGCCGGCGAAATCATCGCCGAAACCATCAAAGGTCAATCCGAACGCTTTGATGTGATGGCCCGCGTCCCCACTTTGCCGTTCCCCGGTGGGCGGATGTTCTCGACGCCGGTTTTGGGGTTGGCGATGACGTGGTATTCCCTGCGCGACCGGCTCGGAATTTAATCGCCGATCCAAAGATTAACCATTTGCAAATTTGACCGACTGGTATACGGTTTTTCTGAAACACACATTCAGGAAAGACGAAACTATGTCACAAGCGCCGAACGTCTATGATGCCGAACCGATCCCCGCCGAAGCCCGCGCCGAAATTGACCGGATGCTGCAAACCGGTGATTTGTTTCGCTATACGTCCGCCGAAGCTTCGCCTGTAGCGCTGCTAGAGGCTGAATTCGCCGCATTGCTGGGCGCGAAATTTGCACTGGCTGTGTCGTCTTGTTCGGCGGCCCTTTTCTTGTCGTTGAAAGCGCTACAACTGCCGCGCGATGCCAAAGTCCTGATCCCAGCCTTTACATTCGCGGCCGTGCCATCAGCCGTGGTGCATGCTGAATGCCAACCCATTCTGGTCGAAGTTGGTGAGAATTACCGCGTTGATATGGAAGATTTCGCCGCCCGTCTGGACGGGGACATTAAGGCGGTTATCATCAGTCACATGCGCGGTCATACATCGGACATGGACGCCATTATGGCACTGTGTAACGCGCGTGACATTCCGGTGATCGAGGATGCGGCCCACTCGCTTGGCACCACATGGGATGGCCAAAACATTGGCACCATTGGCAAAATCGGCTGTTTCTCGTTCCAGTCCTATAAGCTGATCAACGCGGGTGAGGGCGGCATCATGATCACTGATGATCCCGATTTGATTGCCCAAGCGATTATTATGTCCGGCGCTTATGAACATAATTGGAAGAAGCACCCTGTTGTGCATGACCGGTTTGAGTTCTGGCAAAACAAACTGCCACTTTATAATATGCGGATGCAAAACCTGTCGGCGGCTGTGATCCGCCCGCAGATCAAAGAAGTCACGCGCCGTGTGCGGGATGGGCTGGCCAATCACGACTATGTTGCGGAACTGTTGAGTGCTTCGCCCTTTATCACTGTGCCCGAGGCGCTGGCCCCTGAAAGCCGCGCACCAGATTCGATCCAGTTTAATCTGGATGGGTTTAGTGACGAGGAAACCTTGGCCTTTGCTGCCGAGGCTAAAGCGCGCGGAATTACGGTGCAGGTGTTCGGTCTGTCGCAAGACAATGCACGCGCCTTTTGGAACTGGAAATTCATTGGTTACACGCCAGAACTGCCCAAAACACGTGCCATGTTGATGCGGGCCTGTGATGTGCGTTTGCCCGCGCGTCTGGTTCGCGAAGATTTGGATTTCATTGTGGCGGCGCTGACGGAAACGGCTGACACAGTGAAAGGAACCTCGCGCGCTGTGGCCTAGGGTTGCGCCGCCTATCGGCGTCGCCCCAAGCGATTTGACCCTGCGGGCCAAATCGCGAGATGCCTGCGGCGCAGGTATTTAGGAAAAGAAGAAAGTGTGTAAGGTCAGAGTACTTTTAGGTTCTTGGCGATCCAGGGCAGGGCTTTGATTGCTGGAGTTACAATGATTTCTTGCAGCAGTTCACGAAGATTTACGGCCACATCCTGTGGCATGTCCTGCAAAACATCCCGACGTGCCGTTAGCGAGATGCTGCGAGTCAGCGGCGCGAATGGCAGTTCGATCATTTCAACAGCGTCATGGAACCGACGGGCGCGCAGAAACCCAAGTGGGGTAAGGATGGTCCATCCCGCCTTGGCGGCAACCATCGCCATGATGGCATGATAGCTGTCGAGCTCGAACCGATGCGACAGGGTCAAGTTTTGTCGCGCCAGATGTGCCGCGACCTGGCGCCCCATGTGGTGACGTTGGGTATATTGAATCAAGGGCAGCGATTTGAGTTGTTCCAACACATCCCCGCCCGAACGAATCGACCCTTTTGGCACCGCGGCCACGAAGGGTTCGACCATCAAGGGATGCACTTCCATCCATTCTGCAACCGCCCCCATATCGGCGGCGACGATCACATCCAGCGCGCGGCTGTCCAGCAGATCAAACAGCCGGTGGCTGGCCCCTGTTTCCAACAAAAACTGGCAGCCCGTTAGTGTGCTTGCCATATCGGACAGCAGGCGCGGGGTAACGTCGGCATCAAAATCTTCGATCATGCCAAGACGAAACCGGGTTAGCGCCGACATATCTGAATTGGCCAATTCAGCCCGGGCCTGGGTGGCCTCATTGACAATCAACTGAGCGCGTTTGCGGAAAATCTCGCCTGATGGTGTTAGCGAAACGGGACGTGAGGCGCGGTTCAACAGGACGGTGTCCAACGCCGTTTCCAGATTGCTCAATTGCTGGCTGACCGCCGAAGGGCTGGCATCGAGCCTGCGCGCAGCCGCCGAGATTGATCCTTCATCTGCCGTGGCAAGAAAGACTTCGATGCCCCAAAGGGTGATACGTCCGGAGGTCGCGACCATTATCGGCACTTTCGCATTGTAAAAACTGCCTGAAACCTAAGGCGTTGCCCGAAAGGAAGCAAGTTAGCGCAACACAAGCGGGGCATTCAGCCAATCACGCAGGGCCGCGTTGGTGGCGTCTGGGGCCTCAAGCGTGGGCACGTGGCCCACCCCCTCAATGATGCGCAGGGTCGCATAGGGGATCAGTTCGGACATGAATTCATGACGCCGCGGCAGGGTCAGTTTGTCTTCGGCGCCGCACAAAACCAACGCCGGCATGCGGATTTTGCGCAGGGTTTTCTGCTGATCGGGGCGGCGTTGCAAGGCACGGGATTGGCGCACAAATTCACCTTCACCCAAGGCCAGTGCCATGTCCTGCATCAAGGCAAGGATTTCACTGCGCGGAGAGTTTTCGCCCAAATATTCCGGCCGCATCACATCATTCATGACTTCGGCCAAACGGCCGGCCATAACGCCAACGATTTGGGGTTCGCGCGACGCAGCAACCGCAGGTGTTTCGGATTGCGAATTGGTGTCCATCAACGCCACGCGCGTCACCCGTTCCGGTGCGCGTCGCAATACTTCCATCGCGACAATCCCGCCCATCGACAAACCGGCCAGCGCGAAATGTTCAGGGGCTGTGGCAAGCACGGCCTGCGCCATTTCCTCAATGGTTTCGCATTTGGTCACACAGGCGACATGCACGGCTCGTTCGGCTGAAAAATCCGCGATCTGGGGGCCAAATAGCCGTGCGTCACACATCATTCCGGGGATCAGCAATAGGGGCTCGGCCATGTATTTTTCTCACTCGATATTATTTTTGGGCAGGCTACGCGATTGTATCGCATTTGCCTATGGCAATAGCGGGGATGGGCGGATTAATACCCGTTCCAGCGAAACGCCCCGTTTGGCCCAAGGGCCGAGAACGGGTTATGCGCGACCTCCCAGATATGGCCGTCCGGATCGGCGAAATAGCCGTGATGCCCGCCCCAAAACACGTCTTGGGCAGGCTTAATGACCCGCCCGCCCGCCGCTTTGGCGCGCTCTAACAATGGGGCGACATCGGATTTTTCCGGCACGTTATGCGCCAGCGTAATGCCGGAAAACCCACCAATTTCAGATACGTCTATCCCCAACTCATCCGCCAGCGCAGCCTTTGGGTACAATCCAAGGGTTTGTCCGACCAGGTCAAAGGCGATGACACCGTCCGGACTGTCGACCCGTGTCCAACCAAGGGATTCGTAAAATGTTGCCGCCACGTCCATATCCGCAACCGCCAATGTGATCAGGCTTACACGCTGTTCCATTTTCTATCCTTTCAAGGGCAGTACATCTGCTACGGCTTGTTCAATTTGCGTTAGGCATTCAGGCGTCGAAAACCGGTGGTCCGCGCCTTTGATCAAGGTCAGGCGGATGTCATCGCCTTTGGCCTGTTCCAACAAGCGCAAGGCGACCGACAGTTTGACGTCTGCGTCGGCTGTGCCTTGCAACAGGCGCACGGGGAAGGGCAAATTTATTGCGGCGCGCAACACCAGTTGATCGCGCCCATCCTCGATCAGTTTGCGGGTGATGATGTAGGGGTCACCATATTCCGAAGGCAGCGCAACTTGGCCGTCGCCGATCAATTTGGCGCGCTGCGCTGTGGTAAAGCCGCTCCACATGCTGTCCTCGGTGAAATCCGGGGCGGCGGCGATGCCGACAAACCCCGCAATACGATCGGGCATACGTTTGATGGTCAGCAGCGCGATCCAGCCCCCCATGCTGGAGCCGACCAACACCTGCGGACCTTCGCAAACGGCGTCGATCACCGCAAAAGCATCTTCAGCCCATTCTCCAATGCAACCCTCCTCAAAGTCGCCAGAGGATTGGCCATGACCGGAATAATCCAACCGCAAGAATGCGCGGCCTTGCGCGCGCGCCCAGTCTTCAAGGTGGATGGCTTTGGTGCCCTCCATGTCGGATTTGAAGCCGCCCAAGAACACCACGCCGGGCGTGTCGCCCGCTGTTTGGTGATAGGCGATGCGTCGCCCGTTTTTGCATTCAAAATAGCTTGGTCTTGTCACGGTTTTGCCCCTTGGTTTGTCACCTCGGAGCATAGGCGGGCTGTGTCAGTTCGACAATCCTGCAATCACATCTTTGCTCGGCAAAATCGCGCCGTACCCCATCGCAAGGGCAGCCATAAAGGCAGCGTGGACTTGAACCGCAGGCACGGCGACACCGTCAAAATCCAAATCAGGTGCGGCGCAGGCGTCATGCGCCACGGTGCAGCCATAGCCTAGGTCGGCAGCGGCACGGGTGGTGGCGTCGATGCAGAAATTGCTCATTGCGCCGGTGATCACAAGGTCGGTGATGCCAAGCGCTTGCAATTGTATTTGCAAATCGGTGTCGCGAAAGCTGTTGGGGAAGTTCTTGGTGATCACAGGTTCATTTGGGGCAGGGACGACGCTTGCATGAATTTGTGCCCCTTCAGTGCCTGGTGCGAAAAATGGCGCGGGCTTGCGCAAAATTTCGTGGCGGATGTGGATCACGGGCAGGCCAGCGTTGCGAAATGCCGCAAGGATACGGGCGGCATTGTCTGCGGCCGCATCGGTTTTGGACAGGGTGAATTTTCCACCCTCGAAATAGTCGTTTTGTAGATCTATGATGAGCAAAGCGGTGCGTGTCATTGTTTTGACTCCCTGAAATTTGATTCTGTATGGAACTTGCAGGTGCTGGGCGAAATGAGGTAGTGTCACATCTGACATAAAGCGCGCCATATCGGACAAAACATGACGGACATAATCTTAGTTGATTACCCAGGAGCATCTAGGGCGGCTGTTGCGGGCTTGCAGGAAATGTTCACCCACACAGTGCGCTTGCTTGAACGTGAGGATCGCGAACTGATCACGTTGACCACAGTCACGGCCAAGGCGCTGCCCGATGTGCCAGTGAAAGCGGTGATCTTGCCGCCCGCCTTTGGCAATACCCGATATTTGACCCCGTCCAAAACGGTGACGCTATGGCTGCGCAATTGTGAGGAAAGCAGTGTCATGGCCTCGGCCTGTGCGGGTGCATTCTATTTGGGCGCGGCTGGTTTGCTTGAGGGGCATCGCGTCACGACCCATTGGGCGTTGGAGCAAACCTTGCGCGATGCCGTGCCAAACGCCACAGTCGACATCGGCGAAATTCTGATTCATGACGGGCGCATCATCACGGCAGGGGGCCTGTTATCATGGGTGGATCTGGCGTTGGAATTGATCAGCCAACTCTGTGGTCCCGAAATTATGCGCGAAGTCGGGCGGCATTTCGTGGTCGACACGGGGCGGCGCGAACAACGCTATTACAGCGCCTTCACCCCGCCGATCCAGCACGGCGATGACCCCATCACCCAAGCCCAAGCCCTGATCGAGCGCACCTTTACCGCCCCGATCCGCATCTCGGAACTGGCCCGCACCGTCGCCCTGACCGAGCGCACATTCCTGCGCCGTTTTGAGCGCGCAACAGGCCACACCCCGCTGGCCTATGTGCAACATCTGCGCATCCAATCCGCCCAACGCGGGCTGGAAAACACCAATGCTGCCATCGACCAAATCGCCTATGCGGTCGGCTATGAGAACGTCAATGCATTCCGCAAATTGTTCAAACGACACACGGGTCTGTCGCCATCGCAATATCGCCAGCGTCTTAGGCGTTGACAAGCGGCCGCCAAAGCGCGAAAAACCATCGAACATAACCCGCAACCGGGCGCTTGGTAGGCGCCAAACTGACGAGGATCGCCAAGATGGCCCAAATCTCACTCACCTTTCCCGATGGCAATAAACGCGACTTTGACGCTGGTATCACGCCCGCCGAAATCGCCAGTGGCATCTCATCCTCCCTTGGCAAGAAAGCCGTTTCAGCGACTGTGAATGGCGAGCATTGGGATATGCAATGGCCGATCACTGAGGATGCGAGCATTGCCATCAACACCATGAAAGATGCGGAACCCGCGCTTGAATTGATCCGCCACGACTGCGCCCACATCATGGCGCGCGCTGTGCAAGAGCTGTGGCCTGATACGCAGGTGACGATTGGTCCGGTGATCAAAGACGGTTGGTATTACGATTTTGATCGCGAGGAATCCTTTACCCCGGAAGATCTGGCGGTGATCGAGAAAAAGATGAAAGAGATCATCAATAAACGCGACACCGTGCGCACCGAAATTTGGGAGCGCGAGCGCGCTGTGCAGTTTTATAAGGACAATGACGAGCCTTATAAGGTCGAGCTGATCGACGCCATTCCGGGGGACGAGCCTTTGCGCATGTACTGGCATGGCGAATGGCAAGATCTGTGTCGCGGACCACATTTGCAACACACAGGCCAAGTGCCGGGTGATGCCTTCAAGCTGATGTCGATCGCGGGTGCCTATTGGCGTGGCGACAGCGATCGCGCCATGTTGCAACGGATTTACGGCGTGGCGTTTCAAAACAAGGATGATCTGAAAAAGCACATGATCATGCTGGAAGAGGCCGCCAAACGTGACCACCGCAAGCTGGGCCGTGAAATGGATTTGTTCCATATGCAAGAAGAAGCGCCGGGCCAGATTTTCTGGCACCCCAACGGGTGGCGTATCTACACCGAACTGCAGGACTACATGCGCCGCCGCCAAAACGATGGCGGTTATGTCGAGGTCAACACGCCACAGGTCGTGGATCGCAAACTGTGGGAGGCTTCGGGGCACTGGGAAAAATACCAAGAGCATATGTTCATCGTTGAAGTCGACGAGGAACATGCGCGTGAAAAAGCGGTGAATGCGCTTAAGCCCATGAACTGCCCCTGCCACGTCCAGATTTTCAATCAAGGTCTGAAATCCTATCGCGATCTGCCGCTGCGCATGGCCGAGTTTGGCTCATGCAACCGCTACGAGCCATCTGGTGCCTTGCACGGTATCATGCGGGTGCGCGGGTTTACGCAGGACGACGGACATATCTTTTGCACCGAAGATCAGATCGAATCCGAAACCATCAAGTTCATTGAATTCTTGTCTACAACCTACAAAGATTTGGGTTTCGAAAACTTCATCGTCAAGTTTTCCGACCGCCCCGAATTGCGTGCCGGATCGGACGAGGTCTGGGACAAAGCCGAAGCGGCGTTGTTGTCCGCGACCAAAGCGGCTGGCTATGAGCCTGTGTTGAATCCGGGCGAGGGGGCGTTTTACGGTCCCAAACTGGAATTTGTTTTGACCGATGCGATTGGTCGCGATTGGCAATGCGGCACCCATCAGGTGGATTTCGTGCTACCCGAACGGCTGGATGCAAATTATATCGGCGAAGACGGTGCCAAACACCGCCCCGTCATGCTGCACCGCGCAACGCTGGGATCATTCGAGCGGTTCATCGGCATCTTGATCGAATCCCACGCGGGTAAACTGCCGTTCTGGCTGGCTCCGCGTCAGGTCGTCGTGGCCTCGATCATTACGGATGCCAATGACTATGTGCTTGAAGTGGTTGCCGCCCTAAACGCCGCTGGCGTGCGTGCCGAAGCTGATTTGCGCAATGAAAAGATCAACTACAAGGTCCGCGAACACAGCTTGGCCAAAGTGCCTGCGATCTTGGCTGTTGGGATGCGCGAAGTCGAGGAGCGCACAGTTTCCGTGCGCCGCCTTGGAGACAAACGCACATCGGTCGTAACAATGGACGAGGCTGTAACATCTCTGTCGGTCGAGGCCAAAGCGCCTGATCTGGCCTAATGGCGTAAGCCTAAACTGTAACATTTTGCCCTCCTGCGCTGTAACATTCCAGCGCAGGAAGGCGGATTCGCCTTAAATTGAGCCAAAACCAGCCCAAAACACTAACAATATATAACGCCGCCGTTACACACGCCGATGTGAGTGGCTTGTAACGCCCCCCTGATCTTATGGTTCCCTATGTCGCAAACCCGCGGCACACGTAATCGTAACAGAAGGATCATCCCACATGTCTTACCACGTAAAATCCCTTGCCGTTGCTGGCGCTATTGCCGCTGCCCTGACCGCCACATCAACTGTTCCAGCTGCCGCTGCTGCCAAAGAAAAATGCTATGGCGTTTCGCTGGCCGGCCAAAATGACTGTAAAGCAGGCGCTGGCACAACATGTGCGGGCACATCGACTGTTGATTACCAAGGTAACGCCTTCACATTGGTTCCAGCCGGCACTTGCGCCAGCATGGAATTGCCAGAAGGCCGCATGGGTTCAATGGAAGAATTGAAGCGCGATCTACCTTCCTAAATCCTGATCTGGCGCCTTTGCACGCCGTGTGAAGGCGCCATTTTTCTATCTGAAACAGGGTGTATTCCATGCTTGATACGAACCTCGCGAAATTTGAGACCCTGCCAAATCGTCCCGGCGTTGGATATAAACCACAGCATTTTGCAGACATCATGGAAGATGCGGGCGCAGTTGAATGGTTGGAAGTCCACGCTGAAAACTACATGGGGGATGGCGGTCGACCGCTGGCCCAATTGCGCCATCTGGCCGAACAATTCCCGATTTCCGTGCATGGTGTTGGCCTGTCGATCGGTGGCAACGATCCGCTGGATGTGGATCACCTGAAACGGCTTAAACACCTGTGCGATTGGCTGAACCCGGCCTCATTCTCTGAACATCTGGCTTGGTCGACCCATGACGGGGCCTATCTGAACGATCTGATCGCGCTGCCCTACACCGAAGCCACCGTAAGCAGCGTTGCCGACCACGTTGCCCAAGTGCAAGACGTGCTGGGGCGCAAAATGTTGCTGGAAAATCCATCTTCCTACCTGGCCTTTGCTGAATCCACCCTGTCCGAAGTCGATTTCCTGGCCGAAGTGGTCAAGCGTACCGGCTGCGGCCTGTTGCTGGACATCAACAACGTGTTCATTTCGGCCAACAACCTGAAAATTGGTGCGATTGATTATATCGACGCCTTTCCATTGGAGCATGTCGGTGAGTTTCACCTTGGCGGCCACGACGAAGATGTTGATGACGCGGGCGAAGTGTTGTTGATCGACAGCCATGGACGCGAGGTGGTTGATCCGGTCTGGGCACTGTTTGATTACACCTTGGGCAAATCCGGCCCGCGCCCCACGTTGATTGAATGGGATGCAAACGTGCCGCCATGGCCTGAATTGGCCGCCGAGGCGACCCGTGCAACGCAAATTTTGGACAAGGTCACATCATGAGCGTCAAGCAAAGTGATTTCAAAAACGCGATCTTTGACGCCGGATTGCCGGTGCCGAACGGGTTGTGCAACCCAGATGGAGCACCCGCGCAAAAACGGTTTTCAGTCTATCGCAACAACGTCGCCGTCAGCCTGTCCGAAGCCCTTGAAGTGACGTTCCCGGTTGTCCGCACCTTGGTCGGCGACGAATTCTTCAAAGCAATGGCCGGTGTTTTCCTGCGCCAGCACGCCCCCAGCAGCCCAGTTTTGATGCGTTATGGTGCGCAAATGCCTGCCTTCCTGGACAGTTTTGAGCCAGTCGCGCATCTGGGCTACCTACCGGATGTTGCGCGGATCGAACTGGCCTTGACGCGCAGCTACCACGCCGCTGACACCATGCCGATTGACCCGCAGGTGCTGCAATCCATCGCGCCGGATGATTTGCTTTTGGCCCGTCTGCATTTGGCACCATCCGTGCATTTGATCCGGTCAAACTGGCCCGCCGCGTCGCTCTATCACGCCAACAGCACCCCAAACGCCACGCCCCCCGTGATGCAGGCTGAAGACGTGTTGATCACCCGCCCCGAGTATGACCCCGCAGTCACTGCGCTGCCAGCAGGCGGCGGCGCGTTTGTCGCCGCACTGTTGATTGGAACACCATTGGGCGAGGCGTTGAAAACCGCATCGGCCGCATCGGATGATTTCGATTTCACCACGGTTCTAGGTCTACTCCTTGCCGGTGGCGCACTTATAAAAGTAGAAGAACATCAAAAGGGATAATACCATGAACGCGCTGATAACACTG
>Ga0209633_10004833_pt1 | contig 12029 bp, 21 predicted proteins | sample Cruoilmetagenom1_FD_187290 | JGI IMG/M metagenome (GOLD analysis project Ga0209633, IMG submission 187290) | Oil polluted marine microbial communities from Coal Oil Point, Santa Barbara, California, USA - Sample 1 (SPAdes) (version 2) | ecosystem: Environmental > Aquatic > Marine > Oil seeps ... | reverse complement strand
CGTACTGTCTATCACCACTGTACTACCGTCATCAGTACTTGCATTCAGTTCTGTATATGCTGTTCCTACTTCTATGGTTTGAGGGTTTGCACCGAGGAGTCTAATAGATGGTGGAGTGGTATCTACTGCTGCTATGACTTCAACGGTTCTTGTCACTTCAATCGCAGGATTGCCTGCAGTATCTGTTGCATTATACGTCACCGTATAATTACCCTCTATATTGGTATCTACAGCCGTACTGTCTATCACCACTGTACTACCGTCATCAGTACTTGCATTCAGTTCTGTATATGCTGTTCCTACTTCTATGGTTTGAGGGTTTGCACCGAGGAGTCTAATAGATGGTGGAGTGGTATCTACTATTGTGATATCAAACACTGGCAGTGTTCTGCTGACTTGTCCGTCTGTCACAGATATTTCTATCCCTATGGTTATCCCCACATTGGTATTGTCTGGTATACCGCTAAGCAATCCTGTCGCTGTATCAAATGTTGCCCATATTGGCTGATTGAGTATACTAAAGGTAAGTGTATCATTCACATCTACATCTGTCGCTGATGGTGTAAAGTTATACGAGCTATCTGCGTTTACACTCGTTGCAGGTGTACCTGTAATGCTTGGTGCATCATTCGTGTCAAGTACAGTAATGTTGACAATTTCTGTTTCACTATACTCAAGGCTATCATACACTCTAAATGTAAAAGAATCTGTTCCACTATAATTTGTATTTGGCGTGTACATAGCGTTATTGCCTTGAAGTGTAACTACACCATTTGTTGCATTACTCACAATACTATAAGTTAACTGGTCATTATCACCATCTTCTGCCGTTAACGTTATCACAACACTATTATCTTCACTTGTTGTGATCTCTTGCACCATGGCTACGGGTTCATTATTTACACCATCTAAAACAATGGTAATATTTTTGTCACATGAAGGTGAATCTAAAACATAAACGGTTGCCACAAAAGTAAAATTTGTATCAACATTAACAGTAAAACCATCTTCAGGCACAACACTGATAAAAAATGTTTTATCCACTAAACTGACTAAACCTTTAAAGTTCTCACTCCCCTGACCTTCAAGATTTAATCGTACATCATCTAACGTTACTTGTGCTGGCAGATTAGATAATTGGGTTATCGCTACCCCATGTTCATCAGTTATTTCGTTATTGCCTTCTACAGGAGTGATATTTACTACAGAATTTATCTCATTCTGATCTAAGGGAGTAATAGCCACTTCACACCCTGTGGAGATGAGTAAAAATAACAGTGCCATACTATAATTAAATATTAATTTCTTCATGCGCTTTGTATTCTTTCAAATTTATAATTAGATTAGTATACATAAAAAAAGTCAAAAAAAGTCAATGCTTTATGATTTATGTGAAAAGTGATTGGAGAGGTTATAACCCAAATAAACTTGGGTTATAATTGTGAAAATTTGCTTTCTATTTGTATCTAAAAGTGATACGACCTTTGTCAAGACTGTATGGAGTAAGCTCCACTTTTACAGTATCCCCTGGAAGGATTTTAATATAGTGCATTCTCATTTTACCAGCAATATGGCAAAGTACGATATGCCCATTGTCCAATTCAACTCTGAATGTCGCATTTGGTAATGCTTCAACTACTTTTCCATCTATTTCAATTACATCATCTTTAGCCATTGTATTCCTTTACAATTATTCATAACTTAGGAGCAAACTCCAAACTTTTATCTTATTGTCCACTATAAACAAGAATTGTATATCTTTTGTGAAGCCTACGCCTCAGTTAAGATAACTGCTTTCCCATCTACAACTGCGACTTGATGTTCATAGTGTGCTGATCTAAGTTGATCATCACTAATCACTGACCATTGGTCTTCAAGTAGTACAGGTGTACCACTTTTTTGACATACCATAGGTTCCAAACAAAAGACCATACCATTTTTTATTTTGGGTCCTTGATTAGGTTTACCTTCTAGATAATTAGGGATATTTGGTTCATCATGCGGTTTTGTACCAATTCCATGACCACAATAGTCACGTAAAGGCACAAACCCAGCATCAACAATATAGTCTTCAAGAATCTTCGTCAACTCTTTAAAACGCATGCCATCCCTAATAGAATCAATCGCATGATAAAGTGCCCCTTTAGAACACGCAATCAAGGCTTCATCTACCGGAGAGATCTTACCCACAGCCATTGTTATAGCCGCATCACCAAAATAACCATCTAGTTTTGTACCTATATCTAAGCCTAAAATATCACCCTCTTGAAGAACAGTATCGTCAGGAACCCCATGAATACATACTTCATTAAGTGATGTACATACAGAACCTGTAAAACCGTAAAGTCCTTTAAACGATGGAATTGCTCCATGTTCACGGATATAAGCTTCACCTAAAGCATCAATTTCAGAAAGTGTCATACCTGGTTTAACAAGATTTTGAAGATATTGGAGTGTATTTCCGACAATCTTACCAGCTGCACGCAGCTTGGCAATTTCGTCAGATTTTCTAATAGCGATAGCCATTATAGACCTACGTTACCTAAAGTATCGTATTGGTTCATAGTTCTTTGTGCTTCGATTTTTCTCATCGTATCAAGTGCAACCTGAACGATAATAAGTACAGCAACCCCACCGAAGTAGAATGATGCACCCATCCCAGAGATAACCATAAATGGTATCGTAGAAACGATGGCCAAGTACACCGCACCTGATCCAGTCAATCTACTTGCCACTTCATTTAAAAACTCTTTGGTGTGCTCCCCTGGTCTTACACCAGGAATGAAACCACCTTGTTTTTTCAAGTTATCAGAAATGTCTTTGGCATTAAATGCGATAGATGCATAGAAAAAAGCAAAGAACATGACTAGTAAAAATGTCACCACATTAAATGTGATGCCACCTGGAGCCAATGAATCAGCAACAGCAGTTGCTATCTCAGAAGTACTAGACTGTAACATCGTCAGTGGGAACATTAAAATAGCAGAAGCAAAGATAGGAGGAATAACACCTGAAAGGTTAACCTTAACAGGGATGTAGTTCATCACTCTCTTTGTTTGATTCTGCATAATCGTTTTTCTTGAATAAGAGATAGGGACACGTCTCTCACCAAGTTCCACATAGATAATAGACAAAATAGTAATCAGCATAATTGCTAAAATACCAAGTACCACTAAGAAGTTCATCTCACCTGCATTCACAGCACTAACCGTCTGCCCGATAGCCGAAGGTAGACCCGACACAATACCAGCAAATATAATCAATGAAATACCGTTACCGATACCTTTTTGTGTGATCTGTTCACCTATCCACATAAGTAACATTGTACCTGTTAACATTGAAAATGTTGTCAATACCGTAAATGTAGTAGGATCTATCATCACAGCACTTTGTCCAGCACGTCCTGTCATACTTTGAAGTCCCATAGAGACACCAATAGCTTGTACTACAGTGATAAAAATAGTGAAATAACGAATAATTTGCATATATTTTTGCATACCATCACGTTCTTTTTTCATTTGTCCAAGTGCGGGGAAAGTAGCTGCAAGAAGCTCCATAACGATGGATGCAGTAATGTAAGGCATAATACCTAATGAGATAATACTAAGACGTTCAACGGCACCACCAGAGAACATATTTAACATACCAACACCGTTGCCTGTGTTGTTATCGAAGAATTCTTTGATAACAGCTAGGTCAACACCTGGTGTTGGCACATAGGCTAAAACTCTGTACGCAAATAGGAATCCTAACGTAATTAGGATTTTTTGAGTTAAAGCATTACCCATGATTATTTTCCGCTTGTTGTAACAGCTTCGTCTTTGATTTTAGCAGCAAGATCTTTTGCGCTAGCACCAATCAACTTCACTCTAGTTACTGATTTACCAAGTTTATGTACTGACTTGATAGACTCAATAGTAATCTCAGCAAGTTCTGCAACTGCTTTGATTTTTTCTACGTTGATTACGTATGGTTTTTCTATTTTAGAAGTAAAACCAATTTTAGGTAATCTTTTGTAAAGTGGCATTTGTCCACCCTCAAAACCTCTTTTTTTGCTGTAACCAGATCTAGATTTTTGACCTTTGTTACCACGTCCAGCTGTTTTACCTGTTCCTGAACCTTGACCACGACCAACTCTTTTTCTATTTTTCGTTGAACCTGGTGCAGGTTGTAAATTATGTAAACCCATAACTACCCCTTACGCTTTGATTCTAGTAAGAGCTTGAATAGTTGCTCTTACTAGGTTATTTGGATTGTTAGAACCGATTGATTTGCTAAGAACATCTTGGATACCTGCAAGCTCAAGAACTGGTCTAGCAGCACCACCGGCGATAACACCTGTACCTTCAGATGCTGGTCTAAGTACAATTCTACTTGCATTGAATTTATGTTCAATGTCATGTGCAATTGTAGTTCCCTTGATGTTTACTTTTACAAGGTTTTTGTGTGCATCATCAACCGCTTTTTTAATCGCATCAGGTACTTCTTTGGCTTTACCAAATCCATATCCTATAGTACCTTTTTTGTCACCAATAACTACAAGTGCAGTAAATCTAAATCTTCTACCACCCTTTACAACTTTAGTAACACGACCGATATTAACAATTACTTCTTCGAATTCTTTTTCGATTTCTTCATTTTGATTATTATTTTGCATCATGCTTCCTTAAAACTTAATTCCGGCTTCTCTAAGCGCATCAGCAAATGAAGCAACAACACCATGGTATAAGTAACCATTTCTGTCGAATACAACATTCTCAATGTTTTTAGAAGCAAGATTTTTAGCCATTTCCGCAGCCACTTTTTTAACATCTTCTTGGTTAGATTTTAAACCAAGTTTTCTACCATCTACAGAAACCAATGTAACACCCGTAGTGTCATTAATTGCTTGTGCATAGAAGTATTTGTTAGACTTAAATACAGATAGTCTAGGAAGAGTATCTGTTCCGAAGATCTTACCTCTTACTCTAGCTTTTCTTTGAACGCGAAGTTTATTTTTTCTTTTTTGAATACTTTTTAACATACTATCGCTCCTTATTTACCAGCTGCTTTACCAGCTTTTCTGATGATATGCTCATCTGTGTACTTCACACCTTTACCTTTGTATGGCTCTGGTGGTCTGAATGATCTAATCTCAGCAGCGGCTTGACCGACTGATTGTTTGTCTGTTCCAGTAATAGTAATAACGTTTTTATCAACTTTCATTTCGAGTCCCTCAGGGATATCGTAATCGATTGGGTGAGAAAAACCAAGTTGTAAGTTAAGTACTTTACCTTGAACAGCTGCTCTATAACCAACACCATTGATTTCTAAAGATTTTTTATAACCTTTATCTAAACCAATAATAATGTTATTGAATAATGCTCTGTAAGTTCCCCAGAATGCTGCATCTTGTTTCTCTTCACCTACTCTTGTAAAAGTAACTTCAGCACCATCGATACTGATTTCAACTCTACCATGAGTTTCAAGTCTTTTTTCAAGATTGCCCTTCTTAGCCACGAGACATGTACCGTCTAGTGATACGTCAATACCACCTGCTACAGTTACTGGTCTTTTTCCTACTCTTGACATCTTATCTCCTTACCAAATACTACAGATTACTTCGCCACCGATACCACGTGTATACGCTTCATCGTTTGCTATCACACCTTGAGAAGTAGAAACTACCAAAGTACCGTAACCATTTTTAAAAGTTCTGATTTCGTCTTTACCTTGGTGTACACGACGACCTGGTTTAGAAATCTTTTTAATCTCGTTAATAACGCTTTTTTCATTCTCGTCATATTTAAGAACTACTTTAATCGTTTTCTTGTTTCCATCTTCTTTTACTTTAAAGCTTTCTAAGTAACCTTTATCTACTAAAATAGATACAGTTGCTTCAATAGCATTCGAGTGAAGAAGTGTTGTAACATCTAGTCTTCTTTGTGCAGCGTTTCTTATGCGAGTAAGAGAGTCTGCAATTATGTCTGTCATCATCTTCTAATCCTTTCTTACCAGCTTGCTTTACGCATACCAGGAATAAGACCTTCATTGGCCATTTTTCTTAAACATATACGGCAAAGACCAAAATCTCTATATACAGAGTGAGGTCTACCACAGATGTTACATCTTGTGTACGCTTGAGTCGAGAATTTTGCTTTTCTCTGTTGCTTTGCAATCATTGATTTCTTAGCCATTAGTTTTTCCTTTAGCAAAAGGCATACCGAGCTTTTCTAAAAGCGCGAACCCTTCTTTGTCAGATTCAGTACTTGTTACGATCGTAATATTCATACCGTGTGTTTTAATTACTTTATCAAACTCAACTTCTGGGAACATCAATTGCTCTTGAAGACCGAAGTTATAGTTACCACGTCCATCAAAACCTTTTCTAGGTGTTCCTCTAAAGTCTTTTACTCTTGGAAGTGCAATAGATACGAGTTTGTCATAGAAGTTATACATATTGTCACCTCTAAGTGTTACTCTGATACCTGTTGGAGCACCTTCTCTAGCTTTAAATCCTGCAACAGACTTTTTAGCCATTACAACTACTGCTTTTTGACCAGCAATAAGAGAAATAGTATCTGCCATGTTTGCGATGAGTTTAGTATCTTTACCTTCTTCACCAGCACCCACAGAAATCACTATCTTTTCAAGCTTAGGTGTCTGCATCGGGTTTTTAGTCCCGCACTCTTCTCTAAGTGCAGGAACGATGTCATTGTACTTTTGCTTCATTCTACTCATAAGATTATGCCTCTACTTTTTTTACATTTGAGATGTGGATTGGCATTTCAACGTTAGAAAAACCACCCTCTTTATTTTGCTCAGTTGGCTTCACAGCTTTTTTAGCCATCTTACAACCAGCAACAATCACTGCATCTTTTTTAGTAAGTACTTGAAGAACTTCTCCAGTTGTACCTTTATCATCACCAGCGATAACCATTACAGTATCACCTTTTTTGATTTTATATGTTTTTGCCATATTACCATACCTCCGGTGCAAGAGATACAATTTTCATGAATCCTGCATATCTTGTTTCACGACTTACAGGGCCGAAGATACGTGTACCTATTGGCTCTTTTTTGTCATCGATGATTACTGCAGCATTGTCGTCAAATCTAATAAGTGAACCATTTTCTCTCTGGATCTCTTTTTTTGTTCTAACAACAACGGCTTTAATAACCTTACCTTTTTTTACTTTTCCAGTTGGAAGTGCTTTTTTCACAGAAGCAACGATAACGTCACCTACTGAGGCATATCTTCTTTTAGATCCACCAAGGACCTTGATACACATGATTTCTTTTGCACCAGAGTTATCTGCTACATTAAGTCTAGTAAAACCTTGGATCATTACACTTCTCCTCTTTTTACAATTTCAAGAAGTCTAAAACTTTTTGTTTTAGAAAGTGGTCTACATTCAACTGCAGATATTGTGTCTCCAACATTTACATCATTCTTTTCATCATGAATAAGATATTTTTTAAATCTTTTTACAGTCTTGTGGTATCTTGGGTGAAGAACACGTCTCTCAACGATCATCGTTGCAGTTTTGTCTCCAGCCTTTTTAATCACAGTACCAGTTATTTGTCTTTTTGGCATACTTGACTCCTTACTTCGATCTAACAGCAGTCAGTGCTGTTTGGATTCTAGCGATATCTTTTGTCGCTACTCTTAACTCATTTGTGTTTGTTAACTGCATAGTCTTCTGCTTTGCATTTAACGTAAACAATTCAAGTTTTTTCTCTTTAAGCATTACCAACAAGTCAGCTTCGCTTTTGTCTTTAATATCAATATAGTTCATTTGTATCCTTTAAAGCGACGATTTTACACTTAAATGGCAATTTATGAATCGCAAGTGTGAGTGCTTCTCTAGCAAGCTCCTCATCAACACCAGCCATCTCAAAGATAATTCTTCCTGGCTTTACATTCATAACCCATCTATCAACTCCACCTTTACCTTTACCCATTCTTGTTTCAAGTGGTTTAGCTGTAAGAGGCTTATCTGGGAAAACTCTAATCCAAGTTTTACCAGCTCTGTTGATCTTTCTAGTCATAGTGATACGAGAAGCTTCGATTTGACGTGAGTCAATTCTTCCTGCTTCTATCGCTTTGATCGCGATCTCACCAAACTCTATCTTGTTGCCGTTGAAAGATTTACCGCGATTACGGCCTTTCATCTGCTTTCTCCATTTGGTTCTTTTAGGCATTAACATTGTTATTCACCTCTCTTTTGACGTGGTCTACGACCTTCTTTTTTCTCTTCTTTTGGCTCCGCTTGGATACCTTTAGCAAGAACTTCACCTTTGAAGATCCAAACTTTGATACCAATGATTCCATAAGTTGTATGTGCTTCTGCAAAACCGTAATCGATTTTAGCTCTAAGCGTATGAAGAGGAACACGTCCCTCTAAGTACCACTCAGTTCTAGCCATCTCAGCACCACCAAGACGTCCAGATACAGAAACTTTAATCCCTTTAGCACCTGACTTAAGTGCACCTTGGATTACTTTTTTCATTGCACGTCTAAATGCAGTTCTTCTCTCTAGTTGAGTTGCAACATTTTCAGCAGCAAGTTGACCAGAAGCTTGTGGACGTTTCTCTTCTTTGATGTTAATCGCTACATCTTTACCAAGCATCTTGATAAGTGTTGCTTTAAGTTTCTCAATGTCCGCACCTTTTTTCCCGATAATAATACCAGGACGAGCAGTCACGATGTTGATTCTTAATTTTTTAACAGTTCTCTCTATGATAATGTTAGAAACACCTGCATAGAAAAGTTCTTTTTTAAGGTACTTTCTGATTTTGTAATCTTCAGCGATAAAGTCAGCTGTTCTGCCTTTAGCTGGGAACCATCTTGATTCCCAGTTTCTGTTGATTCCAAGTCTAAGACCTATAGGATTTACTTTTTGACCCATTACGCGTCCTTTCCGTTTACGAAGTTTTTCGCATCAGCGATAGCATCTTTAAAGTCACCTTTAAATGTGTACTTCTCTTCCATTGTGTCGATTTGTGCTTGTGTCATGTTTACAACATCTGCATAAGTGAAGATACCCTCATCATTGAGTTTACCTTGATACACTTTACCGATACCAGCAATTTTAGTTAAGTCATCACCTTTAGTCTCAGCTTTTGCTGCTGCCTTAGGTGCTTCTTTTTTCGCTGCTGGCTTTGCTGCTGCTTTTTTAGGAGCTGCGGGAGCTTCTTCAACAGATGCAACACCAACTTCTACTAAGATGTGTGCCGTTGGCTTGATGATACGTGAAGCTGTACCTCTAGCTCTTGGTCTCCATCTTTTCATTACCGCTGCTTTATCAACTCTACAAGAAATGATAGTCACTTCTTCAGGTTCGTAATCACCGTTAGCTACTGCTGAAGCGATCACTTTAGAAACGATACCCGCTGCTTTGTTAGGCATAAACTCTAATGCTGCAAGTGCAAGCTCTGCATTCATACCTTGAACTTCTCTTGCTATAAGTCTAGCTTTTGTAGGAGATACTCTTACAAATTTTAATAATGCTCTACTCATAATTAACCTACTTTCTTCTGAACAGAACCTTTATGGCCCTTAAATGTTCTAGTTGGTGCAAATTCACCTAGTTTGTAACCTACGTGGTTTTCAGTTACAAATACTGGTACAAATTGTCTACCATTGTGTACATTGATAGTTAAACCAATAAACTCTGGAAAGATCATAGATCTTCTTGACCAAGTTTTGATTGGTTTTTTGTCGCCAGCTTCTTTCGCTGCTAACACTTTTTTCATTAGGTGACCATCGATAAATGGACCTTTTTTTGTCGATCTTGCCATATCTTAGCCCCTACCTGTTTTCTTCTTAGAGATAATTAACTTATCACTAGATTTTTTCTTACGAGTCTTGTAACCCTTAGTTGGCATACCCCATGGAGATACCGGGTGACGACCTGAATTCGTTTTACCTTCACCACCACCGTGTGGGTGATCAATAGGGTTCATCGCAGAACCACGTGTTTGTGGTCTAATACCAAGGTGTCTTGAACGCCCAGCTTTACCGATAACGATATTTGAGAAATCTTCATTTCCTACAGTACCGATAGTTGCCAGACATTCACCAAGGATGTATCTCATCTCTGAAGATGGAAGTCTTAGAGATACGTATTTACCATCTCTACCCATGATTTGTGCATATCCACCCGCTGAACGAGCTATCTGACCACCATGACCAGGACTCATTTCAATGTTGTGAACCAATGTTCCAACAGGGATAGACTTCAACTTCATTGTGTTACCAGTTTTGATGTCAAGACCAGCTTCTGCAGACATGATCTTATCACCTACATTAAGCCCTTTGGGCTGAAGTACATATCTTCTGTCACCATCTGTGTATTTCACAAGACAGATTCTACAGTTTCTGTATGGGTCGTACTCAACAGTTGCAACAGTACCTTCAACGTTAAATTTATTTCTTTTAAAGTCGATGATTCTGTATAATTTTTTAGCACCTGCTTCTCTGTGACGAGAAGTGATTCTACCGTTAGAGTTTCTACCTGCTGATCTTGGAAGATTTTTAAGTAACGCTCTTACGCTTGCTTTGGCAGTGATATCTCCACTGTCAAGGTTAGTCATATAACGACGTGAAGGTGTGGTTGGTTTATATGTTTTAATTGCCATCTACTATCCTTATACCGCTAAGCTTTCGATTTTTGCATCTTCTGGAAGCTTGACATAAAACTTTTTAGTGTCAGGTCTTTTTCCTTCGATACCTTTAAATCTTTTCACTTTACCGTTTACTCTCATTGAGTTTACTCTAAGTGGGTTAATCCCAAAGAACTCTTTAAAGACTTCTTTAAGACCATTTTTAGTCATTCTTGGTGTAGTTTGTACTACGATGACACCAGATTCTTGAAGAGCTAAACTCTTCTCTGTATACATAATTGATTTGATATCTGTAATATCTGCCATATTAAGCCTCTTTCGTCAATTTGTCAAAGATTGCTTTTTCAATCACTATTGAGTGATATGCAGCAGCAAGGTAAGCATTAAGCTCATTTGACTCGATAAGGTATGCGTTTTGAAGGTTTCTAAATGCTAAGAAAGTCTTATCATCTATCATCTCTTTAACTACAAGTACGTCTCTTTGCTCAAGTCCGTTTACAAATGCCATAGCATCTTTTGTTTTACCAGACTCTATCGCGATGTTATCTACAACAAAAAGTTTTCCATTTGCTGCCATATCTGCTAGTGCATGATAAAGTGCAAGTTTCTTTTGCTTTTTGTTTACTTTTTGGTCATAGTTTCTGTTTGTACTTGGACCAAATGCAACACCACCACCTACAAATATAGGAGATCTTATTGAACCTGCTCTCGCACGTCCGCCACCTTTTTGAGCCCATGGTTTCTTACCACCACCACTTACATCAGATCTAGTTTTAGTCTGAGCTGTGTTTGCTCTAAGTCCTGCCGCATACGCTTTACAATAAAGGTAAAGGTTATGTGGGTGAACATCTAAGAATGATGCCGGAAGGTCTGTTGTTTTAATTACTGTTGTTTTCATTATTTAACTATCCTTACTAATCCTCTAGCCCCATTGTGACCAGGAATTGAACCTTTTAATACCAAGATACCGTTTTCAGCGTCAAATGAAAGTACATCATTTTTTACTGTTGTTTTAGTATTCCCGTATTGACCAGGCATTTTTTTACCTTTTTGAACACGTCCAGGCCATTCAGCATTACCGATTGAACCGATACGTCTACCAAATCTATGTCCGTGTGAACCAGGTCCACCACCAAATCCGTGACGTTTCATACCACCAGAAAAACCTCTACCTTTAGTATCTAAAGATGTTTTTACCAATGTAGTTTCAGAAAGAATCGCTGTGCTTAGATCGCCAGTTTCAGTTCCTTCAGCAACTTCGATAGTCATAAATTTGTTAAACTCTTTAGAAACATTAAATTTAGTCTGCTGACCTTCAATGCTTTTATTAAGTTTTTTGCTTGAGTTGTACGCAACAAGTGCTTTTCCGTCTTCTTTCACTTCACAAACTTTCGTTTCAATGACTTTAAGAAGAGTAACAG
>Ga0209633_10004832_pt1 | contig 12029 bp, 11 predicted proteins | sample Cruoilmetagenom1_FD_187290 | JGI IMG/M metagenome (GOLD analysis project Ga0209633, IMG submission 187290) | Oil polluted marine microbial communities from Coal Oil Point, Santa Barbara, California, USA - Sample 1 (SPAdes) (version 2) | ecosystem: Environmental > Aquatic > Marine > Oil seeps ... | reverse complement strand
TAATCTGCTGAAGAAGCAGGGTTATACGCCGGAGGTGTTTGTGACCGACAAGCTGCCTTCCTATGGTGCAGCGTTGCGCGACATCGGTCTGTCCAAGCGGCATGAGACGGGCGGCAGAAGGAACAATCGGGCGGAGAATTCGCACCTGCCGGTTCGACAACGCGAACGACGAATGCCGGGCTTCAAGACACCGGGATCAACACAACGTTTTCTCTCAACCCACGCCGCCGTCTACAACACCTTCTATACCCAGCGCCATCTCATCTCACGCAAGACGCTTCGCCAGTTTCGTGGTGAGGCGATGAACACGTGGCAGGCCGTGACCGCTGCCGCTTGAGCGAGTCAGTTCAAATGTTCAACTGCGACCGGCACTGGTTAATGTGACAGCGCCGTCCAGAACGCCTTCTACGTCCAACGCCACCTTCTCCCTCGAAGCATCTTCAAGAAGTTCCGGGCCGAGACATTCGACGTCTGGCGGCAGAGTTGCCTGGCAGCTTGACCCAGGGCACACCGAATTTCGGCCAACTGCTGCCGTTAACGCGTCAATGCCCCCACGCTGAAGTTCCTACCCAGCTTTCCCGTCTAGGATCACCCAAACAGGCCAGGGCCGGCGGACGAAGCGCCAGCCCCCTCAGCCATCGCGAGACGCTTTTTCCTGCACGAATCGCAACACCAAGGCCACGAGGATGCTGGCGAAGATGACGTAGAGCGGCAAATCCGGGATCGCACCGGTGACGCTCAGGATCGGCGAGCTCTCCGACATCAGCCATACAAAGGCGCTGAAGCCGGCGACGAAAATGCCGAAGCGCACGACGAACTTCGGGACGCCGCGCATCTGGTGCGGAATGAGGCTGTAGACGCCACGATTGGCGAACAGCACCAACAGCACCAGCAGCGGCCCCAGGACCATTTGCCAGTAATCCCTGCCGACATATCCCTGAAGCAATTCCTCAAGCGTGAGCAAGCCAACCGAGCCGATCACAGCGCCGTAGATCGTGCCCGTGCCGCCCAGGATCACCATGATTATGATCTCGCCCGAGTGCAACCAATTCATATAAGCGGGCGAGACGTATTGCTGATGGTTGGCGTAGAGAAAACCGGCAACGCCGCACATCGCGCCCGCGAGCGCGAACGCGGTGAGACGATAGCGGAAGGATGGGAAGCCGATCGCCTGCATGCGCTCCGGATTGGCCTTTGCCCCGCGGATCACCATGCCGAAGCGCGAGCTGACCATACGGCGACTGAACCATATCGCGCCAATGAGTGTCAGGTACGCGGCATAATAGATCGCGACACCGTCGCGGTCGTCGACCTTGCAGCTTTTGTCGACGCGCTGTTCGCAGACGAAGACATTGTCGTTGAGCGTGAAATCGATCCCGACCGGGCTGATGCTGAAGTCGCTGCGAAGGAGGTTCATACCATCGTCGCCGCCGAAGGGCTCCAGGCTGATGCCCAGGTAAAAGAGCATCTGTGTGAAGGCGAGCGTGATCATGATGAAGTACACGCCGCTGGTGCGCAGCGAGATGGCGCCGATGAAGAGCGCCACCAGCGCCGAGCCGGCGATCGCCGTCACGAGCTGAAGATAGCCGTTGTCGATGCCGTATTTCGAGAACACGGCGACCGCATAGGACCCAACCCCGATATAGGCGACATGTCCAAAGCTCACCATTCCGCCATAGCCCAGGATCAGATCGAGGCTGACGGCGGCGATGGCGAAGATCAGCATCTTCGCCACCAGGGAAATGAGATAGGTTTCGCCCCAGATGTGGCCGAAATAGGGGAGCAGTGCGAGCACGACCGCACCGACCACGATCAGCATAAAGCGCGGATCGTCGAGCGAGACACGAAGCTCGGCTGTGCGGGTGATATTGCCTGCGGCCATGGCTTCAGCCCGAGCGGGCAGGGAAAATACCCTGCGGGCGGAAATAGAGTACCGCGGCCATGAGGATGTAGATGCTCATCGAAGCCAACGCCGGCCCCGCGGTCTGCGCGAACTCCTCCGACAGGAAGGTGCGCAGCATGTCCGTCATGAAGACGCGGCCGATCACCTCAACGAGACCGACGATGATCGAGGCAATGAAGGCCCCGCGGATGGACCCGACCCCGCCGATCACGATCACCACGAAGGCAAGGATGAGCTTGCTTTCGCCCATGCCCGATTCGATCGACTCGATCGGACCGATCATGACACCCGCCAGGCCTGCCAGCGCTGCGCCGATACCGAAGATCACCGTGAAAAGCATGCGGATATTGACCCCCAGCGCGCCCACCAACGGGCGGTTGCTGGCGCCGGCGCGGATCAGCATGCCGACGCGGGTCTTGGCGATAACGAAATAAAGCCCGAGCGCGACCAGGAGGCCCGCCACGATCACGATCAGGCGGTAGGACGGGTAGCTGAAGCCGAACAGCGGCAACGGGAAATTGATGGACTTGGGCAAGCTGAATTCCTGGCTCGTCGTGCCGAATACGCGGAGCACGAGTTGATTGAAGAAGAGGATGAAGCCGAAGGTCGAAAGCATCTGATCGAGGTGGTCGCGGGCATACAGGGTGCGCAGAGCCAGATATTCGAGCGCGATCCCGAGGACGAGCGAGAAGGGAATCGCGAGCGCGATCGCCAGTGCGAAACTGTCGGTCTGCCGGAAGACGTAGGCGCCGACATAGGCTCCCATCATGAACATGGACCCGTGCGCGAGGTTCACCATGTTCATGATGCCGAAGACGAGCGTGAGACCAGCGGCGATCAGGAACAGGAAAACGCCGAACTGAAGGCCGTTCAATGCGGTTTCGAAAATCAGCTGACCCATTCTGGTACGCGCCTCCGCCCCATTGCGCCATCATTGAAGAGTAGGGGCGTTACTGTGCGTCCACCGGTGCGCGTCGACCGGTCACGGCGTCGTGACGTCAGGTGCGATGCCATTGGTTCAGCCGCCCGTATAAGCAAGCGCTTCGCACTGAACGAGCATTTGCCCGGGCAGATCGTAGGTGAGGATGTGCCGAGCAGGCCTCGACCCTGGCTCGGGAAACATCGCTATCCATTCTTTGTTGATCAGCGCCCGGGCATTGGCGCTCTTCACCCAGATCGTCACCTTGGCGATCTCCTCACAGCTTGCCCCGGCGGCTTCAATGATCGCCCTTAGATTGGCGAACATCAGTTCGATCTGCTGATCGATTTCCGGAGGGATGACGCCGGTCGTCCGGTCCACGCCGCGCACGCCCCCTGTCGCCACGAGGGGCCCCACCCGTGACGCGGCCGGTATCGGCAAGTCTCGGTGGTCATGGCCCTCGATTTCGATGCTGCGGCGTGGTGCTTGGCTCATTCGATCCTCTTGCGGGTGGAATTTCCGGTGGATCGGCGGCTTGCGCGCTTCTCCCACGCGCCGCAGCCGAAAAATGAAACGGGCGATCCGCGGCCGGCCATCCAATTCAATTTGGTCGACGCGAGGATCGGGCGCGTCGGTTCAGAATGTGATTTCTCCTTCGGCGAGTAGAAGATCGGCTCAGCCGTGCCTTCAGCGGCGGCGAAGCCAGCGGGCGGAATCGTCGGCCGCGCCGAGGCTGTACAAGTCGATCGTCTGCGCCCCCGCGCGAATCTCCTTTATCTTTTCCTCTTCGTCTTTCAGGCGGCGCTCGGCTGCGTCGAAGATCGTGGGTGCCGCGGCCGACGGGAGCACGACGACACCGTCAACATCTCCGGCCACCACGTCGCCGGCGTTTATCGTCACGTTGCCAATCCGAATGGGAGCGTTCAACCAACCTGTGCCACCGAAATCCTTGCTGGTGCCACGCAAACAGACGCCGTGCGAGAATACCGGGAAATCCTGGCCGTAGAGAACCTCTACATCACGCACGCCACCTTCGATGACCAGCCCGCCCAGTCCGCGCGCGATCGCGGCTTCGCTGAGGATTTCGCCCCAGTATCCGGCCTCGATTCCGCCGCTCGTCGACACGACCAGCACGTCTCCGGGGTCCGCATCGTAGATGGCGCGGTGGATCCAAAGATTGTCGTAGGCGGGCCCGTGAACGGTGAAGGCCGGCCCGCAGACACGAAACCGAGGATTGACGGGCTTGATCGCAGATGGCAATGCGCCGATTCTGCCCGCCGCCTCATGGAGTGTCGCCGCGCCGAGGTGCTGCGCGCGTTGTTTCATCTTATCTGCCGTCGTCATCGGCTTCGTCATTCGCCGGCGCCACGCCGCTGTAGGAGATGATACTGCTGATCCTTTCGTGCTTCGTCCAGACGGCGTCCGGCAGCGACCGCCTCTCGGATGCGCCGTTCAGCCTCATCGATCTTTTCGGCCAATTCCAGAATCTCGATCTCGCGATCTTTGGGAAGGACGACGACGCCGTCGGCATCTCCGCGCACGATGTCATTCGGTGCGACCCGGGCCTCACCAATGACCACCAGCACGTCTCGGGCCTCAAGCTGCACGCGGTCCTTGCCGGTGCGCATGGAATAGCTGCGGCTGAAGATGGGGTATCCGAGTTCACGGGCGAGGAGGGTGTCCCGGCACGCGCCATCGATAACCGTTCCCGCCACGCCGCGCTTGTCGGCGACGAAGGTGAGAATATCGCCCCAGACGGTGGCGTCTTCGCGGCCGCTGTTGTTGAGGACGATTACGCTGCCGGGGAGCACATCGTCGATATAGTCGCCAACGGTGCCGCCCGGCCGCGCCGGCGCGTATTGAAATGTCCGGGCGCGTCCGGTCATCTGAAAGGAAAAGTCGAGCGGCTTTATGCCCAGGCACTGGCCTGCAATGGCGAGCTTGTCTAAAGCGTCGGACAGCGTCGCGGTATCGATCTGTGAGGCTCTTGTCACGTTTGCGTCAGCCATCACTCACCGCCCGATCCGAGCAACATACGCTCATATTTGCTTCCCATTACCGTGCTCACCGGCTCACCGCCAAGCACGGCTTTCGTCATTTGCGCTTCGCGGGCGGCGATTGCTTCGGCGGCATCGAGGACACGCTCGATCTCGGCGGCCGGAATGAACGTGACGGCGCTCCGGTCTGCGATGACGAAGTCTCCGGTATTCACGCTCACGTCGCCGACCGTTATTGGGCCCCCCGTTTCGGCCTCGTGCACGCGCCCCCGAGCGGTGCGCGCCGTTGTTGACCGCGCAAAGACCGAAAATCCAAGATCGGCAGCCTCATCGATGTCCCGTCCGGGTCCTTCGATGATCGCACCGGCAATGCCGCGATGCGCCGCAGCGTTGGATAGAATGCCGCCCCAGCCGGCGGCGTCGATCCCCGTCCGCTGTTCGACGACGATGACCGTTCCGGCGGCAGACGTGTCGATCGCTTGCGTGCATAGATGACGCGCGGCGCCGGTCTGCGGGCCCGCCGCAAGTCTCACGGTCGTGACAGGACCGCAGATCCGTCCCGGCACTGTTTGGGGGATGATGCCGCTCACGGCCGAATGCAAGCCCAGCTGATCCAGCGCGTCGGAGACGGCGCATGTGTCAAGGCGCTGCAGGCGCGTTAGAGCGTTATCCGACCCAGCATCCGACACAGCCGCATTCCGTTCGTTCGAATTCACGCGACTTGGGACCCGGGTCCGGAAATCATGCCGCTGTATGACATATCATACTAACCCATTGGTATATTTGGCGACCGGGAATTGTCAAGCGAACTGGGCGGCTGCCGCCGCTACCAGATGACGCCGCCTTCCGATTGCGAGCGTCACAAATCGCGTGTGGTAATTTACGGTGCCGCCATTCAAGGTTGGCCAGATCGGGCCTCGACGGCATCCGGGCGAAGTGCTCATTATGACGGACGGGGGCTCAGAAGCGAAGCTCTTGACCAATCGCGGCCGAATGGGCATCAAGCTCCCTCCAGTTCCAAGCGTTGCGAATGGCTGGTGTCGTGCGCCGCGGCGGGGCGTCCAAAGATGCAGCGCTGCCGGCAAATTCATTGGGTAAACACAAAATGTCCAAGGAGAGGCAATGATTATCGACGCTCACGCCCATCTCATGCCCATGAGTGAGTTGTTCTCATATCGAAGCATGCTGCAGACATCAAACGGCCATCAGGGATACGAAACGGCCCACGTGATCTCCGACGAGCTGATTGCCAAGTCCGCGAAGCGGAATGTCGAGCTGATGGACCAGGTTGGCACGGATTTCCAGTTTCTGTCACCGCGGCCCTTCATGCTCATGCACTCAAATCCCAATGTGCGCGACGTGGTGGCGTGGGCCAGGCTCAACAACGACTGCATCGCACGAACGGCAAAGCTGTACCCGAACAGGTTTCGTGGCGTTGCCGCGCTTCCGCAGGCAGCGAAGGAACCGCTCGCGTTTTGTTTCGAGGAATTGGACCGGGCAATCGATGATCTGGGCTTTATCGGCGTGTTGCTCAATCCGGATCCAGGCGAGGGAACGGGCGTTGTGCCGCCTCTTGGCGATCCCTATTGGTATCCGCTCTGGGAGAAGCTCATCGAGATGGACGTGCCGGCGCTCGTTCACGCCGCGGGGTGCTGCGGCCGCGAAACCTACGACGAGCATTTTGCAACCGAGGAAAGCCTGGCCATAACCTCGATCGCACGCGAAAGGGTGTTTGAGCGGTACCCGCAATTGAAACTGATCATCAGCCACGGCGGTGGCGCGATTCCCTACCAATTTGGCCGTTGGAAAGCATTCGGTCTGCGCCGCAACCAAAACTACGAGAAACATGGGCTGCCGACTTACGAGCCGTTCGAGGACACGCTGAAACGCTTTTATTTCGACACCTGCCTCCACTACAAACCGTCGCTGGAGTTGCTCTTCAATCTCGTCGGCCCGGATCGCTGCCTGTTTGGAACAGAACGGCCCGGCAGCGGCAGTGCGACCGACCCGGAGACGGACCAGCAGATGGACGATATCGCGCCGATCATAAATTCCGTCGCGTCACTGACGGAGGCCGACAAGCGAATGATCCTTGAAGAGAACGCGAAAAGTGTCTTCTCGCGCTTCCAGCCCTGATCATCCTCGCCCGCGCTGAACAGCCGCGCTCCGCAAGGCAGGGAGCAGAGGCAGGAAACATATGAGCAAGATCACTTTCGGCATCGGCACGTCCCACAGCGTCCTGCTCAACATCGATGCAGCGCTGTGGTTCGACCGCGCCAAGGATGACCTTCGAATGCAGCTGACGCTCTCCGACGGACGCACGCTCAGTTATGACGAACTGTTGGGCGAGGTCGGCGGCAGCTTCGCCGAGCACGCGACATTGCCCCAGTTCGAGACGCAGAGCCGCATGGCGCACGCGGCGCTCGACCGCTTGGCGGCCGAGTTGGCGGACGCCGCACCGGATCTCATACTGATCGTGGGAGACGATCAAAAGGAGCTATTCGACCTCAACAACATGCCCGCGATCTCGATCTACTACGGGGCCGAGATCGTTATGCACCCGCGGCGGATCGATAGCGATTTACCGGATTGGCGCCGACAATCGATCAGCGGTTATTCGATGGACGCCGCGCATCGCCACGCGGCGGCCCCGCAATACGCGCTCGGCCTGATCGATCGTCTGATGGCCCGCGGGATCGATCTCGGTGCGGTCGCGGACGTGCCCGATCCCGCGCGGGCGGGGTTCGGCCATGCGTATGGCTTCGTCGTAGAGCGGCTGATGCAACGTCGCGGCACCCCGATCGTCCCCGTCCTGCTGAACACTTACTTTCCACCGAACGTCCCGCACCCCGCGCGTTGCTACGAGATCGGCCAGGCGTTGCGCGAGGCGGTCGAGGAGATGCCGGACGATCTCAGCGTGGCGATCATCGCCTCCGGCGGTCTCAGCCATTTCGTAACCGACGAGAAGCTTGACCGTGGTCTTCTCGAAGGCCTTGGCGGGCGCGATGCAGCGGCGTTAAAGAGCATTCCGGTGGAGGCTCTGAGGTCAGGTTCCTCGGAGATCTTGAATTGGATTCTGGCGGGGGGAGCGCTGGAAGGCCTGACCCTGAAGTGGAGCGAATACTTCCCCGTCTACCGAACGCCTGCCGGCACCGGGACCGGGTTGGCATTCGCGGCCTGGCGCTGAGCGCCCGATCGCTAGATCGACGTTAAACGGGAGAGCGATACGATGCATTTCCGCAAGGTTGGAAATTGGCCCCTGGAGGTTTCCGAGATCGCGCTTGGCACGGGTGATACTGCCGGCGGGATCATCTATGGCTCCACCAAGGAGCAAAGGGCGCTCGTCGAGAACGCGCTGGATCTGGGGGTCAACCTCTTTGATTGCTCCCCGGACTACGGAAAGGGCATGGGAGAGGGAAACCTGGGACGCGTCCTGAAGGAGCTTGGGCCGGTCGACGCGAAAATCATCACGAAGGTCGAGATCATGCCCGAGGATTTCGGGCGCATCCGGGAAAAAATTGAGGAAAGCATCAACGATAGCCTTCTGCGGCTTCAGCGGGATCATGTAGATGTCCTGATGTTGCACAATCCCGTACGCCTCGTCCGTGACGCAGGCATACGCGTTTGGATGCGCCTGACGCCTGCTGACGTAATGGAGCAGGTGCTGCCTGCATTGCAGGACGTGCGGTCGGCGGGGAAGACCAGGTTCCTCGGCCTCGCTTGCGAATCCTCTGAAGCCGCGGCGGTGCGGCCGCTCCTGGAGACCCGTGAATTCGCGATCATCAACGCTTGGTACAATCTTGCCAATCCGACCGCGTCGGTGCCCATCAAGGGCTTCGACCAACAGCATGACTACCAGGGTCTGTTTGACCTCGCCGACATGTTCGGCGCCGGCATCGCAGTCATTCGGCCGCTGGCAGGCGGCGCCTTGACCGACGCTTTTCTTAAGAATGGGCGAGAAGCACGGCACGAGCTGTCACGCGGCTACTATCGGGAAAACCCGGAGTTGCTCGAGCCTGAGATTGATCGTGCCCGGCGGTTTGATTTCCTTCGCCATGGCGGCGAGCGGACGCTCTCCGAGGCGGCCTACCGCTACATTTTCAGTGACCCGCGGGTCTCGACCATCATCGGAGGGTTCTCAGATATCGGGCAGATGAAAGACGCCGCCACGGCGTCCGACAAAGGACCGCTCGACGCTGCCGATGCAGGGCGCGTTGCCGAAATCCACCGAGCCGGCTTTCGCGGTTGAGATCGGGCGTTCACACTCATGGCCCAATCGTTTCACGCAGCAGAACGCTGTTCCGCCCAGCGGCTTGACCCCTTATCGCGCTCGTTCTACGATCAGCGCATAATCGAGTAGGACTCCAGCTCAATCACGAGGAAACCGCAATGATGAGCTCTGAGGACAACGAGCTTCTCACGCGTGTCGAAAACGGCGCGCCCATGGGCGAAATGCTCCGCAACAATTACTGGTTTCCGGCGATCATCGCTCAGACGCTCATACCCGGTGGCAACCCTATGCCGGTTCGCCTTCTTGGCGAGAACCTTGTCGCATTTCGTTCCAACGACGGCCGCGTGGGAATATTCGATGAGCACTGTCCGCACCGCCGCGCCTCGTTGCTCCTCGCCCGGAACGAAGACAACGCGTTGCGCTGCATCTACCACGGCTGGAAATTCGGCGTTGACGGTGAGGTGTTGGAGGTTCCAACGGAGCCTAACGACCCGGCCGCGTTCTGCAAGAATGTCCCGCTAAGAAGTTACCCAACGAGGGAAGCCGCGGGCATCGTCTGGATATGGATGGGCCGCGGTGAGCCGATGCGGTGGCCGGATTTTGAATTCATGAACGTGCCCGAAGGCAGGGTCCACACGGTTCACCAGCGCGTGCGATGCAATTGGGTCCAGGACGTCGAGGGTGGCCTGGATTCTGCCCATGTTAGCATTTTGCACAGCCATTGGCTCCGGGACGTGGGAATTGGTGACGCAGGCGTCGATGTGGCGCCAACTTACGAATTTGACATGCAGAACTCCGGCTACTGTTACGCCGCGCTTCGCAAGCTGCGCGACGGCACGTTCTACACCCGTGTGACGCAATTCGTCATGCCGTGGTATGCGTTCATTGCGCCCGAAGAGATGCCGGAAGGTGACCGGCTGGTGATTTTTTCCACGCCGGTTGATGACACCAACACGGTGCATTGGATGCTCCGATATAATCGGGTCAGGACGTTGAAACCGTCTTATGTGAATCCTGTCGACGACCCGAGCAACTTTCCACCGGCGGCTCCTGGAAATCGGGATACCGTCTGGGGCCAGGATCGCGACGCGATGCGACGAGGGCATTTCTCGGGCTTCCATCACATCAACACAGAGGATTTCGCGGTAGCGGAGAGCCAAGGACCGATCGCCGATCGCTCCAAGGAGTATCTCAATTCCGGTGATCGCGCGGTCGTCCAGTTTAGGAAGCAGTTGCTACAAACCGCGAAGGAATACGCCGCCGGTAAAAAAATGTCCTTGGCCCAGCACGACGAGATCAACTACGCGGAGGCCAGGGCGGCAGCCTTCATTCTGCGTCCCGGAGAAGACTGGCACGCAGCCTATCGCGATAAGGGGCAGGCCGCCTAGATCGTCCGGCGGCGGGGAGCGGCGTGCTCCACCAACGGCGGGCCAGAGAGAAAAAGTCGCAAATGGCGACGGAAAAAGGGGTCGCGAGAGGCGATCCATGTTTGAGGGAGAAGACCAACAATGAAGAAGATTGCATCGATCTGCGCTTCAATTGCAGTCCTGGTTGCGGTGCCGGCCGCGGCTGAAGAGCTGCGAATTGGCTTTCTCAATACCACCACGGGGTCCGGCGCTCTTATGGGCCAACATCTTGAGCGCGGATGGAAGCTCGGTCTCCAACACCACGGCTGGATGAAAAACGGTGACAAGCTCGGCGGCGTGCCGACGCGCATCTTCTATGCGGACGACCAGACCAAGGCCGATGTTGGCATCCAGGCGGCGGAGAAGTTTATCAAGCGCGATAAGGTCCATATCGTGAGCGGTATTGTTTGGTCCAACGTGCTGTTGGCGGTGCAAAGGCGGATTCTCAGCTCCAAGCGCATCCTCGTGAGCGCGAATGCCGGCCCCACGCCGATGGCTGGAAAATTTTGCAATCCGCGCTTCCTGGCGGTTGGCATCGTTAACGACCAATTGTCGGAGGCGATGGGTGTTGTCATGAACCGCGACGGGGTCAAGCGCGTGTTTGCCCTGGCGCCCAACTATCGGGCTGGCAAAGATATTGTCACCGCGTTCGCGCGAAAGCTTTCCAGCGGCAAGATTGTCGGGCGTAGCCTGTTCAGGCTCGGCCAAACGGACTTCCAAGCTGATTTATCCAAGGTTCGAGCGGCCAAGCCCGACGCCGTTTTCATTTTCGCGCCGGGCTCGATGGGGATCGCCTTCGTCAAGCAGTGGGTGGCCTCCGGATTGAACAAGAAGGTGAAACTCTATCCGATGCCGGTCACGGTCAGCACGATGACACTGCCGGCAATCGGGGACGCGGCGGTCGGTTCGGTGTTCGCGGACTATTGGAACACCCAAAGCGACCATCCGCGCAACAAGCGCTTCATCAAGGGCTACATCGCGAGATGGGGCTCACATCCTTCCGCGATCGGAATGAGCGCTTACGACGCGGTGGAAGTAATCTCAAAGGGCCTCAAAGGCGTTAACGGAAAGATCGATGATCTCGGAGCGCTCGCCCGGGCAATGCGCAAAGGCCCGTTCCGATCGGTGCGCGGCGATCTCAAATTCAACGTAAACGGCTTTCCCATTACGCCCTTCTGGAGGGTGCAGGTCGAACGGAACGCCAAGGGCAAGCCGTTTTTCCATGGTATTGAGAAAATCATGGAAGAGCCCGGTTCCTACGCCGACAAGTGCCCGCCCAAAATGCGCCTGTGACCGCCTGGATTGGCGTCAACGGCGTTGTCACAGGAACATTGAAATGATCAAGATCGTGTTGTGCGTGGCCGCCCGTCACGCAGCTACTACCGCGGTGTTCCATTGATCAGTGGCCTCGGCTCTGAAGGCGCGCAATGTGCGGCGGGAGATGAGATGGCGCGGCAGGTTGAAAGTGTTGTAGACGGCGGCATGGGCGGAGAGGAAGCGTTGAGCGGATCCCGGTGACTTGAACCGTTGAAGCTTTCGCTCTCGCCGCCGAACCGGCAGGTGTGAGTTCTCG
>Ga0209633_10004831_pt1 | contig 12029 bp, 7 predicted proteins | sample Cruoilmetagenom1_FD_187290 | JGI IMG/M metagenome (GOLD analysis project Ga0209633, IMG submission 187290) | Oil polluted marine microbial communities from Coal Oil Point, Santa Barbara, California, USA - Sample 1 (SPAdes) (version 2) | ecosystem: Environmental > Aquatic > Marine > Oil seeps ... | reverse complement strand
GGAACAACTAAATATTGACAGTTTGTATGTACGCTTAGTACCAAACTACCATCCATATCAGGCTAAACCAGATATTAAAATTGTGCGGGATGAAGTGGCCTTTCAAGCGGCTAATGATATTGTAGCAACTTATATTGAAGTAGCTCGACGTAATGAGTTAGGCATTATTGCAGATTATGATAGTGAGTTTTTGCATGATTATCGCGTATCGTTGCGGAAAATACGCTCTGTGATCAGTTTATTCAAAGGTATATATAGCGATAAGCAGACGCAGTATTTTAAACAGGCATTTTCAGCGCAAATGGAACCAACAGGGCGATTACGGGATTTAGATGTCTACTTATTAGAACGTGAGCATTATTTTGAATTATTGCCGAGCTCTCTTCATAAGGGTTTAACAATCATGTATGACTTATTTGAAAAAGAGCGCCATGAGCAGCATAAGGTCTTTAAAAAACGCCTTATGAGTAGAGGTTATGACCTATCAATTAACGCAGTGGCAGCTTTGTTTGCCTCTCCTGAGCAATTAGCTAAAGGAAGGAATGCAACACATTCTGCTTACAGTTATGCCTGTGAATTGATTTGGAAGCGTTATGTCAAAGTTTGTAACATAGCGCGTAAAATTGATAATAAAACTGCAGATGAACAGGTCCATGAACTCCGTATAGATTGTAAAAAGCTACGTTATTTAATGGAATTTTTCGCGCCGTTATTCCCTGTTGATGTGATAAAGAAAGTGATTAAATCTTTAAAACGTTTACAAGATAATTTAGGTTTATTTAATGACTACTCAGTTCAGCAAGAATCGTTGCAACTTTTTTTAGATACGCATACGTCTAAAAATCCTAAAAAAGATTTAATGGTCGCCAAGAGTGTAGGTGCGTTGATGATGGTCTTACACCAACGTCAACTCCAAGAACGTGCCAAGGTTGTAAATAACTTTAACGTATTTGATCACGAAAACACACAAAAACAATTCCAGACGTTATTTCAACACGAGAGGGAATAAGATGAAAATTATAGCTTGTTACAGTAACAAAGGCGGAGTGGGTAAAACGGCAACGTCGGTCAATCTCGCTTATGAATTAGCGCAGTCAGGGTTGAGAACATTATTGTGTGACCTTGATCCCCAAGGGGCCTCAGGGTTTTATTTTAGAGTGAAGCCCTCAAAAAAGTTAAAAGAGACGGCTTTCTTTGAAGATGTGGAGCGGTTTACTAAGGCTATTCGAGGTAGTGATTTTGATAATCTAGATATATTACCGGCAAATATGAGCTTTCGTGATTTTGATGTTTTTTTATCTCGGATGCGGAATAGTCGTTCACGATTAAAAAAAGCTTTAAAAGCAGTGGATAGTGATTATGATGTGATACTGCTTGATTGCCCACCTAATATATCTGTTTTGTCAGAAAGTGTATTTAAAGCGGCTGATCATATTGTGGTACCTGTGATTCCTTCAACGTTAAGTGAACGTACATTTGAGCAGTTAATTGAGTTTTTTGATGAACATAAATTAGGTAAGAAAAAACTGATTCCCTTTTTCTCGATGGTGCAACGTCAAAAAACATTGCATATAGAAACGATGAGTCGTTTACGGAAAGGCTTCAAAAAAACATTTATAAATGCTGTGGTGCCGTTTGCTACAGATGTCGAAAAGATGGGGGTTCATCGTGCACCGGTAAGAACTTATGCTAAAAACCGGCCCGCAGCAAAAGCTTATCAGACAATTTTGCAAGAACTAAAACAACGAATTTAAGGAGCACTAACAATGGATAAAAAGCAGGAGATTGAGCGTAAGTTTCTTGTTAATACCCTGCCAAATTTGATGAATGCTAAAAGAACCGTTATTCGACAAGGTTACCTTACCCAATCAGGAGATTCTGTTGAGGTGCGTTTAAGACAAAAAGGTGGCTTTTTTTTCTTGACGGTTAAATCGGGTGAAGGCTTAGTTCGTAATGAGAGGGAAACTGAAATAACACAGTCTCAATTTGATAGTTTATGGCCAGTCACTCAGGGTCAGCGTGTTGAAAAAGAACGATGGATAGGTGTTATTGAGCGTGATTTGTATTTTGAACTTGATATTTTTGAAGGTATCTTAGCACCTTTAGTATTGGTTGAGGTTGAGTTTCATTCAGAAGAAGCTGCCAATAGCTTTGAGGTTCCCACATGGTTTGGCCGTGAGGTAACAATGGATCATCGATTTAAGAATAAATATTTAGCAATGAATACACCAACGGTGGAAGCTAGCACATAGGAGCGGACCTAAATAGTACGGTTTCCTCCTCTGTGCTGACTGAAAATAATTTATATTGAGCGGTAGCTTTTAATTACGTTAAGCTCTGACCAATAATCTGATCAGTAATGAGAGGGTTACTCATAAGTTTTTTTATATTTTGTTGTTGAGCCAATAGATCTTTGACTTGTTTAAAAAATAACTGTTGGGCTATATCAATATTATTTGAAGAGATATTTCTCAGGTTGTTTTCAAATTCTTTTGCAGAAAATTTAAGGGATTTAGTTCCGCAATAGGCGGCTGACCCGTGTATTTTATGTACCGTGTCAGCTGCTTGGGACCATTCTTTATGATCGAGTTGCTTTTTTAGTGTATTGACCTGCAAGGGGAGCTCTTTAATAAACTTGTTTATAATCAAAGAAGCAACAGCAGGGTCATTACCCATGCTAGCTAGGGCTGTTTGTTTATCAAAAAGAGGCGCGTCAATACCATTTTTTTCTTTATTAGCCATAAAAAATGGCTCTGATTGGTCATGGTTGTCACTCAATAGATGAGTAATTAATTTAAACAGACTAGCTTGTTCGATGGGTTTAATTAGATAGCCATCAAAGTTGTTAATATGGTTAGCCCTTTCAATGCCAGAGGTCACATGTGCAGTTACAGCAATGGCCGGTGTGTTGTGATTAATATGTTGCCTTATGGCTCTAATGCCTTCTAGAACTTGGTCGCCGGATTTGAAAGGCATGCGCAGATCAAAGAGCATCAGGTCATACTTTCTTTTTTTAGCCATCTCGGCTGCTTGCTGGCCATCGTTAGCCGTCTCTACATGGGCATGCTGTCGTTCTAAAATATAGGTTAATAATAAGCGGTTGATTTCATTATCATCAGCCACCAATATATGGGTACCTTGGAGCTCTGGCGACAAATTTTGTTGAGTGCCACTATTGATAGATCCTACCGATGACTCTTTAACAGGGACATAAGGCAGGGTGAAACAAAAGGTTGAGCCTTTACCAAGTTGACTTTCTACACTAATTTCACCCTTAAGTGCATCCATAATATGTTTACTGATGGTCAGTCCAAGCCCCGACCCTTGTTCGAAAGAGCGAGTGTCAAATTGAGTAAACTCATCAAATAGGTGGAGTTGGTTTTCTTCACTGATACCTATTCCAGTGTCAATAACACTAAAGTTAAGGTGATTAGATTTACTAGGATGATGTTTTAGCTTTATGTGAATGGTGGAGTTAGGGCTGAATTTGATCGCGTTACTGACTAGATTTATAATTACTTGCCCAAGCTTCAAAGGGTCTTCGTAGATAAATTTTGGTAGATCAGCATCTTGGTGAAAGATAATCTCTACTTTTTTTTCTGTGGCCTGATTAGATAAACTAAATAATACATCATCGATCACCTTTTTGAGCTCAAGGTTTATTTTCTTGAGTTTAACTTTTCCAGCTTCAAATTGAGATAAGTCGAGTACATCATGGATGATTTGGTGCAAATTCTTAGATGAAATAAGTGAGGCACTAATGAGTTTTCTTTGCTCGTTATTTAGCCTCGTCATTTGTGTGAGCTCTAGAAATCCAATAATCCCATTTAATGGTGTTCGTATTTCATGACTAATATGTGAAATAAATGTTGATTTAGCCTCGGCGGCTTTAATGATTTTTTCTTGTGCATTACTAAGTTGTAAATTTTGATCTTCTAATTCTTGAGTTGCCTCATGTACTTTTCGTTCGAGCTGAGCTTGATTATTTTCAAGTTCATAGGCCATCTCGTGAATACCATGATGAAGTGTGGTGATTTCATTTTGATCAATGGTATCGAGGGCAGAAATTTTAAAGTTTCCTCGTTGTAATTGCTTAACATCGTTGGCGAGGCGGAGAATCGGAAGGCCAATAGTCTGGCCAATTTTATAGGCAATGAAACCGATAAGAGTTAAAGCAAAAAAGGTGATATAAAAACTATTAAATAACATTTCTTGCTGGCGAATTTGAACGGAGTGGCGGGAAACTGTTAACGTTAAGTAGCCAATAATAGAGTCAGTGGTGCCGGGTGTGCCGACTAATAAATCATCCATAGGGTCCGTCATTGTAATGTTTTCAATCCGAATAGGCTGGGTGATTGATAAGCTGTCTTTAGCAAGCTTTTCTGAATCAGAGGTCGTTTTGTGGGATTCTGATAAAAGTTCGCCATCAATACCAGTAATTTTTATATTGAGGATATCAGGTTCGTTATTGACAGACTTTAACAAGGCATCTAATAAGGTCTTATTGCCACTAAATACGCCATAAACACTTGCTTTAGAAAGGGCCACCGCAATATTTCTTTCCTTTTCCTGTAGTAATTCATAAGTTTCATTTAGCCGTGCAGTGGTGAAGTAAATAGATAAAATAATAGCCAAGATAGCGGCTGGTAAAACCCCTAAAATAAAAAGTTTTATTTTTAATGATAATTTATTGAACAGCTTCATGAGTTTTCAGTGTTGCTGTTAAGTTAGAATCATCAGGGAAATATAAACTGAGGCTTTTGGCAACACTTCTATTGCTTATAACATTGAAATATTTTGGGTAAATAATAGAATGCTCAGGATTAAAAAGTATGAGCTCAATCAATTGTTGTGCTAATTGTTCAAGATTACTAACAACACCTGAGACAGCACCGGCTTTAATAAAACCTTTGGAAAAAGCAATGACAGGTGTGTGGTATCGGTAACTTGTTAATAGGATTTGAGGCAGTGTCGCCGCATTGTAGATAGCAGTATCAGCCATGGCTAGGATAATATCAGATGATTGGGCAACATCATTGAGTTGAAACTTCAATGTCTTTGGTTTAACCAAATAGTCTTCAATTTTTAGAGAGAATGATGGGGCTAATTTTTTTAGTTGTTCAACCTGTGAGAGGGAATGTTCAGCGTAAAGCACGCCGATTCTGCTCGTATGAGGTTTGATTAGTTTGATTAGTTTTAGCTGTCTTGCTAATGGTTGGTCTAGTACAAGAAAAGTATGTTTTCCGTCTACCGCTGAACAGTGAGGCAAGCATGGCATGATTTTTTTGGCTTGGATGCTGGTTAATAACCCATGTATTACAGGTGTTTTAATCTTGTAATTTTTTAACTTTTTGGATGCAAGTGGATCAAGGCTGATAATAAGAGATGGCTTGTAGCGTTCAATTTTTTCTTTTGAGAGGCCAGCAAGAGGAATACTTAGTAATCTTGTTTGAGTGTTGTTGGCTTGATTTTGTAGTTCTTTAAAGAAACTGGACTGGTATTTTTTTTGTACATCATAAATAACTAAATTTGTCTTTGCATGACTTGTTTGTGGAATGAATAAGACTGCTAGCAGGATAAAAAAACCACATAAAGGAGCTAAACGAGTTAAGGGCCATAAATGTTGGTTATTCAGCATCATACTTAACCTGTAAATAGATACGGTTATCTGCCGTTGCTTGATGATGAAAATCAATGTTTTTAGCCAGAGCCCATTGCAGGTTCAATGAAATGTTAATTCGTTTATCAGCCGAGACTTTAAATGTTTTGCCTGTCGTTAGATCTAAACGTTGGAATCCACCTTGAGGATCATTTTGTGTGCCTAGGTATTGCATATCACTCATATAGTAATAGCTAAAAGATGAGTAATAATGGTTAGGGAATTTTTTGGAAATTAATACATTAATATTATGGCGAGGGATAGAGTCAATGAATCGTTTTTGTGCCTGATCTATATGGCTGTAGGTATAGCCAGCATGTAATATAACGCTATGCTCAGGGCGATAGTTGAATTCGAGTTCAGCGCCCTTAGTTTGGGCTTCATCAATATTGTCAATGACTAATAAACTCTGACCACCTAAGGCACTGTTAATAATCTTTTTATATTGGTTTTTATAAATCTTGATATCAATGTTTGCAGTATTATGCCAATAAATACCGTGATAACCAGTTTCCAACGATTGCATTGTTTCAGACTGAAGGTCGCCGGTTGAGGTCGTAATAAATGTTTGCTGATACTGTTGTGTAATGGTGGGTGTTCTAAATGCTCTGGAGGCGACAAATCGATAGGTGTGATTGTTAGACAATAAATAATTTAGGGCGATTCGTGGTGAGTAGTTGTCACCAGAGATTTTGTCATATTCATATAAGTTGCCTACATTAACAATAATTTTGTTGTTAATTTGTGATTCAAGATTAGCAAATAGGCGCAGTCGCGTATTGGATTTTTCTTGTTGTGTATTAAGGTGGAAAGGCGCGTAGACACTTTCGTAGACAGCACCTGACCCCCAGACAAAACGTGTGTTTTGGTTTAGTCTGAAAAGGTGTTCAAAATCAGCGTTCCAGCGGCTTGATTCACCAGTAACATCAAGTACTCGTGCTAAAGCAGGGGCGTAATATTTATCCTTTCCATCAAAATGTTGAAATGAAAATTGAGTTTTAGTGTGGTGCGTAGCATCTAGGTTGTGCTGCCAAATAAGTTGAGCAAACTGGCTGGACTCATTTCTATCTCGTAACGGATCATAACCACGGAGTTCAGCAATAGGGCTTTCGGTTTGCCTAAGTGAATCTAGTGCTGAAAAATTAAATTGCAGCGTGTTTTTTTGATTGATATCTATATCAAAGCGTGAGGATAATTGCTTAGTGGTACTGTCATCAGGAAAATGTTTATACCCGGTATTTTCATCTCTGGATAGGCTAACTCGATAACTGAAAGAGTTTTTTGTTTCTGCTGTTCGTAAGAAGGTACGTGTTGAATGGGAACTATCTAGCCGTGCACTGGCACTGATTTTTGGCAGTTGTGAGGGGTGAATAGTTGTAATGTTGATGACGCTTTGGTAAGCATTGGCACCAAATGATGCGCTGTTAGGACCACGAATAACTTCTATTCGTTCGATATCCTCTAGGCTAATGGGTAGCATGTTCCAGATAACACCACCAAACAGGGGAGAATAGACAGAACTTCCATCAATAATAACTTGTACCCCTTGTGGAAACTCTGATGTTAGACCTTGGTATGCAACAACAGGGAAGTTCCCTCTTGCATAGCCAATTTGCATGCCTGGGACTAAACGAAATATTTCAGCAATTTGGCTAGCACCTGAGGCTTCAATAAGTTCGCGATCAATAACGGTGACTGTTGCTGGTGCTTCACTTTGTACTTGAGGTAATCTTGAAGCGGACAAAACAATAGGCAGAATTTTATTATCGAAGAATAAGTTCTCATGCTCCGCATGGACAGGCATGCAAAAACATAGTCCTACTAATAAGGCGAGTAAGTACCGATAATGTTTATAAAAACGATCCATGTTTAATTATATTTATGCCCGTTTAGTTGAGTCTTTATTCAAAACTATAGCTAGCGCTGATATAAGCACGGTTTTCAACGGTATATTCTTTTAAAAAATCTGTATTTTTATCTAAGGCGAATTGTAAGGTGACGTTGATATTTATTTGTTGTCCCGCTGCCATCTTAAAAGATTTTCCAGCATTTAGGTCAAGTCGTTTCATAGGACCTTGTGGATTGCCTGAGTCAAGATACTCCATACCACTTGTAAAATAATAAGCTAAACTAAGCCAAGCACGGTTATCAAAGGTGTGGGCAACGAGCAAATTAAAATTATTAGAGGGGATGGATTCTTCAAGGTTTTCTTTTTCATTCGTTGTTGTATGATTAAAAGCATACCCAAGGTGGAAAAGATTTTGTCGACTGGGTCGGTAATTAACTTCTGCTTCAATACTATTAATATCGGCATTATTATAGTTATCTATAATATGTATTTGGGTATTTGATACCGGCACTCCATTTAATGTTATTGCATTTGGAGTGTCGACAACAGCGGCGTCAATTAAGTGATCATACTCATTTCTTGAAAGTTTTAAATCTACGTTGAAGGAGTTGTTTAAATAAGAACCGTGGTAGCCGAGTTCAAAAGTGTCTACAGTTTCAGGAACGAGAGTAGATGTGGTTTTGCTTAATGGTAAAAGTAATTCACCTGCAGCCGTATCGAAGTATAAATTAGTATTTAAATTGCTTTCGACAAGAACAGGCGTTCTAAAAGCACGAGAAACAATAAGACGTAAGCTCTTAGTCGGTGTAAATAAATAATTAACTGCTAGTCTAGGAGATAACTTATGACCTGAAACTTCGGTATTTTCCCATAATGCACCCGTGTTTAAAAAAAGCTTTTTAGTTGGCTGCCATTCTAGGTTAGCAAAAAGACGCTGAAAAGAGGTGCTGAGCTTATTCTTAGAGTCTGTCCAGACGGGTAAGGAAACTCGGTCACTTCGTAGGCCTGCACCCCATACGAGCCGAGTGTTACGGGTAGGGTCAAGTTGGTGCTCTATTTCAAAGTCTACACGTTCATAGTAAGCAGTTAAATCAGCTGCAAAATTAGTTGGCCCTAAATTATTGAAATTATTGATAAAACTAGAGATCTTGTCACCACTTTTATGCTGAGTATAAGAGGCTTGAGTGCTGATTTGTTGACCAGATTTTGTTATATGTTCCCACTTTGTGTGTAGAGAGTAATTTACTTCATCTTTGTGTCGGCGTGGATCGGTTGGATCATTGACGTTGCTTGGGTTGACGGTTTCTCGGAGTGAATTAACAGCGCCTAAGTTTATTTGTATGCGATCACGGGCTGTTGCCTGATAATCAATGCGTGCATTAAGTATATCTTGACGGTTATCGTCATGATTATGCTTATAACCGTTATCATCGAGATGAGAAGCGGTGAAACGAAAATCTAGATCTCCAAAAGATTGTCCCGCCCTTAAAATTGAACGTTGGTAGCCGCGCTCTGCAATGGTTGATTTCACTTCAAGAGCAGGAGTCTGACTACTATGTGTGGTGCTGATATTAATGACACTTTGAAATGCATTGGAACCAAAGGAGCTATTGTTAGGTCCTCTGGTCACTTCGATACGTTCAATATCCTCAATGACCAGGGGTAAATTGGCCCAGTCTACACCACCAAAAGTGGGGCTATAGACAGAACGTCCATCGATTAAAACCTGTACGCCTTGTGGGAACTCACTGCTAATACCCTGGTAGGAAACGATGGGTTGATTACCACGAAAGTAACTGACTTGCATGCCGGGTACAAGACGAAAAATCTCAGCAATATTTTTGGCACCAGAAAGTTTAATTATCTCACGGTCAATAATGCTAATGCTGGCAGGAGCTTCGGTATGTGGTTGTGATAAACGAGTAGCAGAGAGAACAATAGGGATTTCTTCCTCAAAAAAAGGGTCAACTAACGTATTGCTAGGCGTCTCTTTGGCAAAGGTATTAGAAAAAAATGCTGTTATTAAACAGATAACAAACAAATGAGAAGATATAAAGCAGATTTTCTTTTTAACGGACACTTTAAAACGGATTATAATTTTTTGCGAAATTTTATCATACACTTTGTGGGTTAAGTACATAACTCAAAACTATTAGTAGATAAGTCTTGGTGTGTTAATGTTGCATTTTTTAAATAATTGACTAAAGATTTCATGAGTTATCCTACGATAGAGAGTTTTGTTGGAAATACCCCGTTGGTACGTTTGCAGCGGCTTATATTGCCCAGTTCATCAAATACAATTTTATTGAAGCTGGAGGGTAATAACCCTGCAGGCTCGGTTAAAGACCGGCCCGCTTTAAGTATGATCCAACAAGCAGAGTTGCGAGGTGAAATTAAACCGGGTGATTGTTTGATTGAAGCAACTAGCGGTAATACGGGAATAGCGTTGGCGATGGCAGCAGCAATTAAAGGTTATAAAATGATCTTAATTATGCCTGATAACATGAGTGCTGAGCGTCGTGCTTCAATGAAGGCCTATGGGGCAGAGATTATCTTGACACCTGCTAAAGGTAGCATGGAAGCAGCGATTGATTTATCGCGCAAAATGGAAGCCAATGGTGAAGGTAAAGTATTAGATCAATTTGCTAACCCAGATAACCCCTTGGCTCACTATAGAGGGACAGGTCCAGAAATCTGGCGAGATACTCAAGGCAAAGTTACGCACTTTGTAAGCTCTATGGGAACCACTGGTACGATTATGGGTACTTCAATGTACCTTAAAGAACAGAGTGCGGCCGTTAATATTATCGGTGTGCAGCCTGAGGGGGAGTCGAAAATACCAGGTATTAGACGTTGGCCAGAAGAATACTTGCCTAAAATATATGATGCTTCAAGAGTCGATAGAATTATTGAGGTGAGCCAGCAACAAGCAGAAGATACCACGCGAGAATTGGCTAAACGAGAGGGTGTTTTTTGTGGTGTGTCCTCAGGAGGAGCAACGCACGTGGCTTTAGAACTCAGTAAGCAAGTTGAAAATGCTACCATTGTCGTTATTATTTGTGATCGAGGGGATCGGTATATCTCGACGGGTGTTTTTCCTGATTAAACATAGTCATCAGCGGTTAAACAGTAGGTGCTTGAACATTGTGTTTAAGTAAAATAGTTAACTTTTTTGAAATTTTATAAATTAATGTCTAGACGAAGAAATAGAAATAAAAGATTACCACCTGAAACTGCTCAAACGAATATTGAGTCATTAGCGCATGATGGGAGAGGTGTTGCACATCTTGAGGATAGAGCAGTTTTTATCTCGGGTGCATTACCAGGTGAAGAAGTTGTTTTTGAGTATACTAAGAAAAAGAAAGATATTGCCGAGGGGCGGGTTACCGAGGTTTTATCAGCATCGCCGGATAGGGTAGAGCCAGGTTGCCAACATTATGCTATTTGTGGAGGGTGTAGTTTTCAGCACTTAGCGCCAGAAAAGCAAATTATAGCAAAACAAAGTATTTTAATTGATCAGTTTAAAAGTATCGGTAAGTTAAAGGATATTGAATTATGGCCAGCGTTAACAGGGCCGTTTTGGGGTTATCGACGCCGTGCTCGATTAGGTGTAAAAGATGTTATTAAAAAGAACCGTGTGCTGGTTGGTTTTAGAGAGAAGGCAAGTCCATTTCTAGCAGATATCGAATCTTGTGAAGTTTTGCATTCTGATGTTGGTAAACGGCTATTAGATTTGTCTGGCTTGATTGAAGGGTTGTCGATTAAAAATAAAATCCCTCAAATTGAGGTGTCTGTTGGTGATCACCGAACAGCGTTGGTGTTTAGAATTTTAGCTGAGTTAACAACAGAAGATAAAGAAAAATTGGCAGCCTTTGAGGCATCAGCAGATATGGATGTGTATTTGCAACCTAAAGGTCCTGATACGATCACGGCACTAACGGTAGAGAAACCGCCGTTAAGCTATTTGTTACCTAATGATGTTACTCTGTATTTTGGTCCGAGTGATTTTGTTCAGGTTAATTTGGATATTAATCGGGATATGATTAACCGAGCAATTCAGACGCTTGATTTGAATGAGAATGATCAGGTGCTTGATTTGTTCTGCGGCCTAGGAAACTTTACCTTGCCAATGGCACGAGTTGCTGGTCATGTTACGGGGGTTGAAGGCAGTGGTGAATTGATTCAGCGCGCAAAAATTAATGCTGAAATGAACAAGCTGGATAATACGACATTTTATGCCGCTAATTTGATGGAAAATATCGACGCTGAGCCTTGGGTAAAAAAGACCTACAATAAAGTTCTCATCGATCCGCCACGTTTAGGAGCCAAAGAAATTCTGCATTGGCTGCCAAAATGGAAGGCAGAACAGGTGCTTTATATTTCTTGTAACCCATCAACGTTGGCAAGAGACGCAGGTATTTTAGTGAACGAGCTAGGTTACACGTTAAAAAAAGCAGGTGTTATGGATATGTTTCCACATACCTCACATGTAGAATCTATCGCTTTGTTTGAAAAAACAAA
>Ga0209633_10004829_pt1 | contig 12031 bp, 10 predicted proteins | sample Cruoilmetagenom1_FD_187290 | JGI IMG/M metagenome (GOLD analysis project Ga0209633, IMG submission 187290) | Oil polluted marine microbial communities from Coal Oil Point, Santa Barbara, California, USA - Sample 1 (SPAdes) (version 2) | ecosystem: Environmental > Aquatic > Marine > Oil seeps ... | reverse complement strand
AAAAGGCGGCGGGAGAACGGTTGGAGAGCAATCTTTCCATTGGGTTTTGCCCCATAAATTCAACAACTTACGCTGTTTGGCTTTGATATAAAGGGCTGAAGAGGGTTTGTTAATGTTTATTAAATGGCACAATACATGTGTCAATTGCGTCTTCACGGAGACGAGAGCGAATGGCAACAATTAATCAGTTAGTGCGTAAACCACGCAAGCGCAAAATAGTAAAGAGTACCGTTCCAGCGCTGGAGGCCTGTCCTCAAAGGCGTGGGGTCTGTACCCGTGTCTATACAACGACACCGAAAAAACCGAATTCAGCGCTGCGTAAGGTTGCGCGTGTTCGCCTCACCAGTGGCCACGAGGTTACAAGCTACATTGGCGGTGAAGGACACAATCTTCAGGAGCACTCGGTGATTCTGATTCGCGGCGGTCGTGTGAAAGATCTGCCTGGCGTTCGTTATCATACGGTTCGCGGCACACTGGATACCTCCGGTGTTGAGACGCGTCGTCAGGGACGCTCCAAATATGGCGCCAAGCGTCCAAAGAGTTAATTCGTCAGCCCGGTAAAGCGAGCTGAAGCAAGAGTTTAGAGAGAAGCAAGTATGGCCAGAAGACGCGTAGCAGCACGTCGTGAGATTCTCCCGGATCCAAAATTCGGAAGCATTTTGCTGACAAAATTTGTCAACATGATTATGCAGGACGGCAAAAAAGCGGTCGCAGAACGAATCATCTATGGTGCCCTTGATCAGATTGCTGATAAGAAAGGCGGTGATCCTCTGGAATCACTGGATGGGGCAATGGATAATGTTCGCCCAATGGTTGAGGTTAAATCCCGTCGTGTTGGCGGCGCAACCTACCAGGTGCCGGTTGAAGTACGCGCAAAACGCCGCGATTCGCTGGCGATGCGCTGGCTGATCGAGGCTGCACGCAAGCGTAGTGAGAAATCAATGGCGCTGCGTCTGGCTGGTGAGCTGATGGATGCTTCCGATCAGCGTGGTTCTGCAGTCAAGAAGCGTGAAGATACGCATCGAATGGCTGATGCCAACAAGGCCTTCTCGCACTATCGCTGGTAATTTGAACTAAATCGGAAAATATTGTGGCACGCACAATGCCGATCAGTCGCTATCGCAATGTCGGCATCATGGCGCACATCGATGCAGGTAAGACAACAGCGACTGAACGTATTCTCTATTACACGGGTGTATCGCACAAAATCGGTGAGGTGCATGACGGTGCTGCAACCATGGACTGGATGGAGCAGGAGCAGGAGCGGGGAATAACCATCACCTCGGCTGCAACGACCTGCTTCTGGAGCGGCATGGAGAAGCAGTTCCCGCAGCATCGTATCAATATTATCGATACGCCGGGACACGTTGACTTTACCATCGAGGTGGAGCGATCACTGCGTGTACTGGATGGCGCATGTGCTGTTTTTTGCGCTGTTGGGGGAGTTGAGCCACAGTCGGAGACGGTGTGGCGGCAGGCGAACAAATATGGCGTGCCAAGAATCGGCTTCGTCAACAAGATGGATCGCATGGGAGCGGATTTCCAGCGTGTCGTCGAACAGGTAAAAGAGCGCCTTGGTGCAACTCCGGTTGCCATGCAGATGAATGTCGGCGCTGAAGAGGATTTCGTCGGCGTTGTCGATCTGGTAAAGATGAAAGCCATCTTCTGGGATGAAGAGGATATGGGGATTCGGTTCGGAGAGCACGACATCCCGCAGGAGCTGGTCGAACAATGCGACAAGATGCGGGAATCGATGATCGAAGCCGCTGCTGAAGCATCTGACGATCTCATGGAGAAGTACCTGGAAACGGGTGAACTGAATAACGATGAGATCAAGGCGGGTATACGACTGCGTACACTGGCCAATGAAATTACACCGATGTTTTGTGGCTCCGCGTTCAAGAACAAGGGAGTTCAGGCATTGCTGGACGGGGTTGTTGAATATCTGCCTGCGCCTGATGAAGTTGTGGCGATCAAAGGGCATCTCGATGACAAGGATGAGAGTGAAGCCGAGCGGCCGGCAACGGATGATGCTCCATTTGCTGCACTTGCATTTAAAATTGCGACAGACCCTTTTGTCGGCACGTTGACTTTTTTCCGTGTTTACTCGGGTGTTCTGAAGTCCGGTGAGTTTGTATTCAACCCGGTGAAAGGTAAAAAAGAGCGTGTCGGGCGGATTTTGCAAATGCACGCCAACACGCGTGAAGAGATCAAAGAGGTGCGTGCCGGCGATATCGCGGCAGCGGTCGGGCTCAAGGATGTAACCACCGGCGATACACTCTGCGATCTGAAAGAGATCATCACGCTGGAGCGTATGGAGTTTCCGGAACCGGTTATTTCGGTAGCGGTAGAGCCCAGGACGCAGGCGGATCAGGACAAGATGGGCGTTGCCCTCTCGAAGTTGGCGCAGGAAGACCCGTCATTTCGTGTGCATACGGATGATGAGTCAGGCCAGACAATTATCTCCGGAATGGGTGAATTGCACCTGGAGATTATCGTCGATCGCATGAAACGCGAGTTTGATGTAGAGGCGAATGTTGGAGCTCCGCAGGTTGCTTATCGTGAAACGATTCGCAAGACGGTCGAGCAGGAAGGCAAGTTCGTTCGTCAGACAGGTGGTCGCGGCCAGTATGGCCATGTCTATCTGAAGATCGAGCCCCAGGAGTCAGGCAGTGGCTATGAGTTCGTCAACGAGATCGTTGGCGGAGTTGTTCCAAGGGAGTTTATCCCGGCTGTCGATAAAGGCATTCAGGAGTCGATGAAGGGTGGCATCAATGCAGGTTTTCCAGTCGTTGATGTGAAGGTAACACTCTACGATGGCTCCTATCATGATGTGGACTCTTCGGAGATGGCATTCAAGATTGCCGGATCGATGGGTTTCAGGGAGGGTGCGCGGATCGCGGATCCGGTGATTCTTGAGCCGGTCATGAAGGTTGAAGTGGTCACGCCCGAAGCGAACATGGGTGATGTCATCGGTGATCTGAACAGTCGCCGCGGCATGATTCACGGCATGGAGGACAGCCCGGCCGGGAAAGTGGTGAACGCGGATGTTCCTCTGGCGGAGATGTTTGGTTATGCAACAGATCTTCGCGGAGCAACACAGGGCCGTGCGACCTACTCGATGGAGTTTGCAAAATATAGTGAAGTGCCTGCAAGTATTGGCGATGAAATCGCGAAGCGATAGAAGTATTAGTTTTGAGAACTGGATAAATAAGAAGGTAGCTAAAAGTGTCTAAAGAAAAATTTGAACGTACAAAACCGCACGTAAACGTCGGTACGATTGGCCACGTTGACCACGGTAAGACGACGCTGACAGCGGCCCTGACCATGGTTTGCGCAAAGCAGTTCGGTGGAGAGACCAAGGCATTCGACCAGATCGACAATGCCCCGGAAGAGCGCGAGCGTGGCATCACCATCGCAACCTCGCACGTCGAGTATGAATCAACGGCGCGTCACTATGCACACGTAGACTGCCCCGGCCACGCTGATTATGTGAAGAACATGATCACCGGTGCTGCGCAGATGGACGGTGCGATTCTGGTTGTCTCTGCAGCCGACGGTCCTATGCCGCAAACGCGTGAGCATATTCTGCTGTCACGCCAGGTTGGCGTACCCTACATCGTGGTCTACATGAACAAGGCGGACATGGTCGATGATGAAGAGCTGCTGGAACTGGTGGAGATGGAGATCCGCGAGCTGCTGGATGACTATGAATTTCCCGGAGACGACACCCCGATCATTATCGGCTCGGCGTTGAAAGCGCTGGAAGGTGACACCTCGGATATCGGCGAGCCCTCGATTGTCAAGCTGGTGGAAGCACTGGACGACTATATTCCCGAGCCTGAGCGCGCCATCGACCAGCCTTTCCTGATGCCGATCGAGGATGTTTTCTCGATCTCGGGACGCGGCACTGTTGTCACAGGCCGAATCGAGCGCGGCATCATCAAGGTGGGCGAGGAGATCGAGATTGTCGGTGTCAAGGATACAACGACCACCACCTGTACCGGTGTTGAGATGTTTCGCAAGCTGCTTGACGAAGGTCGCGCAGGCGACAACGTCGGCGTATTGCTGCGCGGCACCAAGCGTGATGAAGTCGAGCGCGGCCAGGTACTGGCGAAGCCGGGCAGCATTACCCCGCATACAGTGTTCGAATGCGAAGTCTATGTACTGAGCAAGGATGAAGGCGGTCGTCATACACCGTTCTTCAACAACTATCGTCCGCAGTTCTATTTTCGCACCACGGATATCACAGGAGCCTGTGAATTGCCGGAAGGAGTGGAGATGGTGATGCCGGGCGATAACGTCAAAATGACAGTAACCATGATCAACCCGATTGCGATGGAAGAGGGACTGCGTTTCGCGATTCGTGAAGGTGGCCGTACCGTCGGCGCCGGTGTTGTATCAAAGATTATTGAGTAAATTTTCACGATCTCAACAGGCAGGTGGTGAGCATTTTTTCGCTCGTCGCCTGTTTTGCCTGTAACTTTTTTATGATTACAGGCCAGTAGCTCAATTGGTAGAGCAACGGTCTCCAAAACCGTAGGTTGGGGGTTCGATTCCCTCCTGGCCTGCCACTATTCGATGGCAGTATGAACGCAAAAGCAGAACAGCAAAGCTCAACGCTGGATATTGCCAAACTGGTTTTGGCCGTCCTGGTATTATTCGGTGCCATTGGTCTCTATTACCAGTTTCCGGAAGCATCGACACTGCTTCGTGTGCTGGGTGTACTTGCGGCGGCAGTTGTTGCTGCGGCAATAGCAGTGACATCGGCTCCGGGTCGCGCATTGTGGTCTTTTGCCACTGAAGCGCGCACCGAAGTTCGCAAGGTTATTTGGCCGACCAGGCAGGAGACGATTCAGACCACTCTGGCTGTATTGGTCATCGTACTGATCGTTGCCATCTATTTATGGGGTATTGACAAAATCCTCTTTATGATTGTCGGCGCATTGACGGGGCAGGGCTAACAGTGGCTAAACGATGGTATGTTATCCACGCATTTTCCGGCTATGAAGCGCGCGTCAGGAAATTACTTGAAGAGGCGATTCAACGCACAGGTATGGAAGATCTCTTCGGTGAGATACTGGTGCCTACCGAAGAGGTCGTTGAAATGCGAAACGGCGTCAAACGCAAGAGTGAGCGCAAATTTTTTCCCGGCTACGTGCTAGTACACATGGAGATGAGTGATGACGCCTGGCATCTGGTCAAGGAGATTCCAAATGTCATGGGGTTTATCGGAAATACCGGTGACAAGAATAATATCAAGCCCGTACCGATCTCAGACAAGGAAGCCGATACGATATTGATGCGCGTGCAGGAAGGTATCGACAAGCCACGGCCGAAAGTGCTCTATGAACCTGGTGAGTTGGTGCGTGTGAATGATGGTCCCTTTAATGATTTCAACGGCGTAGTGGAAGAGGTGGATTATGAAAAGAACCTGCTGCGCATCTCGGTGATGATTTTTGGGCGTTCTACACCAGTAGATCTTGAATTTGGCCAGGTTGAGAAAACCTGATTCGAAGTTTCCGCAGCTGTTGCACAATAGTTGCATTTTGTTAAATCTAACGATGGGCAGCAAGGGTAAATGATCCTGCCCGGGAATAAGCCGAAGCAGGTTTACTATTCCCGGAGAGGCTCCCAGTCCCTTGCGTGATGACCCGGGAGAGAAAAAATGGCTAAAAAAATCGAGGCTTATATCAAGCTTCAGGTTGCGGCTCAGGAAGCCAATCCCAGTCCGCCGGTTGGTCCTGCTCTGGGACAGCATGGCGTGAACATCATGGAGTTCTGCAAGGCATTTAATGCGCAGACACAGAATGTCGAGAAAGGCATGCCTGTTCCTGTGGTAATTACTGTCTATAGCGACCGTTCCTTCACCTTCATCATGAAGACTCCGCCCGCGGCAGTCCTGTTGATAAAAGCAGCGGGTATTGCGAAGGGAAGCGGTGAGCCGAATACTAATAAAGTCGGCAAGGTGACGCGTGTGCAGCTCGAAGAGATTGCCACCATGAAAATGCCGGATCTGACAGCTGCAGATATGGATGCCGCAGTGCGCACCATCGCCGGCACTGCTCGTAGTATGGGACTTGATGTCGAGGGAGTAGTCTGATCATGGCAAAATTAACCAAACGCATGAAAGCAATCGCAGAAAAGGTCGAGCCGGGCAAGAGTTATGCCGCTGAAGATGCCTTCTCGTTGCTCAAAGAGCTCTCCTCGGTGAAATTCAGAGAGGGTGTCGATACGGCGATTAACCTGGGCGTTGATGCGCGTAAATCCGACCAGGTGGTACGTGGTGCTACTGTACTGCCTAACGGCACGGGAAGTGATGTCCGTGTGGCTGTTTTTGCCCAGGGCGCAAATGCAGATGCCGCAAAAGAAGCTGGCGCCGACATCATTGGAATGGATGATCTGGCAGCAGATATCAAAGCCGGAAAAATGGATTTTGATGTTGTCATTGCCAGTCCCGATGCGATGCGTGTTGTCGGTCAGCTGGGACAAATTCTTGGCCCTCGCGGCCTGATGCCCAATCCTAAGGTCGGTACAGTAACGCCGAATATTGCACAGGCTGTAAGTAATGCCAAATCAGGCCAGGTGCAGTTTCGTACCGACAAGGGTGGGATTATTCACTGCACCATTGGTAAGACAGATTTTGATGCGTCGGCACTCAAACAAAATCTTGAGTCGCTGCTTGCTGAGCTGAAAAAGATCAAACCCAGTGCGGCGAAAGGAATCTATTTGAAAAAAATTACGGTCTCTACAACCATGGGGCCTGGATTGACGCTGGATCAAGCTTCACTGGAACTCTGATCTGGCTTGAGGGGGGTTGTTGATTGAATCGCGTAGTGATTTGGTCAACGCTTCCCAAAGAACTTTGGGGTTATGAGTGTGTGTGAGTTGTACTATTTTGCACCGGTCATGCTGTCAAAGACCGCAGGTGAGTAATCTACTCTTAATTTCCTGCGCAGACGGGACTCAATCAGTAATTAACATCTGATGAAGGTCGCGTTACGCTCCCGTACCGGATGTCCGGTATGGGTTTTTAATCGGGATTATATCCCAACGTAATCAGGAGGTGACTATTGGCTCTTAATCTTGAACAGAAAAAGGCCATCGTCTCCGAAGTTGCTGAAGTAGCAGACAAAGCCTTCTCCGCAGTTGCTGCAGAGTATCGTGGATTGAGCGTAGATGAGATGACGGATTTGCGTGTTCAGGCACGTAATGCCGGCGTCTACCTGCGTGTCGTCAAGAACTCGCTTGCACGCCGTGCGTTTGAAGGCACTGATTTTGAATGTATGAGTGAAGGCCTCACCGGTCCATTGGTGCTTGCCCTCTCCCAGGAAGATCCAGGTTCTGCTGCACGTGTCATAAACGACTTCGCTAAAGATAACGAAAAGCTCGAGGTTAAACTGGTTTCTATCGGCGGAAAGCTGCTGGACCCCGGTGAGATCAAGACTTTAGCGAAAATGCCAACTTACGATCAGGCAATCAGTATGCTGATGGCAGTCATGAAAGCTCCGGTTGAAAAACTGGCGCGCACCATGAATGAAGTGCCCGGCAAGCTTGTGCGTACAGTTGCTGCTGTTAAAGATGCGAAACAGGCGGCTTAAGAGACACCCGTTTTTTCACCCTAATTATCGTGTTGAACCCTTATCAGGAGAAACATAGTGAGTAAAGAAGATATCCTCGAAGCAATTGCATCCATGAGTGTCATGGAAGTAGTAGAGCTCATCGAAGCGATGGAAGAGAAGTTTGGCGTTACTGCAGCTGCAGCTGTTGCCGCGGCTCCTGCCGCTGGCGGCGATGCTGGTGCTGCTGCTGAAGAGCAGACTGAATTTGACCTGGTTCTGACCAGCTTTGGCGAAAAGAAAGTCGCTGTTATCAAAGCTGTTCGCGGAATGACAGGCCAGGGCCTCAAAGAGGCAAAAGAGTCTGTTGAATCAGCGCCAACAACGTTGAAAGAAGGTCTCTCCAAGGATGAAGCTGAAGAGCTCAAGAAACAGCTTGAAGAGGCAGGTGCCACTGTAGAGGTCAAGTAAGACCTTGCAGACGGCATCGTTTGAGAGTTGCGTGCCGGCAGAAAGCCTGGCTTTCTGCCGACGCGGAGATTTTCTGACGATAGCAATCAGGCTGGTGGCCAACAGGCCGCCGGCCTTTTGTTGCTTGTAACAAAAGCACAATCGGGGTGCTTTATCATGGCCCTGGAACACCCCGCATGGCGGGTGATTTTGATTGATCCTGAGGAACGGTGAGATGGCGTACAGTTTTACTGAAAAGAAACGTATTCGTAATGATTTTGGCAGACAGAAGAGTGTACTGCCTGTTCCCTATCTGATTGCGACCCAGATCAACTCGTTCCGTGATTTTCTGCAGACGGGCACAGCTCCGGAAGAGCGCAAGGACAAGGGACTGCAGGCAGCGTTCAAATCGGTATTTCCCATTTCGAGTCACTCGGGAAATGCCAAGCTTGAGTATGTCAGTTATCGTCTTGAAGACCCGAAATTTGATGTGCGTGAATGTCAGCTACGCGGCGCCACTTATGCAGCGCCTCTGCGTGTACTTGTCAAGCTGGTGATCTACGACAAGGACACCCTCAAGTCCAAAAAGATCAAGCCCAGGGTAAAAGAGGTCCGCGAACAGGAAATCTACATGGGCGAAATGCCCCTGATGACCGATACCGGCACCTTCGTTATTAATGGTACAGAGCGGGTTATTGTCTCCCAGCTGCACCGTTCACCCGGCGTCTTTTTTGATCATGATAAAGGCAAAACCCACTCATCAGGCAAGCTGCTGTTTTCGGCACGGGTCATTCCCTACCGTGGTTCATGGCTTGATTTTGAGTTTGATCCAAAAGATTGTGTATTTGTAAGAATTGATCGCCGTCGCAAAATTCCTGCGACCATTCTGCTTCGTGCCCTTGGATATGACACCGAGCAGATCATCGGGATGTTCTTTGAGAATGACGATTTCAAAATATCCGGAAATAAGATCACCATTGAGCTGGTGCCGAGCCGCCTGCGCGGAGAGATGCTCGATTTTGATATTAAAATCAAGAATAAAGTACTGGTTGCCGGAGGCCGCCGCATTACCCAACGGCATATTCGTGAACTGGACAAGGCTGGTATATCGCAGCTTGAAGTTCCGGCTTCATACCTGGTGGGAAAAACACTGGCGCACAATGTCGTCGACACAGAAACCGGCGAATTGCTGGCAAACGTCAATGATGAAATCAGCGATGAGATGGTCGAGGCTTTTATTGGCAAGGATATTAAAGAGATAAAAACCCTCTTTACCAATGATCTGGACCACGGCTCCTTTATCTCTGATACCTTGCGTATCGACCCGACCTCGACGCAGCTCGAGGCGCAGGTTGAGATTTATCGCATGATGCGCCCCGGTGAGCCGCCGACAAAAGATTCGGCTGAAAACCTCTTTGGAAACCTCTTTTTCACACTTGACCGTTATGATCTTTCAGCGGTTGGGCGTATGAAATTCAATCGTCGTCTGGGTCGTGAAGAGTCGACAGGAGAGGGCATCCTCTCCAACGAAGATATTGTAGATGTCCTTAAAACCCTGATCGGCATCCGTAATGGTGAAGGCACTACGGACGATATCGATCACCTCGGCAATCGCCGCGTGAGATGTGTTGGCGAGATGGCTGAGAACCAGTTTCGCATTGGCCTGGTGCGTGTCGAACGTGCAGTCAAGGAGCGTCTGACACTGGCAGAGAGCGAAGGCCTGATGCCGCAGGAGATGATCAATTCAAAACCCGTCTCGGCAGCCATTCGCGAGTTTTTCGGATCAAGCCAGCTCTCGCAGTTCATGGATCAGAACAATCCGCTCTCGGAGATCACCCACAAGCGCCGCGTTTCGGCACTCGGCCCTGGTGGTCTGGCGCGCGAACGTGCGGGCTTTGAAGTGCGGGATGTGCATCCAACACACTATGGCCGTGTCTGTCCGATCGAGACGCCTGAAGGGCCGAATATCGGCCTGATCAATTCGCTGGCATCCTATGCCCGCACCAACGAGTATGGTTTTCTTGAAACGCCCTACCGTGTTGTCAAAGACTCAATCGCAACGGATGAGATTCACTATCTCTCCGCTATTGAAGAGGGACGTTATGTCATTGCCCAGGCCAACTCTGTCCTGGATGAGGACAACAGGCTGACGGATGAGCTGGTCTCCTGTCGTTTCGAGAATGAGTTTATGCTCTCGGGGCCGGAAGAAGTCAACTATATGGATGTGTCACCGCGCCAGATTGTCTCCGTAGCTGCGAGTATGGTCCCGTTTCTGGAGCATAATGACGCCAACCGCGCTCTCATGGGGTCCAATATGCAGCGTCAGGCAGTACCGACACTGCGTGCGCAAAAACCCCTGGTCGGCACGGGCATGGAGCGTGTCGTTGCAGTTGATTCCGGTGTAACCGCAGTGGCTAAACGCGGTGGCAAGGTTGATTCTGTCGATGCCAACAGAATCGTTGTGCGGGTCAACGACAACGAGACTGAGGCTGGAGAGTCGGGTGTTGATATCTATCAGCTGACGAAATATACACGCTCCAACCAGAACACCTGTATCAATCAGCGTCCACTGGTGAAGGTTGGTGACAGTATACAGCGCGGAGACGTCATGGCAGACGGGCCGTCAATCGATATGGGAGAGCTTGCGCTGGGACAGAATCTGCGCGTTGCCTTCATGCCCTGGAATGGCTACAACTTTGAGGATTCGATTCTGATCTCGGAGCGAGTCGTCCAGGAGGATCGCTTTACCACGATTCACATCGAAGAGCTGACCTGCATGGCGCGAGACACCAAGCTCGGTACCGAGGAGATTACAGCGGATATTCCCAATGTCGGCGAGTCAAATCTTGGCCGTCTCGATGAGTCGGGAATCGTTTATATCGGCGCCGAGGTCAAGGATGGAGATATTCTTGTGGGCAAGGTCACGCCAAAAGGCGAGGCACAACTGACGCCCGAGGAGAAACTGCTGCGTGCCATCTTTGGCGAAAAAGCGGCCGACGTCAAAGACACCTCGCTGCGTGTGCCTTCCAGCATCATCGGCAAGGTCATCGATGTACAGGTATTCACCCGTGATGGTGTAGAGAAGGATGCGCGTGCTCTTCATATTGAAGAGGAGGAACTCAAGCGGGTGCGCAAGGATCTTCATGATCAGCAGCGCATTATGGAGCTTGATACCTTCGCCCGCATCGAGAAGATGTTGAATGGCAAGGTGGCGGACGGTGGTCCGAAGAATATCAAGAAAGGCGCTAAGATTACGAAATCCTACCTCGCCGATCTGGAGACGGACCAGTGGCTTGAGATTCGCCTGAATGATGATGAGGCGGCGGCGCAACTGGAGGCAGTTGCCCAGCAGATCAAGAATCAGCGTGAGCAGTTTCGTCAAAAATATGAGGAGAAGAAGGGCAAGCTGACGGCAGGTGATGACCTGGCGCCTGGCGTGCAGAAAATGGTCAAGGTCTACGTTGCGGTCAAACGTCGCATCCAGCCCGGTGACAAGATGGCGGGGCGTCACGGCAACAAGGGCGTCATCTCCAAAGTCGTGCCCGTCGAGGATATGCCCTACGATGAAAATGGAAGACCGGTCGATATTGTATTGAACCCGCTGGGCGTACCATCACGGATGAATATCGGCCAGATCCTTGAGACCCATCTTGGATGGGCTGCCAAGGGACTTGGCGAACGTATCGGCGAAATGCTGGATGCGCAGAAGAAAGTTTCCGAAATCCGGGGGTATCTTGACAAGATTTATAACTCCAGCGGCAAGCAGGAGGATCTTGACAGCTTCAACGATGCTGAAATCCTGGAGATGGCTAACAATCTGCGTGATGGCGTGCCGATGGCGACCCCTGTCTTTGACGGCGCACATGAGAGTGATATTCACACCATGCTGGAGTTGGCCGGACTGCCGCGAAGCGGCCAGACACTGCTTCATGACGGTCGCACCGGTGAAGCTTTCGAGCGGGAAGTAACTGTCGGTTACATGTATATCCTGAAGCTCAACCACCTGGTTGATGACAAGATGC
>Ga0209633_10004828_pt1 | contig 12036 bp, 9 predicted proteins | sample Cruoilmetagenom1_FD_187290 | JGI IMG/M metagenome (GOLD analysis project Ga0209633, IMG submission 187290) | Oil polluted marine microbial communities from Coal Oil Point, Santa Barbara, California, USA - Sample 1 (SPAdes) (version 2) | ecosystem: Environmental > Aquatic > Marine > Oil seeps ... | reverse complement strand
TATCCACTTCCTGCTTGATGCTGGTCTGCATATTGCTCTCGATCCCTTTAGTAAGGATATTGATGGTTCCGCCCACTGAGGGAAGGGCCAGCTGAGAAGCACCCAGTCCCCGCTGCACTTGCATGGTCCGGGTTACGGCATCCAGGCCAAACCAGTTGGACCAGTATACCCAGCCATTCTCCATGTCGTTCACAGGTATTCCATCAATCATCACTGCCAGGTTTCGCTGGTCAAAGCCCCGGATGGTGATGCGTGCATCACCATCTCCACCACCCTGTTGGGTGGCGTATACCCCCGGAGTGGAGTTCAGAATGATGGGGATGTCCTGTCCGGCCAGTTCCTCTTCTATCTTTGCCGGGGAGACATTTGTAAATGCCACCGGTGTTTCCCTGGATCTGGCAACATCGGCTGTAATCACCACTTCGTCGATGGTCATGGATTGCAGCCTGAATTCCAGGATGAGGGGCCTTCCGGCCACCTCAATTTTCCTGGTTTCGGGCTCATAGCCCACATAGGAGACCATGAGTTCGTAGCTTCCATGTTCAAGGTCCAGCTCAAACTTTCCATCAGGATTGGTAATTGTGCCTTTTCCCGCTGCATAGACCACGCTGGCACCTATGAGCGTTTCCCCTGTTTCATTATCCAGTACCTTACCTGTCACCAGGCCCTGCTGAGCAAATGAAAACATACAAATGCCCAGTCCCAGCAATAGCAATCCTGTTTTTTTCATAAAAAAATCTATATGGTCAAATCATCAGAGGATCAATACCTTCTCCACCTGAACCAGGTCGCCGAATTTCACCCTTAAGTGATAGAATCCCTGGGGATATTCATCGGTATTGATCACTCGATTGAGTGTGCCTGTTTCAATAACTTCACGGAACAAAATTCTTCCGGAGGCATCGTAGAGGATCAATTCTTCAAATGGCCTTTTGGCATTTACCCTAAGAACATCCCTGGCAGGATTGGGATAGATATCCAGTAGATCCTCTTGCTTAACTGTTTTTTCAATGTCCAGGGTCGAGCAATCACAGACGTGCATCCCCAGGGAGTCCCAGGCATTATTGCCACCGGGTACCGTATCCCATTCCATGGTTACCACAAATTCAGTGGCGGGATTTTCTGTTACACCCTTCATCACCGAAGCTTTGCGAACCAGTGAATGATTGGCGGTCCAGGGGAGCCAATAGTAAGAATCAGGAACAATATAATTCACGATAAAGACACTATCCCGGCTGGTGACCGTATCTCCTGCATAATTGTTCTTGTAGGTCCACTGATCGGTAAAATTGGACCATCCTTCATCGCTGCTTTGCATCCCGCCACCGATCATACCAAAAAGGTCTACCACCAGGAAGTCCGTCACTTCCCCATTGCCTACAGGATCCTTAAAAAGGGCAATGGCATCGTTCCCGTTCATATAAGTGGGAGCAGGGTAATCATGGTCCAGTTGCTGGGCCATGGCCTGCAGGGCAGGATCACAGGCCGGTGAGGTTTCTGTGGTTACCGTCTGTCCGTTTACCAGGAAATGGGTGGATTGGGGTTGCAAAAACCCCTGGAGCTGGGTGATTCCACCCGATTCGTAAGTGAGATTTCCATTGCTGTACCTGGCCACATAGTAAGCTCCCAGGTCGATGATCTGGTCGGTGGGATTGTAAATTTCCATTCCCTTGTTATTGCCGCTTCCCTCCAGATATTCGGAGAAAAACAGGTCGCTGCAATCCTGGGCGCCTACCGCAAGCACACTCATGCATATTCCTAAAGTCAAAAATATCTTCTTCATATCATATCGTTATATATGCAGAAATTGCAGGGTACACGAAGTACCCTGCAATATGCTCTAAATCTGCGGGTTCTATTAATTTTTCACAAAGCGCAGAATCCGGCTGCTTGACTCACCTGAAAGTTTCAGGAAGTATACACCATTTTTCAGGTTGCTGATATTCAGCTGAGCGTTCTTCTCGCCTGAGAGTTCAACTACCTTCAGGGTGGACCCTGTAATGCTGATAATTCGCAACTCGGACAGAGAAACGGAACTCTTAATGAAGAGTTGATTGTCAGCAGGCACGGGATAGATTTCCATGGAAGCACCTTCCAGGTTTTCCACACCAACGGCCAGACTGAAAATAACAGTGTAAGTCTTGGTAGCTACTCCATCCTCAGCAGTAATCAGAACAGTTGTGGTCCTGGCTGCTTCGTCTCCGGCCAGATCAGTTGCATCAGTCACACTGACTACAGCACTGTCATTGCTGGTCACAGCAGTAACGGCAGGAGGGGTAGTGGTTCCTCCTGGAAGAACAACATTGTAGCTGAGCTGTGCAGGGGTGAATCCTGTTACCGTGGTACCGGCAACCTGCAGGTCGGTAATAGATGCATCATCAGAAGGTACGTAAAGAACCAGTTCCACAACATCGGCAGCAGAACGCGGAGATATCAATACCTCTCCCTTGTTATCAAGAACAATACCTGAAACATGTGCAGAGTCAGGTACCACCATGCCTGTCAGGTCGGTGTCGTAGAAACTTACCTTGAGGGTCAGTGTATCCACTTTATCTGTAAGATCAAAATAGTCACCATTATCAAATTCAAGAACACCGTCTGCATCAAGGAAAGTTACACTTTCAAGAGTGACCATACGTGATTCATACAGGTCAAGATCAGCAATCAAGGCTGTTGGGGTAAGAACGACAGGTACAACAGCATTTCCGGTTGATACAGCTGCGCCGGGATCACAATCGGGGTGGAACTGGAGCATGCCATTGTATTCCTCAATGGTACCTATCAGTCCGGCAATGCTATCACCTACGCTATACGCTGTAGTGATATTTCCCGGGTTGTCATCAATCTCAACTCCACCGGCAGCATCCTGTACATATTTCTTATTACGATAGGATTGGGTGTAAGTAAGAAGTACTTTCCCGGTGATTTTATATACGGTGCTTTCATCAGTAGGATCCTCAGCTTTCAGGGCAGTCAGGTCAGCCAGCTCTACATCATACTGGCCTGAGACGTAAACATCCAGGCTACCGGTTCCTCCATATCCGTCATTGGCTGTGGCAGTAACACTAACTGTACCATTTCCAACAGCAGTTAACATTCCGTTGGCGTCTATGGTAGCGATATTGGTATCATCTACACTCCAGGTAACTGTTTTGTCACTTGCTTCTGCGGGCAGTATATCAGCAGTCATTTGAAGGGTTCCTCCATTTTCTGTAATGGTAGTATCTCCACCTGTCCCTGAAACCACAATGTAAGCAACAGGAACAACCAGGGTCTGGTTGGAGTTTGTTATATCAATGGTCCCGCTGATATTCGATCCATCAAGGGCAGTAGCTGTGATGGTAACCACTCCGTCATTAATGGCAGATACCAGTCCATCTTCACTGACTGATGCCAGAACAGGATTACTGACGGACCATGCCAGTGACTTATGAGCTGCTCCTGTTGGTAGAATTTCTGCATTAATCTGTAGAGTCCCTTTATCAACTATAATGGTACTGGCACCGCCCTCACCTGTTAGAGTGATGTCACTGATCAGGGGAATGAAAGTATGAACTCCCAGGCTATCAAAGAAATTCTGATCATATACCATCCATTCCGAACTCATTGCATCCGTCCCTGCTGCTGCTGTCCAGTCGGTATTCCCTACTAGAATGTGATTTTTTCGTACGAGGGTATGATCGGCAGTTGCTCCGTCAACACCGGCTACGTCCCAGGCGCTCCCGGGATCTTCAGTTGGAATACCGATGACATCAATCAGGGTGCTATCCGTAACAGTGACATAAATGATACCACGAGCATCATCTCCATTGTGGTGGACTACGCTGGGATAACTTAAAAATTCATCGGCATCTGCCTCAAGGAAATAGTCAGTGCTGGTGCCATTATTAAGAAGCACCCATACACCACCGGCATCGATGGATGCACCAGCTGGGAATTCATGGTAATACTCCCAGTCTCCACCATTCACTGATTGCGAAATTCGGTAATCGTCCAGACTTACTGCAGCATCAGTAGGATTGTAGATCTCAAGAGCCTTGTTGTTACTGCTTCCCTCTATGTATTCAGAGAAAAAAATCGGGGCCTGCGCTTTTGCAAGGTTAAGGCCTAAAACAGAGATTAAAATTAAAGTGTAAAGTTTCTTCATTTCTTTTAATTTAAGTGAGTAATAATAGTCATGTTTTTTTGCAGAAAAAGGGCTACTAAGATCGAATATTATTTTGTACATGGCCTGATGTTCCCGCTTTTTTGCTGTTTTTCCACCCTGTTTTTTATTAACAAAAAACGGTTAATTGTTCATAAGCATCCAATATATATAATAAACTTATATATAACTTGCATATATATAATAATGTTGTATATTTGACCTTATGATAGCAAACGATTTGTTAAAAGGTACTTTGAGAACCATTGTTTTAAAGTTGTTGGCCGACAACGGACGAATGTACGGGTATGAGATGACCAAAAAGGTGGAAGAGCTCTCCACCGGGAAGATCAAGCTCACATTCGGGGCGCTCTACCCGGTTTTGCACAAACTGGAAGCGGACGGACATATTACTACCGAGGCAGAATATATCGGTAAGCGTGTCCGGAAGTACTATACGCTTACTGAGAAAGGGCGTTCCTGGAGCGAGCAGAAGGTGGATGAGTTTTTTGATTTTGTCAATACACTTTCCTACGTGCTTAAACCGACTCCTGCCTGAGATGATTGCGGCTGTAATTGATGAAAATTATGAACGCATCAGGGCCGATCTGGTCAGACTTGGGCTGAGCTACGATCGGCTCATTGATGACCTGCTGGACCATGTTTGCTGCCTGGTGGAGGAAGAAATGGATGATGGGAAAGATTTTGAGTCTTCCTACAGCCAGGTCCTCGACACCATTGGCGAAAATCGTTTATACGAGGTCCAGCATCAAACACTGTTAAACCTTGATAAAAAATTTCAACGCATGAAAAATTTCACATACATTTTCGGATTGTCATCGGCAATTCTGACCATATTAGGATCTGTGTTTAAGAAGATGCACTGGCCAGGTGCAGGCATCATGATTACCGTGGGCATGGTATTGATTGTGCTGGTCTTTCTGCCGCTATACTTCATCACCAATCACCGTGAGCAGGCTGAAAAAAAGAACCCTGTTTATGCTATTGTGGGATACCTGACCATTGCCCTCCTCCTGGCCGGGGCCACCTTTAAAATTATGCATTGGCCCGGGGCAAGCAAGTTGATCTATGCCAGTATTGGCTTCCTGCTCATCGGTTTCGTTCCCCTCTATGTGGTCAATATATTTCAGAAAAGTGGCAAAGAAAAAGCCACCCTGCCCTATATTGTTATGTTGTTGGTGGGGATCGCCTGTGTGATGTTGATGAGCAATATCAACATGTCAAAAAATCTGCTTGATATCTATCTGGAGGAGGCCCTGGCCAATGAACAACGGGTGGAGGAAGTGGAGCTCCGATCGGCTCAACTGATAGAGATGACCGGAGATAGTGTTCAAGCTGAACAAATAGCAGCTATAGGGCAGGTCCATGACCAGGCAAGGGATCTGCAGGTGATGTTAACAGATATGCAGGAGGGAATGATCGCCTTTGTGGGGCAACCTGGATCCTCTATTGATCTGGTAAAAGGGAAGGACAATAAGAATGCTGGAAGAGAAGCAATGCTTGAACGCGGAGAAGGCGTCACATTTATCACAGAGGCAAAGCAATATGCTGCCATGCTGGATGAGCTGGTAAAGGATCCTGCTTACCGCGCTCAGATAGAGGACCATCTTGAATTTACCACACTGGTTTGGGATTATGAGCATGGATACAGAGGAGTGATTGATTCACCCCTGATGAAAAACTATTATAAAAACACAGATGCCGCCAAGGGCATTGCCCTGGCCGAGTATGTGGCCATAGCTTACCTCTTGCATCAGTGATAAGTAGTTGAGTGGAGGCAAATAAAAAGGGGCCCTGAAAGGCCCCCTTTAGCTAACCACTTAAACCTAAAAAGAAATTTTACTGTATCACCCGTTAGTGAAATGTAAAAGGACGTAAGATTTGTTTTCAGGTTTTTTATTGCACAATGTATGCCAAATCCTGCAAGTATTTCTAATCCAGCATAATACAATTATTTTATCCCTTAAGCTTATTTAGAAAAGTGAACGTTTACGGGACTGGACAGTACGAAAACGGACGATTTTGGAAAGCCAGCTTAAAGAAAAAACCGGTACAGAAGTACCGGCTTTTTTGAGTTTCCCTGGCAGGCATCTATACCTGGTGACAAAAGTCTATTTTTTCTTTGTCCAGATGGTCTTACGACCCAGCGCCTTGATTCCGGCCACATATCCTTTGAGGTAAAGGTTGTTAAAATTTCCATCCTCGAACCAGGCATAACAGTCATAGGTTTTACCATTTTTAGGATCATAAATGGAGCCCTCTTCCCACTTTTTCTTCTTGGTGTTGTATTTGAAGTGCTTAACAATGGCGAGTCCCAGGATGGGGCGCTTGGCCAGTTTGGGATCTGAGTTTTCCTTATCAACTTTAGGTTTGCCGTCTTCATTGGGAGTCTCCAACCAGTTGATCTTTCCCAGATATAAGCCATCAGCTCCCTTGGTAATCTCGATGGTTGAGGTCTTCTCGTCGTTATACCAGGTTCCCTCTATTTTATTGGCCTGCGCATGCAGAAAAAGAGGAATAAACAGCAAGGTAATGGCGGTAAATAAATACTTTTTCATGTTGGTAATTTTAGATTTGAGTTTGAAAAAATAGTCATTTCAATGGTCAGTACCAACTGGAAGGCGAAAATTATCCAGTAAATGATCTCCATTCTTTTGGCGGATCATTACCCTGGAGTCCTTTGGTTTCACTAAAAGGTCGTCCACGGTGATATACTTTCCCCTGATTGTAAGCTGGTATTTTATTCCAGGTTCCGGAACAATTTCTTTGCTGATCCGAACCCACATGCCATCCACGTTGTGCACCTCGTGGGAATTTATCTTTTCCTTGTGGATTAGCTTGTTATTGCTATCCCATTGCCAGAGCTCCGGTGTGGGCATATTGTCAGTTCGGTGGTCCACATAGAGCCAGAAGGAGAGTTCCAACACTGATTCCGAAAAGCGTTCATATAGCTTTTCACTGAACAACTCCATACGGCCCTTTTTCAGATATAGTGAACGCTTGCCTGTAAATGAGCGCTCCGAAGAAAAATCTTCAAAATCATGGTAGATCTCTTGATCGAGGTCCAGATTGTCTTCCAGGGTATCTGCCATGGCAATCCATGAGTCCCATCCCCGGTTGAAGGCCTGGACCGGCAGTGTGGCAAGAGAAAACCTTGAGCCCGTCATAAAAACCTTGGCCCGGTCAAGCAAGTCCGATTCCCGGTTGTTTAGTTCCTGTGGAGCTATCACCAGCAGAATGTCCTTGTCATTCATATCTTTGACCCGCTGTTTGTAGATACAACTGTCGGCCAGCAATTGGATGGATGTCATGGCCTGGGCGAAGGAGAGCCGGGGTGAAAAACTCTGAATAATGGGTATGCCCGTCTGATCGCTGCATCTCATGGCTTCAGAAAAAGCACCCAGACCTTTTTCAAACAGAAGTTTATCTCCACAGGTGTTGGCAAAGGGCAGGAAAAATATTCCCTGGAATTCCTCTGCATTCTTTCCGGCCTCTCTAAGAATGGCCTGAATATCTCCCCCGTTTGTGCTCAGTATATCGTTCTTATTGAAGATTCTTTTGGTGCTGGATCGTATCATGGATGCAGACTCTATTCCCCAGTAAGCTAGTATGATTAGGAGAAGAGCCAGAGCTGGGATTCCGTATCCCTTTTTTCGTGCTATCCGGTAGAGATAATACAGATAGGTGGCTGTAAATGCAGTGAATACATAATAGAAGATCCAGGAGAAGCGGCCCAGGCACCTGAACTGCTTCAGGGGGGGCAGGATATCTGTCAGAAAACCAAGTCCCCATTTAAAGGGGATGCACATGGAGAAGATCAGAACAATGATCGATGCTGCCAGATAGAGATTCAGTTTACGATTGGGAAAGTATGTATGCGCTACGGGTTGTTGCTGTCTTGCAAGTTGAAGGACTAAAGTCAACAGAAAAGAGAGTGCCAGCAGGGTGGCAGGAAGACCCACATAGGCACGTCCTTCCCACTTGTAACTCATATCGAAAATTCCCCTGGTCAGCTCCTGGAGAGTCGAACCGGGGGGTAGGAAGATACTGAACAGATTGGAATGGAAGATAAAAAATCCCCAGGGATTGTCGGGCCTGTCATCCACCCAGTCTGTTATGCCTACCAGGCCTCTTACAAGTAGCAGGGGAAGAATGGCAATCAAAAGAAGCTGTGCTCCCTCAGCCAGATAGCCCTTTAGGTTTTGTCGGTGATTCCAGAGCTGGACCAGGAAAATGGCCATGGGAAAGATGGCCAGGAAGGCGGCGTAATAGGCAGAGGTGAAGCCACCCACAAGGGCCGTGATCAGGAGTAGAAGAGTCCACCGGAGCTTTTTTGTAGCTTCGTGCCAGCGGATCAGCAAGTACCAGAATAGTGGAATGAAAAAGGCATAGACCATCTCGAAATGTCCCCCAAGCCGGTCCACCTGTGGACTCATGAAAAGGATAATCAGGGAGACCACTGCAGCATACCAGGGGGGTAGTGAGAATTTTCGCAGCACCAGGTAAATAAATGGAATGGCAAAGAGCAGGGAAAAGATCATGCTCAGGTTCATGATCCCAACCCCTTTATTTGCCAGGGGAAAGAATCTGTCCAGGCCCTTAATCACCTGCACGAAGAGGGGATGGGAGTTGATATACTGCAGATGATCACCATAGGGATAATTGATCCCCTGGTGAACGATTCCATCATCATACTTCAGGTAGTAGCTAAAGTTATAATAGCTTTTCACTGCATCACCGGAAGAAGAAAAGAGATAGGAGTTTGGATTGACAATCACCTTACCGAAAATTGCTACCAGGATCAGTAATCCAACGCCCAGGGTGGCAATCAGAGCGATTGTGTTTTTCTTCATAAATCAATCTCTTAAGCGACCGGAAATATAGCAAAATTTGGTTACTTTATGGGATCATAATCAAGCAGGTAATGGCGATGGAGAAAGTGTCTTTTGTGGTTCCGGTATTTAACGAAAAGGAGAATATTGAATCTTTATGCAATGCCATAAGTTTGGCTATGGAAGCCACTCCCTACTCCTTTGAGATGATCCTGGTGAATGATGGCAGTGTGGATCAAACCTGGGCCGAGATCACCAGGGTTTCGGCTGATTATAAGACTCTTGTGGCCATTGACCTGATCACCAATTATGGCCAGAGCTCGGCCCTGTCAGCAGGGATTGATCAGGCCGATGGTGAGTTGATTGTGCTGATGGACGGAGATATGCAGAACGATCCGGCCGATGTTCCCATGATGATCGATAAACTGAAGGAGACCGATAGTGATGTGGTCTCCGGTGAGCGGATTCACCGAAAGGATAAAGCCATCTCCAGGAGGCTTCCAAGCCGGATTGCCAATTTTTTCATTCGTTTAATCACCGGAGTTAAGCTAAGGGATTACGGCTGTGCCCTGAGGGTTTTCAAGAGCGATGTCGCCAGGAACCTGGGGCTTTATGGCGAGTTGCATCGCTTTATTCCAGTGCTGGCCGTGCTCCAGGGTGCAAAGATGGTTCAGGTCCCCGTGCGACACCACTCCCGCAAATTTGGCAAATCCAAGTACGGTATGGGTCGTACTTTCCGGGTGATGAGTGACCTGTTCCTGATCGTGTTCTTTAAAAGGTACCAGAACCGCCCCATTCATTTTTTTGGTACCCTGGGAATCCTCACCTTTGGTGCTGGCGCAGTGATCAACCTCTACTTTCTTGTATTGAAATTGCTGGGGAACGATATCTGGGGAAAGCCCTTGTTGCTACTGGGATTTATGCTTTTCATCGGGGGCATCCAGATCATTACCATCGGAATCATTGCGGAGATATTGATGCGGACCTATTATGAGTCGCAGCAAAAGAAACCGTACCGGGTGAAACGAATCATCAAAAGTGAAGATTAAACTGCCTCCTTTTGTAAAAGTACTGTTGAAGCTGGCGCTTACCCTTGCAGCCCTCACATTTGTATTTTCGAAAATCGAGCTGAAGCAGCTTTTGGAAACCATTGCTCAGTCTGATCTCCTGTATTTAATGGGGGCAGCGATCCTCTTTGTGCTCTCCAAGATGGTTTCATCTCTAAGGCTCAACAGGTACCTGGGGGCCATTGAGATCTGTCTTTCAGAAAAGGCCAATATGAAACTCTACCTGCTGGGCATGTACTACAACCTGTTTCTGCCTGGCGGAATAGGGGGAGACGGATATAAGATCTATTTGCTTAACAAGCGCTACGATGTGGCAACCCGGAAGATATTCTGGGCGGTGATGATGGACCGGATCATCGGGGTGCTGGCGCTTTTTTGTATGGCGGTTGTGCTCTTTTGTTTTGTTCCGGGAATGGAGAAATTCGCCTGGTTCGCCTGGATACTTGTACCGCTGGCTGTTCTGTTTACCTTTTTGTTAAGCAAACGTTTTTTCCCCTATTTGCTTAGCGTGTTTCGGATTACCAATCTCCAATCCCTGGTGGTTCAATTTCTTCAACTACTATCCGCACTGCTAATCCTGCTTTCTTTGAAGGTGCAGGGCAACCTCGAGAGTTATCTGTTTATCTTCCTGGTCTCCTCCATCGTGGCTGTGCTACCACTTACCATTGGGGGTCTCGGCTCCAGGGAGTTTACATTTATGCTTGGGGCCCAGTGGCTGGGGCTTGATTTGAATTTCTCCATCGCCTTGAGTTTTATCTTCTACCTGATCACCGCATTTACATCTATCTGGGGAATCATTTACAGCATTGGTCCCGGACTGAAGCTCGAGGAGTAGGACTTCCTAAGGGATTCAGAACCTTACAAATTCAGTATAGGAGTGGGCAAACTCATTGCGTTTGCCCGCTTCCACCTCCTCCGAAAATACCGCCGTCCATTGACTGAAATCTATTCCAGGAAAAAAGGTGTCGGCATCAAAAGAGGCATGAACCTGAGTCAGATAAAGTTTTCCCGCAATGGGAAGGAACTGGCTGTAAACCATCCCCCCGCCAATGACAAAACACTCTTCATCGCTTCCGGCCAGTTTTATGGCATCTTCAATGGATCCTGCCATTTCACAAGAGTCGAAAGATTCGCCCGGCTTATCAGAGATGACGATATGCCTGCGATTAGGCAGGGCACCATTGGGCAGTGAGAGGAAGGTGTTGCGTCCCATAATCAGAGTGTGCCCGGTAGTCAGTTTCTGAAACCGTTTCAGGTCGTCCGACAAATGCCAGAGCAACTTGTTGTCTTTTCCAATGGCCCGGTTTTTGGCGATGGCCACAATGATGGAGATATTGTTCAGGATTCTCGTTTCCATAATTATACGGAGATGGCCCCCTTAATATGCGGATGAGGATTGTAGTTTTCGACGCTGAAATCTTCAAAACGGAAATCGCTTATGCAGTGGATCTCAGAACGTATTTTTACAGTGGGAAGGGATCTGGGCTCTCGACTTAGTTGCAATTTCACCTGCTCTTCATGGTTCAGGTAGATATGGGCATCGCCCAGGGTATGGATGAACTCACCGGGCTTAAGGCCGGTAACCTGAGCCATCATCATCAGCAGATAGGAATACGAAGCGATATTAAAGGGAACTCCCAGGAAGATATCTGCGCTGCGTTGGTAAAGCTGACACGATAGTTTTCCTTCGGCCACATAGAATTGAAAGAGAATATGGCAGGGTGGCAGAGCCATATGATCCAGATCTCCCACGTTCCAGGCACTTACAATGTGCCTTCTTGAATGGGGATTGTTTTGTATGGAATCAATGACCTGGCTTATCTGGTCGATATGCTTTCCATGAGGGGTGGGCCAGCTTCGCCACTGGTAGCCGTATATATGACCCAGCTCTCCGTTTTCATCGGCCCACTCGTTCCAGATCTTCACCCCATTTTCATTGAGGTACTTTGTATTGGTGTCCCCAGCCAGGAAC
>Ga0209633_10004827_pt1 | contig 12038 bp, 9 predicted proteins | sample Cruoilmetagenom1_FD_187290 | JGI IMG/M metagenome (GOLD analysis project Ga0209633, IMG submission 187290) | Oil polluted marine microbial communities from Coal Oil Point, Santa Barbara, California, USA - Sample 1 (SPAdes) (version 2) | ecosystem: Environmental > Aquatic > Marine > Oil seeps ... | reverse complement strand
TACCACTGCTGTTTCACATGCCAACGGCATCCTCTGGGTAGCCACCTACTTTGGTATGAGCCGGTACGACGGCACTCACTGGAAAGGCTATTTTGATCATGACAGCGGACTGGCCAGCAACTTTATCAACTTTCTCAGGGCAAAAGACGATGTAGTCTACCTTTGCACAGATGACGGACTGAGCACTTTTAACAGCGAAGAGTGGGTCAGCTACAAGAAGACCGATATTGGAGGAGAACGAATCTACTGGAAAGATGGTGAATCATCCACCAAAGCAGATCCCACCGGGATAGCTCATAGCTTCACTATAGGGGTGGATCTCCAGGGTGATGATACCATATGGGTGGCCACCTCCTATGGGCTGAGCCGCGGCACAAGAATTAATTAGAATAAAGAAAAACAAACAAAATGAGGAACCCGATACATTTGGCAATGCGCGTTATACTTGTGTTTGCAATTATGCTCATCCTTCTGCCGGTCCAGCAAACAGCCGCACAGGAAAAGGATGATAATTATGGGAAAACCCCCAGTGAGATGCTTCCTTATGGAAACTATCAGGATGCATACGTCTATCATTTCCACGAGCCCCAACTATTTTTAGGGGCAGGGCGTGAGAAGAAAACCCCTGCCGGGCTTACAGAGGTACGCATCGGGGTGCTGGCCCCGCTGGCAGGTAATGTAATGGCGCCACAGGGAAACCAACAGCTTCAGGGTGCCATGCTTGCAGCAGAGGAGGCCAATGCCCGTGGAGGCTACAAAGGACTGCCCTTTAAGATAATGCCACACAATGATGTGGGTCTCTGGGGTGCGGCCGCCAATGAGGTGGTCAAAATGAGCGATGAAGGGGCATGGGCTATCCTTGGAACCATAGACGATGTGAACTCCCATGTGGCCATCAGGGTGGCCCTGAAACTGGAAATCCCCATAGTCAATTGCGGTGATCCTGATCCCACCTTTACTGAAACTGGCATACCCTGGGTAATCAGAATTATTGGTGACGACCGTCAGAGCAGCTATGCCCTGGTGGATTACATCCACCATCAGAAGAAACACCAGCGTGTCGCGGTGCTGCGCGCCAACAACCGGTATGGACGTGTGGGGATCATGGAGTTCAGAGATGCAGCCCTTCGGATCGGATATCCACTGGTACTGGAAGTTCGCTACGACGAGGGAGAGACCACCTTTAAGACTCAGCTGGAACGTGTTAAAAACTCGAATCCCGATGCTATTTTGCTCTGGGGAAATGCACTGGAGATGGGGCTGATCGTGAACCAGATCAAGGAGATGGGGCTTGAACAACCCATCTATGCATCGGACCGATCGGTCAATCCACTGTTCCTGGAAACTGCGGGCGAAAATGCAGAAGGTATCATTACCACCTGCCAGTACAATCCCAAAGCTGATTCACCAACACTGAAAGCGTTCCAGGAGAATTACAGGAAGCGTTTCAATCAGGAACCAGATGTATTTGCAGCTCATGCCTACGATGGGATGAACCTGATCATAGAATCGATTTACAAGGTGGGCTTGAACAAAGCGCTGATCCGTGACCGGCTAACCGATCGCAAAACCTTCCAGGGCTACGAGGGAGTTACCGGTGAGATTATATTTGATCCTGCATGGGCCGATATTGGGCCCATCTGGCTGACTGAAATCAAAGACGGGGATTATCATTTTACCCCTGCATCATGGAAATGGAAATAAGTTAAGCGTAGCACAAAACAACCTAAGACAAACCTATAGAGAGATGGAAACAGATTCGTGCAGTATAGAAACATTAATCAAAACTGATGACCCCTTACTGGTCCGCAGAAGTGCCAGGCCGGAGGGAACCATAGTTGATGTCAATGGTATCAGGATTGGCGGCAAGGAAATTGTGATCATGGCCGGGCCATGTGCCGTTGAGAGCGAGTTACAACTTAGCGAAACGGCCAAAATTGTCAGGACTGGAGGTGCCACAATCCTCAGAGGTGGCGCCTTTAAGCCGCGTACCTCCCCATACAGTTTCCAGGGTCTTGGTACTGAAGGGCTGGAGATGCTCGAAAGAGCCAGAAATGAGACAGGCCTGTCGGTGGTCACCGAAGTGATGGATACCCGGCAGGTTGAAACGGTTGCCAGATATGCAGACATGCTGCAGATCGGATCCCGGAACATGCAAAACTTCCCACTTTTAAAAGAGGCAGGATTGGCCTCCATACCGGTTATGCTGAAAAGGGGGATGATGGCCACTATTGATGAGTACCTGCATGCGGCCGAATATGTCCTTTCGCAGGGTAATACACAGGTGATATTGTGTGAAAGAGGTATACGGACCTTTGAAACTTCCACACGCTACACGCTCGATCTGAATGCCATTCCAGTACTCAAGCAACGTACCCACCTGCCTGTTATTGTAGATCCCAGTCACGGTACCGGTGTACGATCGCTGGTAGCCACCATGGCAAAGGCCTCAATAGCTGCTGGTGCAGACGGACTCTTGATGGAGGTTCATTACAGGCCCGAGGAGGCACTTTGTGATGGTTCACAATCGCTCTATCCTGAAGAGTTCGGGATGATGATGGGAGACCTCCGAAAAGTTGCCGAGGCAATTGGTCGCACCATACACGTGCTCTAAACCTGTCAGGCATTGAGCCGGCTTGCTCCATACCTTGTTTTATTGGCACTCGCTCTGCCATTTAAAGGTGCGTCGCAGAATCAAGCTCAACTTCCTGTGAAGCACCCGCCAGAAAAAGGCCAAATAGCCATTGGACTACTTCTCCCGGATCTCTCTCAAAACGATGTAATCAAGGCTGCCGAACTTGCCATTGAACAGGCCAATGCTGCAGGCGGTTATATGAACCAGGAATTCAAACTGGTGATTCGTACCGCTGAAGGATTCTGGGGCGCAGGCTCTAAAGAATCGGTCAGCCTGGTGTACGAGGACAAGGTGCGTGCCATCATTGGCGCACTGGATGGCAGAAACGGACACCTGGCCGAACAGGTGGCAAGCAAATCGCATCTTACTTATATCGAATCATTCGCCACTGAACCAACACTCTCCCAGGCTTTTGTTCCCTGGTTTATGCGGGTAGTACCCAACGATAATCAGCAGTCTGCTGCCATTCTCAGGCAGATCAAAAAGGAGGGAGGGGAAAAAATCGGCATCCTCTCCAGCGAAGACTACGATACCAGGTATGCTGTCAAAAGTCTCACAAAAGCAGTAGCCCGTGAGACCGGGATGTCCCTCCTGGTCATTGAACTGGACACGACGAACCATCACCAAAGAGCTGCCATTGAGAAAATACTTAGCAGTGATCTGGATCACCTTGTGTTTCCTTTTAATGCCAATTGCATAAAGGATCTTATTATAAGCCTTGGACGAGTAAATCCCGGCCTTAAAAAATACGGAACGCTACACTTTACTATGGGTGCAGAGAAGAGAGGAGCCACCTGGAAAGATTATGAAGGCGTCTGTCTGGTCGCCCCCAGGTTCAACAAGGAACAGAATGTTTCTATGCCGGACAGCCGCTCCTCCTATACATACGATGCTGTAAACCTGGTGATCAACGCCATTCAACGCGTAGGAACCGAGCGGGAAACAATAACAGATTACCTTTCAAAATCGAAATTCTCCAAAGGAGTTACTGGCAGCATCTCCTTTGACGAACTTGGAAACAGGCAAAGTCAGCCCACGCTTTTTCGCATCGAAAACGGAGTCAAAAAAGTGATTGAATCACCACAAAAACCATAGATATGCGAATCAGAGAGAATATGCTGATCATCTTAATCACCCCTGTTATCCTCACTCTCCTATGCTTAAGTTGCAAGCAGGAATTTGTACAAACCCTACCCAATATCATCTACATCCTGGCCGATGACATGGGATATGGAGATGTATCGGCCATGAATCCTGAAGCTGCATGGGAAACCACTTATATTGACCGGATCGCAAAGGAAGGGATACGATTCACCGATGCACATTCGGGCTCTGCGGTCTGCTCTCCCACCCGCTACGGTGTGCTGACCGGACGCTACTCCTGGCGAACAAGTTTAAAACAGGGAGTTCTGTGGAGCTGGGATCCACCCCTTATTCAGCAGGATCAGAGTACTGTTGGAAAACTGCTTCAGGAAAAAGGCTACACCACTGCCTGTGTGGGAAAATGGCACCTGGGACTGGGCTGGCAGTACCATGCAGCAGATCCGGATAGCGTCGATTTTTCCAGGACAGTAAGCGGAGGTCCCACCACCCTGGGCTTTGATTATTTCTTCGGGATTACTGCCTCCCTGGATATTCCTCCCTATGTCTATATTGAGAATGACAGGCCCACAAAAGTTCCCATCAACTATACCATGAATGATTCCGATTTTGGCTGGTGGCGAAAGGGCTTGACGGGTGATGATTTTGAGCACGAGCAGGTGCTGCCGATGCTTACCACCAAAGCCGTGGCTTTTATTGACAGGCACATGGAAGCTAAACCCTCAGATCCCTTTTTCCTGTACTTTCCTCTCCCGGCACCCCATACCCCCATATTGCCAACAGATGAATTCAAAGGGAAGAGTGGTACCAATGCCTACGGCGATTTTATGCTTCAGGTGGATTATACGGTTGGAGAGATCCTGAAATCGCTTGAAAAGCATGAGATCTCAGAGAATACCCTTATTATCTTTACCAGCGATAATGGCTGTTCACCCCAGGCCAACTACACGGAACTGGCCAGGTACGGGCATGATCCCAGCTATCTTTTCAGGGGACATAAGGCAGATATCTTTGAGGGCGGACACCGCGTCCCCTTCCTTGCGAGGTGGCCCGAAAAAATTAAAGCGGGCACCGAAAACCTACAGGTAGTCTGTCTGACGGACCTGTTGGCTACCGTGGCAGATATCACTGGCACGGAACTCGATCCTGCGGCAGGAGTAGATTCTTATTCGCTTCTTCCCGCCCTGCTGGGAGAAAGTGAACAGGTGATCCGGGAGGCCACGGTCCACCACTCCATTAACGGATCCTTTGCCATTCGGAAAGGACCCTGGAAACTTATTCTTTGTCCGGGTTCAGGTGGCTGGAGTTATCCCAGGCCTGATTTTCCAGGAATCGAGGAGCTCCCCCCCTACCAGCTCTACAACCTGGATGAGGATCCTGGAGAGACCCTGAACCTGGTGGACCAGTATCAGGAAATTGTGGATGAGCTCAGTGACTTGCTAAGACAGTATATTGAAAACGGCAGAAGTACTCCCGGACCCACCCAGGCTAATGTAGCGTCAGAAAGCTGGCCCGGACTTAATTGGATGTCTGATCAAGAGTAAGACGTTCAACAAAAATATCCTGGAAATCCGGCTCCGATTCCAGGTTTACATGGCTGGTCAGAGATAAGAGGGTATCAGTCAAACCCTCCTCTGAAAAAAGAAACATTTTGGCACCGATCAGTGCCGAGTTTCCCAACTTTCGAAAACGTTCCTCCGGAAAATTCATCATATTCAGGCGAACCATACTGTCGAGGTTAATATAGGTACCAAAGGCACCGGCAATATAAATCCTGGAGATATCTTGTGGTCCAAGTTCCAGTTTCCGCAGGAGGATTGAGATTCCTGCATCTATGGCTGCCTTGGCCAGCATGAACTCCTGGATATCTCCAGCTGTCAGTTGTACCCCATCGCTAAGTGCCAGGGAAGCATTACCCGAGACAATCTCCCCGAAATTACCCAGCAGGCCCTTCTCCCGAAACACTGCCACCGCATCAAAAAGGCCACTTCCACAGATGCCGGCAGCAGGTACATTCCCTATCACCCTGCAACTTATTCCCTCTCCATCAGTTTCTACCGAAGAAATGGCACCAGTAGTGGCCAGCATTCCCATAGAGATTTTAGCTCCTTCAAAAGCCGGACCGGCTGCTGTGGAGGCACATAGAAGCCTATCCCTGTTCCCAACCACAATCTCACCATTGGTACCCAGGTCTACCAGAATCGTATTCTCGGAACCCTTCCACATCCCTGTGGCATAGATCCCTGCCAGGATATCACTACCCACAAAACTACCGATGGATGGATAAAAGCAAATCCGTTCACAATCGGTAGTCCATCCCAGTTCAGAAGAAGTAAATAGTTTTTTTCCCAGCTTCGTTGATTCAAAAGGATAAAAAGAGAGGGGTACGATATCGCAGCCGGCAAACAGGTGCTGCATCACGGTATTTCCAACAATTACGATCCGTTCCAATGAGATTTTCTTTTCACCCACAAGCTTTGTCAGCATTGCACCTATCTCCTTACGAATCTCCCGGGTAAGTACCGGACCATTTCCCGCAAGTGCAGATTCAAGCCTGGAGATCAGGTCAGTTCCCCATCTTCGCTGGGGATTCAATGCAGTTTCAACGGCCAGCACTTTTGCCGTAGACAGATCCAGCAGTTGTGCCACCAGGCTTGTGGTTCCCAGGTCCACCGCCACAGCAAAGCCTGAACGGGGCTCAAAAGAGAAAAGGCTGTCATCGGCCTGGATCATCGCATCATACTGTCCTACCTCCAGTACCAGGTCACTGTCAGCCCGGCTCATACAGGCCAGTCTCCATTCCGGGCCAAGACCCAGTTCCTTTAATCTAAGCTCATGCTCCGGATCTATGTTGATTTGTCCCTGTAGTAACTTTACCTTGCATTTACCGCAAGATCCTTTCCCGCCACATGGAAATTCAACTCCGAATTCATGCAGAACATCAATTAAAGAAGTTCCCCTTGAAACTGTGAATTCTTTCCCAAGAGGATGAAGTTTGATTTTTGAAGTTTGCAAAACTTATGCTGCCAGTTCCTTCAAATACTCAACAGCACCCCTGGGATCGGGAGAATAGAAATCAGCACCTATTTTCTGCCTGAAGTCATCCGTCAAAGGAGCTCCACCCACAAGAACCTTGGTGGCAGGATGGGTTTCTTTAATCTTCTTTACAATCCCCTCCATATTGGCCATGGTGGTGGTCAAGAGCGCCGAAAGTCCAACTACAGCACCCGGGTTCTCCGAAACAGCCTGATTAAAGGTATCTTCATTTACATCCACACCCAGATCCACAATGGTCCATCCACCTCCCTCAACCATCATGGCCACGAGGTTCTTTCCAATGTCATGCAAATCTCCCTTAACAGTCCCTATAATAAAGGTTCCCTTGGTTTGCACATCTCCCGACTGGAAAAAGGGTTTCAGGTGGTTCATAGCAGCTCCCATGGCCTTGGCAGACATCAGCATCTGAGGAACAAAAATCTTATTTTCCGAGAACTTCTGACCAACCCTGTCCATTGCAGGAACCAGTGCATCTGTTAGAACACTGCCCGGAATAACACCTGAGTCAAGAGCCTCTTTGGCCAGTTCATCAGCTCCATCCTGACCTTTCATATTTGGTGGGAATGGAGAGTTCTTATCAACTTTACCGAATTCTACTGCTTCTCCTAGTTTTGCTAAAATGGATACCATTGCTTGAAATTTTGTTTAAGGTTTGAACGAAGATACAGAATGTAAAAATAGTTATTACTGGAAATCAAAATTGTATTTCATTTACATTTTATGATGCTATTTTAACTGATTTGCTATTTTTATGCAAAATAAAACTACATGAAAGAGCTGCTGGAGGAAATCAAACTTAATCCCGAGGAATCCTTTTTCATAGGAATATTCCAGGATCACATTGACAAAAGCTACTGGCACTACCACCAGGAATTTGAACTTAGCTTCATCACCGAAGGTTCGGGACAAAGGATCATTGGAGACTCTACCGAGGTATTTCATCCTGGAGACCTGATTTTCATTGGCCCCCGTATTCCGCATGTTTGGTACCCTGATGCAAGGCACAGAAGGCAGCACTCCGGAAGAACACTTGAGTCGGTTTACATGCTATTTAACCAGGACATACTTCCAGCTTCTCTTACAAGTCTACCCGAGTTTAAAAACATCAGGAATGCCATTAAGCTATCTGAAAGAGGGGTGCAAATCACCGGGGAAACACTGAATGAAGTGAGCAGGATCATGCTGCAGCTCCCCTATATGAGCAATATGAATAGGCTTATGCTCTTTTATGAGATCATGGATATTATCGGCAGAAGCGACTCATTTACCTACCTTGCCAGTGAAGACTACGTAAAAACAAAATTTGAAACCACGAACAACAGGATCAACAATATCCATGAATTCCTGATGAAGAATTACCAGAATGATATTGATCTGAAAGAAGTTGCTGAAATCGCCCATATGGCTCCCGCTTCCGTTTGCAGGTTTTTTAAGAATACTACGGGATTAACCATATTTGAGTATCTGAATAAGATAAAGATTGACTATTCCTGTCAGCTCTTGCTGAACACCGACCTGAATATTCTGGATATAAGCTATGACTGCGGCTTTAACAACCTGAGTCACTTCAACAAACAATTCAAAAAATTCACTGGGAATACTCCCACACAATATCGAAGTCTACGTGATTCCACTTAAGCATTTATGTGGTATTATGCAAATATAGCATCAGCTATGGGTAAATTGGAGCTAGGAAATTCTGAATTAGCACTCTACTTTTACCCCGAAGCACATTTTTACTTAAGAAAAAACTAAGATTATGAATGATCTTGACATTGCAAGAAAAGTAGAACTCCGGCACATTTCTGAAATTGCTGAGAAATTTGGTGTGAATGCGGATGATATTGAGATGTACGGAAAGTACAAAGCCAAACTACCCCTTGCCTTCATTGATGAAAAAAAAGCAGCTACCAGCAATCTGATCCTGGTCTCGGCCATTTCTCCCACACCCGCCGGAGAGGGAAAAACCACAGTTAGTATAGGGCTCTCAGAAGGACTCAATAAAATCGGAAAGAAAACTACGGTGGTTTTGAGAGAACCCTCACTGGGACCGGTTTTTGGTATAAAGGGAGGAGCCACAGGTGGTGGTTACTCACAAGTCCTTCCCATGGAGGATATCAATTTACACTTCACGGGTGACTTTTCGGCCATTGAAAAAGCACATAATCTCCTTTCTGCTGTTATCGACAACAACATACAAAGCAAAACAAACGGACTGAATCTGGACCCAAGAACAATTTCCTGGAAACGGGTAATTGATATGAACGACCGCTCCCTCAGGAACATCGTCGTGGGCCTGGGAGGAACTACCTCCGGAATCCCGAGGGAGACGGGCTTTGACATTACAGCGGCATCGGAGATAATGGCCATCCTTTGCCTGGCGGACAATCTACATGACCTGAAGATCAGGCTGGGGAACATATTTGTGGGATATACCTTTAATAAGGAGCCCATTTATGCACGCGATCTTAATGCAGGGGGGGCCATGGCTGCCCTCTTGAAGGATGCTATCAAGCCCAACCTTGTGCAAACCATCGAGGGCAATCCTGCAATTATACATGGAGGGCCCTTTGCAAATATTGCCCAGGGAACCAACTCGGTTATTGCCACACGCATGGGCATGACCTTCTCAGACTATACCGTAACTGAAGCAGGATTCGGATTCGACCTGGGTGCCGAAAAATTCTTCGATATTAAATGCCAGAGTGCAGGGCTTTCACCAAAGGCGGTGGTTCTTACAGCTACCATCAGGGCTCTCAAATATCACGGGGGCACCGATTTAAAATCTCTTACCATCGAGAATGTGGAAGCCGTCAGAAAAGGCTTACCCAATCTGGAGAAGCATCTGGAAAATATTATGCAATTTAATGTGACACCCGTGATTGCCATAAACCGCTTTAGCTCCGATACGGATAAGGAGGTGCAGGTCATTATGGACAAGGCCAAAGAGCTGGGTATCAGATGTGCTGTGGCCGACCTGTGGGCCAAAGGTGGTGATGGAGCCATTGATCTTGCCCGGGAACTTGTCCAGGTGGTGGATAGCAATCCTCCCATCTTCGATCCCATGTATGACTGGAGCTGGAGTGTCAAAAAGAAAATCGAAACCCTGGCCACAAAAATTTACGGAGCAGAACATGTGGAGTATACTGCCAAGGCCAAAGCAAATCTGCGAACCATTGCAGCTCTGGGCCTTGATCAAATGCCTATCTGTATTGCAAAGACCCAGAAGTCTCTTTCAGATAACCCGGCGCTTTTGGGTAGGCCAAAGGATTTTATTATCACGGTACGGGAAATAGAGATTGCTTCCGGTGCAGGCTTCCTGATTCCCATTACCGGATCAATCATGCGGATGCCCGGATTACCCGCTCATCCCCAATCCGAAAAAATCAGTATTGATAACGAAGGCAACATTACCGGTTTAATGTAGAAATTCAGGAGACAGAACTATTAATAAAGCAAACATGAAAACGACCTTAAGAAGTAAAACTCAGGAGGTGATCATCGATACCGAAGGACCTGTGATGATTATTGGAGAGAGTATAAATCCCACCCGAAGAAAGAAACTGGTATCCACGCTGTCGGAGGGCGATTTCTCCTTTGCCATCCAACTGGCAAATTCCCAGATCCAGGGAGGAGCCGACATTCTTGACGTGAATGTTGGATTTCCCGGGGTGGATGACGAAACACTTCTCCCTGCAACCGTTAAGGCAATACAGGAGGCTGTAGATGTTCCGCTTTGTATTGACTCACCCAATCCTAAAGCAATTGAATCGACGCTGAAGATAATTGAAGGCCGGTGTCTGATTAACTCGGTAAATGGGGAAGAAAAGTCACTGGAAGCTATTCTGCCCCTGGCAAAGGAATATGATGCGGTAGTAATCGGACTGGTAATGGATGACGAAGGAATTACACAGGACCCGGAAAAGAGATTCCAGATTGCCGAAAAGATCCTGGAGAGGGCCACCAGGCTGGGGATAAGTGAAGAGGATGTGGTTATCGACCCACTGGCGATGGCTGTAAGTGCAGATCCCAACGCCTGCACGGTCACACTGGAAACTATTAAACTGGTTCACGACCGGCTGGGACTCAACATAACCCAGGGTGCCAGCAACATCTCCTTCGGACTTCCAAACAGGGAAGATCTGAACAGTGCCCATATGGTTCTTTCCATTTGGAATGGACTCACCTGTCCCATTGCCAATCCTAATAAGATTACCACCACGGTAAGGGCAGCAGACCTGATCCGTGGAAGAGATGTTTATGCAATGCGGTTCACAGAACATTTTTATAATCAGCAAATCACCTGAGTGCAGCGATGGCATTATTTACACCGGGCAGAAGATGGCAACCCCCATTTTTTCCCTTTAAGAAAGAGCCTTTTGGCAGGCGGGTTTTAAGAACATGCGAGAGATACATCAAGGGACCCCTGTTCGGTTGCCGGATGTGTGGAAACTGCCTCTTGCAGGAAACCGCATTTATCTGTCCCATGGAATGCCCCAAAGGTATGCGTAATGGTCCTTGCGGGGGATCTACCCAGGAGAAGTGTTATGTGGATGAGACTCGTCCCTGCATCTGGTACAAGATCTATGAGCGTTCATTTAAAATGGGACGTGAACATATGTTGCTTGAAGTTCTGCCTCCCCTGGACTGGGACAAAGTTGGTACAGAGACATGGGGGGATGTGGTGCGGTCCATAAAGACATTTGGGACAGGTTCTTTTATCAAACAGCGCTTCTCAACCAATAAAGAAAAGAAACATCAATCGTGGGAAGCAGTCTTTCAGCCAATCAGGCAACCCCGCTGGTGGGAAGGTGATACTGAATACCACCCTCCAAAATACCAGGAACCTTTTTCTCCTCTTGAGAGAGAATTAAAGGCCGGAAAATTTGTGATCACTGCCGAAGTCTCCCCTCCCCTCAGTACAGCCACCGGAAAACTGAAACGGGATATTGCCATGGTAAATGAACTGGTAACAGCTGTTAACTTTACTGATAGCGCCTCTGCCAGTCCACGCATGTCAAGCATGGCATGCAGTAAAATAGCAGCTGATCTGGGAGCTGACCCTGTACTCCAGATTGCTGCAAGGGATAAAACCCGGAGTGGATTACAGTCCGACATCATGGGAGCCAATGTGATGGGGGTACATAATGTACTCTGCATTACAGGCGATAGTGCCCGGATAGGTCCCACACCCACAAGCAATACTAATATCCTGGATATGGATGCCATACAGATGCTTTGGATC
>Ga0209633_10004826_pt1 | contig 12040 bp, 8 predicted proteins | sample Cruoilmetagenom1_FD_187290 | JGI IMG/M metagenome (GOLD analysis project Ga0209633, IMG submission 187290) | Oil polluted marine microbial communities from Coal Oil Point, Santa Barbara, California, USA - Sample 1 (SPAdes) (version 2) | ecosystem: Environmental > Aquatic > Marine > Oil seeps ... | reverse complement strand
CTCTTATTTCAGCAATACGACCGTCCATCATATCCGATGGCGCTACCATATCCGCTCCAGCCTGTACATGAGACAAAGCGGTTTCTGCAAGCAGGTCAATTGTGGAATCATTATCAACAATATCGCCCTTTAATATGCCGCAATGTCCGTGATCCGTATACTGGCACAAGCATACATCTGTTATCACGACAAGCCCTGGAATGCTCTTTTTGAGTGCAGTGGCGGCTTTTTGAACAATACCATCATCTGCATAAGCCTCTGTTCCAAGAGAATCTTTTTGATCGGGTATGCCGAATATCATTACAGCCGGTATTCCAAGGCTATATGCATATTCTGCTGTTTGTACGATGTTTTCTATTGATAACTGATACTGCCCCGGCATGGACGGTATAGGATTTTTGACATTTTTGCCGGAAATCGCAAAAAGGGGCATAATCATATCATTAACCGAAAGTAGCGTTTCACGTATCATCCTTCGGAATCCCTTATTCTGCCTCAATCGTCGGGATCTGTATTCAGGGAAAAGCATATTTGTCCTTACATTAAAAATACATTTATTAGCCACAGACGCACACAGACGCCTTGCTCTGTTGACATATGACAGTCTGTTCCTAAATCGTCGACAATCTATTTTCTGTTTAGGCCACCTGCAAATATGGCGTTTTGTCCGTGTCTGTTTGTGTGGGTCGAGCGAGCATAGCGAACGGGTGGCTAATTATTTTATTTCATCATCAGTCAGATAACATGCCGGATCAGGCGCCCATAAATCTCCTGTGGCAGCTTCTGCCCTGACTCTGAAATTACCAGCACATACATCAAGCCATTTGCAGGCTGCACATCTTCCGGTTACATACTTTTTTTTATCTTTCAGTCTCTTCATCAGAGGCTCTGAAAGATCTGTCCATATTTCGGAAAAAGGTCTGTTTCTGACATTCCCGAAGCTGTGATGCCGCCAAAACTGATCAGGATAAACCTCACCGTCCCAGCTTATACATCCTATACCCCGGCCGGAGCTGTTACCTTCATTCATTTTAAGGAGTTCAAGCACGCCCTTTGCTCTCTCAGGATCCTCTTTAAGTAATTTCATATACAAATAAGGGCCGTCAGCATGATTATCAACAGTTAAAACTTCTTTAGGCTTTCCTTTATCATGCAGTTCTTTGGTGCGCTTCAGGATCAAATCGAGAATTGCTCTTGTTTCTGCGTGAGTTGAATCCTCTTTAATAAGTTCAGATCCGCGGCCGGAATAAACAAGATGATAAAAACAAGCTCTGGGTATATCCATCTCTTCGAGAAGATCGAATATTTGCGGAATTTCATTCGCATTAAATTTATTAATAGTAAACCGAAGGCCAACCTTTATACCGGCCGCCTTGCAATTTTCAATCCCTTTAATAGCTGCATTAAAGGCTCCCTTTACGCCCCGAAAGCGATCGTTTATCTCTTCCATTCCGTCTATGCTTATGCCGACATATGATAAACCTATTTCCTTTAATATTTGGGCGGTCTTTTTGGTTATCAATGTGCCATTGGTCGAAATGACAGCACGCAGTCCTTTTTTTATGGCATATGCTGCAAGTTCAGGTAGATCCTTGCGGGTCAAAGGTTCTCCTCCTGAAAAGAGAATAACGGGGGCGCCAAATTCGGCAAGGTCATCAATTATTGCAAATCCTTCACTTGTAGAAAGCTCATTTTCAAAATCCTGATTTTTGGCATGCGCATAACAGTGAAGACACTTTAGATTACATTTTCTGGTGATGTTCCATACTACTACCGGCTTTTTGTCATATGAAAACTGTAACAAATGAGAAGGGAGTTTAGAAGAATGTCGTCCATAGCGAAGCGCATCAGAAGGCTCCGCTGTTCCGCAGTAAAGCTTTGAAATTCCAATCATAGTTGTATGCTCGCAAAGGGCTGGGAAGTCCTTTGCTCCTCGTTTCCTAATCAATAGCCGGCAAATCGTGCCCGCTTAATTCTTGTTTCATTATAGTTCGGATATAATCATCAGGATCATCTAAAGCTTTTTTTGTAATAAAAAATCTGTTTTTTCCTGTTTTTTCTAGAATTAATTTTAAGCCATGCTCAAAATTTTTAGTCAATTCCTTACAAAAATCTTCCTGTTTAATTGAATAAACTATAATCTGCTCAATTATATAATCAACAGCATCATCTTCAAAAATAATATTGACATCGTGCATGTTGAAAAAGAATAACTCTATTTTTTTGACTTCATCATAATATGGTTTTATTTTTTTTAAAACAGTGCCGATATCCATTATTTTTCTGGAGTAATATTCAGCTGCAATATTAATCTGTGAAAGCGTAAGTGCAATATTATATTTTTTGGAGAAAATTTGTTTTTTTGATAGCAGGTAATTTTTTATAAATTCTTTTTCATTAACTATTAGTTGTTTATATAGATTTTCCTGATCACTATCTGCTTTATCTTTACCTGAAGGAGATAAAATCTTTTTCATATAGGTTTCAGGAGAATGAAGAACTGAAGTTGTAGCCGGAAATATTTTAACATCAGTCGATGGGAGTTTTGTTTCAAAAAACAGCAATGCCTTTTCCATTGCGCTTACCAGGCCTCTTGCTCCTGTGTTTTCTTCACAAGCCCGACATGCCAAAGCTTCAAGAAGGTCATCCTCAAACTTTATATCTATTCCATAAGCTGAAAAATCAAGTCTTTTACCAAGTATAATTGGATTGCTTGGATTTTTAAGAATTTCATAAAGGTCATTTTTGGATAGTCTTTCAAAAACAGCTGTAACCGGAAGCCTGCCGATAAATTCCGATTCAAATCCAAATTCTATCAAATCTTCGGACTTAACATTTTTTAATTTTGCGGTATCTTCTTCAGGGTTTTTAAGCTGCGCACCAAAACCTATATTCTGTTTGGTCATACGCCTCGTTATAATTTCGGGAAGTTCTGAAAAAGCGCCGCTCATAATAAAAAGTATATTTTTTGTATTAACTGTTTTTTTTTCCCGTTTACCAGTTTTACGATATCTTTCTATTTCCTGAATCATGGAAATAGGATCATGTTGGACCTTCAGCTCCACATCAGTATCTTCCATCGGCTTCAGCAGAGCCCGCTGAACGCCTGTACGGGAAATATCAGATCCTGCAAGGTTGCGGCTTGAGGCTATTTTATCAATTTCATCAATATAAACTATACCATATTGTGCTATCCCGATATCATCATCAGCGTCCCTGACAAGATCTCTGACAAGATCTTCTACATCGCCTCCTACATATCCTGTTTCACTGAATTTGGTTGCATCTCCTTTTGCAAACGGGACACCTATTTTTTTTGCGATAAGCTTGAGCATGTAAGTTTTGCCGACACCGGTGGGCCCTATCATAAGTACATTATTCTTTATGCCCCCGACCATGTCATCCATCTCGACATTTGAGTCATTTAAACGCTTTATTCTGTTAAAATGGGTGCATATTTTTGTGGCTATAACCGCTTTGGCATCATCTTGTTTTACTATATACTGATCAAGGTAAAAGATAAGCTCTTCAGGTGTTAAATTAAAATCTATTTTTTTTGGTTCAGGTTTTTTTTCAGGCTTATCCGGCTCCATTTCTCTGGGCAACATTACAGGGGATACGACCTTTACTGTGCCGCCAAACTTTTTTGCCAGAAACTCGCCTATTTCTTTCTCAATCTGTTTAGGATCGGGAATGCCTTCATTCATTATTTCATTTTCTTCTTTTTTTTTATTTTTTTCTTCCATAATTTATACTATAATCATATCATTAATTTTTTCAAGCTTCCTTATATTTTAAAATATAATAAAATACCTCTTATGAATACAAAAAACAAGATAGAACTTCTTGCTCCGGCAGGAAATTTTGAAAAACTGGAAATTGCGATAGACTATGGAGCAAATGCAGTCTATCTGGCAGGAAAAGATTTCAGCCTTAGAAATTTTTCCGGTAATTTTTCCCATGATGATCTATGTCGTGCTGTTAAGCTTGCACATGCCAATAAAGTCAAGGTTTATATTGCCTGCAACATTTATTCCAGAAACTGCGAACAAAAAGCAATTGCCAGGCATCTTACAGAAATTGGTGCAATCGGACCGGATGCCCTTATTATTGCCGATCCTGGCATCTTTATGGAAGCTCGTAAATTGATCCCCGAAATACCGATGCATCTCAGCACCCAGGCAAATACGACAAACTATAAATCAGTTCTCTTTTGGGAAGAGCTTGGCATTAAAAGAATAAATGCGGCGAGAGAACTTTCTCTGCAGGAAATCAGTGAAATAAACTTGCATAGCAAAGCGGAAATTGAAGCCTTTGTTCACGGCGCCATGTGTATATCATACTCGGGCCGATGCCTGCTGAGCAGTTTTATGACTCTCAGAGACAGCAACCGAGGGCTATGTTCGCATCCATGCAGATGGAAATACTCTGTTGTGGAAAAGCTGCGGCCAGGCAAATATATGCCTGTTGCCGAAGATAATCGCGGTACTTATATTTTCAATTCAAGTGATCTTTGCATGATCGAACATATACCTGAAATGATTAAAGCCGGGATTACATCTTTAAAAATTGAAGGCAGGATGAAAGGGATTAATTATCTTGCTTCAACTGTAAAAACTTATAGAGAGGCTATAGATCGTTATTACGATAATCCTGATGATTATAAAGTGGATGATGAGTGGATAAAAGAACTCAGCCATATTAATAACAGGGGATATTGCACCGGGTTTTATTTTAATGACCCGGATCAGATCATTCCCAATTACGAGCGGCTTCAAAAACCGGAACATCGTTTTATTGCCAGGGTAATAAATGGCGGCTCCGGGAATTATGTGTGCATTGAAGTGCGAAATAAGATATTCAAAGGTGATGAAATAAGCATACTTTGCAAAAAAGGAACGGCAATCAGCGATAAAATCAGGGATATTATTGACAAAGACGAAAAATCTCAACCATTTGCTCAGCCGGGCAGTATTGTAAAAATTCTGCTTAATGGGCAATATTCTAAAAACAATCTTATTAGAAGAAAAGAAACTGTATGAATAAATATGTATCAAAAATTGCATCTGAACTTGAATTAAAGGAAACACAAATCGAAGCCGTTATCAATCTGCTTGAACAGGACGCAACCATACCTTTTATTGCACGCTATAGAAAGGAGGCTACAAACTCCCTTGATGAAGTGGAAATAACTGCAATCCGTGACAGACTTCGTAAACTGAAAGAATTGGACGTCCGCAGAGAATCCGTTCTTAAATCCCTGGAGCAGCATGGACATTTAACTGATGAACTTGAAAAAGAAGTCATGGCTGCCGAAGATATAAGCACCCTTGAAGATATTTATTTACCTTATAAACCCAAACGCCGTACCAAGGCTTCAATTGCCAGAGAAAAGGGGCTGGAACCACTTTCCGAAATTATATTCGCTCAAACCGGTGCAGATCCGTTTCAGGAGGCTCAAAAATTTGTTGACCCTGAAAAAGGAGTTGATGACGTGGAGGCTGCGCTGATTGGCGCAAGAAATATCATGGCCGAAATTGTCAGTGAAAATCAGAATGCCCGTCTTCTTCTCCGCGGTCTGTTTGCCTCAAAAGGAATTGTTCAATCTTCGGTAGCATCCGGTAAGGAATCTGAAGGAAAAAAATACAGGGATTACTTTGATTGGGAAGAGTCTGTTTCTGCGGTTCCGTCACACAGACTGCTTGCCATGCGAAGAGGGGAAAAAGAGGATGTTCTTAACCTGACAATTGCGCCAAAGCCGGAAGATGCATTAAACATACTTGAAGAGCTTTTTATAAAAGGGAGCGGCGATGATTCCGAACAAGTCAGGTTTGCAATTAAGGATTGTTATAAAAGACTTTTATCCAGATCAATGGAAACGGAAATCAGGCTGATATCAAAAGAAAAAGCAGATACCGAGGCTATAAAAATCTTTGCTGACAACTTAAAGGAATTGCTGCTCGCCCCCACCCTGGCCGCCAATCGGGTCATGGGGATTGACCCTGGATTCAGAACGGGGTGCAAGATAGTCTGCCTTGACAATCAGGGCAAGCTCTTATGCCATGATACCATATTTCCAAATATGAACCAAAAAAAGGATTCTGAAGCAGCGGATAAAGTCAAAAACCTGTGCAAGCGCTTTAAAATAAGCGCCATAGCCTTGGGGAACGGTACCGCAGGAAGAGAGACTGAGGCTTTTTTAAAAAAAATCAGGCTCCCTGAAAATATCCTGATTGTAATGGTTAATGAAAGCGGAGCTTCCATTTATTCTGCCTCTGAGATTGCACGGGAAGAATTCCCTGATCTTGATCTTACAGTACGCGGAGCTGTTTCAATCGGCCGACGACTTATGGATCCTCTGGCCGAACTTGTTAAAATTAACCCAAAATCTATCGGTGTCGGTCAATATCAACACGATGTTGATCAAACTGATTTAAAAGGATCCCTGGATGATATTGTAATAAGCTGTGTTAACAAAGTAGGGGCAGACACAAACAGAGCCGGTACTCAGCTTCTTGCCTATATTTCCGGCCTCGGGCCAGGGCTTGCACGCAACATAGTGGCATACAGGAATGAAAACGGCCCCTTTGAATCAAAAAAAGATTTAAAAAAAGTTTCCAGACTGGGACCAAAGGCTTTTGAACAGTCAGCCGGATTTTTAAGAGTTTATCATGGAAAAAATCCGCTGGATACAAGTGCCGTGCATCCTGAATCTTATCATGTGGTTGTAACAATGGCCAAAGATATTGGATGCAGCGTAAAAGATCTGATGGACAAAGCGGAACTTAGAAAAAAAATTGATCTTTTAAAGTATGTTAGTGATGATGTCGGACTGCCGACCCTGACTGACATAATGGATGAACTTGCCAAACCAGGACGTGATCCAAGAGAAGAGTTCGAGGCTTTTGCATTTGAAGAGGGCATAGAAAAAATAACGGATCTTGAAGCCGGTATGAAGATTCCCGGAATAGTAACCAATGTTACAGCCTTCGGAGCTTTTGTGGATGTGGGAGTTCATCAGGACGGCCTTGTTCACGTAAGTGAGCTGTCTGACGGATTTGTAAAAAATCCATCGGATATAGTCAAGGTGCAGCAAAAAGTAAAAGTATCAATTCTGGAAGTAGATCATGAAAGAAAGAGAATCTCATTATCACTGAAAAGATTCCCAGGCAAAAAAAGAACACCAAAAAAAAAGAACTCTGAAAAATTGTTTCCGGTAAAACCCAAAAAAGAAAAAAAGGTAGTGAAACCGTTCAACAATCCTTTTGCCGAGCTTTTTAAAAGCTGAATAGCCTGCGGTTCATGGTTGCAGCCGTAGAGACAAGGCATGCCTTGTCTCTACCATTGCAATTTCCTAAGCAGCCACTTCCTGCTTAACACTAATAGCTATTTTATAAAGAATCGTTACTATAAGAAAACCTGCAGCCCATACTCCCAATGATATTACCAGCTCAGGGAGTGTCGGAATATATTCGGTAACATGATGGAGCGGGGATGGAACAAACCCGCCGGAGATCATTCCAAGCCCTTTGTCGATCCATGTCCCTATAAAAATCAGAACACAAGATATACCGAGAATAGTCTCATTGCGGCGTGTGGCCGGATTGACAAGCAATATAATCGCCACAAACATAAAAACAAGTGATGCCCACATCCATGGCACCAAAGCTCCATGTCCGTGCAGACCGACAAAAAGATATTTCAAGTGGACGGTATGTCCAGGTATCTTGCTGTAAAAAGCGACAAAAATTTCACAGAAAAGAAAGAATACATTGGCGATTATTGCGTAGGTTATAATTTTTGCAAGCGTTTGAATCGCCTGTTTGCCAGGATCAAAATTTGTTAATTTTCTAATAATGAAGCATAACAAAAGTAGAAAGGACGGCCCTGCAGCAAATGCTGAGGCCAGAAATCTCGGTGCCAGAATTGCCGTAAGCCAAAAATGACGTCCAGGCAAACCACAGTAAAGAAAGGCTGTTACAGTATGAATTCCTACAGCCCATGGAATTGATATATAGATAAAAGGTTTCACCCATTTGGGCGGAGGAACGGAATTTCTTTCAGCCTCCAAAACATTCCAGCCTATAATAACATTCAAAAACAGATAACCATTTAAAACAATCATGTCCCAGAACAGAATGGAGCCGGGTGTCGGGTGCAGTAAAACATTAAGAGCTCTCATCGGTTGTCCCAGATCGGCCATAATAAACAGAAGGCACATGGAAACTGCGGCAATAGCTAGAAATTCACCTAAAATTGTAATTTTCCCGAACGCCTTATAATTATGAAGATAATAAGGGAGTACCAGCATAACTCCTCCGGCCGCGACTCCAACAAGAAAAGTAAATTGAGCAATATAGAAACCCCATGAAACATCACGGCTCATGCCTGTTATTCCAAGGCCAAAGGAGAACTGTTTAAGATAGCATAATCCTGCTGCGCCTATTATCACAAGCAGCACCACAATCCACGTCCAGTACCCCTTGTTTCCTTTTAAAGCATTTTCAAGCATAACCACCTCTTTTAGGAACGAGGACGAATTAACTCCCCTAAATCTGTGTACCTACCTAGGGAAGTTATTTCGTCCCCGTTCCTTATGCAATTTTATAAATCAAAATAGATTATTCTATACAATGTAAAAAACAGACGGATGTGTGCCCAAACTGGGCTTGCGTCTTATCGTATAATTTTCTTTTAATAATTTTCTTACGGTTGACTCAGGATCATCAAGATCGCCAAAAGCAATGGCCCCATTTGATGCTTCCACACATTTAGGCATTTTCCCCACAGCCAGCCTTTCGGCGCAAAAATTACATTTTTCCACAACGCCTTTCATTCTGGTCGGAAAATCCGGATTCTGATGCTCTATGGCTGGACGCGGATCTCTAAAATTAAAACTCCGTGACCCATATGGACATGCAGCCATGCAGAACCTGCAGCCTATGCATCTGTGAAAATCCATCATCACGATTCCATCCTCACGTTTAAAGGTCGCCTTGGTGGGGCAAGCCCTTACACAAGGAGGATCGTCGCAGTGGTTACAAAGAACAAGAAAGGGCAAATGCTTTAGTCTCTCATTAATATATTCATTTTCCGAGTCAGTAAAGGCATGTTCATATTCCTCCTCCCAGATCCATTTGATTTCATGATTCTTCACTTCATGGTGAGGAACATTGTGGATGGAGTGGCAGGCCTCTACAATTGGCTCAAGATCTTCCGGTGATTTAAATTTACGTGTATCTATAACCATGCCCCATCTTTTTCCTGTCAGGACATTTTCGTTTTTTGCAAAACCGGGTTTGCTTTGTTCAGCATGCTCATCAGGTGATGCGAAGGTATTAAGAACAGGCTTAATTCCAAGCCCTACGGCTGAAATTCCGGCTATTTTTAAAAAATTTCTTCTGCTGTTTTTCATCACTTCTTCTCCTTCGGATTAATATGACAATCCCAGCAGTAAGGTTCCACCGAAGCATAAGTGTGACATTTATCACAAAATTCGGCCTTGTCGCCATGGCATCCGAGACATGACTCTTCGCCGCTGGAAAGACTGATGTTATATTCCTTGCCCATGCTGTTCGTATAGGTTTTATTGCCTTTCCGTACAACTTCATTTCGCCATATATCCAGAATATGCATATGATTAGTTTTCATATATTCCTTGGATTCAACGCATACTTTAGCGGCTTTGGCCTTATCCGAAAGTTTAGGTTCCGGAACAGAAACAGCTTTCCCCATATTATACCAAAAAGGAGAAATTATAATTGCAAAAAATATAATCAATCCGATGACGATTTTGCTTTTATCATTCATCAGCCTCATCCTCCATTCCGAGTAACGGTTCACCGCGTAAATCAGTAGTTCTCTTTGATTCTCCAGGCATGATCAAGGCATTGGCAACCATTTCATGAAGTCCGATTACATCAACTTCAGGCACCCAGTATTCCATAAGAGCCGGGAATACAGCCCTGTCAATTGCACAAATACAGGCCAGCATGTTTACACCATGTTTTTCATGAACATATTTAACCGCATTAGCCCTTGGCAAACCGCCTGCCATTCTTAATTCAATATTTTCTCCGGCATTAAGCCCTGCCCCGCTTCCGCAGCAGAAAGTCTGTTCCCTGATAGTGTTGGCCGGCATTTCATAAAAATTATTACAAACATTATTAATTACATATCTGGGCTCATCCAGCAGTCCCATTCCTCTGGCGGGATTGCATGAATCATGATAAGTAACTTTCAGGTGATCGTTTCTCGTAACGTCGAGTTCGAGTTTATTGTGTTTAATCAAATCGGCCGTAAATTCGGCAATATGAACCATTTTGGTTGATTTTGCATTTTCAAACTTTGTCCCGGTAATCGGAGAAACCGGTTCTTCCATGAAATCTGCAGGGCCGTTCATGGTATCCATATATTGATGAACTACCCGCCACATATGCCCGCATTCACCGCCAAGAATCCATTTAACACCCAATCGTTTAGCTTCAGCATACATTTTTGAATTGAGTCTTTTCATGGTTTCATGTGAGGTAAAAAAACCAAAATTACCGCCTTCTGATGCATAAGTACTCCATGTAACATCAAGACCGTATTTTTCTTTCAGATAATGAAAAAGCATCATATAGCCCATACAGGTATATGTGCCTGGATCCGCAAATACATCGCCTGAAGGGGTTATAAAAAGAATATCCGCCCCTTTTTTATTATACTGAGGTTCTAACTGAACCCCGGTAACTTCTTCGATATCCTCGACAAAAAAATCAAGCATATCCTTAAACGCATGCGGTTGAATTCCAAGATGGTTGCCTGTTCTGTAGCAATTCGCAACAGGAGTTGCAATCCAGTCTATATTCAGGCCGATCAGGTTTAGAAGTTCTCTGCCCATAATTGTAATCTCGGCAGTATCTATGCCGTAAGGGCAAAAAACAGAACAGCGGCGGCACTCTGTACACTGGAAAAAATAATACCACCACTCTTTCAATACATCCAGGGTCAGTTCCCTGGCTCCCCCTAATTTACCGAGAACCTTCCCAAAGGTTGTAAAGTCATTCCTGTAAACGGAGCGGAGCAGTTCGGCACGTAAAACCGGCATATTTTTTGGATCACCGGTTCCTATAAAAAAGTGACATTTATCGGCACATGCTCCACATCTGACACAGATATCCATAAAGATTTTAAATGTACGGAATTTTTCCAGCCGTTCTTTAAAACCATTATGAAGTATTTCCTGCCAATTTTCTGGCAGTTTCCAATCTTTTTCGAGAGGGTTCCATTTTCTGGCATTCGGAAGACCGAGATATTCAACACTTTTAGGGTTGGCAGCATAGCAGTATATACCCTTTCTAATGTCAATCGGGGTATCCATCCATCCTGAGGCAGGTGGATTTCGATCTATTTTTGCTAATAGTTCATCAGGTTTCAGATCTGTCATTTCAACTCCTTTTCTACTGGGAGTCCAGCTTCTATCATTTTTTCCCTGAAGTCATCTTCATACTCTTCGTATGTGTGAAGAGGAACATCGTAGTTCCAGGGATTTATATGCCTTACGGCACGAGTATTATTTGCCAGGTTTCTGGTCGGGCTGAGGAATATTCCACCAGCATGCATGAGTTTGCTAAAAGGAAAATATGCCAGTAAAATACTTACCAGAAACAGATGAATATAAAATATGCCTCCAAGACCTTCAGGAATTACAGGGTGAAATGTTACTAAACCCATTGTAAATTCCTTAATTCCAACTATATCGACTTTAGTAAAATAACGCATAAAAATACCGCTGCAGGCTATTCCCATGATCAGGAAAAGAGGAAAATAATCAGCGGCAAGAGAAATATAGTTTACCTGAGGAATTAAAATGCGTCTTAAAAAAAGAAAAATAACCGCTGCCAAAAGAACTATACCAGAGATCATGATTCCGGGTAAACCAATCTGTATCATGCTATCCACAAATTCCAGATGAAAGAATCCGTCAAAAAATTCAATTAGTTTAATGCAGTCAGGAACAGGCTCTAAAAAAAATCTTAAATGCCTTACAATAACA
>Ga0209633_10004825_pt1 | contig 12040 bp, 8 predicted proteins | sample Cruoilmetagenom1_FD_187290 | JGI IMG/M metagenome (GOLD analysis project Ga0209633, IMG submission 187290) | Oil polluted marine microbial communities from Coal Oil Point, Santa Barbara, California, USA - Sample 1 (SPAdes) (version 2) | ecosystem: Environmental > Aquatic > Marine > Oil seeps ... | reverse complement strand
GACAAAACCGCTCTTATAAAATCTATACCGGGTGAGCTTTCATTGTGCAGAGCGTAAGCATCAAAACGTTCAACAATGCCCTGTGTTTCCGGCATCCCCCCAAACCTCTGACTCAGATAGGAATAAGAGCGTTCGGATTCTTTTAATGCGAAATCACCGATACGTAAAAAAGCATGGCGGGCATGCGTAGCCAGGAAGTTCGGATTGCCGCGTCCGGCATTCAGCATCATTTTGTCTTTGTCTGAAGTTGCCATCTCAATCAGCAAATCTTTAAATTCAAACGGACTTAAATTCTCTAGATTTTTCGATACCTTCATAATTGCCCTCCGTTTTTAGTTCGCATTTTTTACGACCAGCGCAACAATAATCGGTCCCCACAGAGTGAGCCAGATATTGGCAATTGCGTAGGTTGCCGTAAAAGAGACAACGGGTGTTGAGTTCCCTGCTTTTTCTAATAAAGCCGCAAAAGCGGGATTAGCGCTGCGCCCGCCGGCTATAGTTGCCAATATTTCAATAGGGTTTTTGATCTTGAGCAAATAGTAGGAGATGAAAAAAGTGATAATTTGAGGAATAATCGTAACCCCGACTCCTAGTAAGAATAATTCCATACCGTACTGCTTGATAGCTACTAAAGCCTGAGGTCCTGCTGTTATGCCTACGGTTGCCACAAATACTGCCAATCCGAAATCCCTAAGGAAGTTTGATGCACCGGAAGGCAGCGCTCCGATTTGCGGATGGCGCGAGCGCAGCCAGCCAAATACTAGACCCGAAAGAAGACACCCTCCGCCTGACCCAATTGATATAGAAACACCGAATATATTAATTGTCAGCATTCCTATTAGGATTCCAACGGACATCCCTATTCCGAAACTTATATAATCGGTTAGTTTGGCAGAGGAAATAACCTGGCCGAGTATTGAGGAGATTCTATCAAGATCAGTGGGGCGTCCAATAAACTTTATATCATCGCCTCGCCTCAATACTAAATCTTTATCAGCTCTAAGCTCCTCCCCCAATCTTGACACACTGACAATAAATATTCCGTAGTGATCTTTATCAGCAGTTTTGGCATAAAACTGCTCAATGGTCATTCCATCAACATCCTTATTGTGAAGAGTTATCTCTCTGATCTCTTCAGCCAACTCAAGAGATTTGGGTTTTGGAACTTCCTTTTCAAATAACTCAAATTTTTTCGAAAAATTTTCAGACCTTGTAGTCACAGCTACTATATCATTAGCCTTTAATACAGTATCAGGTTTTACACTTACTAATTCGTTATCTCGAACCAGACCTTCAATAGCAATATGATCGTATTTTTCAAATAAATTAGCAGTTGTCTGGCCAATCACCATGGAACCGGGTTGTATTTGATATACACGCGTCTCTACTTGGGGAATAGCATGAAACTGCCCCGGTTCTAATTCTATCGATTGACTACCGGACATTTTTTTTGCTAGCTTCTTGGCTTCATCGCGAAGATCCCATTTCATGATTCCGGGGATAATGCTGGCAAGTACAATAATCGGCCCAAATGAGCCGAATATATAACACACAGCGTATCCTACTGCGATATTGGCCTGCATGATCTGGGTCGACTGAGCGGAAAGACCGAGCTTTGCGATTGCGTCGCTTGCGGTGCCTATCATGGCAGACTGTGTGAGGGCTCCGGCACCAAGCCCGGCCGCGGTACCACGGTCAAGATTAAACACCCACGCTGCAATCAATACGCAAAGGAGTCCGAGTACACATGTAATGGTTGCAGAAACCAGCTGAACCCCGGTTTCTCTATTTAAAGAGCGAAAAAATTGCGGCCCGCCTTGATAGCCCACAGCATAAATGAAAAGCGCAAAGAAAATTGTGCCTATACTAGAGGGCATCTTAATGCCGATCTGACCGATAAGGACCCCCATAATTAGGGAGCCAGCAATTCCGCCCAGAACAAATGTTTTGTAACGAAACTTACCGATAAAATAGCCTAATGATATAGTTATGAATAGAATAAAAAGAGGTGAGTCTATTAGAAGATGATACAATCCGTCAAACATATAATCGCCCTCATGTTCGGGTTGAGCTAGCGCAATAATGTATAATGAGTCTTTTGATCAATATTCCTTTGTCCGCTTTGAGCTTTTTGGATTTTAGTTTTCATAAATGTTAGAGCTGCCTTTTCTTTATGTTATTAGACCTTATCCACTATATTTATAGTAAACTATATTTAACAATTTTTCCAAAGAAATTCATATGCATCACAGATCTCTACAGTTCTAGTTCAAACTTAAATCCCATTACAAGTGCGTCATCAATATTTTGATCACCATCGGGATGAACCACATACTGCATCTGCGGCTGCGCAATAAGCCATTTAAGCGCCTGTATTTTATATGTAAGCTCAAGAATCATCTCGTAGTCCTGCTGAGGGAGGTCATCGCTGAACTCACCTATAAGAAAACCAAACCCGGTTTTGTCTTCATCGCGGTTATTTATTAATCCCACATAAGCAAGTCCTCCGGCATAGTAAAACGGAAATTTGTTAATCTGCTCCTGTGGTGAATAAGTGAATACGGAAAAGAATATTAGCCCCTGATTATCTGTATTACTTTCCTTATACAGCATCTGGTCCATAAAGAAATAAAAACCGTAATTATAAGATTTTGTCCTGCCTGGGCGGTTAAATATCTCAAATTCTGTAGTGTCTAGCAATACACCGAGCTTATAATTGCCGGTAAGACTGTCAGCTGTAATATTTAGCGAAGGACTGAAGCCAATCTCTCCAAGCCAAAGAGCGCCGCCGTCAAACGAGAAATCAACACCATTATTGTTGGCATCCTTATTGTCTGGATTTGATACATATATCCCGGACATGATATAAAATTCATTTATAGGTTTTAACCTCAGCCTGACACCCCATGTGGAAAAAGGATTGGTCGTAATGGTAGGAATATTTTTCTTTATGCTTCCTGCGTTTTCATTGAAAGCGGTATTAACGAAATACCCTAAAACTTCCAGATTCGCAAACTCAGTAAGCGTCGCCATCCTTCCTGCCGCAATATTTACTTTGTCATTAAACAACGACTGTTCCAACAAGAGCTGGTACAAGCGGTACGAATCAGACCCAAATGTAAATCCGAGGTTGAGGTTAAATACTTCAGACACGTCAAACACATTACCTATGTGTTCTTCGGATAGACTCCGCCCAGTGATCCATGACCCTGAGACAACAAACTTAAGCCCGTTTATGCCCGCAATCTTTTCAAGGTCAAGCTCAGTTCCAACAATTAGCTGACCCGCATACTCAAACCCCTTGGTTTCCCCTCCAATCGGGTTACCTAGAAACGTAGTGTGGAAATTTCCAAAAAAAGTAACACCTTTATCTACAAGCTCTTTACGTTTTCCACCCCAATTACCTGTCATATACTCACTATCTGACCATTTATCTAAGAAATTTCTCCCGTATGTCTGGGAAAATGCAGAGCTGGGCGTGATGCAAAGAAAAAGAATTGATGAAAAAATCACTAATATTCTAAATTTGAGATTTTCACCCATAATAAATCGGAGACTAACATTTATAGTAATTATTACAAATAATGGATGATAAATTTAAGAATCATGGGATCATTACAATTGGAATTATTGTGGGGATATTCAATACTGAATTGTAAACCATTATTACATGATTTTAACGATCTATATTATTAATTTCCCTCTATTTTATAGCAGTTCCTTAGATTATAGTTCATGATAATTGAATGCTATATCTTTGGAAATAAAGCATTTGTCAGTTCGAGGCGTATCAACTAACCCGAGCCAAGGGTCTCTAACATAATATTGTAATTAGCTATTATTTAGTTCTTGGCATTTTTTGTCCTAAATATGTCAAAAGTAATTCATCCATTGAAGAAAAAATAGGGGGGTTAAAAACAATGATAGGAGCAGAAAAATGGAATTATTTATGGATTGAGCTAACCAACCAGACTATTAATCGACTGCGGCAAACCAAAATTGGCACGCCGCAATCTCTTTAGATTACGCTTTAGATGTTAATTATTTTCCAGCTCAATTATAACAAGTTCTACGCGTCTGTTTTCAGCGCGGCCTTGTTCAGTAGCGTTTGAAGCAATTGGGTTAAGAGGTCCAACTCCCACACCAGCGAGCCGGTCTCTAGCAATTCCTTCTTTAACAAGCAGATTTACAATTGCATCTGCGCGTCTTTTTGAGAGCCCTAGATTGTAGTTAAAGTCACCTGTGTTGTCTGTATATCCAACAACAGCAAGCTCTAATGTTGGATGTTGTTCCATCATTCCGGCTATTTTGCTGGCAATAGCCTCAGCGCCTGGATTTACCTTAGCACTGTCAAATGCAAATAATATCCCACCACTAATTGCAACACTACCGTCTCTGTAAAGCGCTGTATATATCTCCTGCTCGGAAGCTTCGTTGATATTAAATTTGGACATCTGACCAATTTGTCCTGGTGGTGGGGGTGGTGGATTACTTCCACCCAATGACGCACAACCCACTAGCATCCCAGTGGTGCCGACTACTAATACAACCAATAAAAACGCCTTCTTGAATTTGTCTAACATAATATCCTCCTATGAAATGTGAATTATTTTTACCGCCGTATATTGAAAAGACCCGCCTTAATAAACCCACGTAACTTCATTCTATCACAAACTGTAGATGCTGTGAAGTCGCTAACTTAGCCCAGATACCAACAGAATAATAAACTTATCAAAATGATATTCCTCTGAATCTTATTTTCTAGAAACTGCTCTTAATTTATTACGGGAATAATCCATTTTATATTAAGTTATAATGTTTTAACTCTCGACTCATATGAAGATTGAGGAAGCTCATATATGTTAGCCAAACAACTCCAGCACTGGGCAGAGACACAGCCTGAAAAGATAGCGCTTCAGATTAGAGATACTGAGGGCTCATATTCGAGCTTCACTTATCAGGATCTATATGCCAACTGTTTGAAACTAAAAGCCAAGCTCGAAAAGATGGGATATAAACCTGGTGATTATATCTCGGTCTACGGGGATAATTCTCCCAACTGGGTCGTTTCATACATCTCGATTAATTTTTTAGGTGGCACAGTAATCCCACTTGATGCTTTGTTAGGCGCACATGATATATATAACTTTCTTGAGTTCTCTGAAGCAAAAGCTGTTATTGTGGATGAGAACCACATTGCAGATCTAAAGGAAGAATTATCATCAAAGAACTCTGATATAAATATAATCTCGATGGAGTCTATAATTAATGAGCCGGATGAGAATGAATCCATTGAGCCTTACAGACCTGACCCTGATGACTTGCTCGCCATACTTTTTACATCCGGCACAACCGGAACCCCCAAAGGTGTTCAGTTATCCAATCAAAACGTCTTCGGCAATGTACAGGCTCTACTTAGCTCAATTGACGTAACACACAAAGACAATATTTTAAACATACTGCCGCTTCATCACGGATACTCTTCCATTGTGGCTTTGTTTTCTCCACTCTGGACAGGTGCAACTGTCACTTTTTCGGAATCAATTAAAAGCACCGACCTCTTAGCTAGCATAAGAGAAAAAGGAGTTACCATATTTCCGGGTGTACCAAGACTGTTTGAGCTCTTGTTTAATGAAATTGAAAATAGAGTGAAACGTTTACCATTTGGGCAGAAAATAATATTTAACAGCCTATATAGAATTTCAGAATCAACCTGGAAATCCACGAATATCAGACTCGGAAAAATGTTTTTCGGAAAAGTTCATGAGCCTTTCGGAAAGCAGTTTCGTTTTTTCACATCTGGTGGAGCAAAACTCGACCCTAAAGTGTATACCGGATTTCTGACTCTGGGATTTAAAATTGCAGAAGGGTATGGGCTTACAGAAACTTCCGCTGTTGCAACTTTGACTTCTCCTAATATTCCAAACCCCGGTAGCGCTGGGAAGCCCATTCCGGGAGTTGATGTAAAAATCGAAAACCCCGATGAAACGGGAACTGGTGAGATTTGCCTAAGAGGACCTAATATAATGCGGGGCTACTATAAAAACGACAAAGCTACTAATGAGATGATAAAAGGTGGCTGGCTTCACTCTGGCGACCTGGGACATGTGGATTCAGATAATAACGTATTTATTACCGGCAGGGCTAAGGAGGTAATAGTACTCCCCTCTGGGAAAAACATATATCCCGAAGATGTTGAAAACCTATACAATAAGAGCTCTCTATTTAAAGAAATATCTGTTATAGCTCATAAATCTGCTTCAGGAAGCACAAAAGGTCTGGGAGTGGTGGTAGTGCCTAATATGAGAGAAGTCAAAGAGAGGGATGTGTTTGATGTTAGGGATAGAATTCGTTCTGTAATATCTATGGAAAGCTCGAAGCTGCCTTCTTATATGCAGATATCAGAGGTGTTAATCTCTAATACCGAACTGCCCAAGACCAGGCTCGGCAAGTTTAAGAGGAATGAGATTGATAAGATTGCTATTCAGTTAAGGTCTGGTGAACAACCAAAGGAAATAGAACTTAAACCTGAAGAAATTGAGATACTTAATAAGCAAGAGTCTCTCAGATTTTTGGGACGTTTTTCTGAAATAACTGAGGTCAAGGGGCCTTTTCATCCCAATGACGATCTAACTCTGGATTTGGGTATAGATTCGCTGACACTTGTTGAAGTCACTGCGCTTCTCGAAAGAGAGTTTGGGATATTTATACCAGAGGGAGAAATACCAAATGTCCGAAGTATTAGAGACATTTTAGAAAGGCTCCCTGAATCTCCAACCCTTACCGCAGAAGATATTGCTGCGGTTAAGAAAGAAAACAACGAATCGATTGATGAAGTCTTTAACTTAAATAGAGGTTTCTTAAAAAGAACAGCGATCAGAATTATTCAACTCTTCTTGAGATTCATAGTTTTAATAGCATTTAGATCGCACCTTAAAGATGTGAAGAAAATTCCTAGAAACAAAGCTGTTTTAATTTGCCCTAATCATCAGAGCTTAATTGACCCGATTTTGGTTTATGCTCTACTCCCCGGGGAGATGTTAGAGAACACTCTTTTTACCGGCTTTGGGGAGTATTTTAGTAAAGCGCCCCTTTCCTGGATAGTTCGCCCAATGAGAATAATACTTACGGGTACAGGGAGAACATCCGCTGAATCGATAAGACTGGCTACAGAGGGGCTAAATCAGGGTTATTCGGTTTGTATATTTCCTGAAGGCGAACGAACGAGTACCGGAACAATCATGAAGCCTCGCATTGGAGCCGGATTACTTAGCGTAGAGACTGATACGCCAATTACTCCAATCTATATAGACGGTGCAACAAACACACTGTCTCCAATAAACCCTGGCTTAAGCTTCCCAAAAGTTGGAGTTACCGTGATGGACCCGATTGAACCTGCAAAGGGTGAAAGAGAAGCTAGAGATTTGTACGAAGAAACGGTTAATATATGGTTTGAAGGTATGCAAAAAATGGAGAGGAACAAAGTATAAGATGAAAAGACTTTTATTGCTGCTAATAATAATTCTGGTTTCCGCTTGTGGAGGTGGAAATAAAAATGAAGTCAACGAGCATGAGCTCTATGGCAAAAAGAGGGTAGATTGCAAGAGTACAAAAAGCACAGATGAAGCAGCTAACGTTACCCAGTGTGCGAATATCCGACCGGATGCTAAGGAAATTAAAGACACATCTGATGAATTCAGCGAGAATTATTCGCCTGATAATTACGGCCCTTCAAATTACCAGAATATCCAGAAATGAATAGGGATTAGGAGGGTTCGGACTTTTGTATAACGAATCAAGTTTTTTCTCACCCCCCAGGCTGCGGACCAAAACCGCGCGCACGATGGGGACAACTCACGTATAGTTTCCGTAGTGCTTAGCGAGTCTAGATTTAATCAACTTTTTAATGGCGGCGCTATAGAAGTGGCTGATTTGAGAGATTTCTAGATTTGATCACTCACACAATTCTCTAAATACCAATCTCAAATCTTTTTCTTATAAAAATGTTTATAGGCGTTAAAAACTGACTGGTAGAGGAATGGGAAGACCATGAGTGCACCTATGAACCATAGCTCGTAACGGTGAGCCGGGTCGCGTGCGATCTGGATCAGCAGTATGGCCAGCGCCGCAAAACACACAAGCGCCCCCAAAATACAAATCCACCTTTTACTTTTGGTCTCCTTGGCAAGCTTGGCATTGGCAACATTCACCATCAAAAACACAAGGATGAAACCAGAGCTCGCAGCAGCGGCAAGAGCATGGAGATCTAGAAAATTGGCGATTAAAAGCACTAATATCGCAATCATTCCAAGACCTACAGGGTAGCGTCCCCAGATTTTCTTCTCGTATCTCTCAGGAGCTTCCCCTTCTTTAGCAAGCATTCGAGGGAGCTTTGAGGCGCCGAATAGACCGGCATTAATAGCGGAGGCTGTGGCGAGCATGGCTCCTACTGCAAGAAGTATAAACCCGGTCTTGCCCATAAAAACCTGAGCGGCAGCCGAGAGCGCGTAGTCGCGGGACGCGGTAATTGCATCGAAGGAAAGGTGGCCTATTACTACAACAATGATAAACATATAGAAAACCATCGCTGTAATTACGCTTCCGAAATATGCATAGGACAAATTCTTTTCTTTATCCCTTACCTGGTCAGATACGTTGGCGATCAACTCAAAACCCTCATAGCTTATGAAAACGAGCATACCCGCGGCCACAATCTGAGGAGCCGATACCCAATCCGCAGGACCTAATCTCTCAAGTGCGAGATCTCCCGCAAAAAGCCCGAGCAGCACAAATATCAATAGAATAAGGAGCTTGCATATGTTAAAGAAACCCTCTGAGCGCTCTGCAATATTGGGACCGATAAAGTTGATGACGGCAAGTACGATCATAATTCCGCAGGTAAAGACCTTATGCCAGAATTCATACTCATCTTTTGGGAAAAAAGTAGCCACCGTGTAGGTGGCGAAGGCATAAGCATAGACCGCAAGAAGAACGATATAGGTCATGACAAGAAGCGTGTTTAAACTCCCTGTAAATAGACCTTCGCCGAACGCCTGGTTTATAAACTTAACCGTACCCCCTCTACTGGGATAGGTAACTGATAGTCTGAGGTAGGAATAAGCTGTCAGTAAAGCTACAACACCGCCAATCAGAAACGACAGATAGGTAGCGCCGCGAGACTCCACAACGGCAAGACCAATTGTGGCGAAAATTCCTCCACCAACAATCCCGCCAATACCGATTGAGAATGCATCTATGAAACCTAGTGAGTTTTCACTAGTAGAAATATCTGCCTTCGGATTATTGATCCGATGACTTAATCGAGATAGTAGTGGCATATCAAATTTTACCTTCGTCCTTTGTATTTTGCATCTTGCTTATACAAAAGTAACTTTACGCAAAAAAAACAGAAATGAGAAATATGCTTAACGTTTCACAAATATTTATGTTATTTTTGGAATAGATAGCGGTAGGTTGAGAAAATAGATGGCAGGAGGGAATTATGAAAAAATTATTTTTATTTGTAGTGATCTCCGGTTTATTTTTTCTTTAAGCGCTTGTTTTTTAGAAAGAGGCGGATTAGCCTCTGCTCCAACAATTAGACCTGGATCTCCAGTCGGCGAAGAAGGTCCTCCCGGTTCATGGAGTGCCGATGCGTTTCCAGGCTTTGCCTGTCCAGTAGAGAACATGACACTACAATGGGATGTAGGAGATCCATTATGCGGTGCTGCCGGACCAAGTTGTCAGACACTTAGGGTAACGGATAATTTGGGGCTATTAACACCACCCTTTACAAGCAGAGATCTAACTGGCTCACATGTAAACGGCAGTGTGGCAAGATTGGGCACTGGCTGGTCAGGAGCAAACCCGATTTTTACATTCTCTGTAGCTCATGATGATGCAAGTGATCCAGGATGGGTGGATGCATCATCTGAAGTTGCAATAGTATAAAATCCTCCGGCTGAGCCAACTGCACGTAACTTTAAAGTTTTTCCACTGGATGTGACGGGGCTTTGGGTTGGAGATTGAACCAATACAGGCTAGACATGACACAGCAAGATTTTATTGACGCTACTAAAGGATTAGGTGATTGCGTCAGAATCACTTCTGTATGTTATTTGCCCAATGATTCTCAGGCAAAGCGTCCAAATCCGGTAATTGTAAGTTTGGTAGGCGGTGGACCAATGACCGCAACAACTCTTTCATTAGGTGAGTGCAGAGACGGCTTGAGCTTGACACCCGACCTTGCATATGATGTGCAACCAGCTACTCCGGTTATACCTATGCACGAAGGTAATTGTATAGAAGGGGATGTTGCAGGAGCACCAGTAACTGATCCACCATTCACTCAATTACTTTTTACATTTGGCTGTGATATTACTTTAGATGAATGTGGGAATTAAAAATTTAGAATGCCGGTATCCCTAATTAAAGGGATACCAGTTTGATTTTGTTGTTACCAATTAATTTTTATTCTTCTTCTGAGCAGGACAGCCGCAGGTAAAAGTGCGTAAATGAGCAGTCCAGCTAATCCGCCTTTTACGTTGCCGGTACCTGCGATGGCGCATGAACCGTCGCTTTTACTTTCTGAGTCGTTATCACCTCCACCGCCATCACCAGGTGGTTCTGTCGGTGTTGGATTTGAATCAGCCATATCCAGATGGTCCGGCAGTCCGTCGCCGTCCGTATCTAATATTACGCACGGTGTACCGGTTCCCGGATGCACACTATCAGCAAGACCGTCATTATTCGCATCTGCCGAATCATCATGTATACCGTCATCATTTGCATCTATACAACCTGCTGTTTCATCGGTATCGGTCATACCGTCACCATCTGAATCCTTATCGAGGAAGTCAGGTACTTCATCACCATCCGTATCAGGAAGCGGCAGTACAGCTCCTCCCTGATCTGTATCATGCGCGTCGTGATGACCATCAGCGTCGGAATCTACAAAATTATCAGATGTGCCGTTACTATTAGCATCGTTACTTCCTCCACCTTCAATATGGTCAGGAATCCCGTCGCCATCTGAATCCAGATCAAGCTCATTAGGTATGCCGTCACCATCAGGATCGGCCACTAATTCTATCCTAGTAGATGTTGAAGGGTCTACCCCGTTTGTTGCCATCTCCATGTTGTCTGGAATTCCGTCGTTATCAGAATCTATATCAACACCATCAGGAACTCCATCTCCGTCTTGATCCAAAGGATTAGTAGGTGGAGGTGGATTACCGCCGCCTGGAGGAGCTGTAGGAGTTGGAGGACTACCTCCGCCGCCCGGAGGATCTGTGCAGAATTTAGGAGGATCTACAGGTGCACCATTACAATCTCCTCCGATAGCTCCAGCTGAATCCAGGGATATAGTCCATGGGGCTTCTTCAGGGAAGCACTTAGGATCGGGTCTGTGGCCGTCTCTTGTACTTATTAATTCGTGTCCCATATCATCAGCAACAAATGTGGAAGCAAGGGTAATCGCAAAACCAGGGCATCCTTGAAGCGGGCAGTCTATATCTTTCCCAACCCATTTTCCGCAAATGTTGCCTGCCTCACAAGCAGCTTTATCATCCCCTGTGAGTTTTGTGGAGCATACACAATCAGTGCCGCTTTTCTCACAGAAACTCTGAGGCTGGCAAAAATCTAATTCGGCTGTCTCATATTGGCCCTGGAAGCTTTTCATATCTACTGTTACAGTCAAAATTCCCGTCCCCGGATTGTAGCTTCTAAACCATCCGATCTTCTCTTTATTCCACATAATAGCTGGATCGGTCGAAAAAGTAATAGGGAAAGTCGCTATATTAGCTCTCTGAGCACTAACAATATCCGGGTTGTCCGGATCAATACTAGGATCTATACCTACATAAAATTGATATATCTGTTTACTTGATGGTTTTGTATAGAGGAAATAGGTATAAAAAGTATCTCCCCCCTTAAATACATTTAGACTCTTAGCGCTCTTTCTCTGCTCGACTTCTGAAACTGCAGTGTTTATATAATAAGTAGCGCCGTTAAGTGTCATCATGCTTCTCTGGTACAAGTC